>Ga0187892_10004562_pt1 | contig 23067 bp, 13 predicted proteins | sample MA1701073metaG_FD_139345 | JGI IMG/M metagenome (GOLD analysis project Ga0187892, IMG submission 139345) | Bio-ooze microbial communities from a basaltic lava cave in the Kipuka Kanohina Cave System on the Island of Hawaii, USA - MA170107-3 metaG ... | reverse complement strand
GTTCCCTCAGAGGCATTCGAGCTTGTGAAAGAGGGACTTTTTGAAGTGGTAAACTTGCCCGGTGGTACAGCCTTCTCGAGTCGCAGCAAGCGCACGGTGATTTCGGGAAAAACGGGTACGGTGCAGGTAAGACGGTTTTCCGATATCACGACCGTGAAGTGCGCTGAGCTAGAACCAAAGTACCGGCACCACGGGTGGTTTGTCGGTTATGCGCCAAGAGAAAATCCGGAAATCGTGGTGGTCGCGATTGCGGAACATGCCTGCAGCGGTCACAGCACGGCGCCGATTGTCCACGACGTCATCGAGGCATATTTCGGAAATAAGGCCATCCAGGTAGGCGAGGCAACAATCCAATGAGCGCTACGTTGCAGGACTCCCAAAATGCAATCCGAACTTTCAACGTGGGCCTGATTGTCACTACCCTTCTTATTTTTGGTCTGGGCCTCATCACGCTTTATAGCGCAACAAAAGGGCCCGGCATGGGTGAGTTGTCGAGAGCCCAGCCGGTTTGGTTTGTCGTTGGATGCACAATCAGTCTTGGTCTCATCTTTGTCGATTCACAAGTGCTGGAGCGCTCGTCCTATGTGCTCTATGCGGTATGTCTGGTTCTGCTCGTTCTGGTGTTGGTGGTCGGGCATGTCGGGGGCGGCTCGCAACGTTGGCTTAGGCTCGGTTTTTTCCGGCTGCAGCCATCCGAGTTTGCAAAGATAGCGATTGTCTTCACCTTGGCGAAATACTTTCGCGATGACCGGCGAGCGGGACCCTACACCCTAAAGAAGCTCCTTGTCCCTGGACTGATAGTGGCCCCTTTTTTCGTGTTGATCCTTCTTCAGCCGGATATAGGGACGGCGGGGATTCTATTTCTTTCCGCGGCGTCAATCGTTGTCTTCCTGAAAGTGCATTGGAAGTCGCTTCTCGTCACGGTGTTCCTGGCAATGCTCATTCTTCCTATTAGCTATCGGTTTGTGTTGAGAGATTACCAGCGCGATCGGGTAAAGACCTTTCTAGATCCGGGCCGGGATCCGCGTGGCAGTGGGTACAATGCCTTGCAGTGCAAGATTGCTGTGGGCTCGGGAAAGCTGTTTGGGAAAGGGTATCTACAAGGATCACAGTCGCAACTCAATTTCATTCCGGAGCAGCATACCGATTTCATCTTTTCTGTTTTTGCGGAAGAAAGGGGCTTTATGGGCGCGATCGTTCTTCTCCTTCTCTATTTCTTTTATTGTTATTTCGCTCTGAGAACGGTGGGACGGGCGCGGGATAAATTTGAAATGCTTCTTGCCTTCGGTCTGACTTCGATTTTGTTTTGGCACGTGTTTATCAATCTCGGTATGGTAAGTGGCATTCTGCCCATTGTCGGAGTGACGTTGCCTTTTTTCAGTTATGGGGGATCGTCGCTCGTGACCTTTATGATGATCACTGCGCTACTGCTCAATCTGGGCCGAAAGAAATATATTTTTTAGGCTAGTACATCAACCATGTTCACAAGGCGGCCGTATGCAGCAATTTGTCGATATGCAAGTGACATCGTGTTGGGGTCCCTTTCCTTCTCTCTTGCAATGCCAAATTAGGAATGATTTTGGGGTTTGAGGTATCTCACTCCTTGCGTGGGAGGCATGTTCGATGGGCACGCGGTCTGTAAGGTATTATTCCTAAGCTTTCGAGCTGGTTTTGAGCGACATATTTTCTTACAATCTCAAAAGCGCGCCCCCATTCCGCGAGTCGAGTATACGGTAAAATGTCCCAGAATTTTTCTCGAAGCGGTTTACCTCGCCTGGCTCCCGTAATATGCATTGCCGATCTGCCACAAAAAACTCGGACGAAGTTTTTGAACCCCTCACGGTTCCGAACGCGTATTAAGAGGTGGACGTGTGTGGAGTTCACTGAAAATTCGTAAAGCACGATGGCAAAACGCTTGCAAAGGAATGCGATAAGAGAACGAATGAAACGGGAGTGTAATAGTAGAGACGTAGGCCCCGTAGCTGAATTGGAACGCAGAACAAGGTGAATTGGCTTTTTTGTGGACAGTGGTCGTGCCTGTTTCCGCTTACCGATAGCGAGTTCGCCACCATGTTCTATTTTTTTGTCATCGAAAAATTTAAGTTGTCTGGCCTTCATGCTAAATCCCTTTTTGTAGAATTATCGTCGATAAGTCAAGTAAAAATCGACGATAAAAAGTGTTTTTTTGGCGCCATCGTTGGGGCAATAGTTTAGCGCGAGAAAGCGAGCCCCTAGCGCTAGTGCTCCGGCAAATAAGTTTTCAGGCTTCCCTGGTTTAAGACTGTTCTCTTGGTTGCTGCAACGTGACAGGGGTTTTGTGAGACGAAATCCCCAATAAAGTTTGAAAGGCTGCCATGGGTGTCCCGCGGTGGGAAACGTTTGTGAGCCCGCTTTGGGTCTCCCACGATCCTAACGTGGTGAGTAAAATCTTCGAGCGCTGTTTCCGAGTACCCTTTCCATCCGTCTGTTCGAATCCGGCTCTTGGCCTCCACGTTCTGTTTCAGAAATGGGCCGAGACTATCTTCACTAGCGTCAGGGATCACTGCTAGGCGCAATCTACCAGCGCGTTCTTGGCGTTTTCCTTCGCGGTCGACATACTTCAAGACCTCCACTGCTCCGACGACAAGACTCACGTGCTCCGCTGCTGCAACTCCTCGACCTTTCTTACCTTTTGCTGAGCCTCCAATAAAAGTCTCGTCAGCTTCTACGAGTCCGGAAAGTTTTGTGCGGCTATCATTGACCATCCCTTTGCGCAATCGATGAAGCATATGCCGTGCTGTATCGTTACAGCCGATTCCAAGATGGCGCTGGAGTTGTAACGCACTCATACCAGGAGTGTGATTGGCGATCCGATAGGCGGCTTCAAACCAACTCTCGATTGGAATATGGGAACGATGCATTATGGTACCGGCCGTTGGAGAAGTTCGACGATGGCAGGATGCTCTAATTCTTCCTCGTCTTAGCCGCCTCATCGGAATAAAGCGGCATCTCAATTTCCAAAGCGCATTTTCTTTCAAAACACGTGGCGTCTGTTTTCTCTTCGAAGTGAATGTTCTGACTCACATTCCTTGTTTTTGCAGCTTCCATGGCGGAAAGAAGTTTTTCAATGTCTGGCTCTTTGGAGATCCAGGTGAGCGAGGCTTTGCCGTTTATTTTAGCCTCGGGATCGCTCGAGGTCAGCCTCGATCGCAACGGAATATCGCACTGATCCGGCGTGCATACGGCCTCTCCCGATTCCAGGCGAATGTTCTCCTTCTCATACTCGGAATGAAGAACGGCGAGCATTTTCTCAAGCTGATACTTGTGCAGGTTCACCGTCCCTTTCACCATAAGTTTTGTCGTCTTAAATGTGTTCGGCGCAATTTCTTTTTTAGAGGCGCAGGATAGCAAAACAAAAGCTACGGTTAGGGCAAATGGTGTTCTCATCGGATTAGAATGTCTAACTTTTAGCTACCTGTCTAGTCGTTAGTTAGGTGCTCGGTTACTTTCGGAATGCTTTTGTTCCAAAAGTAACCGTCGCCTAACGGGCATTCCGTTTGCAGCTTATGAGGTCAGGGGGGGACCGTGTTTAAGATTAACAACCAGCGAGGGCAATCCACGGTAGAATACCTTTTGATTATTGGTGTCGTTGTTCTTGTCGTGTTTATTTTTGGAAAGCGCTCAACGAAATTTTACGAAAAGGGTATTTACGATCTCGGAATTCGTGCGAACAGCAGTGGGTTCCACAGGTAGGGCCTAAACGGCCCGTCGGTATTCGCCGCCAATTTCATACAGAGCGTGACTCATTTGCCCAAGCGAGCACACGCGGGCGGCCTCCATCAAAGCCGCAAAAATATTGTCACCTCGTTTGGCCGCCTCCCTGAGTTTCGCGAGAGCTAAAGGCGCCGTCTTGGAATTTTTCTGATGAAAGGCTCTCAAGTTGCGGATCTGCTCTTCTTTTTGGGCATAGGAGGCCCGAGTGAGTTGTGCCACGCGGACTTCGCCGGGCGTGTTGCTCAGGAACGTGTTGACGCCTACAATCGGAAGCTCTCCCGAGTGTTTCAGACGTTCGTAGTAAAGAGACTCTTCCTGAATTTTGGACCGCTGGTAATGGGTTTCCATGGCTCCAAACACCCCACCCCTGGCGGACAACCTATCAAATTCCGCAAGTACAGCCTCCTCAACCAAATCCGTTAGCTCCTCAATGAAAAAACTCCCCTGGAGCGGGTTTTCATTTTTGGCCCACCCGAGCTCCTTTGAAATAATTAGTTGGATGGCCATCGCCCGCCGGACACTTTCTTCGGTAGGTGTCGTGACCGCTTCATCATAAGCATTGGTATGTAACGAGTTACAGTTATCGAAGTAAGCAATGAGGGCTTGAAGGGTGGTGCGGATATCGTTGAAACCGATTTCCTGGGCGTGCAACGATCGACCCGACGTCTGGATATGGTATTTTAACTTTTGGCTTCGCTCGTTTCCGCCGTAACGGTACCTCATTGCGATGGCCCAGATGCGTCTCGCCACCCTGCCGATGACCGTGTACTCCGGGTCAAGCCCGTTGCTGAAGAAATAGCTTAAGTTGGGGGCAAACTCGTCGATGTGCATTCCCCGCGAGAGATAATACTCCACGTAGGTGAATCCATTGGCCAGTGTCAGTGCGAGTTGCGTGATCGGGTTCGCGCCCGCTTCCGCGATATGATAGCCGCTGATGCTCACCGAGTAATAATTTCGAATGTTATTTTCAATGAAGTATTTTTGGACGTCTCCCATCATCCGCAGGGCAAATTCCGTCGAGAAAATACAGGTATTCTGAGCCTGATCTTCTTTCAAAATGTCCGCCTGAACTGTCCCTCTTACGAGTTCTAGCGTCTCTTTCTTGATGTGGGCTTGCTCATTTTCGGACGGCTCCTTCCCCGATTCCTTGCGAAACGCCTCGAGACGCTGATCAATGGCGGTGTTGAAAAAGAAAGCGAGCATCATGGGAGCCGGGCCATTAATCGTCATTGAGACAGAGGTATTGGGGTCACAGAGGTCAAACCCGCTGTAGAGCTTTTTCATGTCATCCAGAGAACAGATGCTTACGCCACTTTCTCCGATTTTTCCGAAGATGTCGGGCCTTTCATCGGGATCCTCACCATAGAGGGTGACGCTATCAAAGGCAGTGGAAAGGCGCTTCGCTTTCTCGCCGGCACAAAGCAAATGAAACCGCTTGTTGGTTTGGTTCGGGGTGCCTTCGCCGGCAAATTGGCGTTTCGGATCTTCTTCCTGGCGCTTGAACGGGAAAACTCCCGCCGTAAAGGGGAAGCAGCCCGGCAAATTTTCGAGCATCAGAAATTTCACCAAGTCCGCCTTCGAGTAATATTTCGGCAAGGCAACTCGGGAAATCGGATTGTGACTTAGGCTTTGATGATGGAGCGGGACTGACAACTCCCGTTCTCTCACCCGATAGGTAAGCTTGTCCTGTTTATATTGCTTTTCACGCTCGGCGTAGTCTTTTAACTGTTTGATGACATCGCGATCGACTTTCCTTTCTTTTTCGAGTAGTCGCTGCTGTAGTTCCTTGCGAGAGCTTTCTGAAAGCGAGGGCTCTTCCAAGAGTCGCTCCAGCGCCTCTATTTTTAGCAGGTCTTGCGCGACCAGCGGGACCTTTTTGCGGTAATCCCGGACCGTAACGGAGATATCAGAGAGGTAAGAAATTCTCTCTCGCGGCACAATGGCTAGGCGATACGGGTTTCCCGGCTCGTATTCCCTGTCATAGGCTTTTTGTTTAGTCTCGGATGTCGCCAGCTTGTAGAGATGTTCAAAAGCCGTGCTGACACCGGGATCCAAGAACCGAGACGCAATGGTGCCGAAAATCGGATAACGCCCCAACGGTAACTTTTCGAACTCCAGGTGATTTCTGCGAAACTGCTTTCTCACGTCGTTCAACGCATCCAGGGAGCCTGCTTTATCGAATTTGTTGATGATGACGAAGTCGGCGTAATCGAGCATGTTGATTTTTTCCAGCTGCGTCTGTGCTCCAAATTCACTCGTCATCACGTAAAGGTTGATTTTGGCCAAATCTATGATCGACGTATCCGCCTGCCCAATGCCTCCCGTTTCCACGAAAATCCAATCGAAGGAGGATGCCTCAAGCAACTCGATTGCCTCCCTGGTCGCGGCGCTAATAGAGACGTTGGGTTGCCGGGTCGCAAAGGAGCGCATGTAGGTGCGGGAGTTTTTAAGGCAATTCATGCGCAAGCGATCTCCGAGCAGTGCGCCACCCGTTCTCTTACGAGTAGGGTCGATGGCAAGAATAGCAACGCGACTCTCCGGTTCTCTTTCAAGAAGTCGCAAAATAAGCTCATCGATAAGACTGGATTTTCCCGCTCCGCCAGGCCCCGTGATGCCCACCACCATGGCGTTCTTGGGGTGATGCTGGATGGACCTTTTCAGCTCTGAAAAATCATTCAGGTGTGCTTGGTACTCATCCGATTTGACCCCGCCCTCGCCCACTTCAAGACAGGTGAGCGCCTGAGCCAATGAGCTGTCATTACTCGAGAAAAGATTGAGCCGGAGCCAGTCGATATTTTTCAAAGGGTGAACATCCGAGATTTTTAGCATGTCGTTGATGATACCCTGCAGACCAAGTCTCCGCCCGTCCTCCGGGGAGTAAAGCCTGCTCACCCCGTATTTTTGAAGCTCTTCGATTTCAGCGGGAGTGATCGTTCCGCCACCGCCGCCAAAAATCTTGATGTGCGAAGCGTTCATTTTACCAAGCAGGTCCACCATGTACCTGAAGAATTCCATGTGGCCGCCCTGGTAGCTGCTGACGGCGATGGCGCACGCATCTTCCTGAATCGCCGCCGTGACGATTTCTTTGACGGAGCGGTTATGGCCCAGGTGGATGACCTCCACCCCGGAGGTTTGAAGGATTCGCCTCATGATATTGATGGCGGCATCATGGCCATCAAAAAGGGAGGCGGCGGTAACAAACCGGATCCGGTGCTTCAAGGAATAATGAGGGTCTTCGGCCAGTTGAGTTTTAGAGAGCTCTTTCATCTTTCCGTCCTCTCCTCTAACATTATTATAGAACTTGAGGCATAGAATAGTTGATAAACACCATCAACGACAAGAATCGGCTGGCGGCTCTCGTTTCTGAGCTGAAAAAGCATAATACGCTTGGGGTGGATACTGAATTTATTCGGGAAAGAACGTTTTATCCCGAAATTGCCCTGATTCAAATCGCCACCAAAGACCAGGCCTGGCTTATTGACCCAACGGCCTTTGGTTCCGCCGAACTTTCCTCTCTTTTTGGTCTCTTGAGGGATGACAAAATCTTGAAAATCATGCACGCGTCCCAAGGGGATCAGGAGTGTTTTCATTTGTGCCATGGGTTTGTCGTAGCTCCCGTTCTTGATACCGCGGTGGCCGCGGCATTATGTGGCCTTGGGGATAATGTTGGGTTGGGAAAACTCCTTAAGGTCATGCTTGGCGTTACACTGGCCAAAGGAAGAGCGCGTGCTCGGTGGCTCGAAAGACCCTTACCATTGCCGCTTCAGGAATACGCGCTACAGGATGTTTTGCATTTGGTGCGGTTGGGGGAAGCGCTGACTGAAAAATTGCGGGAAAAGGGGCGATACGAGTGGGCACTGGAAGAGAGCGCGACCAGCATGGATGAATTTGATGTTTCACCGGAAAAGATGGCGGAACAACTGGGAAGAGGGGGAAGGCTAAATGAATCGAGACTTTTCGTTCTTTCCGAGCTGCTCAAATGGCGCGAAGAGCGGGCGAGACGAGCCAATCTTCCAAGGCGCTGGGTAGCGGACAACGAAACCCTAATGGCGTTGGCCCAAGTAAGACCCAAGACACTGGACGAGCTTCGCTCGTTTCGGGGATTGAACCTTAAGGAAGTGGAACGGAGCGGGCCAAAAATACTGGCGGCCATAGCGAAAACTCCAAAGGGAAGCGAAAAGGTGATTTCTCTCGTTCGTAGTCATATCCCCAGTGAAACCGAGGAAAGGGTCTTGGAGCTCATGCGTACCTTTGTTTCGTTTCTGTCTGTTCGCTATGCCATTGCGCCCCGGTTTCTCGTCAGCCCGAAACGAGCTTTAGGTCTGGTCCAACATGCCGAACTTGCTCCTGAGGAATGGGTGGCAAAAGGGTATCTCTCAAAGGAAGCCTCCCAATTAATCGGCCGCGATCTCAAAGACTTTTTCCTGGGAAAAAAAGTACTAGGCATTGTGAAGGGTCGTGTGGAAATAATAGCGGTGTGAACGAGGAAAAGCTGCCGCAAATTCGTCTCAAAGGGGCGTTGCAGTCCTCCCATCCGTGGATCCTGTGGAAGCATGTCGAGAAAGCTTCCGAGCGAATCCACTCGGGCAGTGTCGTTGATATTGTGGATCCCAAGGGCCAATGGGTGGGGCGTGGTTTTTACAACGGGCACGCGCGTATACGATTGCGCTTGCTCACCGCGAAGCCCGAAATCATCGATAAATCTTTTTTTGCGAAACGAATAGAAAAAGCGATCATGTGGCGTCGAAAGACCCTGCAACTGGACAAAGTGACGAATGCCTATCGAGTGGTTGCGTCCGAGGGGGATGAGTTGACCGGCCTCGTGATCGATCGGTTCGATTCTTGTCTCGTGCTGGAGTTTTTCGCCGCGGGAATGTACCGCTTTCGGCCAGTGATCGAAGAGATTTTGGAAAGCCATTTTCCCGGCGCCCAATTCTACTCATTTGCGGAAAGACACGTTCAAAAACAGGAATCTTTTAACTGTCAAAGGTCAAACGAGCCTGCCCCGGTGATTATCAAAGAAAACGGTGTCGCATTTCGGGTGGCGCCATGTCAAAAATACAAGACCGGTTTTTTTATCGATCAGCGTGAAAACCGACTCGCATTCTCCGAGCTTTGTCAGGGAAAAAGAGTTCTCGATTTGTGCTGTAACTCCGGCGGTTTTAGTCTCTATGCCAGCCTGCGGGGAAAAGCGCAGGCGGTAACGGGGGTGGATCTCGATGAAGAAGTGCTCACGATGGCGAAAGAAAATGCGACGTTAAACGGCGTGGCGCTCCACTTTGTTTGCGCCAATCTCTTTGACTGGTTAAAGGCGCACTCGGAAAAATATGATGTTGTGGTTCTTGATCCCTCCAAACAAACCCGATCCACGGAAAAAATCGACGAGGCCCTGAAAAATTACTTAAGCATGAACGAGCTTGCCATGAGGGCTGTCACACCGGGAGGGATCCTGCTAACGTGTTCCTGCAGCGGGCTGATTCGGGAGGAGCAATTTCTAGACGTGATTGCCCAGGCGGCCCACAACGTCCATCGAACCTGTCAGGTGTTTCGCATCACCGGCGCCGCGGCCGATCATCCCTATTTGGTAGACGTCCCTCAAGGCCGCTATCTCAAAGCGGTCTGGGGTGTTCTCAGTTAGACGAAGTGCTCTAAGTTAGTTTGACTAACGATACATCCGTTTTTTTGAAATCGGGATCGAGCGTGAGCAGGGGACATCGCTCCTCCATCGCAAGCGCATAGGCAAAACAATCCCCAAGGTTCAACGGGGGACTTTAAGGGCCATTCCTAACCAACTTCTTTATTGAGGATGTCTAGGGGACTGGGTCAGCCTTTGAACGGCTTCTCTGACCGCTAATCGAATCGCTTCGGTCAAGTCATTTAGGTAACGAAAACGGATCTACTTAACCGCTGCCTTTATCTTGAGATTTTCGGAAATCCACCGCAAAACGGGCCGCTTCATCTCCTGGGGAGTGATCACGAGCTCATCTGCTTTCAATTGATCGACCGCAAAATCCATTTCCGTATCGATCAGGCGGGAAAAGCGCTCTTTAAATTGAGTCTTTTCCTCTTTTGCCAGTTCTGGAAGTTCTTCATCCAAACCATTGAGGAGTCCCGCGGCCGCCTCGCGGATTTGTACCGGGTAGAGAAATTTCCCAAGTTCAACATTCAATGTCACTGGGTTCGGATCCGGGTTTTTAGCGACGAACTGAATCTGCGCTTTGATGGTTTCTCCCGAGCGAGGGAAGACATACGCTTCGACTCTCGCTTTGATCGCTTTTGCGAGTTCCTGGTTGAGGGCAAGAGCCGTCGAGACAGGGCTTAATTTAATTTTCCCCAACGATTCGACATCTGCCTTGACGAGCTCGGTCTGAAGGACTTTCAGAAGCTGGCGTGCCGTCACTTTCATTGTTTCCAGCTCGGAGCTCGTGAACTCGTATCGGAGACCCCCGGGGCCAACCCCCGAGAGGTAACGCGGGCTTTCCAAAAGGGCATCAAACTTCGCGGCTGTTTTTTGAGCGAAGTCTGCCGCCGGGAAAGCAAACACTGTCTTGTGTCCTCCGACGCGCTCAAGCTCATCGGTGACATATTTCAGCTCGGCCTCTCCGACAGCGTCTAAGTTTACGGGTCCCACGTAGGGAAAGTTTCGGGCGACACTCAGCAACCTTCCTGGATAAGATAGCGTATCGGCCAGATAACCTCTTCCACGGAGAAGCGATCTGATGATGGCTGCGGGCTCGAAAGAAACCGACTCCACCGCATGCACGCGCGCACCGGAGGCCGGTGATTTTGCGCCCACGTATTTTTCGATCAGCTCAAACGCGAGATCCTCCATCATTTGGTTAATGGTCCACGCGGAATACTCCACAACCGAGGAGCCCACATCGAAAGGGCGACAGTCGTTGAGCTTACTTTTGTGCGAATCGGTGCAGAAAGAAGGCATATCCTGTGACGGGTAGGACTTTTTTCGATACAAAATCTGAATGGCCTTCTCGTCGTAATCAAGCGCCTCCGAGCGTTTACCGATATGGTGCCCCGCCATGGCCGCGTCTTCGAAGTGCAGATAATCCATCACGGAGCTTGTGGTTACTTTATCAGAGGGAAGCTTGCCTTCCTCCAGATAAGTCCGAAAAAGCCTCTGTCGCTCGCTCAGAGAGAGCGTCGTACCCAATGAGCCCGCAAAGTTGTGGCGCAGACCCAAAAGGTGTCCCACTTCGTGAGCCACGAGGTGTCTTACGTAGTCTTGCGAGGCTTTGAGAATTTTGGAGTCATCAGACGCCACTGCAAGCACTGGCGGGAGCGATCCTTCAAAGGAGCTCACATCGAAATGGCAGAGCTCATTCGCCCCAAAGCCGCTGATGCCGATGTGAGAGCGTTGTGCGGGGCGCGATTTACTGGCGCGTATCCGGTTCAGAAGGTGTCTTGCGTGCGCAATACTGGGAACGGCAAACATGCTGGGGACGTACGCTTGAGCGTGAAGAATTTCTCCCGTCCGGGGATCCATCTGCGCATCGGCGTACGCGAACTCCGCCTGATCCCATTGGATCCACTGAATGACGTTGTATCGGATGTTGGGAGCCACAACCCCCGGCGGCGCATCAATGACCTGAATCCTCACTTCCTTGAGTGCCTTGTTCCAGTACAATATGCCGTCTCGAACCGCTTCCTTAAACTGAGGGGGCGTATTGGAGGAAACGGCGAGAACAATGGGTTTGTTGTGATGAAACTTGCTCAGTCGAATGACCGTGTTTCCGTCCCGCCCGAGTTGCGGAGCCACTTCGAAAAAACCGGCTTTTTCGAAGCCCGTGGTTTCCGCGATTTCGAAGTCCGCTGAGGGGCGATAGGGCTTCAGGTAGTACTTTACCTCGATGGAAATGTTATTTTCGCTGCCACCGCGGGGAATCGCTACCTGGGCGATTTGACGGATCATCAGCTGATTGTCTGCCGTCAATTCCACTTGAATCACGTCACTGAACCGTGTGCGGAGTGAAGAAAATTCAGGTCGATATTCCCCTCCGTCGACATCGTGCCCTCGCCAGTCGCTCGCGGTGAAAACCTGCGACATGCCCTCATTGAAATCAAAGGTGATGGCGTTTTCCGTTTCGCTCAGGATGGGAAAGGTTGCTAGCAAAAGTGTCTGGGGGAAGTCGGCCGAAACAGTGTGTCCATCGGTCGCCTCCACCATAAAAAGCCTCCCTTGATGCTTTCTGAAGGCAACAATCCGGCTTTTCAAGCTGTTGCCCGCGGGAACCACTGGCTGTTCCATGATGTTGGTTTGCAGCAAGAATTCTTTCTCGAGTGAAGATTTTGCGATGGATATCGTGGGCTTTATCCCGGCCCTATTGACGGCAAAGGAATCCTGGATCTGTTGCGGAGCAGTCGCGGGATTGTTTGCTGGCGGATGATTGCCGCATCCGGCCACCACGAGTATGCAAGCGACCCCAAAACGAATCGAACGAAATAAAGGCATAGTGTTCCCCCCTAAAAAATTAAACTAGCCTAAATTTGCGAAAAAAACGCGATGTGTTACCCCTTACCACCCTGCATATATTTGACGCGTCATGATTACAAGAAAATTAAATTTTGGTTGGTTTTAACTTTAGATTTACAAGCAGGGGACTACTGATATATACTTCGTCCCCTCGGAATATCGGACCCCTCCCTGCTTCTTCCACGCGAATTGACGTTTTCGGAGGGGGTGGATTTTCCCACCGAATTAAAGAAACCGTCTGAAAAAGTGTTGATGCGTGCGGGAGTTTGAAAAGACGATACTCCCCTGGCTGCGTCGCCATACGATGGAGTGTTCGAGCCTGCCGTCGGGGTGTTTGAAATGGGAGCTGCCGCCTTGCTTGCCCCGCTCCCGCCTTTGGCGCTGCAAAAGTTGCAGGCCTGTGCCGTTGCCAAAGAATAGAAAATCAAAATCGAGACAAGTTGAATTCTGTTCATTTCCCCTCACTCGTTCATTGATGCAACCGTCGTCATTTTGGGGTTCTCTTTCATCGCCCTTTGCGAACCCCCAGCCAAAAAGACGCCCAAGTACGACTTGGACGAAGTACTGACATTAGAGAAAACCGGCGACGAGTCTCTAGATAAACAGCTTCAGGAGTGGCTCTCCTTTTCTTTAGGCGTCGCTCAGAAGGTAATCGATTCGGTAAGTGAGCTTCTCTTGGATGAGCACGATGCTGCTCTGGCCAAAAAGTCATTTCGAGAAAATGTCCAAAAACCTATTCAAATCAAAGCAATGAAAAAGTGACTGAGCCATGGTTTGACATGACGCATAAAGAGTGGGACATCTAGCCACTGTAGGCGGTGGCATGGAAGATGTGGAGAAGATAAAAGGCGCTGAAGATGCCCTTAAGCGGGTCAGTGAATTACTCGCAAAAATCACCCACGAAATGCGAACCCCTCTGGCCTCCATTCTAGGTTACGCGGAAATGATGTACGATGCGAAACAAACCGTGGCGAATCGTCTGCATGGGATCGGGCGAATCCGGAAGTGCATTAAGAACCTCACGGTTTTAGTCGACGCGATTTCCGATCTTTCTGTTGTCGAGGCTGGGGAGATTGAGGTTTGTCCGCGGGAAGTCGCGCTTTTTGAGGAACTATCGAATATTTTTTCGGAGCTTCACGGTCAGGCTTGGAAAAAACGGATCGCGTTTGAGGTACACTACGACGGTTCTTTGCCGGCCTCGATTAAAACGGATGCAAAGCGCTTGCGGCAAATCCTTTCTAATGTCATCGGGAACGCCATTCAGTTTACCGAACGGGGCGAAGTCAGAGTGACGGTGAGATTAGATTCAAGCGGCAAGGCTCCGGAACTGCAATTTGTGGTGCACGATACGGGAGGCGGGATCGCGCCGCCCCTACAAAAAGGAATCTTCGATCCTTTGTTTTCGCATGAGCAATTTCTTTCCAGCAAGAATGAGGGATGCGGGCTTGGGCTCTTTCTCTCGAAGCGATTTGCGATGGCACTGGGAGGCGATGTCATTCTGAAAGAAAGTAACCCCAAGCACGGGAGCACGTTTGCTGTGACGATCAATCCGGGGAGCCTGGAAGGGGTTATATTGAGCAAGGTCGAGCCGCGGATTGATGTCGACCACGTTTCTGTCACGCCCGGGCCCTTTAGCTCGGAAAGACGAGTTGACGGCATGAGAGTCCTATTGGTGGAAGACGCCTCTGACATTCAAATGCTCATTAGCCAGTTTCTCAAGAAAAATGGGGCGACCGTGGATATTGCGAAAGACGGCGTCGAAGGCATCAAGAAGGCGAGAGAGGGGAGGTACGACCTCATCCTCATGGACATTCAAATGCCTTTTTTGAATGGCTACGAAGTGGCTTCACAACTGCACCATCAAGGTTTCAGGACCCCCATAGTGGCCCTCACAGCACATGCCATGCGTGGGGTGAAGGAAAAGTGCTTAGAGGCTGGCTGCGATGATTATTTGACGAAACCCATCAATGCGCCCGCTTTGCTTGAACTTATGTGCCGGTACTACCGCAGGGTCGGCGCCAGTAATCATTAACCCAGGGTAAACTCCGCCATTACCGGTGCATGGTCGGAGGGTTTTGTGCCCTTGCGCTCGTCTCTAAGGATGGAAGCGGCGATGCAGGCCTTGGCGAGCGGTGCCGTCACCAGAACAAAGTCAATTCTTAAGCCCTTGTTGAAAGGAAAAGACAACTCGCGGTAATCCCACCATGAATAAAGCCCGCCTTCGTGATGGTGCAGGCGTAGTGTATCGATGAGGCCAAACTGTTTTATTTCCTCGAGCGCTTTTTTTTCTGGCTCCGAAAAAAGAATTCTCCCTCGCCACACGGTGGGATCATGCACGTCCCGATCTTCGGGGGCGACATTGAGATCGCCAGCGAGAATCAAACGATCGGTGGGCGAAAAGGATTCCTTCAGATACAAGCCAAAATATTTCATCCAGTCGAGTTTATAGGCGTATTTTTCGGTGCCTACCGCCTGGCCATTCGGAAAATAAGCGGAGATGATTCGGATGCCGCCAATATCTGCGGAGATAATGCGCGAGGAGTCTTCGCGAAAACCGCGCCGTATATCTTTCGGCTTTACCTTGGAAAGAATCGCAACGCCGTTATACGTCTTTTGGCCGAAGACGGCGCAATGATAACCGAGCGCTTCTAGTGCCGGCGTGGGAAATTTTTCGTCAACGCATTTAAGCTCCTGAAGGCAGATAACGTCCGGTTTTTCTCGTTTAAGAAGACCCAGAAGTCTTTCCAGTCGCGAGGAGATGGAGTTTACATTCCAGGAGATGACCTTGAACACTAGGGTTGCATACTCTTGAAGTGGTTCAGATTCAATCATTACTGCGAGGACGTTATTTGGACGGCGAATTGTGAAGGAAATGTGGAGACGCTTTACTTCCCACCGTGTCCGGCAGGGTGAAAAAAAACTTGCTGCCTTCGCCTTTCCGCGACTCCGCCCAGATTTTTCCGCCGTGCGATTCGACAATGCGCTTGCAGATCGAAAGGCCGATGCCCGTGCCGGAGTATTCTTCCCTGGTGTGTAATCGTTTGAATAACTGGAAGACATAGTCGGCATATTCCATATCAAACCCGATCCCGTTGTCTTCCACGCTAAACACCCAGTCATTCTTCCTTTTTTGACCCGTAATTTTCACAGCGGGTGATGTTTCCGGCTTTCGAAACTTAATCGCGTTTGAGACGAGATTTTGAAACAGAAGCTCGAGCTGGGTTCGATCTCCCCATACGGACGGTAGCGATGCGGCGAGGACGTTTGCACCACTCTCCTGGATCGTATCCGAAATAGTGTGACGAATCCGCTCGATGAGTTCGTTACAGTCGACACGGTCACGCCTTAGCTCCTGACGTCCGACTCGGGAATAACTGAGGAGATCGTCGATTAACCGCTTCATTCTCACGGCACCATCCACGGCAAAATGGATGTAATCGTCCATGTCTTTGTCGAGTTTTCCCTCATAACGATTGGAGATAAGCTTCAGGAAACTCGCCACCATACGTAAGGGCTCTTGAAGATCGTGAGAGGCCGCAAACGCAAACTGCTCAAGCTCCTTATTGGATCGACTGAGCTCCGCGGTGAGCTCTCGAAGCTTTTCTTCCGAAGCTTTTCGGTCGGTGGAATCAAGAGCGACTCCAATGACTCCGGTAAACTTGCCACTTTCATTCTTAAAGGGCTCAATGTGGACCTGATAGGAGCGTCCTCGAAATACTGCTTCATAGCCAACCGACTCCCCTTTCATCGCTGAGAGATGTGAGGCCAGGGGAATGTATTCCAAATCGGTGGTTTCAAGAAGATCTTGCAGGCGCATTCCTATGAATTCATTGGGTTGAACCCCGAGATGTTTGAGAGCGGCCCCTAAAGACGACGTGATTCTCAAGTTTTCATCCGTCGTCCACAAGATGGCGGGCATTTGCTCAACGAGAATTCTAAGTCTCGCCTCTCTTTCCCGAAGCATGTGCTCAATATTTTTCCATCGTGAGATGTCCTGAATCGCTGCCACCCTGGCGAAACCGTTCCCGTAGCGGATGGTTCTCGCTTGAACCCCTACCATGACATGACTTTGGTTTTTTCGAAGCATCTCCATCTCATAGTAGGGCTCGAGTCGCGCACGAACCCGAGCCGAGCTCATTTCGCGGTACGAAGCCACGACCAGTTCCATCACATCCCTTCCCACAACCTCCGCCGGAGTTGAAAAGCCCAGCATTTCCAGGAACGCTCGGTTGACCTCTTTGATGATAAACTCTTGGTGGATGACAATTGCCTCAAACGCGACATCCGACAGGAGTCGAAAGCGTTCCTCGGCGGCTATCAACTCATCCTCGACGCGTTTTCGCTCGCTAATATCGTAGGCTACGATAAGGAGGGCTTGCCTTCCTCCGAAGTCCACGGTCTGGGAGCAAATATCGACCGTGACTTTAGAGCTATCCTTGCGCCGATGGACCCATTCGCCGGCATGATAAGAGACAAGCTTTTGAAAATCGACTTCCTTAAAAAATTGAAAAAGGCGCGGGAGCTCTTCCGGAGGTCTTAAGTCTTTGAGAGTTAAGGATAGAAATTCATCTCGAGTGTACCCGTACTGGCGGAGGGCTGCATCGTTAACGTCCAGGAATCCGAACGTTTCCACGTCGGCTATATAAGTTGGGACTGGAATATTTCCAAAAAGATTCCGGAAGGATAATTCGCTTTCATGCCGGCTTAACTGCTTCATCCGATACCCATCAGTTTTAATTAGCGTAGTGGCTTTCAAAAGGCAGGTCCAGCGAAAACTTACAGCAGCGCGTCATGATTGCCAAGCATTGATTTTTAAAAAGTAAAGCTTGCCTATAGAAAAAAAAGGCGCTACGCAAAATAAAAAAGGGGATTTCATTGATCAAAGGTTATCTCTTTTTGATGCTGGCCCAATCGCTTGCCGTTCACCTGATTGCAAGCGGCGGAGGACCTGAATCCTGCCCTGGCCAATTTGAGAACTCACAGGTCGAGTTAAAAAAACTGCAACCAAAAATTCTTTTAATTAAACAGGAGCTTGAGAAATCCGTTCTCCATCCTCTTGTGATTTCCATTCATGTTGCGTTTGATGCGCGTGGGAAAGGATACCCAGAAGTCTTGGTTTCGAATCCATTTGTGATCGAAGAGTTGAAGTTATCGGTGAAGAGTTTTCCGATCCAGACGCCGATCCAATTCCGCTATGTCGCCACGTCGGTCCCTTTGAAGGTGCCGGCTTTATTGACGGACGGATCCGAGTTTGTTCATGCTGCGCAACACCTTTTGGCATACAGTCCGGGGTTTCTGGGCGCACACATCGAGGGTACTGGGCTCGTAATCACTATTGACGAGGCCTTAGCGATGAGAGACCTCAGCAAAGTGGATCAATATTGGCAAAAGTTACAAGGGCTTTCCATTCCGGTTCTCTTTCAGATAGCAAAAAAAGTGAGTGAACCGGGGCGGCCTCAGAAAATGAGCGCTTCTTTGCTGGGACTGGTGAAGAAACATCCGGAGGATGTTCTTATCATCGTTGACCTGCACATCGGAGTCTCTTCAACGGCTGTGACACGCACCCTGGCTCAAATCCCTGATTTAGAATTTCTCATTGAGCCTGACGTACTTGAGGGATTAGAGTTAAAACCAGCTTCTGCGCCGGAAGAAGGTGATGTTTCGGTCACGGTTGCCGTTACGTTGGAAGCGCTCATGGAAGCCTTGGCCATCCCTCGCGTGAAATGGGCTTACCTGCGAGCGAGACTTTCCACAAAAGAGCTCTCCAGTGACACTATCTGCGATAGCAGTTCTTCCACCTTGGCCCGCTTACGCAAGAAAAAACCGCCTCCTCCAGCCGAGCCGAAGTAATTTACTTTCTTCGATACTTATACTCGATCGCTATTTCATCGCCCGGTTTCACCTGACCCATGTCGATGAGATGCCAGTAAATCACCACTTCATTGGTGGCAGTATCGTAGTCCCACATTTCGTCGGTGAGTAGGTTGCCTCCGATGGTCACCTTCATTGTCGACGGATCGATGGGTGTTTTACTCAATGGGATGCGATTTTTTGCATGGGCATAGGCCCTGAAAATTACCTTTCGCGCGTAATCGCGGAGAACGTCCGCCATGTCGAACTCGCACTTGTAGGGATAATAGGTGCCCCCTGTTTTTTCGACGATGATTTTATAGGCATTCTCGGGCCCCGCCATGGCCTCTTCGCCCCACGGATCGATGAGTCTCGGGCAATGGGGAGCAATGGCGCTCACCCGGTAAGGCTTCCTTTCGTTGTTATGAAATGCGATGAACTCCCGGGCATAGTCCTCCGGCGTATAGTGTTTTTGTGGCGTGTTCTTTGCGAAACGCTTGTACTGATCACGCTGCTTGGTCACCATCAGAACATCCATGGGAATATTGGGCATCATGTAGCGGTTGTGGTAGATCTCCGGCATTCCAGGCACTCTTTGATAAAAACGGAACATCGACCAGATGGGAGAATTGTAACAGCTGGAGACAAAGGTGATTTGAGTCCGCTCTTCGAAGTCTCGCGCAACATTTGAGTCACTCCATAACATAAGAAATGAGTCATTCTTGCCGCGGATGGGGAGCCCGTCCCACTTGTGAGCGTCGGCCGAGAGATAGATTCCTGAATGATGGATTTGCGCGCGGTCGAGATCTTGAAAATAATAATGGATATTTCTTTCGAGCGCTCGGATGAGGTCGCGGCTGTGCCACGAGCTATCGATCACCCAGAGATTTTCGGCTTTTGCTCCAGGCACGGCTTTGTCCACCTGGACCTTGTCCGTCACCGTGCCGCCGCTTTCCTTCACCCTGCCAAAGCCACCTGCTTGAGCCGACGCCTGGCCATCCGACACTTCAAACACAGCGGTGAACTCGCCGAGATGGATTTTTTGAGGCGTGCCAGTGACGCGTCCATCTTCAGCGACGAAGAGCCAGTCCGGCCCGCTGACCTTTCGGAACCTCAATGGATCGTTGTCGTCATCCACGGCCAGAGGGGCTAGGTTGAAGCTGAAAACTTGATCGACCATGGCGTCGCCCAGCGGAATGGGATCTTTCAGCCAGCGGGGCGGGTGGTTTCCGCTAGAAACGGTGATAATGAGTGCGGCATCTGCCCCCAAAAGGTCATTTCTTACCGTCAGGATGAAAGTATGATCCCCGAGCTCGGGCGGTATTCCCGACAACTTGCCATTGGGCTCCACCGTCAACCAATCGGGACCCGCTGTTTTGGAAAACGTGATCGGGATTCCATCCTCATCCTTTGCCTTGTCCGCCACGGTGGAGTTGAAAGGCTTATTAAGCGTTGCCTGCATGCGGATGGGATCCTCGAGCCATCGAGGTGGCCTGGGGTTTCTGAGCACATGAATGAGTAACGGACCTTCGCTTTGCAATTTTCCATCGGAAACGCGTACCGTGAAGGTCCAGTCCCCGATATGTTTAAACAGAGGCTTGATCACCAGGTTTCCGCTGGGAGACAGCGTGATCCAATCCACATTGTCGACGAGCGTGAAGGTCATGGGATCGCCATCCGGATCATAAATGTACTGTGGCTGGTTCAATGCCACCTGGAAGGTGTCTCGTTCCCTGACGGTGAACTCAAGGGAGTTGGGCGTGATGATCGGCGGGTGATTCCTTGGGAACACCTTGCCGAAGGCGCCTGCGGTGGCCGAGGCCTTCCCATCCGTCACCTCGAAAATAGCGGTGTAATCGCCGACATGTTGCTTTAAGGGAACGCCCACAATCTTTCCGTCTTCTCCCACAAAGAGCCAGTCGGGACCGCTAATCTTCTTGAACTTCAAGGCGTCTCCGTCATCATCTACGGCGAAGGGCGCCAGATCAAAGTTGTAGGTTGTATCCTCAAAGGCGTCAGCCAGCCTTATCGGGTCTTGTGTCCATCGCGGTGGAGTATTGGGTTTCGCGATGATGGTGACGATGAGCGTGGCATCGGCGCCTAAGAGATCGTTTTTCACGGTCAGGATAAAGGTGTCCTCTCCGATCTGTTTTGGAGTTCCGGAAAGGCGTCCCGCGGGAGAAACGGTCAGCCACTCCGGTCCCGATTTTTTGGAAAAGGCAATCGGTATTCCATCCTCATCTCTTGCCTTGTCCGCCACGGAAGCGTTGAAAGGCATATCGACGGTGGTTTGCAGGCGAATGGGATCCTCCAACCATCGGGGAGGCCGCGGATTTCTGAGCACATGGATCTTCATCGGGCCTTCGGTAGATAAATTCCCATCGGAGACTCGGACTTGAAGCGTGTGGTCCCCGATGTGTTTGAAAAGAGGCTTTAGCGTGAGAGCCCCGTTCGAAGCGAGCGTTACCCAATCGGAAGCGGTGACCAGCGTAAACGTCAAAGGATCCCCATCGGGATCCGAAACATATTGCGGTTGATTGAGAGACACCTCAAACGTTTCTCGCTCCTTCACGGTGAATTCCATCGCACCGATAACGATCGTGGGAGGATGATTGGTGTGGAGCACTCGTCCACGCGCATTCACTGGAGTGGATGCTTGTCCGTCGGAGACTTCGAATACCGCGGTGAAATCGCCAAGGTGCTGCTTCAGGGGCACGCCTGAAAGCTTTCCGTCTTGCCCGACAAAAAGCCAGTCCGGGCCGCTGATTTTCTTGAACGTCAGAGGGTCTTCATCGTCATCGACGGCAAAGGGAGAAATATCGAACTGATAAGTCTTGTCTTCAAAGGCATCGGAAAGCTGAAGCGGGTCCTGGGTCCACCGGGGGGGGATATTTACTTTCTCCACCGTGATTTTCACGGTGGCAACGGCCGATTCGTTGGCCTGATCGGTCACGCGCACTTGCATCGTGTTGATGCCAACATCCGGCCGATTAGGCGTACCGGTGATTTGTCCCGTGCTCGAAACCGTGACCCACGCGGGTCCCGAGGCTTTACTAAACGTCAGAGTGTCTCCCGGATCGGGATCTTTTGCGAACTGAGAGACACTTGCGGAATAGGGGGTTTTCTCTTTTGCATTAGGTAGGAGAATGGGATTTTGGGTCCAAAAAGGCGGGTGATTCACATGAAGGACCGTAATGATGACATCCGCCTGAGCACTCCCTCCATTTCCATCGTCAACGACCACCTTAAAATGGTTTTCCCCTTCATGTTCGACCTGAGGGGTCCCCGTAAAAGTGCCCGTGGGAGAAAGCTGCGCCCACGCAGGGCCGCTGATCGCACTGAACGTCAATTTATCGCCGGGATCGGGATCTTTGGCATAACCCGCGATACTGACGCTCATGGGCTGTTCTTCCTTCACCGAAAACTTAATGGGATTGAGAGTCCATTGCGGCGGGTGATTGGTGTGATCGACTTGAATGAGTACGTCACTGATATCGCTTCCAGACTTATTGTCGGTCACCTTAATACGAAACTTATTGAGCCCAAGGTGCGCCGCTTCAGGCTTGCCGCTGATGATGCCGCTCGAGCTTACCGTTGCCCATGACGGGCCATCGACGAGGCTGAAACTTAAACTATCATTATCCGGATCCTTCACGTAACTGATGAGACTTTGGTTGTAGTCAAAGTCCTCCTTCGCGTTAGGGAGAACGGTGGGTTTGTTGAGCCAAAAGGGCGGCTCATTGGATTTAATCACATTGACTCTGACCGTCGTGGTGGCATTCAAACTTCCGTCGGAAACGCGTACCGTCCAGGTATTCGTTCCAATGTCCGGTTTATCGGGCATTCCACTGAATAGGCCCGCCGAGCTTATCGACGCCCACGCAGGTCCTGAGACAATCTGAAAGGTCAGGGTATCGCCATCAGGGTCGGTCGCGGACCCGCTCAAATTCTGGCTATAGGCAACTTTGGTGAAAGCATCGGGCAAATCCAGAGGATCGGATTTCCATTCGGGAGGGTGGTTGACATGAATGACCTTAAACTCGATTTTTGCTGACTCTTGGCAGACAAAACCATCGACGGTGCTCGAAACTCTCGCTGTCAGGGTAACCGGGCCTACTTCATTCTTCCTCGGCATGCCGGAAAGGACCCCGGTCGAGGAAAGCTGAAGCCACTGTGGTGCCGTGACAATATCAAAGGTGACGGGCTCGGGCTCGAACTTTAATACTTTTGCCGATAGGTCTTGGGAATAGAGCGAATCCTCGAAAGCGTCGGGTAGGGGGACGGGGTTACTGACCCACTTGGGACAATGGATGGTCTTTTTCACCTCGCCGAACGCTTGAGCCGTGGCTGAGCCACCCGATTCGGTTGTCGCCGTTAAAGTGATTCCACTGTATTTTTTGACGTGGGGGCGTCGGGGGGTTCCCGATAATATTCCATCCGCGCTGAGGCTCATCCAAGGCTCCAGGTTTGTCGCCGAAAATGTCAGCTGGCCGCCGCCCGGATGAGTCACTTTATTCTTCAAATCAAACCGAAACTCGCTGTCCTCGTTTTGAATTCCCAGATCGATAGGATTTTCTTTCCATTTGGGGACCACGATCACTTTGATTTCAATGCGCGCAAAAGCGCCGGCGTCGCCATCCTGCACTCCCAAGCGAAACGCCGAGGTTCCCACATCCGAAAGCTTGGGCGTTCCATACATTCGGTTGCCGGGGCCATCGACGGTGAGCCAACCCGGCTTATCTTGGGAGTGGCTCCAAACAAGATTTCCGCTTCCCTGATCACTTAACAGGTCGGTGAGGGTTTGAGTGAAGTCCTCGGTGGCTATGGCTGTCAGAGGGATGACATCGGATTTGAACTTAACCGCGTGTGCCTGAGGTTGTATCAGCGTTAAAAGGAAAAAGACGCCCGAAAAAACCTTGGAACTCATGAATCGGCCCCCTCCCAAATACTTTCGATGGTGTCTCTAAAGAAGCGCG
>Ga0187892_10004560_pt1 | contig 23073 bp, 13 predicted proteins | sample MA1701073metaG_FD_139345 | JGI IMG/M metagenome (GOLD analysis project Ga0187892, IMG submission 139345) | Bio-ooze microbial communities from a basaltic lava cave in the Kipuka Kanohina Cave System on the Island of Hawaii, USA - MA170107-3 metaG ... | reverse complement strand
CTCGTTCGATTCCCCCCTCGCCCCCGTAGACTTCGGCAAAACTCCTCAGAAACGAATCGCCCAGCTCGCCCGCGAGAGAAGCGACGGCGTCCCAGTCGCCCGCGCCGTTCCCGTGGAGGTTCAGGACAAGGGCGCGCGAGTAGATGAGACCCAGGCGTAGCCGCGGCGACTGCACGACCGCCGGTTCCTCATCGAGTCGGTCGAGTTCCTCCAGGGCCGCCGCGAACCTGCCGCGCTTGGCCTGGATCTGGGCGACGTTGCAGCGGATGCTCGCCAGCGCCGCGCTGTCGCCCAGCTCGCGGGCGCTGCGCGCCGCGAGCCGGAAGGCGTTCAGCGCGTCGGAAAGCCGGCTCTGCAGGTGGCGCGTCAACCCCAGATTGTTGAGGAGCAGGGCGGAATTGACGGCCGCCCCGGCGCTTCGTGCGAGCTTGAGGCCGCGGAGGAGATGGGCCGCCGCTTCGTCGAGCCGGAGGGCGCGGATGGCGATCTGGCCTGCGATGGAATAGAGGTCCATGATGCGCTGAACGGTTTGGGGATCGAGCTTCGCCGATCTCCACGCGCTCCGCTCCGAGAGGATCCGAAGCCCCTCGCCAGCCCGCATGCGGGCGTGTCGGGTCTCCTGGCGGAAGTGGTGGAGGATGGCGAGCTCCGCGAGGGTCGCGAGGCGCTCGGCCGTGACGGTGACACCGGCTCGGCCGGGGGGTCTGCGGGCCGGCTTTAGCCTCTCCAGCGCCTTCTCGAGGAGGCGTCTCGCCCGCGCCGGGTCTCCGCTTCGATGGGTGGCGGCGGCGAGCTTTCGGAGGAAGCGGGAGCGGTTCTCGGGGGAAACCTCCATGAACCGGGCGAGGGTGGAGAAACTCCGGCGGGCCTCGTCGAACCTCCCAGCTCGAGCCTGGAGGTCGCCGCAGGCTTCCAAGAACCGCCGGCCGGCGGGATCGCCGATCCCCCGAGCCTTCGCCGCCCTCTCGAAGACATCGATGATCCTCTCGGGCCCCGCCAAGTGCAGGCGGCCGACTTCCGCAGCGACCGGTTCGGCGGCGGCGGCCGCTCGGAGCGGGTCCCCGGCATGAAAGAGGTGAAAGGCGATATCGCCCTGGACGAGGAGGTCGGCATCGTGCGCAAGAGCTTTCCTCCGCTCCGGGATCTCCTTCTCCGCCGGGGCGATCCGCCCACCGAGGAGCGCCTCCGCCAGGCAGCGGTGCAACTCGCGGATCTCCTCTCGCCCGAGCCGACCGAGCAGTTCGCGGGCGAAAGAATGCCGGAGAAAGCGCGCAGCACCCGCGCTTCCCTGGGAGAAGACACCGCGGAACGAGAGTTCGCGGAGCGTACGGAGGGCCGACTCCACGGTCATTCCAGCCGCTCGGGCGAGGACTGAAACGGGAAGAGGACGGCCGCTCGCGGCCACCAGCGTGGCGAAGCGCCACCCTGCACCACCGGCTTCGCGGAGGCGGTCTGCGGCCCCGCAGCGGATGCGAGCCGCCCAGGATCGCGGCGATCGATCCTCCTCGCTCTCGCGCACCTCCTCGATGACGTGGAGCGGAATCCCCCCCGTCAGCCGATGGAGGTTCTGCGGCCGCCGCCACTGACCCGCGCCGTTGGAAGCGGTCCGCTCCGAAAGGAGGCGCGTCTCTCGCGGGGAGAGAGGCTTGAGGGGGATCCAAAGCGCGGCGGCTCCGCGAGCCTCGCAAGCCCCTCGGATGGCCTCGACCGCCGAGCGGTCGGCCCCCACGGCCGCCACGATCCCCCCACAAGGAGATCTGCCCGGCGCACGGAGGGCGGCCGCCAAGTCGAAGAGGAGAGTGCGGCCCTCGGGATCCACCATCTCGAGATCATCGACGAGGAGGAAAACCGGTTCCTCGCGAAGAAGGGCCGACGTCCGCTCGCGAGCCAGCCTCCGGAGAATCTCCCGGACTTCATCGGCGGGCGTGACGGCCAGGATGCGCTCGGCCTCCGATCCGGGAACGGCCTCTCCGACGGCATGGCGGAGGAGCCAGGCGGCGGTTCCCCGGCGGCCGCCGAGCATCCGTTGCGGATGGAGGAGGGCGAGACGGCGCAAGATCTCAACCAGGAAACCGCGCTCGCCCCGGTCGGGCGGGCGGATCCAGACGACATGACTGCCGGCGATCTCCAGGGCGGTTTCGATCGATTCGAGGAGCCTGGTCTTTCCGATTCCATCCGGACCGCTCACGAAGGCGAGGGGATGCGCGGCGCGTTCTCCTTCGCGCCAGCGCTCCATGCGCTGCAGCTCCTCCTGGCGACCGACGAGCTCCGGCTCGACGAGGGCGGGCCCGCCTTTCTGATCCGAGAATCCCAGGACTCTTCGCACCGAGCGGACGGCGCTCCCCAGGTCCGCGCCCGAGCGGAACCGCCGGGCGGGGTCTTTCGCCATGGCCCGTAAGAGGAGCCCCTCGAGGGGGCGCGGCAGCTCCGGAGCCGGAGCGGGCGAGCGAGTCCGGTGCGCCTGGGCCCACTCGTCGATCGATTCCGCCTCGATCGGATGCCGGCCCGTGAGCGCCAGGTAGAAGGTCACGCCGAGGGCGTAGATATCCGCGCGAGGGTCGGCCCGCTCCCCGGCGAAAAGTTCGGGCGCCATGAAGGGCAGAGTTCCCCGAGGGACCGCGGCCGCGGCCCCGACTTCTCGGATGAGGCCGAAGTCGATGAGGGTGAGGGTTGGGGATGCGGTCCCGTCGCCTCCGCCGTTCGAGGTCTCCCCCGCCACAAGCAGATTGCCGGGCTTGCGGTCGAGGTGGAGGAGCCCTCTCCTGTGCAGGTGTCCGCAGGCGAGCGCGGCCTGGAGGAGGAGGTCGAGCGCGCCGGCAAGGAACTCCCGGTCGGCCGGCCGGTCCCGAGAGAGGCGGTCCCGGGAAAGGCGCGGCGGCCCGGCCCGAGCGCGTCCGATGGCAGTTTCCTCCCTCAGGCGATCCATGAACCGGTGGAGGGGCTCCCCCGCAATGTGCTCCATCGTGAAGAAGGGCGCGCCATCCGTCTCGGAGAGCCCGAAGTGGTAGGCGCGGGCGATCCCGGAGTGGCGCAGGGCGCGCAAGGCGAGGAATTCGCGGCGCAGGAGGTCGGACGGCGTCCCCGGAGGGTAGACCTTGAGCGCGACGCGCTGGCCCCCTTCGAGGCGGTCTTCGGCGAGATGGACCCTCCCCATCCCTCCCTCGCCCAGAAGTCCGAGGAGGTTGTAGCGCGAGTGGCGGAAGACGGCGGCAGATGAAGTACCCAAGCGCAGACGAGGGTAGCGTTTTGACATTCCATGTCAATCGCCGAAGGTCGGGGACAGCCTCACTTGCCTGACGGCGGACGAGATTCATCTTCCCTCTCACTACGAAGACGGACGAAATCCGGTGTGTGCATGCACCCGGGTTGGGGAGGGGGTTGCATGCCGCTCATTCACCTCGCGGTAATTCTCGGGTAGGATCCGCCGCTTCACCGAAGAAACGATGGAAGGATCATGCGGCCATGAAGCTCAGCCCACTCGCCGAAGAGCTCAACCGGACTCTGGAGCGGGAGGCGCCCGCAGTGCTGGAGATGCTCTCGCCGCTGGGGCGCCGGTACTACTTTCCCAAGGGGATTCTCAGCCAGAGCGCCGAGGCGAAAGCCAAAGCGCATCGTTTCGACGCGACGGTCGGCATCGCCACCGAGAATGGGACGGCGATGCACCTCCCGGCGATCCAGAAGCACTTCCAGGGGCTGCAGCCCAAGGATCTCTATCCCTACGCCCCCGTTTCGGGGAAGCCGGAGCTCAAGGAGAAGTGGCGGGCGAAGCAGCTCGCCGAGAACCCCCGCATGCGGGGGAAACCGCTCGGGTCGGCGGTCGTGACGAGCGCCCTGACGCACGGGATCTCGCTCGTGGCGGAGCTGTTCGCCGCGGAGGGGGACCCGGTCGTTCTCCCCGATCAGCTCTGGGGGAACTACCGCCTCACCTTCGAGCTGCGGCACGGCTCCATTGTGGAGACATTCCCGTTCTACGAGGGAGAAGGCTTCAACAGCGCGGGCTTCGCGAAGGCGATCGAAGCGGCCGCCGCGCGCTCCCGGAAGGTCATCACGGTCCTGAACTTCCCGAACAACCCGACGGGGTTCACGCCGTCGCCCGCCGACGCAGAGGCGATGGCCGCCGCGCTCCTCGGCGCCGCGGAGCGCGGCTCGAACGTCGTCGCGGTCTGCGACGACGCCTATTTCGGTCTCTTCTACGACGAAACGTGCCTGAAGGAGTCGATCTTCGGCTACCTCGCGGGCGCGCATCCGAACCTCCTGGCGATCAAGCTCGACGGCGCCACGAAGGAGGAGTTCGTCTGGGGGTTCCGCGTCGGCTTCCTCACCTTCGGAGCGGGAGGCCCGGGCGACCTCGCGAAGGTCCACGACGCCCTCGAGAAGAAGGTTCAGGGGGCGATCCGCGCCGGAGTTTCCAATTCGCCGCACCTGTCACAGACCTTGGTACTCAAGGCCCTCGAAGCGCCGGAGTTCTCCGCGGAGCAAGCCCAGAAACGTCGGATCCTCCAGACGCGCGCCCTCAAGGTCAAGGAAGTCCTGCGCCGCCCCGAGTTCGCGAGGGTCTGGACTCCCTACCCGTTCAACTCGGGCTACTTCATGTGCCTGCGGCTCAAGGACCTCGACGCGGAGCCGCTCCGGCTTCACCTCCTCGACCGTTACGGCGTGGGGGTGATCGCGACGGCCAGGAAGGACATCCGCATCGCGTTCTCGTGCGTGGACGAAAAGAACATCCCCGAGGTGTTCGACACGATCTACCGCGGAGCACTGGATCTCCTGGAGAGAAAAGTGTAGCGAAGAAGCGGCTCGGCCGACCCCTCCGCGGCTACGTCAGCGCGCGCAGCTCCATTCGCGCCTCCTCGATGGCTCCCCAGCCCTGGCCGAGCCAGAATTCGCTGTCCCACCAGGTGTAGCAGGAAGTCTGTGTCCGCAGAATCGCGTGGAGGACCCGATCGTAGACCGCGGGCTCGATGCTGGCACGGTCGATCTTATGGAACTGCTCGCTGAGGGCGAAGATCGCCTTGTAGAGGTCGACCTTGCCGGAGTGCGACATCCAGATGTTTCCGAGGACGCCCGACCACGAGTAGCCCTCGGGCTGGATCTCGATCTCCGAGAAGACCTCCCCGGCCCGCTCCCAGTCGGGGAAGCCGAATGCGTGCGTGAGGATCGACTCGAGGTACGCCGTGCCGGTCACGAGCGGGCAGTCGGTCGTCTCGGGGCGCGATGCGACGTACAGGTTGAAGCGGTTGCGGAAGAAATTCCCCTGCATCATGTCGTTCCCGTTCTCGCCATCGCCGGCCACCAGGACGAGGGGCGGGAACCAGGGGTCCTTTTCGGCCGCGCGCATCTCCTTGCGGTATTCCGCCGCGACCTGACGCGCGCAGGCGGCGAAATCGACCCCCTTGTTCGGCTCTGAGCGGGGATCGCGGACGAGGGCCACGATGCGGTTCTCCCGGCCATCTTTTCGCCCGACGAGGACGTGGGGGGCGTAGAAACGTTCGTAGAAGCCCATGCGCTTTCCTTCGGGCGCGCGCAGGGCCTTTTCGTTCTCACGGTCCTTGTAGGGAACCGTCGGGACGGCGATCCAGCGAATTCCCCGCTTCGAGAGGACATCGATGAGGTCGTAGATGTCCGCCGGATCGCCCGGGATGGCCATCTCGGGAGGCCAGAAGCCGCGCAGGAGCGACGTCGAGCCCGGCCCGATCGCCGCCTCGTGGAGGCGAAAGTACTCATCGACGTGGAGCGGCCAGTCTGCCTTCGGAGTCGCGGCGGGATGGAAGAGAGGGTGGTAGAAACCGGTCGCGAGGAGGTCGATGGACCGCGGATGGTGCGCGACCGCCGCACAAAGCTCGGAGATGACGGGTGCGGCCTCCGAGCCGCCCTTCTCCGCGGCCATCTCGGCGAAGAGGCCCATCCCTTCGGCCTCACTGAGCCCGTGGAGGAGGACGCCGCTGTAGTCTCCCATCACGTAGGGCTCGAGCCCCGCGGCGCGGAGCTCGTTGACGCAGCGGGGGAGTGCACGATACGAGCCGATGTAGCAGGCGATGTTCCACTTGTCCGCATCCGAGACGGGGTGGCACCACATCTTCCGGATGTTGTTCATCCAGTTCCCCTCGATCTTCAAGGGGGGCTGGTGGAAGTGCAGAAGGACGCCGACGGCTCCATTTTTTCCGATCACCATTTTGACCTCCTCTGGGCGCTTCGATTCTTCCTATCGGCGCTTCCCGCTCCGGGAGCGAGGCTTTCGAACAGCGTACTCTGTTGATAGACGGGCTCCGCGGCGATCTCCGGGGCGGGCCCGCCTTCATTCGGCGCCGATTCTGATTCTTCTTCCTTCGAATTGAGTCCCAACCTCCGGCAGTGGAGGTCGAAGAGCCCGCGCACCGCTTCCCAGCGGGGGCCCGTGCCCTCCATGCGGGCGCCGAACCGGGGATCGTTCCATCGCCCGGCTCGCGTGTCGCGCACGGCGTGAAGGACGCGTTCGGCCCGCAGCGGGAACGCCTCCCGCAGGCGCTCCTCGAAGACAGGCCGCACCTCGGCGGGAAGCCTCAGGAGGACGAGGAAGGCTCGGTTCGCTCCCGCGGCCTTCGCCCGGTCGAGGATGCGAGGGATCTCGCTGTCGTTGAGGCCCGGAATGACCGGAGCGAGGGCGATTCCTGTCGGGATGCCGGCTTCGGAGAGAAGCCGCAGCGTCTCGAACCTCTGGGAGGGAGCGGCGGCGAACGGCTCGATCCTCCGCGCGGTAGCGTCGTCGAGGAACGGGATGCTGATATAGACGCTCGCCAGCGACTCGGCCTTCATGGCGGCGAGAAGCTCGCGGTCGCGGCGGATCAGAGTTCCTTTCGTGATGATCGCGACCGGAGTGCGGTGCGCGCGGCAGACCTCGAGACACCTGCGGGTGAGGCCGTAGGACGCCTCGAGCGGCTGGTAGCAGTCGGTCACGCCGGAGAACGTGATCGACTCGCGCCGCCACGAGGCGCGCGACAGCTCGCGGGCGAGCACCGAAGGGGCGTTGACCTTGACGACGATCTTTCGGTCGAAGTCCGTCCCCGCGCCCCAGCCCAGGTACTGATGGCCTGGACGCGCGTAGCAGTACGCGCAGCCGTGGATGCAGCCCCGGTAGGGGTTGACGCTCCAGCGGAACGGAACGTCGGGGCTGTCGTTTTCGCTCACGACCGAACGCGCCTCCTCCTCGAAGACCTCGAGCCGCGCCGGAGGAGGCTCCCCGAGCCATTCGACGTGCATGGAGGCCCAGGGGTTGGGAGGGTTCGACACCGGGCGGGGCATGGATGAAAGCATAATCGCCCGCCGATGCAGAGCCAGGGGGAAATTGGGCTGCGGGTACGAAGGCATCTTTCCATCGGCGCAAAACTAAAGGCTGGGTCCCGGACGGTTCAACAGCGACTGGGATCGGGCGAGAACCGCAGAGAAGACAGAGGAGGTCGCAGTGTGGGGGGCCGTGAGGACAGGAAAGCTCATCATGGCCGACGGATTGCCGCATTGGTCAGGCTTGCCGGACAAAACCCGGACAACGCGGCAAGCCGGAGCCCCGCGGCGTCTGAGCGAAGGCCGCACCAGACACAGAAGGTCCATTGGAGGTTTGGTGGTTCCCATAGGTGGAGCTGAGGGGACAGACCACGGAGTGCGTCGTCCCCGCAAGGCCGCAGGGGGAGGCCTGAGGGTGCCCCCTTTAGAGCCCCGCGGCGTCTGAGCGAAGGCCGCACCAGACACAGAAGGTCCGCTGGACCTTCTGTGTCTGGTGCCGAGGACAGGACTTGAACCTGCATGCCCTTGACGGGCACTAGGCCCTCAACCTAGCGCGTCTGCCAATTCCGCCACCTCGGCTCGGGTGATGTCTCGTGCGGCCCGGTTGGGTAGGGAGAGTTTAGTTTAAAAAGGCGGAGCGTCAATCAAAAGAACCCCGTTGAGTTCGACCGAACGGCCGATATATCATTGCATTTCGTTTACGTCCCCTTTGGGTCCCAGGGGGGAGCCCGAACCCCCGCCTGGGCGGTCTTAAGCGCGAGTGAAGGAGTACCAAGCCATGAAGACCCGATCAGCTAACCTGCTTTCCGTCCTTGCAGGCCTTTTCATCTTTATCGGAAGTTTCGTTCCCGCCCTCGTGGCCCAGGAAACGAAGGCCCCTGATGCGAAAGGGCTGCTCGATCAACTTCAGAAGGTGATCGCAAGCCAGGAACAGAAAATCGCCGGACTCGAGAAGGCCCTCAAGGATCGCGAGGCGGAAATCGCAGGCCTCAAGAAGAAGGTTGAGGATCTGTCCGCGGCCAAGCCGAAGGAACCCGCCAAGCCTTCGGGGTCCGCGTTCCTCGGGATTGCCCACGAGGATCCGGATGCAGGGCTGCGATCCAAGCTGAACCTCAAAGAAGGCCAAGGGGCAAAGGTCACGGCGGTCCACGCGCAGACGCCGGCGGCCAAGGCCGGGATCCAGGAGGGAGACGTCATCGTGTCGCTCGACGGACAAGACGTCGGTTCGAGCAAGCTCCGCGAGGCGATTCAGAAGCGCAGCCCCGGCGAAAAGCTCGACGTCGTCCTCGTGCGGGGCGCGGAGAAGATCACGCGGAGCGTCGAGCTGGTCGACCGGGAGAAATTCCTCGCCGGCGTTTCGTCCGCGCCGGTCCCGAAGCCCGCCGAGACGCCGAAGGAGCCTGCGAAGCCGGCTGCCCCCGAGCCGGTCGTCCTGGGGCTCACCGTCGAGGAGATGGACGCGGGGTTGACGGTCCAGAACGTCGAGGCGGGCAAGACCGGCGCCGCGGCTCAGCTCAAGGAGGGAGATATCATCCTCTCCCTCAACGGCCGCAAGGTGAAGAAACTCGAAGAGCTGACCGAAGCGCGCGACAAGTCGAAGGCGGGCGATGAGATCGTCATCGAGATCAAGCGCAAGGAAGACGTCCTCCGCTCGACGGTTGTTGCGGCGAGCGAGAAGGGGACCCCGAAGTTCGTGCGCATCGAGAAGGCCGCCTCCCCGGCGCCCTCAGCGAAGAGCCCGGCGAGCCTCGGCATCACGGCCCTTGATGCGGGCGACGGACTCAAAGTGCTCGAAGTGAAGGACGGAAGCGGGGCGGCGCAGGCCGGCGTCAAGACGGACGACATCATCCTCGATCTGGACGGAACGGCGGTGAAGACGATCGACGAACTCCGGGCCGTGCTTCAGAAGCGCGCGGCGGGGGATACCGTGAGCATCACCGTCAAGCGTGGAAGCGACACGAAGAAGATCGAGAAGCTGGTCCTCGGATCCGCCGCCAAGCCCGCCGAGACAGCGAGCGCCGCGCCCGCGAAGGACTCCCCGAAGAAGGAGGAGCCGAAAAAGGATGAGACGAAGAAAGAAGAGCCGAAGCCGGCGCCGCCCCCGCCCGCCAAGACGCGCGGCGTCCTTGGGATCCTCGTATACGAAGATGGAGGGATTCTGGTCGTCTCCGGGGTCAACGCCAAAGGGCCGGCGGAGAAGGCGGGACTGAAGAAGGACGATCGGATCCTCAAACTGAACGGCGCGGAAATCCGCGGCTTCGATGCGCTCGAGAAGGCGATGAAGGGGCTTTTCGCCGGCGACACCGTCAAGCTGACGATCAAGCGGGGGGAGGAGACGAATGAGCTCGAGTTCCAGCTCGCCAGCCCCGAGGCTGCGGGGGCCATCGAGACGTCCGGCGCTCCGACCGGGGGCGCCGAGGGTTCTCCGGTCTACCTTGGAGTGGCGCTCGGCGACAATGGGCCCCCCGCGTCTGATGCGCCGGCGTCAGCCTTCTCGCGGCAGGGCGAATCCAGGGTCATCATTGAAGACGTCTACGAAGGGAGCCCGGCGGCGAGAGCCGGGCTGCGGGCGGGCGACGAGGTCATTGCGTTCGACGAAGAACCCGTCCGGAGCATCGACGACATCGCGCGCGTACTGGCCAGCCGGGCGGCGGGCGATCGGCTTCAGCTGCGCATTCTCCGCGAGGGCCTGCCGGTTGCGGCGGGCGTGGTTCTCGGACCTGGCGCTTCCCGCTGAAAGGAGCCGCCGTCAGCTCTCCCTCCGCGGCCGGTGAAACGAGACGGATTCCCCCGGTCTTCTTGATCGGCTACCGCGCAACGGGCAAATCCCATGTCGGCCGCCTCGTCGCCGAGGCCCGACGGGTCCCCTTCATCGACACGGATCGGATGGTCGAAGCGGCCATCGGTACTTTGATTTCCCGCTATTTCGCCGATCGAGGTGAGTCCGCGTTCCGGGATCGCGAGGAAGAGGCCCTGCGGGCGTTCTTGCACTCGGAGGAAGCGAGGAGCGGGGCGGTCGTCGCCACGGGTGGGGGGATCATCCTCAACCCGCGCAACGTCGGCGCCATTCGCTCGGCTGGAGTCGCCGTCTGGCTGACGGCCTCCGTCGAGACCATCCGCGACAGGTTGAAGGCGGATCCGGCGTCGGACGGCTCGAGGCCGGCGCTCACGATGCGGTCGGTGGTAGAGGAGGTCGCATCCGTCCTCGCCGCCCGCGAGCCCCTCTACCGCGACGCGGCCGACGTTGAGATCTCGACCGACGGTCGAGCGCCCGAGGATGTGGCGGCGGCAGTCGTAGAATGGCTCGATCGCGTCGGGTCGCGGGTGAGCGCGGGGAGATAGTGGAAGCGGCTCCTGCCTCCCTCGTCGTCGTCGCGGCGGCCCTCTTCGGAGCGACGGTCGGCAGCTTCCTCAACGTCTGCATCTACCGGATGCCGAGGCGCGGGATGACGATCTCCTCGCCGCGGCGCTCCCACTGCCCGGGATGCGGCTTCGCGCTCCCGTGGCACGACAACATCCCCCTCTGGAGCTGGATCTCGCTCGGAGGGCAGTGCCGCTCGTGCCGCGCCCCGATCTCCCCGCGCTATCTCATCGTCGAAGCCCTCACGGCGACGGCGTTCGTCCTCCTGGTCCGGCGGTATCTTCTCGACGGCCCGCCGCAGCCGCTCGTTTTCGGCGCGGTCTTGCTCCTCGTCGCCGGCTGCATCGTCGCCTCCTTCATCGACCAGGACCTCCAGTTCCTTCCCGATGAGGTCACCGTGCGGGGGATGCTCGCGATCCTCCCCGCCGCCGTTCTCATCCCCGATCTGCATCTGCCGGCCCGCGGCTGGGTGGCGGATGGGCTCGCTTTCCTCATACCTTTCCTCGATCGGGCTCGGGCGGTGCTTCCGGCCTTCTTGCGAGACAAATGGGCGGTGTCGGCCGCCGCCGCCGCGTTGGCCGCGATTCCGGTCTGCGGCTGGACGTATCTTTCCTACTGGCGATGGGCCCATCCGAAAGAGCCGAAAGGGATCGCCGGCGGTGCGCTGGCGTCCACCATCGGTTGCGCCGTCTTCGGCTCGGCGGCAGTCATGATCTCGAAGCCAGAGCTGGCCCTCCACCCGCGGATCCACTCGCTCTGGTGTGCGCTCGTCGGGATGGCCGCAGGGGCGGGGGTCATCCTGGCGGTGGGGGCCATCGGGCGGCAGGTCTTCCGCAAGGAGGCGATGGGCTTCGGCGATGTGAAGCTCATGGGGCTACTCGGGGGCTTTGCGGGCTGGGGAGGGGTACTTTCGGGCTTCGCGCTTGCGTGCATCCTCGGTTCGGCCGTCGGGATCTACCGGCTCATCCGGCACCGGAGCCGTTACCTTCCCTTCGGACCGTACCTTGTCCTGGGATGTCTCTTCACGATCCTCTGGCCCGCGGCGTTCACGAAAATGCTGGGCTGGTACATGGGGCTTTTTCGCTAGGCAGCGAGCGGATTCTCGGAAAATCCCGTAAAGTTCTCGGCGCAAACTTCCGAAAATACCTTCGATCGACCGTTGCGACGCTCTCGGCGCTGGTATAGATTACGCCACCGCTGAGGGGAGACCCCCAGGGCGGGAGGAGCCCGAAGGCCAGAGTAGACGGCCCGGGGGGTTGAACCCCGGATCCACGCGACCCTGGAGAGTCAGGTCCGCGTGGGTCGGGCCAAGATTGGAGAGGGCGATCTTCCGGCGGGCGGAAGATGCCCCGGCGGCGTGACGGGGGTGGACCCCCCAAGGTGGTCGGGGGGTGATCCCCCCAGGATGGTTCTGCAGGGCGATCCCTCAGGGCCGGCACATCGAAGAGAGGTGGAGCTGATGATAAAAGTCCTTTCCGGTTTTTCGTCCCTCGTGCTTGCCACGAGCCTTCTCTGCATCCTCGGGGGGGCCGGCTGCGCCGCGACCGAGCTGAAGAACATCAACCGCCGGTTGAAAGAGGCGAACGATCACCTGGTCGCGGAGAACAATCGGCTCCAGCAGGAGCTGGCGGCGTCGGAAAAAGAAGTAGCCGATAAGTCGAAACAAATCGACTCGGCGCAGGATAAGGAAGCTCCCGCCGGCCTCGGTGATGCCCCCGCGGGCCGCCCGCCGGCCGCCGCCGACCTGGCGGGCTTCGATCCCGAGCCGGGAGACGGGATGCAAGTCGTCAGCACGCCGCGCGGAATTCTCTTACGGCTGGAGCATCAGGTCTTCTTCGCCCCTGGGCAGGCGACTCTGACGCCGAGAGGGCAGGCGATCTTGAAGAACGTGGCTAGAACCCTGAATACCCGCTACCGCACGAACCTCATTCGCGTGGAGGGCCACACGGACGATGTTCCGGTCAACAAGGTCAAGAGCCGGTATCCGAGCAACTGGGAGCTTTCCACGGCGCGCGCCTGCGCGGTGGTGAGGTTCATGGTGAGTAGCTGCAATCTGGGCCCCACGCGGATTTATCCGGCGGGGTTCGCGAACTTCAAGCCGATCGCCTCGGCGCGGACGACCAAGGCCCGCGAGAAGAACCGCCGCGTCGAAATCCTGATTCTCAACGAGCGGGCGTAACTTCTCCGTCGAGACGCTCGTACACCTACAGCGCAGGGGAGCTAGTAGCCGCAGGGGGATGCGGAGCCGCGGGGATGATCGAACTCGGCTCCCCTGCGGCCACTTCCCTAGGTTTTTGGCGCAACCTGGGTCCTGACCTCCTCATCCTGGGATCTTTCAGTCCGGGAGGATTCGGAGAAGGCGAATCCACGTACCGGCGCCGACTTTTCCGGTCCCCAACGACACGCTTCGTCGCCTCAAGTTTTCCGTAAGTTCCGCACTCGGCGCCCTCTTCCCGCCTCGACCGACAATTCCTGCCCAGGATGCTACTCTACTCTGGCTCGTCATTCGGGGCTCGTTCCCCGGGGCTCCTTGCTTTCGAAACGGGCCGGTTTGAGTCAATCAAGGGTAGGAGGAGTTTTCCTGATGGTCACCATTGAAGAGCTCGTCCAGCAGCTCGTCGAGCGCGGAGGCTCCGACCTCCACATTTCGGCGGGATCCCCGCCGATGATCCGAATCAACGGAAAGCTTGTGAGCACGGAGCAAGAGGTCCTCGATGGCGAGGCGACGCAGAAGCTCGTCTACAGCATCCTGGACAACGAGCAAATCCTGAAGTTCGAGAAGGATTGGGAACTGGACATGGCTTTCGGCATCGCAGGCCTCGGGCGCTTCCGAACGAACATCTTCTACCAGCGCGGCACGGTCGGCTCCGTTCTCCGTTCCATCCCCTACGAAATCAAGACCATGAGCGACCTGGGACTGCCCACGGAGATCTGCGAGGACCTCTGCGCGCGGCCCAAGGGGCTCATCCTGGTGACCGGCTCGACCGGCAGCGGTAAGTCCACGACGCTGGCGGCGATGATCGACCACATCAATCGGTCCCGGAACGACCACATCATGATCATCGAGGATCCGATTGAATTCGTGCACCGCAACAAGAGCTGTCTGGTCAACCAGCGCGAGGTGGGCTCCGACACGCACGGATTCGGGGAATCCCTCCGCACCGTCTTGAGGCAGGATCCGGACGTGATCATGATCGGTGAAATGCGCGACCAGGCGACCATCGCCGCCGCCCTCACGATCGCGGAGACGGGCCACTTGACCTTCGCCACGCTGCACACGAACGACGTCGTGCAGACGGTCAACCGCATTATCGATGTCTTCCCATCGCATCAGCAAGACCAGATCCGGACGCAGCTTTCCTTCACCGTGCAGGCGGTCTTTTGCCAGCAACTCGTCCCGCGCGCCGATGGGCGCGGGCGCGTGCTTTGCGCGGAGATCATGGTCGTCAATCAGGCCGTCCGGGCGCTCATCCGCGAGAACAAGGCGCACCAGCTTGCCTCGATCATCCAGACCGGCGGGCGGTTGGGCATGAAGATGATGAACCAGGCACTCTTCGATCTCTACCGGCAACACCTGATCACGTACGACGAGGCCCTCAGCCGCACGACGGATCCCGAGGACCTGAAGCGGATTTTCCAGAAGAACGGTTGATAGGCGCTGAGGCGAGGCCGGCCGCCCAAGGTACTACGCGGCGGCCTCCAACCCGAGGGAGTCTATGTCGGTCGTCAAGTTCGATAAGCGTCTCAAGAGTATCCTCCTCAAGCGGGGTAAGGTCCCGGAGGACGCGCTCAACGACTGCCTCCGCCAAGCGGAGGCGAGCGGCGGAACCCTCACGCAGTTCCTCTTGGAGAAGAACGCGATCAAGGAGGTCGACCTCCTGACCACGCTCTCCGAGGAGACCAACATCCCTCCCATCGATGTCGTGAAGCTGACCCCGGATGAGGGGCTAACGCAGCTCCTTCCGGAAAATCTCGCGAACTACTACGGCGTGATCCCCATCGCGAAGGTGGGGAACCTCATGACGCTGGCCGTCTCGAACCCCTTCGACATCCTCAAGCTGGACGACATCCAGATCGTCACCGGCTGCGACATCCGGCCCGTTCTCTCGACCGATGTCTCCATCAAGAAGGCGATCCCCGAGATCTACAACCGCGGTGAGAAGATGGTCCAGGAACTCATCGATGACATGAAGACCCCGGAGATGGAGCTGAAGGAGAACCAGGAGGATGTCAAACAGGTCAACGCCGATGACGCGGACGATGCCGATGCCGCGCCGGTGGTGAAGCTGGTCAACTTGATCATCGTGCAGGGGATCAAGAGCAAGGCGAGCGATATCCACATCGAGCCTTTCGAGAAGGTCCTCCGCGTGCGCTACCGTTACGACGGAGTCCTCCACGAGGCCATCAGCCCGCCGAAGAAGATGGCCAACACCATCTCCAGCCGCCTCAAGATCATGGCGGGACTGGACATCGCAGAGAAGCGCAAGCCGCAGGACGGCAAGTTCCAGATGAAGATCGACGGTCGGCAAATCGACTTCCGCGTTTCGTCGCTCCCCACGGTTTATGGGGAGAAGGTCGTCATGCGTATCCTGGATTCGAGCAACTTGACTCTCAAGCTGGAGTCTCTCGGCTTCGAGCCGAAGGCCCTCCAGGACGTCCAGACGGCGATCTTGCAGCCGTACGGCATGTTCCTGGTGACCGGTCCGACCGGCAGCGGCAAGTCAACGACGCTCTACTCCGCCATTCGCGAAGTCATGACGCCGGAGGAGAACATCGTCACCGTCGAGGACCCCGTCGAGTACCAGCTCGATGGAGTCAACCAGGTTCAGGTGAGCGTCAAGCGGGGGCTGACGTTCGCCACCGCACTTCGCGCCATCTTGCGGCAGGACCCGGACACGGTCCTCATCGGAGAGATCCGCGACACGGAGACCGCCGAGATCGCCGTCAAGGCCGCTTTGACCGGCCACTTGGTCCTTTCGACCCTCCACACGAACGACGCGCCTTCGACCGTCACCCGAATGGTGGACATGGGGGTCGATCCGTTCCTGGTAGCTTCGTCGACGAACTGCGTCGCCGCCCAGCGCCTCGGGCGCAAGCTGTGCCAGGAGTGCAAGAAGAAGTCGGAGGTGATCCCCCCGAAGGAAGGTCTCTTGAAGCTGGGCTTCAAAGAGGAGGACTTCGATCAGGAGCTCGTTTTGTACGAGCCGGGAGGATGCCCCCGCTGCGAGAAGGGGTACAAGGGCCGCTTCGCGATCCTGGAAACCATGCCGGTCTCGGAGCCGATCAAGCGCGTGATCGTCGACGGCGGCTCGGCGCTGGACATCCGGAAGCACGCTCTAGATGCGGGGATGATCACCCTGCGCCGAGCGGGTCTTCTCAACGTGTTGAAGGGAAAGTCGAGCCTCGAAGAGGTTTTGCGGGCGACGGTGGGGGACTGAACAGGTTCCGTCTCTCCGGCGGGCAACTCGATTAGTGAGGAATAGAGAACATGGGTGCGTACCGGTACAAGGCGAAAAACGGTCAGGGGGAGACGGTCAGCGGCTCCATCAACGCCCAGAGCGAGACGGAGGCCGTCAGCGATCTCCGCAAGCAAGGCCTCATTGTGCTCGCCCTCGATGCCCGTAAGGGCGGCGGGGACGGCGGTGGGGGCGCATCGGACGGAGGAAAAGGCGGTGGGGGCGGCGGTTTCTTCACCCTCTCCCTCTCGAAGAAAAATGTCCGGATCTCCTCCGTCAGGGTCAAGACCAACGAACTGGTGGTGTTCACCCGCCAGCTCTCGACGATGATCTCCGCCGGTATCCCGCTCGTCGAATCGCTCGAGATCCTGGCGGAGCAGACCTCGAACCTGGGGTTCCGAATGGTCCTCGGCGAAGTGTGCGCCGATGTGCGCTCGGGCAAGGACCTCTCCCAGTCATTCGCGAGACACCCCCGCGTGTTCCAGAAGATCTACGTCAACATGATCAAGGCCGGCGAGGCGAGCGGCCAGCTCGACATCGTGCTCACTCGGCTGGCGGAATACCAGGAATCGGCCGAAGCCCTGAAGTCCGAGATCAAGTCGGCCATGACATACCCCATCGTGTCCTTGGTGATGGTCCTGGGTATCACGATCTTCCTGCTCGTGTTCATCATTCCGAAGTTCGAGGACATGTTCAACACGATGGACGTGGAGTTGCCCGCGGTCACCAAGGTGCTCATCGCCACATCGCTCTTCCTGAAGAACAACCTGATCTACTGGATGCTGGGCGTGATCCTGAGCGGCGTCGGCATCTACATGTACGTGAAGACCGAGCGAGGGGGAACCCAGAAGGACTGGTTGATCCTGAAGTTGCCCATCTTTGGGCCTCTCTTCTCCAAGGTGGCGCTCTCCCGGTTCGCCCGGACCTTCGCCACCCTGATCCAGAGCGGCGTGCCCATCCTCGGAGCGCTGGAGATCGTCTCCGAGACCACGGGAAACCGGATCATCTCCGCCGCCATCATGAAGGCGAGCGACAACGTCCGCCAGGGAGAGACGCTCGGAGAGCCGCTGGCCAAGAGCGGCATCTTCCCGCCCATGGTGACCCGCATGATCGCCATCGGAGAGAAGACCGGCGCCCTGGAATCGCTCCTCCAGAAGATCGCCGACTTCTACGACCAGCAGGTGAAGGCTTCGGTGGCGGCGCTCACCTCCCTGATCGAGCCCTTGATGATCGGAGTCATGGGCTTCCTGGTTGGCGGAATGGTCATGGCGATCTTCCTGCCGATCTTCAAGATGGTCGGAAGCCTGAGCGGGAAGGGGTAGCCATCCGCGGGACGGCGTGGCAATGAATTCTCAAAAATTCGGCCGCCGGATCGAGCGGTTCCTCATCTTTCGGCTGGCGGCGATCCCGGTGGCCTTTCTTCTCGTGGCCCTCTGTCAGGCGGGTCTGGCGCCGCCGTTTCGCGAGCCGGCGTTCCACCTCCTGTACGGGCTTCTGGGCTTCTACACGCTCTTGGCGGTCGGGGCCATGGCGATCGCGTCGCGGGTGCGCCATCGGTACCGCTTCGCTTTCTGGCAGGTGCTCATCGATTTCGTCTTCGAAGGAGCGATCATCTGGACGACAGGAGGAGTGGAGAGCGTTTTCTGCCCGCTGCTCTTCGCCACGCTCTTCATTGCCAGCACCGTCCTGCGGGGCCCCGGTGTTCTCATCTACGCTTCGCTCTCGACCGCCTTCCTCGCCGCCAACACGCTAGCTTCCGAGCTGGGTTTGGGTGCGTTCGTCTTTCCCCGCCCGGGCTGGGACCTTCACGGCGATGGGGCCGGGACCGCCGCGCACCTCCTCGCCATGGGGCTCGCCCTCCACGCCGTGGCTCTCCTCGGCATCCGGCTCTCGGGCGGATTGCGGAGAATCCAGAGCATCCAGGAGGAGATCATCGAGACGATGGGTGAGGGGCTCGTCGCGGTGGACGGCGATATGCGCATTCTAGAGATGAACGGCGAGGCCCGGCGGATCTTCTCCATCCCCGAGGACCGCGCCTGCTCGGGACGGACGCTGGAGGAGGTCTTCCCCGGAGGCGGGCTCGGACCGGTGCGGGAGGCGTTCCGGCTCGGAGAGCGGCGGCGCTTCGAGTTCACGGTGGAACGACCGGAAGGGGGGGATCGCCCCGTCGAGGCGAAAATCACCTCCGCGGAAGACGGCGGCGGGGGTCTCCGGTTCCGCATCGGCCTCTTCGGGGACCTGAGCTTCAAGCAGGAGATCGAAGCGGCGGAAAAACGGATCCACAAGCTCGAGGAGCTCTACGACATGGCCCTCGGGATCGCCCACGAGATCCGCAACCCGCTCGCCTCCATCCAGGGATGTGCCCAGGAGATCGGCCGGTCGACCAACCCCGGGCAGCGCGAACGGCGCCTCGTGGACATCATCTGCCGCGAGTCGGGGCGGCTCGATCGGATCATCGAGGAGTTCATGACCCATGCCCGCCGCGGGCCCGGCGAGCTGCAGCCTCTCGACTTGAGGCAAGTCGTGGACGAAACGGCCATCCAGCTCCGCAACCACGCGGAGGTCGCAGGCCGTCGGATCACGGTCGATCTTCCCGCGGAGCCGTTCACGATCGCGGGGGATTTCCCGAGCCTGAAGCAGGTTTTCCTGAACCTTGGCATCAACGCAATCGAGGCGACCGACTCGGCCACCGGGACGATCCACTTCTCCTTCCATGAGCGGGAGTTTCAAGCCATGAACCGCCGGCGGGCCGGCGAGCGGCGGTTGGTGGCCGGCGTGGAGGTGGAGGTCGTCGACAACGGTTCCGGGATCCCGCGGGACTCCCAGAAGCTCCTCTTCACGCCGTTCTTCACGACCAAGGAAAAGGGGCACGGACTCGGGCTTTCCCTCGTCCACCGGCTGATCAACGATCACTTCGGCGCCGTGAGCGTCGAGAGCCAAGAGGGAGAAGGGACCCGGTTCAGAGTATGGTTCCCGCTCGTCGAGGCCAAGAAAGCGGCCGCGGCCCCACCGGCCACCGGAGGGGAGTTCGTCCATGCATGAGCCGCAGGCGGACCTGAAAGGCCGCACGATCCTGGTCGTGGACGACGAGCAGAGCATGCGGGAGTTCCTCGAGATCCTCCTGACCGGGGAAGGCTTTCAGGTGATGACCGCCCCGAACGGCCGCGCCGCCCTCGAAGTTTTCGAGCGCAAGCGCGGAGCGATCGACCTGGTCATCCAGGACCTCAAGATGCCGGGCATCGACGGAGTGGAGCTCTTGCGGCGCTTCAAGGAGCGATGCCCGGACCTTCCCGTGGTGGTCATCACGGCCTTCTCCACATGGGACAGCGCCGTGGAGGCGATGCGGCTCGGGAGCTACGACTACATCCGCAAGCCCTTCGACACGGACGTCATCCGGTCGGTGGTGACCCGCGCGATCGAGCAGCGGCTCGCGATCCAGAACGCGCCGGCTCACTTGCGGGACGAACTTTCGTACAAGAGCGAGATCATCGGGAATAACCGCCTGATGCAGGAGCTGTTCGGCCTGATCAAGCGGATCGCGCCGACGGACAGCACGGTGCTCATCCGCGGCGAGAGCGGCACCGGCAAGGAGCTGGTGGCCCGTTCGATCCACTACCGCTCGTTCCGGCGGGGCCAGCCATTCGTCTCGGTCAACTGCAGCGCGTTCACCGAGTCCCTCCTCGAAAGCGAGCTGTTCGGCCACGTCAAGGGATCCTTCACGGGAGCCATCGAGAACAAGCAGGGGCTCTTCCAGGCGGCGAGCGGAGGGACGCTCTTCCTCGATGAGGTGGTGGACATGAGTCTGACCACTCAGGTGAAGATGCTGCGAGTGCTGGAGGAGCGAAAAGTCGTCCCGGTGGGGAGTACGCGGCCCGAGGCTGTGGACGTGCGCATCATCGCCGCCACCAACCGCATTATCGAGCAGGCCGTCCGCGAGCGGGCCTTTCGAGAGGATCTCTTCTACCGATTGAACGTGATCCCGCTCTTCATCCCGCCCCTCAGGGACCGCAAGGAGGACATCCCGCTCTTGGCGGGCTACTTCCTGGCCCGCTATTCCAAGCAGATGCGCAAGGAAGTCAGCGGCATCTCGCCCACGGCGCGGCTGGCGCTCTCCGAGTACGGATGGCCCGGGAACGTGCGCGAGCTGGAGAATATCATCCAGCGGCACGTGGCCCTCTGCGACGGCAATGCGATCGAACGGATCACTCTGCCCGAGGCCTCTCCCGCGGGCCAGACGCAGCAGGAAACGGTTCCTGCGGCGGCGACCATCCCGCCCGAAGGGTTCAGTTTGAGCGAGCGGCTGGACGACTACGAGCGCGACTTCCTCCGGGAGGCTCTGCGCGTCACCGGCGGGAACCTCACGAACGCGGCCAAGATCCTCGGCATGAGCTACCGATCGATCCGTTACCGCGTCAAGAAGCTGGGGATCAAGAGCGTCTGAACGAGTTGGAGGCCGGCGCATAGCCGGCGGCGATGATGAAAGCCCTCTTCCTCAATCCTCCTTACCTCCCGAGCTTCTCCCGCGGGCAGCGCAGCCCGCAGGTCACCAAGAGCGGGACCTTCTACTACCCGATCTGGCTCGCCTACGGTTGTGGCGCCGTGGAGGCGGACGGCCACGAAACGATCTTGATCGACGCTCCGGCGGACCGAAAGAGCCACGCCGATGTGGAGGATACCGCCCGAAAGTTCCAGCCGGCCTTCATCGTGGTGGATACGAGCACTCCGAGCATCGAAAACGACGCCCGCGTCGCCGAGGCCCTCAAAAAGGTCTGTCCGCGGGCCGTCGTGGCGCTTGTCGGCCCGCACGTCTCCTCGACGCCGCTCGAAACGCTGGCGGCCTATCCCTGGGTCGATTTCGTCGCCGTCCGCGAGTACGACGACACCGTCCGCGAAGTCGCCCGGTGCATCGCCGATGGGAAAGACTGGCGCGGCGCCGAGGGAATCGCCTTCCTGCGGGACCGGAAGCCCGTGGTCAACCCTCCGCGGGCCGCCATCCAGGACCTGGATCGGTTGCCGTTCGTCTCCGCCACCTACAAGAAGCACCTCAACTTCAAGAACTACTTCTACGCGATCACCCGCTGGCCGGTCGTCACGATCATCAGCGGGCGCGGATGCCCCTACAAGTGCGACTTTTGCCTCTTTCCGCAGACGCTCCAGGGCCATCAATACCGCCAGAGGAGCGCGGAGAACGTCGTGGAGGAGCTGGCCTACATCGAGAAGAGCTTCCCCGGCGTGCGCGAGGTGTTCATCGAGGACGACACTCTGACTTTGAACAAGCGCCGGGTGACGCGCATCTGCGATGAGATCATCCGCAGGAAGTTGAAGATCCGGTGGACGTGCAACGCCCGCTGCGACGTGGATCTCGAAACCATGAAACACATGCACGCCGCCAACTGCCGCCTCTTCTGCGTGGGGATCGAAAGCGGGGACCAGAAGATCCTCGACAACATCGAGAAGGGAATCACGCTCGAGCGCATCGAGACGTTCTTCCGCGAGGTGAAGAGGAGCGGAGTTCTGGTCCACGGATGCTTCATGGCGGGAAACGAGGGAGAGACGCGCGAGACGATGGAGAAGACGCTCGCCTTGGCGAAGCGGCTCAATCCCGACACCGCCCAGTTCTTTCCTCTCATGGTCTACCCCGGGACGCGGGCCTACGAGAAGGCACTTGCGGCCGGCGTGATCACCGCGGCGAAGTACAGCGACTGGCTCACGCCGGAGGGGCTCCACAACACCGTCGTGAATCGGCCCGAGCTGCCCCACGATGAGATTGTCGCATTCTGCGACCGCGCCCGGCGCGAGTTCTACCTGAGGCCGGCCTATATCGCCTACAAGCTGAGGCAAGTGATCACTCACCCGGGCGAGACCGGGAGGCTGCTCAAGAGCATCAAGACGTTCGGGAAATACCTCTTCGCGAAGCGGGGCTGACGGCCCTTCGTCGCGTCGATCGGGTTGGGAACGCGTGCATGAAGGTCTCCGTCATCATTCCGGCGCGGAACGCCGAGGGAACCATCGGCGCCTGCGTGGCGGCCGTCCGCTCGCAGGAGGACCCCGGGGGGCCGCACGACTTCATCGTCGTCGATGACGGCTCGACCGATCGGACCGCCGAGGTCGCCGAGCGGGAAGGGGCTCGCGTCGTGCGGGTTGCGCCCTCGGGGCCGGCCGCGGCGAGGAACCGCGGGGCCACGCAAGCGACGGGCGAGATCCTCGCATTCACCGACGCCGACTGCACGCCCGACCCGACATGGCTGAAGGAGCTGGTCGCGCCGTTCGCCGATCCTTCGGTCGCGGCCACAAAGGGGGTGTACCGGACGGAGCAGCGCTCCCGGACGGCCCGCTTCGTCCAGTTGGAGTACGAGAGCCGCTACCGGCGCATGGCGGGGCGACCGTCGATCGACTTCGTCGACACCTATTCCTCGGCTTACCGGCGGGAACAGTACTGGAGGGCCGGCGGGCACGACGAGTCCTATCCGAAACCTTCCACCGAGGACCAGGAATTCGGGTTCCGGTACCTGCAGCTCGGCGGCACGGCCCGTTTCGTCCCGGGAGCCGTCGTGAAGCACCGCCACGCCGATTCGCCGTGGAGTTACTTTCGAAAGAAGCTCAAGATCGGCTTCTGGAAGGCGCGCGTCCTCGCGCGCCACCCGGAGAAGACGCTCGGCGACTCGCACACGACGCCCCAGGTGAAGATCGAGATGCTGGCGGCCCTCGGCTCGATCCTCGGCCTCTGTCTCACGCCGACCCTTTTGGGGATCTGGCCCATGGTCGCCTGCGCGGCGGCCTTCTCCCTCTCGGCGGCACCGCTTGCGGCGCAGGCGTTCCGCGGAGGGTTCAGCTTCGGCGTGGCGGCCGTGGGCCTTCTCATCCTTCGGGCGTTCGGGCTCGGTCTGGGCCTCTCCGCCGGAGCCGGAGCGCTCCTTTTCTCCTCGGGGAGGCTCCCCGCTCTCTGGGCCGGCGGTGTGGCGGCCATGTTCCTCGTCTCCGCCGCTCCCGTGGCGGCCG
>Ga0187892_10004559_pt1 | contig 23078 bp, 20 predicted proteins | sample MA1701073metaG_FD_139345 | JGI IMG/M metagenome (GOLD analysis project Ga0187892, IMG submission 139345) | Bio-ooze microbial communities from a basaltic lava cave in the Kipuka Kanohina Cave System on the Island of Hawaii, USA - MA170107-3 metaG ... | reverse complement strand
GGCGGGACAGTATAGCTTTGGCGGGAGTCGCGGGATAGGATGCTCGGCCCCATGGACGCCTCGCGCATACGCAACATCGGCATCATCGCCCACATCGACTCGGGAAAGACCTCCACGAGCGAGCGGATCCTCTACTTCACGGGGCGCGTGCACAAGATCGGCGGCGTCGACACCGGCGACACGACGCTCGACTGGATGGAGCAGGAGCGCGAGCGCGGGATCACGATCACCGCGGCCGCGACGACCGTCGAGTGGGCCGACCACCGCATCAACCTGATCGACACGCCCGGGCACGTCGACTTCACCGTCGAGGTGGAGCGGTCGCTGCGCGTGCTCGACGGGGCGGTGGCGCTCTTCTGCGCCGTCGGCGGCGTGGAGCCGCAGTCGGCGAGCGTCTGGCGGCAGGCGGCGAAGTACTCGGTGCCGGTGATCGCGTTCGTGAACAAGATGGACCGGACGGGCGCCGACTTCCACCGCGTCGTGCGGATGATCCAGGACGAGCTCGGGGGCAACGCCGTGCCGGTGCTCCTGCCGGTCGGCGAGGGGGACTCCTTCCGCGGGCTGATCGACCTCGTGGCGAACCGCGAGATCGTATTCCAGGAGCGGCAGGGGATGATCCACTTCGAGGAGCAGCCGATCCCGACGGCGCTCGCGGAGGAGGCGGCGAAGTGGCGGCGGAACCTCATCGAGAAGGTGAGCGAGCAGGACGACAAGCTCCTCGAGAAGTTCGTCCACGGTACGGAGCCGGCGTCCGAGGAGATCCGCGTGGCGCTGCGCAAGGCGACGATCGCGCGGACCATCGTGCCGGTCCACTGCGGGTCGGCGGCGCGCAACATCGGCATCCAGGCGCTGCTCGACGGCGTGGTGCACTACCTGCCCTCGCCCGCGGTGAACGAGGGGCCGCCCGCGGCGCTGGCCTTCAAGGTCGTCAGCGATCGCCACGCGAAGCTCGTCTACGTGCGCGTCTACCAGGGGGAGCTGCGCGCGGGCACGTACGTCTGGAACTCGACGCGGAAGCGGCGCCAGCGGATCGGGCGCGTGCTCGAGATGCACGCCAACCGCACGGAGAACCGCGACGCGCTCGGGGTGGGGGAGATCGGCGCGGTCATCGGCCTCGACCACACGCTCACGGGCGACACGCTCTGCACGGAGGAGCAGCCGGTGGAGCTCCAGGCGATCGAGTTCCCGGCGCCGGTCATCTCGCAGAGCCTGCAGCCGGACTCGCGCGGCGACCGCGACAAGCTGGGCTACGCGCTGTCGAAGCTGGCGGAGGAGGACCCGACCTTCGTCGTCACGGTCGACGCGGAGACGAGCGAGACGATCATCTCGGGCATGGGGGAGCTGCACCTCGAGATCCTCGTGGACCGCGTGAAGCGCGAGTACGGCGTCTCGGCGAAGGTCGGGCGGCCCCAGGTCGCGTACCGCGAGACGGCGACGTCGGTCGCGAAGGTGGACCAGAAGCTCGTGAAGCAGACGGGCGGGCGCGGGGACTTCGCGCGCGTGTCGCTGAAGGTCGAGCCGCTGCCGGCGGGGTCGGGCTTCGAGTTCGTGAACGAGGTCAAGGGCGGGAACGTGCCGCGCGAGTACGTGCCCGCGATCGAGAAGGGCGTGATCGAGGCGATGCAGAGGGGCGTCTATGCCGCGTACCCGATCGTCGACCTGCGCGTGTCGCTGACGGACGGCGACTACCACGAGGTCGACTCGAACGAGCGCGCGTTCCACATCTGCGCGTCGATGGCGTTCAAGGAGGCGTTCCGCAAGGCCGGGCCGATCCTGCTGGAGCCGCTGATGGCGGTGAACGTGGTGACGCCGACCGAATACCTGGGGGGCGTGAACGGGGATCTCGCGGCGCGGCGGGGCCAGATCGCGGGGATCGAGGCGCGCCCGCCGCTGCAGGAGATCGACGCCGCCGTGCCGCTGGCGCAGATGTTCGGGTATTCGACCCAGCTGCGGACGCTGACGAGCGGCAAGGCGACGTTCACGATGCACTTCGAGCACTACGCGCCGCTGCCGTACGCGCTGGCGGAGGAGATCGTGGAGGCGCGCAAGGAAGCGCTGGCCAAGAGGGCATAGGGTCAGTCTCAGGTTTCACGTATCACGAATCACGTCGTCGACGACGGCCGTTGTCGTCCGTCGGCCGTCATCGGCGCGGCGTCTCAGCGCCTCTTCGAGAATGCGGTCAGCTCCCACGTGAACTCCTTGAGCGGACCGAAGAGACCCGGCAACTCGCTGTAGACCTTGACGACGCCCAGCCCGTCGACGACCCACAAGTCGGTCCTGCAATTGGAGGCGTCCCGGATGGCGCGGAAGCGGTGCGCGCTGAAGGTGCCATACGGGACCGACACGCGCTCGACGCCGCAGTGCTGGAGCCAGATGGCCGTTCGCTTGCCGGCGCATCGCCCGGTCCACGTCCACGAGCCGCGCCGCAGCGGGACCGGAATCGCGCGGTACGGACGATCGAACTCGTCCGCTCCGATCTTGTGGATGCGCACGCCGTCCGTCGCGACGGAAACAACGAGGTTCGAGCCCTCTCCGGCGATGCAGCGGCGCAGGACGTAACACGAACCCCACCGGCCAACGGTCGTGAGCGTGATGGGTCCCGCGTCAGACCGGTATGTCCACCGAGAACCGCCGGCCTGATGCCGTGCGATACGGTTGACCGCTGACCCATGAGCGAACGGTCGTCAGCGGCACGAGCAGGTAATGCGCCGCTTCGGCCAGCGTGTAAGCGGGCAGTTCGCGTGGATCGGCGTCCTTCGTGACGTGCATGTTGTCAGGAGAGTATAGCATCACTCGATCGCCCCCCGCATCGCGTCCGACCGCATCCCCGGGACGATCTTCCACCCGCGCCCCGTGCGCGCCAGCGGCTCCGTGCGCAGCCGCACGGCGGGCGTCCGGCGCTCGATCTTCGACGCGGTGATCGTCGACGCGCCGTAGTTGTCGTCCACCTTCCCCTCGACGACGTACGGGCCGTGGTCGCGCGCGACGGCGGAGAAGCGGCGGTAGACCTGCGGGAAGAGCGTGACCTCGAAGACGCCGTGCTCGTCCTCGAGCGTCACGAACTCCATCGTCTCGCCGCGCATCGTGTCGGCCAGGCGCAGCGCGTCGAGCACGCCCGCCAGGCGGATCGGCCGGCCCACGCGCTCGCGGATCGCGCGCGAGTCGACGAGCCCCTTTTCGGAGCGGCGGGGCCAAAGCAGTTCGAGCAGATGCACGTCGAGCGCGAGGCCGAGCACCTCGAACTCGGCGGCCACCTTCTCGAGCGGCGAGTAGTCGCGGACTTTCGGCACGCGGAACGGCTTCTTGCGGCGCCACGTCGCCTGCAGTTCCAGCACCATCTCGGGACGCGGCCGCCCGAGGAAGTCGAACGCGCCGCAGAGGACGAGCGACTTCGCGTTGGGGAAGCTCATCGGGCAGCGGCAGACGAAGTCGAAGAGGCTCTCGAACGGGTGCGCGGCGAGGATCGCGTCGACCGACTTGCGCTCCATGCCGAGGATGTGGCCGAGACCGGTGCGGATCGCGCCGGAATCGAGCGTGAACTCCACGCCGGAGCGGTTGACGTCCGGCAGGAGCGTCCGCACGCCGCCGCGGCGCGCCTCGTCGACGTAGACGCGCTTCTCGTACATCCCCTGGTTGTTGTTGAGCGCGGCGCACCAGAACTCGAGCGGCCGGTGCGCGCGCAGCCACGCCGCCGCGTACGCCATCTGCGCGTAGCTCGCCGCGTGGCTCATGCAGAACGAGTACTCGTTGAACTTCGCCATCTGGATCCAGAGCTCCTTCGCCAGCGCGACGTCGGTCCCCGCCGCCGCGCAGCGCGTCAGGAACTCGCGCGAGAGCGCCAGCCGATCCTCGTCCGTGCGCACCTTCTGGATCTTCTTGCGGAAGCGGTCCCCCTCCGCGAGCGTGCAGCCCGCGAGCGCCGCCGCGACGAGCATCGCGTCGTCCTCGTAGAGCATCAGCCCGTAGCTGTCGCCGAGCACCGGCGCGAGCTTCGGGTGCACCGTCCAGGGCTCGAGCCCGCGGTGCCGCCGGATGAACGCGTCCTTGGCCCCCACGGAGGCCGCCCCCGGCCGGATGAGCGCGAGGCACTTCATCACTTCCGCGATGCCGTTCGGCCGCATCTGGCGGAGGAGGTGGCGCATGGCGGGGGACTCCATCTGGTTGACGCCGATCGTGCGGCCCTCGCGCAGCAGCTCGACGGTCGTCGCGTCGCCGTCGGGGATCTTCTCGCTGTCCACGCCGCCGGCGAGCTCGCACGTCGCCCGCACCGTCGACACGCCGCGGTTCCCAAGGAGGTCGATCTTGACGAGGCCGACCGCCTCGACGCCGTCCTTGTCGAACTGCGTGATCGTGACGCCTTTCTCCGCGCGCTGGACCGGCGCGTGGCGGTCGATCGTCTCCTGTCCGATGACGATGCCGCCCGGGTGGACCGACAGGTAGTGCGGGTAGTCGAGGATGCGGCGGGCGTCGGCGGCGATCGCGCGGAGGCGGGGATCGACGCGGTCGAGCGGATCGGACCGGAGCGGCATCGAGCGCTGGAGGCGCGAGATCTGCTCGTCGGAGAGGCCGTGCGCGCGCGCGGCCTCGCGGAAGGCGCCGCGGTGCTGGAAGGTGACGTGCGAGCTGACCATCGCGACGCGGTCGCGGCCGTGTCGCTCGAAGACCCAGTCGATGACGGAGTCGCGCGTGCGCCAGCAGAAGTCGAGGTCGAGGTCGGGGTAGTCGCTGCGCCCCTCGTGGAGGAAGCGCTCGAACTGGAGGCCGTAGCGGAGGGGGCAGACGTTCGTGATGCCGAGAATGTAGGCGACGAGGCTCGACGCGCCGGAGCCGCGGCCGGCGACGGGGGCCCCCTTCGCGCGCGCGGCGCGGACGATGTCGTGGACGACGAGGAAGTACTCCGCGAAGCCGAGCTTCGTGATGATGCGGAGCTCGTGCTCGAGGCGGTCGCGGGCCTCGCGGGGGACGGGCTGGTAGCGGCGGGCGAGGCCTTCTTCGCAGAGGGTTCGGAGGTGAGCGGTGGGCGGCCCTCCTTCGCCGTCACCCGATTCACCGGGTGGTTTGGGAAGGCTTCGGAGGGCACGTTGGCCTATCGGCCAACGTGGAAAAATTGTGGGCGCGGGGAGGAACTCCCACGTCGCGTCCGCGGCGATCTCCTCGCTGTGGTCCTCGATGTCGGAGAAGTCGACGACGCGGAGGTAGTTCTCGCGGGGAACGGGCTCGATGCGGTCGAGCGTGGTGGTCTGCTGGATGGCGGTGAGGACTTCGAGCGTGCGGAGGTCGGCGGGGCTGGCGCAGCGGGCGTCGAGGGAGGCGACGAGGGGGAAGCCGGACTGGAGGATCGCGATCTCGTGCGAGGCGGAGCGGCCGGGGCGGACGAGCTCGACCCAGAGGCGGTCGACGCGTCCGCGAAGGGAGGCGGCGAGCGCGAGATCCTCGGTGAGGAAATGCAGGTCTTCCTGGAAGTCCGCCGGATCGCACTTGCGCGAGAGGATGGTGCAGAGGTTCGCGTACCCGCGCCGGGAGCGCGTGATGAGCGTGAGCTTCCCGACCTGGGCGCCGATGAGCGGGGTGATGCCGGCGCGCTTCGCCTCGTGCCAGAACTTGACGGCGCCGCAGAGGTTGTCGACGTCGGTGAGGGCCATGGCGCGGAAGCCGAGGGCCTTCGCCGCCGCGACGAGCGATTCGATCGTCGAGCCGCCTGCGCAGAGGGAGTAATTGGAACGGGCGCGCAGGGGGACCATGACGTCACTTCGTGAGCGACGGCGTCCTCAGCACATAGCCGTGCGAGTCCTGCTTCAGCTGGTCGAGCAGCCCGATCGACGCCCCCGCGACGACCGCGGCGTGCCCGAACTTCTCCCGGATCGCGTCGAGCGCCCGGTGCACCCGCTCCAGGCGCGCGTTCGTGCGGATCTCGAAGAGCTGCGGCTGCGGGTCGTCCAGCGCGAAGTGCGAGAGCACGATGCCGAGCCGCATGAGATTGACTCTCCGCGCCCACGCCCGCGGGAGCAACTCGTCGACGACCGCGAGAAAGTCCTCGTCGACCGTCGTCGGCGCCGCGAGCGTCCGCCCCATCTCCTCGCGCGGCCCATCTTCATATTGCACGCGCACGCGTACCGTCCGCGCCGTCAGCCCGAGCCGCCGCACCGTCGACATCGCGCGCTCCAGCAGGTACTGCAGCATGCCGCGCACCTTGCCCGGGTCGCTCGTCGGCTCGTGGAGCGCCGTCTCGCGCGAGATCGTCACCGGGATCTCGCGCTCGTGGACCGGACGCGTGTCGCGGCCGCGCGCCCGCTCGTGGAGCCACACGCCGTTGCGCCCGAGCATCGCCTCCATCACGTCGAGCGGGACGCGCCGGAGCTCCGCGACCGTGCGGATGCCCATCTCGCGGAACATCGCCGCGGTGACCGGCCCGACGCCGAGCAGGTCCCCGACCGGCCGCGCGGACAGGAACGCCTCCTCCTCCCCCCAGGGCACCAGCGCCAGCCCGTCGGGCTTGACCGCCTGGCCCGCCATCTTCGCGATCATGCGGTTCGAAGCGACGCCGATCGTCACCGGCAGCCCGACCTCGTCGCGGATCCGCCGCTTGAGCGCGCGCCCGACGTCCAGCGGCGCGCCGAGGAGCCGCTCGGTGCCGGTGAGGTCGGCGTACGCCTCGTCGAGGTACGTGTCGATCGCCGGCGCGTGCTCGCGCAGGATCGCCCAGATCGCGTCGGTGAAGCAGCGGTAGGCGTTGTGGTCGCCGTCGAGCACCGCCGCGTGCGGGCAGAGCCGCAGCGCCTGCCGGATCGGCATGCCGGCGGAGCACCCGAACCGGCGCGCCTCGTACGAGCACGACGCGATGACGCCGTTGCCGACGAGCACCGGCTTGCCGCGCAGGCGCGGGTTCTTGAGCTGCTCGACGGAGGCGAAGAAGGCGTCGAGGTCCAGGTGAAGGACCGTATTTCGCATTTCGTATTTCGTATTTCAAATCACGACGTCTGCACCGCCGCGACGTACCACACCGGGTCCCCCTCGCGGTAGACGAGTTCCATGACCTCGCCCGAGCCGACGGTGACCGCGAAGCACCAGCGGATCGGGCGCGTCGAGCGGTCGGTCCACCGCGCGTTGACGGAGGTGACGGCGAACTCGCGCTGCTTCCAGCGGAAGCCGATCGGGTGGATCGCGCCCTTCTCGAAGCGCGCCAGCACCCAGGAGAGGGGATCGTCGACATGCTCGCGGGGACTCATGCGCCACCCCGGGCGATCAGAACTTTCGGACGATTCCGACGACACGGCCCAGGATGCGGACGTCTTCCCCCGTGACGACCGTCTCCCGGTACTGCGGGTTCGCGGGCACGAGCCGGAGGCCGTCCGGCCCGGCGAAGACGCGCTTGACCGTCGCCTCCCCCTCCACGGCGACCGCGGCGATCTGGCCGTTTTCCGCGCGGCCCGCGCGCACGATCGCGAGGTCCCCGTCCTGGATGCCCGCCTCGATCATGCTGTCGCCGACGACGCGCACCGCGAAGGTCTCGGGGTACGCGCCGAAGTCGATCGTCCCCTCGAAGTTCTCCAGCGCCTCGATCGGCCGTCCGGCCGCGATGCGCCCGAGGATCGGCACTCCCGTCGCTTCCGCCGCGACAGCCAGGCCGCGCGCCGTGGGACGCATCCGCAGGTACCCCTTGCGTTGGAGCGCTTCGAGGTGCCGGCGGACGCCGTTGGTGGAGGCGATCCCCAGCGCGCGGCCCAGCTCGCGGTAGGTGGGAGGAAGCCCGTGCCGGCGCGTGAGGCTCAGCACGGCGGAGAGGACGCGTTCTTGACGGCGGGTCAGGGTCTCCATGGTTCGTTAAGTGGTTCGACTCGGGCCTGTCAGCCCTCGCTCACCACAAGTATAGTGAACGATCGTTCACCTGTCAAGGCGAATCACGAATTACGAATTACGAATCACGGGCGCCGGACGATCGAGCATCCCGCGGGCACCGTGCTCCGCGAAAGATTCTCTCGAAACGCGTGCACATGCTTCCGCACGCACGCCCCCGTCGATCCCGCAGCCTGCGACCACGAATGGCGCCGGGTCACGGAGGACCGGCGCCGATTCGCGCGCGCGTTTCCGCCGCGCCCGTAGAGACGTATAATCCCCCGATGCTCCTCGCCCTGCTGCTCCTCCTCCAGGACGAAGTTAAAGTCGTCGACCGCGGCAAGCTCGAGAGCGCTCTGCAGATGCCGGTCGCCTTCGCGCCCGACGGCAAATCGATCCTCTACTTCAAGCGCGACGGCGCGAAGTTCGTCTACGCCCTCGCCGGCGCCGACGGCAAGCCGATCCGCGACGTCTACACGACCGCCGTCGACTGGGACGACATGCTCAACTCGACCGTCGGCCCCTCCAGCTTCTCCGCGGACGGCAAGCGCGTCGCCGCCCTCGCCACGAAGGATGACAAGGGCTTCCGCACCGAGCGCGACCGCCTCCGCGCGGCGGTCTGCGGCGAGAAGGTCGAGAAGATCGACGCCGAGCAGGACGCGCTCTCCTGCGCGTTCGCCGGCGACAAGCTCCTCTTCATCGACGGCGAGCTCGTCCCGAACGGCTTCAAGCTCAAGCTCCAGGACGGCGCCGTCCTCCACGAGTCCGCGACCGGCCTCGCGTTCTGCCTGCGCGCCTCGCCCGACGGCGCCCGCGCCGCCTTCCTCGTCGCCGTCGACAAGAAGAACTGCGTCCTGCGCGTCGTCGACCTCAAGTCGAAGGCGGTCGTCGACTCGGAGGAGTTCCGCTCGGACGACGTGACGTTCGACGGGCCGCCGCTCTTCTACTGGGACGCGGAGGGCAAGTCGCTCTTCGCCCACCGCACGCCGGACGCGGGCGGCAAGAAGCCGTTCACGCTCGTGCGGTTCGACATCGCCTCGAAGAAGACGGAGGCGGTCGCCGAGGACGTCGCCGTGACCGCGGCGCTCGACAAGGACCACCTCGCGGTGATCGTCGAGAAACGCGGCGGCGTGCTGCGGCTGTCGGACAGGAAAACCTTCCTCCTGCCGGAGGGGTTGATCATTATGGGGGGCGCGGGGCGGCGCGTCGTCGTGGGGGACATGAAGACGCACGAACTGCGTGTCGTGGAACTCGAGGTACCGAAGTGACGAATCACGAATTACGAATCACGAATCACGGGGGAACGCACCCATGACGACGATCATCGCGACGGCGCTGTTCATCCTGGCGCAGCACGGCGACGACCACAAGCTGGCCGGCGCGAAGAAGGAGTACACCGCCCGCTGCGCGAGCTGCCATTTCGTCCCCGACACGAGCGTGCGCGCCGACAAGGTCTGGCTCAAGATGATCGAAGGGACGGCCTGAAGCGGCGCCTCCCCGGCCGGTCGGTCGGGACTCGTCGCCTACCTGACGTCGAAGGAGGTCAAGCCGGCCGAGAAGCGCGATCCGAGTTCGGACGTGACGGACTCCGACGGGTTCATCGTGCCGTCGTTCGATCGCGGGTCGGTCCTTCTCGTGTCGGGGCACCAGTCGATCCGCGCAGTGTGGACGGGGGAGAAAAAGCCGGTGCCGATCCCCGCGGGCGAATGGCACATCCGCAACTACAAGATCGAACGCAAGCACGAGGGGGTCGAGTGGATCCTCTCAGGCTCGCACACGCCCGGGCCGACGATCGTCGTGAAGGACGACCAGAAGGAGCAGACGAAGATCGAGATCGACGACACCGTGCGCCTCAACGTGCAGGTGCGGCGCATGCACGGCAAACTGCACTTCGGCTTCGGCATCACCGGCCACGAAGGGATGGGCCTCTCGGTGATCAAGGACGAGGCGCGGCCGGTCCCGAAGTGGGAGGTCTCGGCCGGCGGCGAGAAGCTCGGCGAAGGGGACTGCCGCTACGGCTGAGGCGGGGGCGGTGGAGCTCCGTTGAAGCTCGACAAGGACGCGCCGGCCGACGCGAAGGCGAAGCTGGTGATCGACACGGGCCCGTTCAAGGCGAAGGGCGAGACCGAGGCGAAGCTGGCGAAGTAAGGGCGAATCTCGAATCTCGGGTCGCTGAGCGGAGCCCGACCGTGATTCGAGATTCGATCCCCCAGCCCCATTCGTGATTCGTCATCGCAGCCCCTTGACGTACTCCCGCCACTCCGCCCGCAGCGCCGCGAGGTCGTGTTTCCCGAACGTCTCGCGGAACGCCTCATCGCCGGTCTTCCCGTCCGTGATGAGCTTCACGTACTTCTCGAGCACCCCCGCGTACGCGCGGTCCGCTCCGTGGCGGAAGAAGTGCACCATGCTCCACGCCTGCGCGTACTGGATGTCGCGCATCACCGTGTAGAACTGCGCCACCGACTCACGCATCATCACCTCGAACGGGATCCCGCCGAACCCCTCCGCCAGCGCCTGCTTCATCACGCGCAGCCGCCCCGGGATCAGCCGCACCGACCCCCCGCGCACATCGATCCCCGCGCAGTACTCCGCCATCCCCTCGTTCAGCCACACCGGCACGTGCGGCGCGATCGCCATCACGTACTCGTGGAACGCCTCGTGCGCCATCGTCTCGAGCGTCCCCTCCTCCGTCGCCTCGTCGAAGAAGAGCATCTGCCGGTAGGCCGGCAGGAAGACGCCGGCCGTGTGCTCCATCCGGTCCTCCTGCGTGAAGTCGGCGTACACGTAGTAGCTCTCCGCCGACGCGAAGAAGTACACCACCGGCTTCATGACCGACTCCGGCTTGCCCGGCACCAGCGTCCCGAAGTACGCGCGCGCCGCCTCGAGGTGCGCCGCGAACCGCTCGATCCGCTCCTTCACCTTCTGCGCCGCCAGCGCCTGCTGCCCCTTCTTCGCGGCCTTCGGCACCTCCGCGCGGATCGTGTAGCTCTTCGTCTCGACCGCCGCCGAGTCCGACCAGAGCGGCCCCGCCACGACCGCCCGCAGCCGCTTGGCCGTCCGCCGCAGCGCGAGGTCCGACGGCTCCAGCCGCATCGCCAGCTCGACCTCCGCGACCGCCTGCTCCTTGCGCCCCGCGTAGTAGTGCAGCAGCGCGCGCGACTGCCGCGCGCGCGCCAGGTCCGGCACCGCCTCGAGCGCCGCGTCGAGCTCCTTCGCCGCCTCCGCGTGGCGGTTGAACTCCAGGAGCAGCCTCGCCCGCGCGAGCCGCGCCTCGACGAACGACGGCGCGCGCTTCGCCGCCTCGCCGAGGTCCGCCAGCGCCCCCGCCACGTCGTTGCGCAGGTCCCGCCACTCCGCGCGGTAGTACCACGTCAGCGGATACCACGGCGCCTCCGACACCGCCTGCGTCAGCCACTCCTCCGTGCGCCCGACCGTCGCCCAGTACAGCTCGGCGTCCTTCAGCGTCGCCGCCATCGCATGCGCCTGCCGCACCTGCGCGAAGTACTCGCCGACCTTCGGCGGCTGGATCGAGGCGAGCTCCTTCTCGAGCGGCAGCGGCGAGAACGGCGACTCGCCGAACGAGCGGGCGCCCACGAGCTCGGCGGCCGCCCGCTCCTCGCTCGTCGTGCGCGCCTCCTTCGCCAGCTCGGCCTCGAGGATCGCCGAGCGCTCGGCCCGCAGCCGCTGGATCCACTGCCCTCCGACGCGCCCCTCGAAGGCGAACCACCGGTACGCCGCCCCCCCCGCGCGCCCCTCGTAGGAGAGCCCGCCGACGAACGGGCGGATCCGGCGGAAGGAGCCGACATCGCCCGTCCACGACTTGCTCGCGCTGACGACGACGCGCGGGCTCTCGAAGTGCACCTCCGCGACGAGCTTCTGCCCCTCGCCCTCGGTGAGGACCCGGGGCTGGCGGTCGGGATGCAGGAGCTGCACGCGCCAGCGGCCGTTGACCTCCCACTCGACGAGGACCGTCTCGCCGGACGGCTCCAGCATGGCGCCGACGGCGTAGCTGTCGTTCCCGCGCAGGCCGTCCCACGTCAGGCGCAGCGAGCCCTCGAACTGGAGGTCCTTCGGTACCTCGTAGAACAGCCCCGAGCCCGACACCGCGAACTCGCCGGCGGTGGAGAGCTTCGCGCCGGGGCTGGCGACGAAGTCCTTCGATTCGCCGTCGCGCCCCGTGTAGCGGACCTTGAGCGTCGCGCCCGCCACCGATACGTCGCCCGAGAGCGACGCGATGCCGCGGCGGATGCGCGCGACGTCCGGCGCAAGCGGGGCGAGCGCGCGGTCCGCCTGCGACGCCTGCTCGAAGAGCTTCGCGGCCGCGTCGAGCGCGTCGCGCCGCACGGCGAGCTTGCCCGCCTCGAAGAGGTCGCGGCCGCTCTTCGGGTCGGCCGCCAGCTGCAGCAGGTGCCCGAGGAGGAGCGGGTGGAGCTCGTCGAGCCCGAAGCCGAGCTCGATCCCCTCCGTCGCGAACGTGACCATGCGGGCGTCGAACTTCGCGACGCGGACGTCGCGCTCGAGGTCGAAGCCCCACGGCTTGAGCGAGAACGGCTTCGCGGCCTTGAGTCGCCGCTCCCACGCCGCGAGCCTCTCGCGGGCCGCCGCGTCGTCGCGCTTGATCTCCCCGCGGACGGCGTCGATGCGGGCGAGGGCGGCGGCGCGGCGCGAGGCCATCTTCTCGCCGAGGAGGCGCATGCGCCAGGCGACGCGGAGCTCGGCGACCGCCCACCCGGCGGCGGTGCGCACCGCGACGTGCTCGGAGCGGAGGAAGCCCGCGAGCGCGGGCTCGGGGTCGGCCGAGTCGTCGAGCTTCGCGCGCGCGGCGGCGAGCGCGGCGAGCTGGTCGTACGACTCGATCTCCTTCGCGTGTTCGGCGGCGAGCGCACCGGTGACGTCGAGCTCCTCCGGGATCTTCCACTCGGCGAGCTTCGCGCGGGCCTGCGGAGGGGCGAGCGCGCGGACCTCCTCGCGCATCGGGCGGGCGAGTTCGCGGTACGCCTTGTTGGCGGCGCTCTCGATCTTCTCGAGGTGCTCGCGGACGGCGTCTTCGTGCCGGGTGTCCTTCGCGTCGGCGAGCAGGGCGGTCCACATCCTGTGCCGCGTGCGGTACTTCTTGTCGAGCTCGCGGTCGCGCTCGGCGGCCTCTTCGAGGCGCTGCTCCAGCGTCTTCGGCCGGGGCGGGGGAGGCGCGGCGGTCGTGGCCGGCGCCGGCGGAAGTTCGGTCGTCTTCGCGGGCTTGGGGCCGGGGCCGCCCATCGCGAGCGCGACGACAATCACGACGAGGAAGAGCGCGGCGCCGCCGATGAGCGCGAGGAGCACGCTCGGCGGCTTCTTCCTCGGCGCGGGCTCAGGCGGCGGGGCGCGGCGCCGGGCGCGCTTCTCTTCCCCCATGCCGGTATTGTAGGGCACAATTCGAGTAATGAACCCGTCCGCCGCGCGGAATAGGGTGCATGGGACGAGCCTTGACGTACTGCGAGCGGTGCGGGAGACAGGTGGTGCGCGGGTGTGAGCGGTGCCGCGACTATCCGATCGAGGACGTGTTCCGGCCGATTCCGGATCAGCAGAGATTCCACGGATCCCACCAGCCAGCACCAGAGGACTCTGAGATTGCCGGCCGCTCTGGTCTACTCACGGGCAACATCGTCGCGCGGCGCGAGGATATCCGCCGGCATTGCTCCGGAAGCCAACACCAGGGGATCCTGAGAATTCAGAGAAGCCTGGTATCCGGCCTCTGATCTACTGACGATCAACATCTTGCTGCTCCGCGAAGATCTTCGCGGCCATGGCTTCGGAAAATGAGCACCAGAGGACCCGGAGATACCAGAGCAGACTCCAGGCAGTTCGTCTCTGGGTCCTCTGCGTCCTCTGGTGCTGGCATGAAGCACCGTGTGCTTGCGGCTCTGCCGCGCTGAGTTCTCTGGGTGCTCTGGCGCAATCCGCGGGTGTCCGGGGGATTTCTGCCGGATCAGCGCTCGCGGCAGCGCCGCAGCCAGGCGGAGAGCTGCGGGTCGCCCGGCTTGAGCTCCAGGCCCTTGAGGACGTCGCGCTCGGCGTCGCGCCACCTGTTCAGGCTCATGTTGATCCGTGCGCAGGCGGTCCACGCGTCCGGGTCGCTCGGGTTGAGCTCGGCCGCCCTTTCGTAGTCGGCCAGCGCCTCGCGCGGGCTGACGAGCAGCTCGTGCGCGACGCCGCGGTTGTAGTGGGTCGACGCGTCCGGCTCGTGTAGCTCCAGCGAGCGGTTGTAGTCCTCCAGCGCCTGGGGCAGGCGCCCCAGCTTCCGCAGCGCGACCCCGCGGTTGGTGTACGCCTTGGCGCGGTTCGGCTCCATCTCGATCGCTCGCGTGCAGTCGGCGACCGCCTTGTCGAAATGCCCGCGGAAGATGTGGTAGACCCCCCGGTTGCACCACGCCTCGTAGTACGCCGGCCGCAGCTCGATGGCGCGGTCGCAGTCCTCGAACGCGCGGTCCAGGTCCCCCTTGTGCCGGTGCACCTCGGCGCGGTTGCAGTACGCCTCCGGGTAGTCGGGCTTGATCGCGATCAGCTTCCCGAACGTCTCGAGCGCGCGGTCGAGCTCGCCCCGCTCGAGGTGCACCATTCCGAGCGTCGACCACGCATCGACGTCCTCGGGGTCGATCCGCAGCGCTTCGTCGAGGTCGGCGGCCGCGCGGTCGAAGTCGCGCTGCACCCGATGGAGGTTCGCCCGGTAGACGAGCGCGAGCCCGGACGCCTGCTGCAGCTTGAGCGCTCTCTCGTAGTCGGCGAAGGCCTCTTCGACCTTGCCGAGATGACGCCGGCACAGGCCGCGGTCGACGAGCGCCTCCACGAACCCGGGCTGGAGCTGGAGGGCGCGGTCGGCCGCGGTCTCGGCCTCGCGGTACCGCTGCGCGTCGCAGAGCATGTGCGCGTAGCGTGACCACGCGCGCGCGTCCCCCGGGCGCCGGTCGGTCAGCGTCTTGAACGGCTCCACCGCCTCGGGCCTGCGGCCGCGGTGGAGGATCTCCCCGATCAGGCGATGGCCGCGGTCGTCGATCTCGCCGGTGTCGGTCTTCGCGCGCGCGGCGGCGACGGCGTCGTCGGACCGGCCCTGCAGGAAGAGCAGCAGGATCTCGGCGATCGCGCGCTCCTCCTGCTCCAGGCGCGCGGCCGGCGCCGCCTGCAGGTCCTCGAGCGCCAGCCGGAGGAGCTCGCGCGACTTCGTGCCCCTGCCCTCCGTCTCGGACCCCGCGGCGACGCGGTGCTCGATCGCGAAGACCTGCTCGACGCGCGCGCGGGCGCGCTCCAGCCGGGCCGCGGCGAGCTGCCCGTTGAGCCGCACGGCCTCCGTGAAGTCGACGATCGCCCGGTCCCAGTCGCAGCGCGCGAGGCGGACGCGGCCGCGCTCGAGGTGCGCCATCGCGAAGGTCGGGTGGCGCGCGATCGCGTCGTCGCAGAGCCGCAGGGCCTCCGCGAGCGCCTCGTCCCAGCGGTCGAACGAGAACGTCGGCGAGAACTGCATGCGGTCGGCGGCCTGCAGGCGCGCGCGGGCGCGGTCGATGATCGGCAGCACGTCGCGCTCCAGAGTGCCGAGCGCCTCCTGGTCGCGCCGGACGCGGGCGCGCGCGGCCATCTGCTGCCAGACGGTGGCCGCGGCGAAGACGAGGCCGCCCATCGCGAGCGTCGCGACCCCCCAGGCGACGGGATTGCGGCGGACGCGCGTGAACCAGAGGTACGCGAGCGAGGGGGGGCGGGCGCGGACCGGCTCGCGCGCGATCCAGCGCTCGAGGTCGTCGGCCAGCTCGGCGGCGGTCGCGTAGCGGCGCTCCGGCTCCTTCGCCATCGCCTTGAGGCAGATCGTCTCGAGGTCGCGCGCGACCTTCGGGTTGCGGCGGCGCGGCGGCTCGGGCTCCTCGTCGAGCACCTGGCGGTAGACGGCTTCGGCGGACTCGCCGAGGAACGGGGCGCGGCCGGTGCACATCTCGTAGAGGATCGTGCCGAGCGCGTACACGTCGGTGCGGACCGTGATGCCCTCGGGGCGCCCGAGGACCTGCTCGGGCGCCATGTAGATCGGGGTGCCGAGGACGACGCCGGATCGCGTCATGGTGGTGCCGGACTGGAGGAGGTGCGCGAGGCCGAAGTCGGTGACCTTCGGCTCGCCGGCGGGCGTGACGAGGATGTTCGCCGGCTTGAGGTCGCGGTGCACGATGCCGTGGCCGTGCGCATAGTGCGCGGCGCGGGCGACCTTGGCGAGGAGGCGCACGCAGCCGTCGAGGTCGGCGGCCGCGCGCGGGAGCAACTGGTCGAGCGGCGAGCCCTCGACGAGCTCCATGACGAGCTGGACGCGCCCGCCCTGCTCGATGACGTCGTAGACGGTGACGATGTTCGGGTGCGACAGCTTCGCGAGCGTCTGCGCCTCGCGCTGGAAGCGGCGAAGGGCGTCGGGCTTCGACGCGAGCTCCTCGCGCAGCGTCTTGAGGGCGACGGCGCGGTTGAGGCTGCGGTCCCACGCGCGCAGGACGACGGCCATGCCGCCCTGGCCGAGCGGCTCCATCGGCTGGTAGCGCGACGCGGCGTCGGAGGCGGGGCGCTTCTGCTCGTGTTCGCGCAGCGCATCCTTGACCCACGGCAGCCAGTCGGCCATCGAGTAGAGTCTAGCCTACGGATAGTGGAAGTACGCCCAATCGGACCAGGGGCCGGCGGCGGCGCCGTTTCGCGCACGCACGTGCCACGCATAGTAGAGTCCGTGGCTGGGCCAGAGCGTCAGCGTCGAGGCGCCCGGAGTCCAGGTGTAGTAGGGGATCCAGGACGCGCCGTTCCAGTAGAGCATCGCGACTTCGTACGCCGCCGCGCCGCCGACGTCGGTCCAGTCGAGCGGCACGGAAGCCGTGGTGACGGTCTGCCAGTTCGCGGGCGTGAGGCCGGCGGGCGTCCCGAGCGCGCCGGACGGCGTCGTGAAGGATGCGCCGTATCCGTGCGCGCCGCCGTAGGAGTTGTAGGCGTAAACGCGCCAGTGGTAGGTGGTGCCCGGGGAGAGGCCGCCCCAGGTGAAGCTGGTGGCGGTCGTGTGGCTGTTCCAGAACCAGCTCCAGTTCGGGTCGGTGGTGAGGTCGACCCAGTACCCGTCGGCGCCGGGGGACGTGTTCCACGCGAAGGCGACCTGCGAGCTGCTCTGGACGGTGCGCGAGAGGCCGGTCGGCGCGGGGGGCGGGCCGGCGGAGGGGCCGATGCCCGGGTAGTCGAACGGGATGTTGTTGCCGGCGCCGATGTTGGTGCCGGGGATGTAGTGGGCCATCGGCGCGTAGTTGACTGAGTTCGTCGTGTGCCGGATCTCGAAGTGCAGGTGCGGGCCGCTGACGTTGCCGGTCGCGCCGGAGTATGCGATCGTCTGCCCGGCGGCGACGGCGGCGCCGTTCGCGGCGACGAAGCTCGAGAGGTGCGCGTAGAGCGTCGTGTAGCCGCCGTCGTGATGGACGATGATGTAGTAGCCGTAGAAGTGCGCCGTGCTGCCGTAGCGGTACGCCGTGCCGCCTCGCGCCGCCTTGACCGCCGTGCCGGTCGCGCAGCCGAGGTCGATCGCGCGGTGCATCTTCGTGCCGGTGGCCCCGAGGCCGGCGAAGTACTGCTGCGCGTTGTTCGCGTCGTAGTACGTGCCGGGGTCGATGCCGCTGAACGTGCCGGCGAAGCCCTGCGTGTACGAGCCGCTCACGGGCCACTGGAAGTCCTGGGCAAGAAGCGCCGCAGCACAAAGGAGCGTGCTCATGGAGTGCCTCCTTCAAGAGGTGCGCCGCAGGGATGAGCTCCCTGATGGGTGCGCCATTCGATGAGCCAGGCGCGCGCCTGTCGCCGGAGCGTCTCGGGGTACGGATCTCGATCGAGCTCCGCGACGGCGAGCTGGATCGGCCGCTGGCGGACGCGGCCCGCGACGAAGAAGAGCGGATCGGCGTCCTCGAGGTCGGGTGATCGCAGCAGGCGGTCGCACGGCGTCCACGCGTCGCCGCCGCAGGCGTCGATCGCGAGGAGCGCCGCCGCCGCGATGTGCGGGTCGCGTGGCGAGAGCTGGCGCTCCAGTTCGGGGACGGCGGACCGGTCGGTGGCGTGCATCAGCTCGTAGATGCGCGCGAGCCGGTCTTCGGGCGGCGGAGCGGCGATGCGCGGTTTCACGGCCTCCGCAGGGACGGGGGGTTCGACGACCGGCGGGGCGCGGCGCGCCCGGGAGTCGGCCGGTCCGCGGAGGATCAGGATCGCGCCCGCAAGGAGGATCACAAGCGCCACAATCCGCATGCAATCCATTCCGTGCCGGGCGGGAGGCCATTGGGGAATTCGTCTCGAACGAACCGCCAAGGCGCCGAGACGCCAGGAGAGGGCCGCGAATCCATCAGGTCCGTTCCGTGACCTTCCGTGGCTTCCGTGCTTCCTCGGAAAATGCAGCATCGGACGGCCACGAAGTCCCCGGTGGATTCACCACGGAAGCACGGAATGCACGGAGTTCACGGAATCCGGCGGATCTTGGAACGGCTTGCGCAGAGCTCGCGGAGATCGCCGAGCATCGGTACGCTCTCCTCGACCCGGCCGCCCGTTCATCAGATCTGCTTCCGTGTCCTTCTGTGGTTTCCGTGCTTCCGTGGTGCGTCCCCCGGGGACTCGGTTCGCCAACGACGTCGTGTCATTTTCATGCGCCGTGGAGAGACCGCGGTCTCATGGGCTGTTCCGTGGTGAAACCCTCCGGGGACGCCGCACACTGGCGATGTTGCGGCTGGTTTACCCGAAAAGCGCGCGCCACTCGTCGTCGAGGTCGCGCACGTCGCTCACGGTGTCGGTGAGCTCGTGGCGGATCTCGGAGCGGACCTCCTCGCGCACGGCGAAGAGATGGTTGGCGATGTCGGTCTCCTTGAGGCCGAGCTGCGCGGCGAGCGCGCCGTACGTCGGCCGCGCGTCGGGCGCGCACATGTCGTAGAGCTCGAAGACGCGCACGAGGTGGGCGCGGCCCTGGGACGTGAGGCGCTTGCGCACTTTCTCGACCGCGGCGCGCACGAGCTCGGCGGTCCACGCGGCGTCAAAGGCCGCTTCGGGCGCGGCCGCGACCGACTCCGGCGGCACGTCTTCGCCGTCGAGGCTGACGATGCGGACGCCGCCGCCGCGTTTGAGCCGGTGGAGGGCCTCCTCCTGGTGGGCGACGAAGTGGCGGAGGAGCGACTTGAGGTACGAGCGGAAGCTGCCCTTGTCGGGGCGGTACTTGTCGAGCGCGCCCCCCTCGATCAGCCAGAGGAGGAAGGCCTGGGTGATGTCTTTCGCGTCCTCGCTCGACTTGGCCCACGCGACGCGGACGAAGTGGTAGATCGGCTTCCAGTAGCGCTGCGCGAGGCGCTCGAGGCCGCCGCGGCGCTCGTCGGAGCCGATACGCGAGACGAAGCCCCACGTGGTGTCGGGAAAGGCGCGCGCGGCGCCGCCCATGGTGGTTTCGGGCTCCATTACGGGCGCCGATTGTACCCGGCGAGGAGTTCCGCTTCACGCTCCGGCGTGAGGCCGGCCTTGCGCGGCCCCGCCGGGCGCGCGTCGTCCCACGCGCGCGTGTCGCGGATCGTGTCGGCGAGGGGGCGCTGCGGGATCGGCCGCGCGCAGCGGACGTCGTCATCGGCGTGGGGGATCCAGAGCGGGAGGTCGGTGTAGGGGGCGACGCCGCGCGCGAGGAGGAAGTCGTCGTCGACCCAGGTCAGGCCGGGCCCGCAGACGTCGCTCATCGGGACGGGGCGGCCGGTCGCGTTGAGGACGCCGGTCGCGCGCTCCTCGAGGAGGGCGACGATCCACGCGGCGAGGTCGCGCGCGTCGATGAACTGGACGCGGCGCTCGGGGCGGCCGGGCGCGAGCCGGCGCGGGCGGACCCAGTACGTGAAACGGTCGCTCGGGTCGTGCGGGCCGACGATGAGGCCGGGGCGGATGATGAGGGCGCGCGCGGGGTCGACTTCGCGCTCGCAGAGCGCCTTGAGCGCGCCGTAGGTGTCGGCGGTGACGCGCTCGGTCGTCGGGTCGTCGATCGTGGCGGTCGGCCACTGTTCGTGGAGGCCGGGCGCGTTGTAGTCGGGGTAGACGGAGAGGGTCGACACGAAGCAGTAGCGGCCGCGGGCGATCGCGCGGGCGGAGGCGCGGACGATGCGCGGGACGTAGCCGCAGGTGTCGACGACGGCGTCCCACGAGCGGTCGTCGAGCGGGGCGAGGCCGCCGTCGCGGGCGCCGCGTAACTTCTCGATGTGGGGAAAGAGCTCGGGATTGGACTTGCCGCGGTTGAAGAGCGTGAGGGTGTGGCCGCGGGCGAGGGCGGCGTCGGCGATGTGGCGGCCGAGGAAGACGGTTCCGCCGATGAGGAGGATCCTCATTCGCCGGAGTATATGCGGAAGATGAGTTCGGGCGTCTTCTTTCGGGTGATGGTGGCGGCAAGCTGGCCGCGGAGGAATCCGCGGGCGCGCTCGAGGCGGCCGAGGATGTCGGCGAGGTCGACGGGCGGCTGCGCGCCCAGCGTCACCAGCAGTCGCGAGGCGTTCGGGGCTGGGGCGACGGACAGGACCGTGAGCGACTGGAGTGTCTCGTCGGCGCATTCGGGCAGGGCGAGCGCGAGGGCGTCCGCCGCCTGGCTGCACATGCGGAGCGTCTTGAGGTGGTTGGCGCGGCCGTATTCGATCGGCATGGGCGCTCAAACCGGTCCGGAGCGGGCCGGTTCGGCTAGGATCAGGAGATGAAGCTGACGCCGTGGCGGTTCGACGGGCGGTGGGCGCCGCGCGCGTCCGTGGAGCCTGATGCGCGAGTCGAGGTAGAGAGTCGTCGTCCGTCAAATCAGCGCGGCGACGGGGGTGCCGGGCTTGATCAATTCGTCCCGCGAGCGAAGCGTCCTGAGCTGCCGGAGGATCGGGTTCCGGTGAGGATTCGTCTCGCGCGCGCCCATGCATGTTCGAAGGCTCCCACGCGGGGAGGCCGGCCCATGACGTCGATGTACACGTCGGGCCGGATCAGGAAATGGAACCCGTGTCCGCGTCGCATCCGGGAGAGGTTCAGAGGAGGTGTGAGCTTGTGGACGGTGGCGCCGGCGGCGGCGAGGGCCCGCAGGAGGGCCTTCAGATCCGACGCCGTCGGGCGCACCCAGAGGTCGATGTCCTCGGTGAACTGCGAAGCGCCGTAGAGGACGCAGGCCTGGCCGCTGATGAGAAGGTACCGGACGCCCGCCTTCTCAAGGGAGCCGAGGAAGCTTGGCATCGTGGAGGCGGTGGATGTCGGGGACGCGTTTGCGGAGCTTCCACGCGCGGCGGAGGCGCTCGCGGGGCGAGAGAGACCGCCAGAAGGCGCGGTAGGGCTCCTCGTATCGGATCGGGACCGTCTGTTGCGCGCGCATAGGGCCTCTACTCTACGTTCACTTCTCGTCCGGGTCCATCCACCACGACATGCGATACGCGGCTGCCTGCACGCCGCGGCCGCCCTTCATGCCGGCGAGGAGCTGCAGCGCAGCCTTCGCGGCGGCGGGGTCGTCCTTCTCCTGCGCGCGCGCCGCGAGGTACTCGTCGCGCCGCTTGAGCTCGTCGGCCTGCCTCTTCTCCTGCGCGGCGATGCCGCTCGCGTGCTTCCTCCCCTGGTCCGGGAAGGTGGCGGCGAGCGTCCGCAGGCGCAGGAAGTCCTCCATCTCGAACGTCTTGCGCTTCGCGAGCGCCTCCGCGACGGTCGACTCGACGCGCTTCATCTCCGTGGCCGCCCAGTCCTCGAGCTTCTTCTTCACGTCAGCGCCGGCTTTACGCGCCTTCGCGTCGAGTTCCTTCGACTGGGCGATCTCCGTGAGCCCGCGGTAGCCGTCGGCGACCTGGCCGCGGCGCAGGAGCCGGCACGCGGCGGCGATCGCGGGATCGGTCGAGTGCGCTGGCAGGTCGCGCGGCCCGCGCAGGCGCAGGATCGTGTCGCGGATGATCTGGTGGCACTGCGCGTTGACGGCGTGCTCCATCTTCGGGATCTCGTGGTACTCGACGTGGGCGCCGAGGCGGGCGAGCTGGTTCGACCACGTCTTCACGCTCTTGACGATGTTGGCCGATCCCATCACGGCGGTCTCGAGCTCACCGACCATGTTGATGATCGGGACGGGCGGGTAGGCGTCCTTCGAGCGGGCGGGCGAGGGGCTGCCGTTGAAGAAGAGGGCGCGGAAGGGGAACGTGTCGGGCGCGTCCTGCCAGCGCTTGTACGCCCAGCCGCCCGCGTAGCCGCAGCCCATCGAGAAGCCCTGCACGTACACGTTCTCGGGGTCGGCCGGCTGCTCCTTCACTACTTTGGCGAGGAGCCACTCGAAGGAGCGGAGCGTGACGTCGCCGGGCCAGAGCGCGGCGTTGAACTTGACTTCTTTCTGGTACTGGATGCCGACGACGATGATCGGATCGTCCTTCGACGAGACGTTGGAGAGGTTGCGGTGGCGGCCTTTGCCGGAGTCGCCGTTGCCGTGGAGGACGAAGAGGAGGGGGACGCGGCGTCCGGCGGGGATCGCGTCAGGCAGGAAGAGGTACCCGGTCATGCCTTCGGCGCCCTCGGAGGCGACGGGGAACTCGGAGAAGGCGCCGGGCGGATTGCCGGTCGGGGGAGACGATTCGCCTCCGCCGCAGGAGGTCTGGATGGGGAGGTCGTCCGCCGCGGAGACGCCGGCGAGGATGACGAAGAACGCGAGCAGGCGCATCGTTGGTATCAGTACACGCGCGGGCTACTTCTCGGGGTGACGCTCGCTGATCTTCTGGAGGGTCTGGAGCAGGGCGCGGGCTGCGGGCGGAAGTTTGTCCGGGTCGGCGTCCTTCGGGATGGCCGACGCGGCGTAGCTCTGGAGGTACTCGACGGTCGAGCGGTTGCCTGCGCGCGCGAGTGCGCGCAGGGCGGCGATGCGCACCTGCTCGTCCTTGTCTTGGACCGCGAGGCTGTGAAGCAGCGCGCGCGACGGGTCGCTGTCCTGCAGGCCGAGGAGGCCGGCGCCTCCCTGGCGCTCGAACGCCTCCGGGAGCGCGAGGGTGCGCGTCGCAAGGTCGATCAGCTCCGGATCCGAAGGGACGTGGGCGGCCGTCTGCGTCAGGAGTCCTTCGCCGACGAGGGCGATTCCCGCCATGATCCGCTCGCCCTTCGGCGTCGACGGGCTGCCGAAGATCTCCTTGAGCAGCACGGTGGCCTCGGGGCCGCCGGAGGCGATCACGAGCTCGAGGGCGACGGGGTCGGCGTTCGGGCGCGCCTCCTTGTATCTCCGCACGAAGAGAGCCGTCATCGTCGGG
>Ga0187892_10004558_pt1 | contig 23085 bp, 16 predicted proteins | sample MA1701073metaG_FD_139345 | JGI IMG/M metagenome (GOLD analysis project Ga0187892, IMG submission 139345) | Bio-ooze microbial communities from a basaltic lava cave in the Kipuka Kanohina Cave System on the Island of Hawaii, USA - MA170107-3 metaG ... | reverse complement strand
CGGGGCTCGCCGGAGCAAACCTATGGACGAGCCACGAGTCACGAGATACGAGCAACGGCGAGGCGCGATATGCGTAAGTTGGTCTGAGGCGCGCCTCGCTAGAAACTGAAACTATTGAGGTGCCGGCAGAACGAACTTCTGCACCCGGTGGTTCATCGTGTCGGTGACGTAGACTCCACCAATGGCGTCGGCGGCGATGCCGATGGGTCGGTTGAATTCACCCGGCGTTCCACCGGTGCCGCCCCACGAGTAGTTCAGAGTGCCGTTGCTGTATCGCGCGCAGCGATGGTTGAAGGAATCGGTTGCAACGAGCTCCTCACCAGAAGCCGCAATGTACGGCTCGCTGTAGAACTCTTCCCACCCGGAGACCTGGTATTCGCGCAGGAAGATGCCGTCGGGATCGAAGGACTGCACTCGACGGTTGCCGGTGTCGGCGACGATCACAGCGCCCTTTGCGTCGACCGTGATACCCACCGGTTCGATGAACTGGCTGTCCTTAGAGCCTTCGCCGCCCCATTCCTTGAGCATGTGGCCATCCGAATCGAAACTGACGACTCGTTTGTTCCCGGTGTCGGTGACGTAGATGCGCTTGCCGTCGGGCGACACGGCGATACCACGCGGTCCCCAGAAACTGGGTTCCGCGCGTGCCTGCCAGATGAACTTCCCGTTGGCGTCGAACTTCTGGACGCGATGGTTCCAGGTATCGGCGACGTAGACGAAACCGTCGGAGCTGGCGGCAATGCCGCAAGGATCCTTGAACTGACTTTCGCCCTCGCCCTGCGTGCCCCAGGTCAGCAGCGGGGTGCCGTCGGGGCCTAGCTTCTGCACGCGATTGTTCTTGCTGTCGACCACGTAGATAGCGCCACCGGGGCCGACGCTAATGCCACGCGGCTCCTTGAACTCGCCGAGGCCGCTGCCCTGGTGTCCCCACACGGAGACCGGCGCCAGAGCCACTGCTGCGCCCGGGTAGCCGCGCGGCGGCGGCGGTGGATTCACCTCGACGGTACCGATGTTCATCCCGGGCGAGACGTCCTTGAGGGCGAACATGATGGCGTCGCTCGACCCGACCGGGCTCCAGACTTCGCGGGTGAAGAGATAGCGGGCCAACTTCCGCAGGCCATCGGAGGTCCACAGCTGAGCCCATTGCGGTTCCCACCAGCCGCGGATGGCAAAGCGGGTTTGCTCGTACCCCGTCATTTGCTCCGCCATGCCCTTGGCGGCATCGACGTCGACGATGACTACGGGCGTGTCCACTTTACGCAAGCCCGCACCCCAGTTCACCGGATAGTCGCGCACGTACCAGCTCAGCGGCCAGGTGGCGTCGCCGGAGATCGCGAGGCGCGTCTGCGTGCCGGTGCCGAGGGTGCTGGCAATCTCCTCGATGCGTTTCATGACGACATTGTGGATGTCGTACGTCGACTGCACATACGCCAGCAGTTCGCCGTGACGGCGGTCTTTGTCCTCCTCCGGGCGCGGGGCATCATAGAAGTAGTTGCTGGCGATCAGTGTCCAGATCGCAAACCCCGACACCAGCGTCAGTGGGATGGCAACCAGCGGGCGCCGGATAGCGCCGTTCTCGATCACACCGCGGAACCAGATCGCGGCGGCAAACACCGCCGGCGTCAGAATCGGAACCAACAACCACGGCACCTTCTCCTGCGCCCAGGAATAGAAGACGAAGTTGCCGAGGGTCCAGATCATGACGAAACGGGTGAAGCGATCCGGCAGCCACCGCTTCATGTGAACCAGACCGGCGAGAGTTGCGGCGGCGAGCAGAATGAAAGGCGCGGCGTTGGAGTACGGTGTCCAGATGCTGATGATCGAAGCGGCGGCGAGGACGAGGGCGAGGTAGGCCATCGCCGCGACGATCGAAGGCTCGTTGCGCCGTGGTTGGACCAACGGCGTCATCAGGAGGGCCAGCGCCCCGATGAAGATGAGCTGCTCGTAGATCAACAAATCGGGGAAGTAGTAGTACCAGGGACCGCCAATGCGTTGGATATCGTGCTGGCCCAACCAGTACTTCAGCGCCGGCGAAACACCGTTGACCTTATCCCAATGCGAGAAGAGCGAGGTGTAGAAAACGACCCAGACGCCCAGGAACAGGACGGACGCGGTAAACGTCGGCAGCAAGGCCCGTCCCAGAAATCCCTTCGCCTCTGCCCACACGGCCTGCCGCGCCGCGGTCGTATTGGTGGCGTAGACGATCTCCCATACCAACATAGCGATGAAGCTGATGATGAAAATGGGCCCGAGGGCGTACATGTCCTCCTTGGTGGAGAACGCCAAGCCCAACGAGATGAATGCGGCGTAGAGGTAGCGAGCGATCCGCGTCTCACCATAGCGCCAGGCGAAGTAGACAAAGCCAACGTTGAACAGCGCGACGTGGATGTCGTGGCGCAAGAAGCGGGTGAAATAGCTCCAGCTCGGGGAGAGGGTAATGAGAATCAAGAGCGCCAGCGCACCCCAGCGTCCCATGTAACGCCGGAAGAACCAGCAGAAGCCCACCAGGAAGATCCCGAGCAGGTTGGGCGCGAGACGCGACGTGAAATCGCTGTCGCCGAAGAGACGGAAGATGAGCGCCGACCAGAAGTACAGAACCGGCCCGTGATAGACCGGGTCGTACTTGTAGCTCGCCGGCCCCTCGGTAACGATCTTCCAAGAGAAGACCGCATGGATCGATTCGTCGTGATGCAGCGGTCGGATGCCGGCGATGTAGAGCCGCGTGAAGATGGCAATGCCGATGAACAACCCGTAGAGGCAATGCTCGACGGTAAGGCTGCCGAGCACCTTGCGATCGAGCACGCTCGTGCTCGTAGCGCTGTTTGCGGGCGCTTCTGTCGGGTTGCGAACGGTCTCTCTCTCTGCCATAGAACCTGGATACTCGCGACCGTATACAGCCGCCTAAAAAGACGCTTGTGTGTATATGCCGACCGGCACGATGTCAACAAACAGGCTGTCTCTCCTATCTCTTGACGAGGCCAGTCGGTGCCGGTGGCGGCGCAACCGCCGGGGCGAGCCGTCGCCCGCCGCGTGCCCGGATCGACGATGAAGATCTCGGTGGTTGTGCCGGCGTACAACGAAGCAAACCGCATCCCCCCAACGCTCGAACGAATTGTCAGTTACTTGCGGGAGCGACATCCCGACTACGAGGTCATCGTCGTCGACGACGGCAGCAATGACAGTACCCGAGAAATCGTCCAACGCCAGTTCGACGGCACCTCCCAAGTCGAGGTCGTTTCCTACGGCGGCAACCGCGGCAAGGGCTACGCTATCCGCTACGGGATGAGCCGTGCGCGCGGCGACCTGGTGGTCTTTTCCGACGCCGATCTCTCGACGCCGATCGAAGAAATCGAGAAAATGCTGCCGCTGATGGAACAGGGGTACGACATCGTCATTGGCAGCCGCGCCCATGCGCAAGCCGACATCCGCGAGCACCAACCACTTTACCGCGAGCTCGGCGGCAAGCTATTCAATTTCATGGTACGCCTCGTGGTCATGCCCGATCTGCACGATACCCAGTGCGGCTTCAAGCTATTCCGGAGGGCAGCAACACTGCCGATCTTGCCGCATCTGCGCATCGACGGTTTCGCCTTTGACGTCGAGATCCTCGCCTTGGCGCGCGCCGCGGGGCTCCGCATCGCCGAGGTACCAGTCGTCTGGATCAACTCGCGGACTTCGAAAGTGCGTATGAGCGCAGCCAGCCGCGCCTACCTCGATCTGCTGGGCATCCGCCTGCGTGCCCGACGCATGCAGGCAGAACACAACGCCGCAGGCCGGCCGCATCCGGCTCCGCCCCAATAGGATTCGTTCGCCGTCGCATGCACAGAAAAAGCGTCCAATGGATCTGCCTGCTGGCCGTGGTTGTTCTCGCCGCCGGCTTGCGCACCTACGGATTGAAAGACCTTCCGGCCGGCCTCTTCTGCGACGAAGCTGGACTGGGCTACAACGCCTTCTCGATCGCCAGCGAAGGCACGGACGAGAACGGCAGGCCGTGGCCGATCCTCTTCTGGTCATTCGGCGTCAGCTACAAGAACCCGGCGTTCATCTACGCCGCCGTACCACTCATCAAGGTACTTGGATTGAGCGAGTTCAGCGTCCGGCTGACCTCGGCGCTCTACGGCATCGGCACAGTGATCGCCATCTTCTTCCTCGGGCGGGCGCTGATGGGTGCCTGGGTCGGTCTGTTCGCAGCTCTGTTTCTCGCGATTTGCCCATGGCACCTCCATTTCAGCCGCATCGCTTTTGAGCTGATTGCCTTCCCCTTCTTTTTCACCATCGGCGTCACGGCATTCGTCCGCTACATCCAGGGGCGGCGGACCCTGCCGGCAGCGATGATGTGCTTCGGGCTTTGCTTCTATTGCTACGCCATCGCCTACCTGTTCGTCCCATTGTTCGTCATCGGCGCGACCATTCTCTATCTGCCGACTCTTCTGCGGCGCTGGCGCGAGTCGCTGCTGGGATTCATCGCCCTTGTCGCCACGCTCAGTCCGATGGGCTGGTTCTACTACCAGCATCAGGATCTGGCGACGCAGTACTTCCGCAACACGACCAATCTGGAGGGGGCGCAGTCGCTCGCCGATCAAGCGACTCGCGTATGGAACTACTACCAGCACTTCTTCTCGCAGGAGTTTCTCTTCCAGCGCGGTGATCCGATCATACGCCACGCGGTGCGCGACCACGGCGAGCTCTACTGGTTCTACGCTCCGTTCCTGATCGTCGGGATCCTGGTCGCTGCCTTGACGCGCGATCGCGCGCCGAAGCTGATTCTGTGGTGGCTGGCGCTCTACCCGCTCGGGGCCTCGTTGTTGACGGAGATCCCCAGCGCCAGTCGCGGCTTCATTGGCGTTGTCGCGTTCTGCTTGCTGACGGCGATGGGATTCGTCGCGATTCTGTGGGCTCTCGGCCGTGTATTGCGCTGGCGGCCGCTGGTGCTGCTGGTTCAAACGGCCGGCCTCGCCGTCGCCGCCGTCATGCTGCTCGCTGCCGTTCGGAACTATTGGACCTTGTACAGCGAGGTCTATCCCAAGGAATCCGCGCCGGGCTACGGCGGCTTCCAGTTCGGCTATCGGGACTCGATCGAGTACATGGAGACGCAGCGCAAGAACTTCGACCTGCTGATGCTGACGGCCGTCGACGTCAACCAGCCGCAGGTCTTCCCTCCATTTTTCAACTCGACGCCACCCTCGCAGGTGCGCGCCAACGGCAACGGTTACCTCATCATCAATCCGGCCGAGTTCAGCCGATACTCGGCCAACCAACGAATCCTGGCGTCGGTGCGGCCGACCGATCTCGACCTGTTCATGAACCCGGACATCCACCGCAAGATCATCGCTCCCGGGGGTAAGCTCGAGTTCATCGTCGCCGAGTTGAAGGACCGGAAGAAGTTCCTGACGAATTGGATGCTGCTCGGGCTGTTCGACAACATGGAACGCTCGGGTCTCGACAAGGACTTCATCGACGCCAGTCATGTCGAAAAGCGCGCCTACAAAGGCGCGTTCGGAGAAGTCTACTGGCGGCGAGTCTCGCCGCAGTTCGTCGAAGTGGATCTCAACCGCTTCTTCGCGGGCAACGACCCGCGTTATCCGGGAAATCCCGAGCACGTCTGCGCCTATGCCATGGTCACGGTGGTCTCGAAGTCGGCGCAACAGGGTTTTCTCGAGTTGTCCGGCACCGACGATCACATGCAGCTCTGGCTCAACGGCCGCAGCTTGACGCCGTTCCCGATCATGCTCAGCGAGAGCTCGAGCAAGAAGCGGCCCGTCAGCCTCCACGCCGGCGACAACGTATTGGTGCTCAAGAGTTGCGAGATCGCCGGCGGCTGGTCATTTCGCGCACGGCTCACCGACGATGTCGGCGGCGATCTCCCGGGCGTCACGGCGCTCGCTGAGATTCCGGAAACGCCGATCCAAAAGGTCCAGACAGAAGCCGACAAGAAGATTCAGCTGGTCGAGGGGTTCGGCGAAATCGTCACCTTCAAGACCCGTGTCGAGCAGCACGCCGGCTACCGCGGCGTCAGCGAGTCGTTCTGGGTTTACGTACACGACCAGGGCGGCGAGATCGTCTGGAAGACCCAGCCGGTGCCCGAGAAGAAACCGACGGTTTTCGTCCTCACGGCTTCGATCTCCGATGAGACCGGCGAATCCGAGCTCTACGTCGACGGCGATTACGCCGTGACGTTCGAGATGAACAACGACCGCGGTATCCGCTCGTACAGCCGCGGTGCCTACCGCATGAGCTTCGCCTCGAAGCAGGCGATGGGTGGCAACTCGGGAATCATCTTCATCGAGGTCCCGGCCTCCAAGGTTACCGCCGGCAAGCCCGTCGAGCTGCGTGTCATCCCCACCAAAGGGAAGGATGAGGCATGGTTCGCGCTGAAGCCGTACAAGGACACGATCGCGCACGAAGGCATGACCCCCGAGCGAGCCAACGAAGCGCTGAGCAATTCGTGGAGCGAGAGCGCAGGGATTCAATAACGGAGGGGCACGGGCATGACGCAAGTCCACGCCCCGATCCTCACTGCCTCCATCCTCGATCTCCTCCAGCCGCAATCCGGTCAACACTTCATCGATGCCACCGTCGACGGCGGCGGCCACACGGCCGCATTGCTGGAACGGTCGGCTCCCGACGGTCGCGTGCTCGGCATCGACCGTGACGGCGAGATGCTGGATCACACTCGTCAGCGACTGGGCGAGCAGGTTTCGTCCGGACGACTCGTTCTCGCCCATGGCAATTTCCGCGACCTCGAAGAGATCGCCGCGTCGTCCGGCTTCGGTACGGTCGATGGTATTCTCTTCGATCTCGGTTTGAGCTCCTATCACCTCGACCTGAGCGGCCGTGGCTTCAGTTTCGGCGGCAAGCAACCACTCGACATGCGCTTTGATCCAACGGATACGACCGTCGAGAGCGCCGCGGAGATTCTATCTGCACGCAGCGAGCGGGAGATTGCCGATCTGATCTACGAGCTCGGTGAGGAACGGTTCTCGCGCCGCATTGCGCGCGCGATCGTGCGGCGGCGTGAAAGCGAGCCGCTGCATCTGGCTTCGGAGCTGCGCGATCTTGTCGTCAGCGCCCTGCCCGGCCCGGCGCGGCGGCACGCCGACCGCTCGGCGGCACGAGTGTTTCAGGCGCTGCGGATCGCTGTCAACGACGAGCTCGGCGCCATCACCGCGGCGCTGCCGCAGGCGCTCGGCTTGCTGGGTGCTCGGGGCAGGATCGCGGTGCTCGCCTTTCACTCGCTGGAGGACCGCATCGTCAAGCGATTCTTCCGCGAGCAGAAGCACTCCGGGGCAGTGGAGATCTTAACGAAAAAACCTCTGCGCGCCGACGACGCGGAGGTTGCCGCCAACTCGCGGGCAGGCAGCGCAAAGCTGCGCGTCGCGGCGAAGCAAAGATGAGTCGAACCAGGGACGGCGATTCGCAAGCACTGCGTTCGCAGCTCCACGCATTCCAATCGATTCTCGCACTGGTAATCATGACCGAGTACTGGAGTCGGCTGATCCAGCACTGGCACGAGCCCGACACCTTTCTGGTGGTTTCTCCCGTGGTGATTACGGGACTGGGAGTTACGTCGCTCACCGAACGCTGGCGGCGCCCAGCCTTTCTCGGCATCGCGCTCGTGGTCGGCAGCTTTTTGGCCATCGTCTTTCCGGGAGGCGGCAACCACGAATATCTCGAGTTCCTGCTGTGCTTGGTGTGCGCCGGGCTCGACTGCGAAGTGCCCGAGGAACGTCTCCTGCTGCGCGACTCGGTTCGCTGGATGACGGGCGTCATCTTGTTCTGGGCGGGCGTGCAGAAGCTGGTTCACGGCTTCTACTTCAATGGTGAGTATCTGGCGTACTCGGTCTCGCGCGAGACCTATGCGAGTGTGTTCTCCTGGCTGCTGCCGGCCGGCGAGCTCGCGCGCCTGGCCGCGCTCGACGGCAGCGCGGGAACCGGGCCGTATGTGGCGCGCGATTGGCTGTTCTCGTTGGTCTCGAACCTCACGTACATCCTCGAGATCGCGCTTGCGCCGTTGCTTCTGCTTCGCGTCACACGTCGAGTCGCACTGGTGGGAGTATTCCTACTGCTCCTCGGCATCGAATCGGCGGCGCGAGAAATGTTCTTTTTCTTCGTCCAGTTCAACATGCTGCTTCTGTTTCTCGACGGCGATTTGAACCGCCGGCTGATCGGGCCGATCGCCGTCCTGCTGGCGAGCATGCTGCTGGTGCGGATGGGGGTATTGCCGGAGGTCACCTTCACTTGAGCTTCAAGGCCAAACGAGCGCTGGTTCACTTCGCGCTGTTGCTACTGACGCTTTGGCCGGGCGTCCACATCTGGCTGGTGAAGAGCTACGGCGTCAGCGCGTGGAAACTGGCCGGCTGGGGCATGTATGCCGTACCGCGGCCGAAGTCCATTGGCATGGAAATCTTCTACCGCCAGCGCGGAGCGACCGAGTACCAGCGCCTGCGCCGAGCCCCCGAGGCAGTAAAAGCAGGCGCAAAGAACTTCATTGAGCACTATCGTTGGCTCGGCCTGCTCGCAGGACCGCAGGACTTCGCGGGCAAATTATTGTCGATGAGCCCTGATTGGGAGCGGGTACAGGTAGTGCTTTTCCAACCATCGCTCGATCGCGGCAGCGGCATGATGGTCATGCGCGAAGATCGGTTTACGGAGCCCTCTCTGCCTTGATGCAGCCAGTGAGCACACGGTCGAGCGCGGCGACAACCTCATCGACAGCCACCGAGCCGTCGCGGTTGCGATCAACGGCTGGACAGCTGACGGCCGATGCACCGGTCAGTGCCATGGTTACAGCGCGGACCAGCTCGTCGACGGTGACCGAACCGCTACCATCGCAGTCGCCGATGCACGCCGGCGTCGGCGGTGTTAGTGTCGGAGAGGTCGTCGGCGTAGGCTCCGGGATGGAGACAACCAGCCGCTGGCCGGCGACAACATCCGTAAGGATGGTCTCTATGCCGTCAGGCCAGATCACACGTACGGCATCTGCCACCGCGTACCCACCTAGTCCGAAGTGCGCCTCGGCCGGGTCCTGCGATTCGAAGTTGCTGCCGGCGCGCAGCTCGCGCATCTGTGTCAGATCCCCGGTGACCACTTCGACGCGCGCACCGATTCCCTCCGAGTTGCCGACGGGACCGCGCAGCTTGACGGTCAGATAGGTCTGCTCATTGCCGCCGTCGTTGCGCCACAGCCTCGGCCGGCCCTGGCTGTTGGCGATGAAGAAATCCAGGTCGCCGTCGCGATCGTAGTCGAAGCTGACGACACCGCGACCCATGCCCGTGTCGTCAATGCCGAGGTCGTGCGCCTGCTCGGTGAACGTACCATCGCCGGCCGCGACGAACAGCGGAGATGGATCCCGGTAGAAGTCGCGTGACGGCACGTACTCGGCCGAGCGTCCCCAACCGTTCACGTGGAACAGGTCGAGGAAACCGTCGTTGTTGACATCCGCCCAGGTCGCCCCCCAACCCCAGTAGCCCTGCCGCACTCCGGCAGCCGTGGTCACATCCTCGAACGTCCCATCGCCGCGGTTGCGGTACAGCCGATTTCCGGTGACGCCCCAATGCTCCTCGGCGACGCCGTCGGGATCCCAGATGCTCGACACGAACCAATCGAGGTCGCCGTCGTTGTCGTAGTCGCCGATGGCAGCGCCCATTCCGTTCTCATCAGTGACAACCCTCGTGTCGGTCACGTCTGCGAAAGTGCCGTCGCCCTGATTGCGCAGCACCTTGCTGGTGCCGAAGTCGGCAGCGAGCAGCAGATCGGGAAAGCCGTCGGAATCGACGTCGGCGAAGTTGGGTGTGAAGGTGAAATCGAAGAAGGTATTGGCAGTCCCTCGCAGGATAGCGGCGATCCGAGAATCGACACTGACGTCGGTGAAGTGAAAGTCTCCGTCGTTCCGCCAGAGGGTCTCGGTCGATTCACCTTGCTCGACGAGGACGTTCCAATGTGCCAGCGCCATGTCGAGATCGCCGTCACGGTCGTAGTCGCCGAAGGCCGCGGAGTAGGTGTCGCGTCCGCCTGGAGGCATCTCCTCGCCCGAGCCCGAGCCCCTCCGAAAGGACGAGGGCGCGGGCTGGGGCAAAGACATACCGAAGTCCACGCCCGCGAACGATCCATCCCCCCGGCCACGAAAACCCCTGACCCCCGCCCCCTGCACCCCGCCCACGAGTATATCGAGCCAGCCGTCGCCGTCGATGTCGGCGAAGATTGGTCCTGAACCGGCGGTGCCGGACACGGCGACGCCCGCGGCGGCACCGACCTCGACGAACGTACCGTCGCCCTGATTGCGGAAGAGCACGTCCGGGCCGGTGTCGCCGCGAACGGCGTAGAGGTCGATCCAACCGTCGTTGTCGTAGTCACCGGCCGCGACCCCGCCGGCGGTGTGACGGCGTTCGTTGAAGGATCCGTCCTCGCCGACCAGCGGTTCCTGGTAGCCATGCTCGTAGTTCAGACCGGCGGCGACGGTGACGTCGGAGAAGGTGGCTGCGACAGGGGAGCAATGGAGGAACGCGGCAAAGGCGAGGATCGCAGCAGCCCGTGGGCGCCCCTCGATACGCCGCCCAAGAACGGCGGCTACTCGGGGTGAACGGATTCGATGCTTGGTCTTGAGAGGTAATCTCCGTTCGCCCCGAGTAGGCCGCGTCTTCTCAGCGGCCGTATCGAGGGGCAGTGCGCATTTGTCGACACCCTCGGGGGACCGAGGACGATTCATCGGTCGCCGTTTACCCCCGCAGCAGGATGTCGCACAGATCTCGTAGGCGCCGGATCAAACGCTCTGCCGCGTTGCCGCGCGCGTGACGGCGCAGGAACGTGAGGACTTTGCGCTCGACGACGAAGCGGTTCCACTTCGTTTTGGGCGCGGCGTAGTGACGGCCTTGCGCGGCGGATTGCTCGACAGGCGCAAAGAATGTCGCGCGTGGAAAGCCCCAGGTCTCGAGATCGGCGTCGTCGATACCAGCGATCATCTCGCGGAGGATGTTCAGCTTGGCGATGTCGGCGGCGAGCTCATCCGCCCAGCGGTCGACCGACTCGGTCACCGGCCGGCTGTGTTGATTGACGCCGATAGGATCGCCGAGGCCATGCGATTCGAAGGCGTGCTCACCGTAGTCGACCATACTCGGCTCGAACGGCAGGGCGAGAAAGTCGCACACTCGCCGCATCTCGGCTTCGGGTTGCTGTACCAGCTGCTCGTAGCCGACAGTCACCAGCGGCACGCGCTGCTCGCGCAGCAACCGCGCCATCGCCGGTACATAGCGATTGAGAATCGGATTGAAGCGCCGCGCCGCTTCGTAGTCGCCGTCGAAGAACGAGTTGGCGTACGAGCTGAAGACGGCGGCCGGATGGCGCGTGAGAACGACGTAGCGCGCCTTGGGATAGAGCTTGGTGATGAACGGCAGCACCAGGGCGTTCGCCGGCGTCTTGTCGAGGAAGAACTGCTTGCCGCCGCCGCGGCTGTCGAGCAGGCGGCCGTAGAGCAGGTCGACGTAGGCGCGACAAGCGTCGAGATAATCTTCCTCGCCCCGCGGCAGCTCGGCGACCAGCTCTTTCGCTGCTTGGGCCGCTTGCAGGTGATCGAAGGGGGCGGTGTCGACCGTATCGAAGTAACCGAGGTGTGCCAGCGGCGTCAGCAGGTGCGGCTCGGCGCGGCTGTAGATCTGCGAGTGCGAGCTGAGCATGCGCATCAGCAATGTCGTGCCCGAACGCGGAGGTCCGATGACGAAGAGAAGGCGGGACTCGATGCTGTCGATCTGCATTTCGCGACAAGGTCCTACAGGCAGGGCATCGCGTCAATGCGAAGGGGGTTCCGCAATCCGAACCCCATAGCCCCCTAGCTCCTGCTCTTGCCGCTCAGATACTCCGCCAACACGCCCCGACTGTGCTCATCCTCATGGCAGTAGGCGCACAGATTCTCCCAATTACTGCCGTCCGGCGGGTTGTTGTCGTGATTGCCGTCTTTGTGGTGGACGGTGAGCAAGTGGAGATTCGACTCGTCGAACTCGCGCGCGCATTTGGCGCAGATCCAGCCGTGCAGCTCGAGCGAGCGGGCGCGATAGCTCTGCTGGCGCGCCAATGCGTTGCGCCGCGCGTCGCGCAGCAAGGCCTCGGTGTCGGTTCGCGGCTTGCCCGGACGGTGACCTCTGCGAGGACGGAAGCTGCGGGTCATCGTGTTGAAGGTAGCACGGTGGAGGACCCCCTCCCTAGCCCTCCCCCGTCGCCGCAATTGCACTTCCGGCAACGGGGGAAAGCCAGAGAGGGGGGTCGACGACGGCTACGCGTCACAGCGGCTCTCTCCCGCCAAACCACAACAGCTCCCACTCCTCCGTCGGACTGGCGCGCGCATGCACGCGAACCCCGGCCCTCTCGAGTGAGGTCAAGTTCGCTTCGATGCGCAATCTGTGCTCACCGGGCTCGAGTCGCGCGGCTCGCTGCATCGAGTCATCGATCACGATACCGCGCCGGTGCGCGTTGCCGCGGTGCAACACCTTGCCGTCGAGAATGATTGTGAGCTCGCCTTGCCACGCCTGCACCAGCAATTGGTAACTACCGGCGTTGTCGATGTGAAATGTGCCGTCGTACTCGACGCGGCACGGCGGCTCATAGAGCCCTTTGTAGACCAGGCACTCGTCCGGCATGAACGCGTAGCTGATCACCGCTTGTTGGCGCACGAGCAACGGCTCGGCCTGGTCGCCGCGGTAGTAGCGCGCCGTGACGTTGCCGGTCCACGAATGCGGCTCGATCGGTTGCGGTACATCGCAGGTCCAGAACTCGGGATAGGACCGATCGGGATGGAGCAATGGCTCGCACCGACTTCCGGGAAAGCGTCCCGCTAGCAGCCGCGCCAGCTGCTGCGCCTCGAGCTGCGGATGTTGGATCAACAGATGCAGCTCGCGGCCGTTCCATGGGCCTTTCTCGCCAAGAAACAACGGCGTCAGGTCGCTCGTCGCATGTCCCGGTGGCCCACTACGCCACAGCCATTCGTAGTCGCTCGGCGCGAAGAAGTTGACCATGTCGGTCAGCGAAATCAGGTAAGCATTCGGCGGCAGACTGCGCAGGTATCGGTACGCGATGGTGTAGCGATTCTGAAAGACGGAACGCACCCCACGATCGTTCATCATCCGCCGGAAATAGACGTCGTAGTTGTCGGCAAACGCCAGGCCGCCAAGCACCAGTGCCATTCCGGCGAGCGCCGGCCGTGCACGGGGACCGAATCGCGCCAGCGTCAGCCGCCCGAAGCGATCGACGACAAACGCAATCAAAATGAAAATCAGCGGAATCAGACCCTGGAGACGGCGGATGTCGAGGTTGTGGACGAAGAACGTCCCCATGAACAGCAACACCAGAAAGTAGAGCGCAAAGAAGCCTTGGAAGCGGTAGGCGGCGTAGATCACGCAATACGCCAGGCCGATGACGAATAGCGCGCCCGAGACCGGATCGAGCTGCGGCGAGCCAGGGAGGTTGAACGCACCGGAGCTGTCACCGGCATGCAGGAACATCATCGCGGTCTGACGCACCCGCCGTTGGCGCATCATCCAGGCGATGTCCTTGTTGTCGGAGTAGTACACCTGGTCGTCGGTGGCGCGCACTGCGGCCTCGACGAAAAAGTTCGGGTTGTTCTTCAACCTGCCGTAGAGCGGCAGCGCTACTGACGAAAGCCCGACGGCCAACAGCAGGAGACCGATGATTTCCGTGCGCACCGCAAACAAAGCGGCCGTCCGCCCCTCGACAGTGGCACGGCGCACGGCGATGAGATGCCATAGCACGCTGACCACGAAGAATAGCCCGATGAAAAGCGTGGTACCGCGATAGCCGGCGTAGGCGAAAAGTGTCGCGCCGCAGAGCAGCCCGATCCACGCATACGCCGCCAGGCCGCCGCGGCGGTGGACACGAACGCAGAGATAGAGAGCCGTCAGGATCAACGGTAACGTCGGGCCGAAGATCGCGTGCGCCAGCCGCGCATAGATCAGGTGCCAGCGACAGACGGCAAACAGCCCTGTGGCGAACAAGGCGCTCGGTCGCGAGACGAGCTGGCGCAGCAACAGGTACAGCGGAATGAGCGTCAGCCAGCTGACGACGGTGAACGGAATGCGTAGAGTCGTCAGGCTGGGGCCGGCGAACATCCACAGCGGGATCGGCAGCCAGCGGTCGAGCATGAACTCCCACCAGCGCAACCCCTGCATCGTCAGAAAGACGCCCTGCCCTTCCTGCGGCTCCTCGACGGCGCAAATGCCATCCGGCGGTGGAAAGTAGTCGTAACGATAGAAGCGCAGGAACAAGCCCAGGGCCAGAATCAAAGTGAACGCGACGATCTCCCATCGTTCCCAGCAGATCGGTTCGACCGCCTTGCGAAAACGGCGGTCGCACAATGCCAGCCCGCCGCTGCCGATGGCGATGCCCGCGACCACACCCAGCCAGCCGTCCCCGAAGGCTTGCTCCCATTGCGTGTTCAGAAGGTGAACGCTGAAGGTCAGCACGATGAGACCGGCAAGCGCCAGCGCGATGCCCAGCCAGAGGCGCCTAGGCGGTTCGGTAACCTGGTCGTATCGCGGCAGTTGCGTCAGCGGCTGCGACCGGCCGAGCAAGACTGCCGAAAGGAGCGCACCCCCGACCAACGCCATGTTGGGTAACTCCCATTGGTATCGATAGTAGATGCGCCACTCTGCGGCGGCGCAGACGGCCAGGCAGAAACACAGCGCAAGATAGCGCGCCCAGGACATCGTCGGGCTGCTCGCGGCGCTGGCTGCGCTCATGTCCGCGGTCGGAGAACCACGTAGATGCTGTCGGCCGGCACCAGCCTCTGCAGCAGGGCGAGACCGACGAGGCCGAGAGCCGTCGCGTACTGTCCGACAACCCCAACACCGGGTGTGGGCTCGTCGAGCCTGGCTCGACGCAGCGACCCACGCACCGCAAAGCCGTCGACGCGGCCGCTCGCTACGATGTCGAACCCGGTCGCCGCCGCCAAACGCGCCAGACTCGTGGGGGTAAAGTAGTAGAGGTGTGGGAAGGGGTAGTTAACCTGGAAGATGCGCTCGAGCGGCCGCTTCCAACCGACATGCCACAACAGCCGCCCCAAGCGAAAGGCGAAGCCATCAGCCGAAGGCAACGAAAGAACGACGAGACCCTGAGCCTTCAGACGTCCGCGGCACGCGCCCAGCACGGCTTGCGGATCGTCGAGATGCTCAAACACATCGTGGAAGGTAATGATGTCGAACGATCCCCACTCCGCCGGGAGATCTTGCGGAAAATATCCTCCGACGACGCTCACCGTCGGCGGCAGCGAGTCCCGCGCGCGCTCGCAAAAGTAGGCGTCGGGCTCGATCCCGAAGCAGGTACAACCGCGCTCTACGGCACTGTGCAAAAACCAGCCACTGGAGCTGCCGACATCGAGCAGCCGTGCCGACGTCAGCGCGATGTGCTGTGCCACGGCGTCGAAGATACGGCGGTAGTTGCTCAGTCGCAGGGTTCGAAAAGCGTCGTCGAATTGCGTACGGTCAAGGGTCAGGTCATTACCCTGCGGCCCACCCGTGAGGAGATACAATCCGCAACCCTGACACTGGTAGACGTCGAACGCGCCGACGGTAAACGCGAAGCGGCAGGAGTCGCCGCAGCGCAGCGGACACACCGGGATTGCAGTCATGACGGACGGTATTTGCCTGAGGCGGGGTTCGGGGGCAACGCGAGCGGTCAGGTTTCAGTCCGCCGGCGCAACCTCGCGACGCACTCGACATGCTCCGTCTGCGGCAACAGGTCGAACGGCTGTACGTGCGTCACCTCGTAGCCGCGCTCCGCGAGCCAATCGAGATCGCGCGCCAGGGTTCGCGGATCACACGACACGTAGCCGATGCGATCCGGGGCCGCGGCGATGATGGCTGCGCGCGCTCCCGCACTTGCACCGCTGCGCGGTGGATTCAGCGTGATGACATCGATGCGACCCATGGTCTGGTGCAACTCCGGCAGAACATCGCCGGAGTCGCCGGCGTGAAAGCGCGCATTGCTGATGCCGTTCAAGCGGACGTTGGCTTTGGCATCGATCACCGCCACGGGTGACTCCTCGATGCCCACCGCCAGTTTCGCCGTCGCAGCCAGATGGAAGGTCAGCGCGCCGGCGCCGCAGTAGAGGTCGACGACGACTTCGTCCTCTCGCGGCGCAATCCATTCGGCTGTCTGCCGGTAGATGCGGCGCGCCACGCCGATGTTCGCCTGCAGGAACGCCCCCGGCCGCGTGCGCAGCTTGAACGGCCCGACCTTGTCGATCAGCGCATCGACCTTGGTCAGCGGCATGAACGCCGGCCCGAGGATGGCGTTGCCGGGTTCCGTGTTGACGTTGTGCACGACGCTGACGACACCGCGCACTCGTTGCAGAGCGCGCACGAGCTGGCGGTTGTTGGGCAGCGTCTTGGTTTTCGTCACCAGGATCACCTGCGCCGTACGGTTCCACACTGCAACGCGGACGACCACGTGGCGCAGGCAACCGCTGTGCTCGCGTTCGTCGTAGGCCGGGATGTCGATATCTTCGATGGCACCGGCAACCGCTTCGAGCACCGGCTCGATCAGCGGGTGGTGCGTGGCGCAACGGCGGACATCTGCGACTCGGTGCGTACCCGGCCGGTAGACACCGAGCAGCACTCCGTGTCGTGCGCGGCGGACGACGAGCTTCGCCTGGTTGCGGTAACCGAAGGCCTCTTTCGATCCGATGACCTCGGGCACGTCGATCGACGTCAGGCGCGGATAAGCACCCAGTGCTTCACGAACCTTGTCGCGCTTGAACCGCAGCTGCTCACCGTATGCCTTTCCGATCAGAGGACAGGGAACGCAGTCGGGGTAGTGTGGGCAGGGATTGGCTTGACGGGCCCTTTGCGAATTTTGCGCCTCTTCGCGGGTATCAGGTCCATGGGTCATCGCCGCCATGTACCGCTGCGCCCGCCGCTCTTCTCGATCAGGCATACTTTGCTGATGACCATGCCGCGGTCGACGGCTTTGCACATGTCATAGACGGTCAGCGCGGCGGCAGTGACAGCTACCAGTGCCTCCATCTCAACGCCGGTCTTGCCACTGATCCGTACGGTGGCTTCGATCTCGAGAACGCCGGGTTTCTTCGGCCGTAGGTCGATGGCGGCGACTTCGATCGCCAGGGGGTGGCACATGGGGATGACTTCGGAGGTTCGTTTGGCCGCCATGATGCCAGCGACGCGGGCGACGGCGAAAACCTCGCCCTTGGCGATCTTGCCTTTCTTAATCAGGGCGAGCGTCGCCGGTTTCATGCGGATCTCGCAGCGAGCTACCGCTTCGCGCCGGGTCACGGCTTTTTCGCCGACGTCGACCATGCGGGCCCGTCCCTTCGCATCGACATGCGAGAGGCGGGGACGCGGCCGTGTCTTGCTGCGCGCAGTGGGCGTCACTATACATTCCCTCCTATGACTCACCGAAAACTCGTCATCATCGGCTCCGGCCCGGCCGGCTACACGGCAGCGCTCTACGCCGCGCGCGCCAACCTGGCGCCGCTCTTGATCGAAGGAGCACAGCCGGGCGGCCAACTAACTATCACGACCGATGTCGAAAACTACCCTGGGTTCCCTGACGGCCTGATGGGCCCCGACATGATGGTGCTCTTCAGGAAACAGGCCGAACGCTTCGGCACCGAGTGCATCCTCGGTGAGGTGACCGCGGTCGACTTCGGCAAGCGGCCGTTTCGCGTCAAGCTGAGCGACGAAGAGTACACCGCCGATGCCGTGATCATCGCCACCGGCGCCACCGCCAAGCTTCTGGGCATCGATTCGGAAAGCCGGCTCATGGGTCACGGCGTCTCCGCTTGCGCCACCTGCGACGGCTTCTTCTTCAAAGGCAAGGAGCTCGTCGTCGTCGGCGGCGGCGACACGGCAATGGAAGAAGCGAACTTCCTCACCAAGTTCGCCACCAAGGTCACCGTCGTTCACCGCCGCAACAAGCTGCGTGCCTCGAAGATCATGCAGGAACGCGCGCAGAAGAACGCGAAGATCGCCTTCATCTGGGACAGCGCCGTCGAAGAAGTCCTTGGCACGGACGACAACAAGGCAGTCACCGGTGTGCGCTTGCGGAATCTCAAGTCCGACGCCGTCACCGATTTTCCTTGTCAGGGGTTGTTCATCGCCATCGGTCATCAGCCGACCACCGATCTGTTCAAGGGGCAGGTCGAGATGGCCGACACCGGCTACATCGAGACAAAGGGCAAGTCGACGTACACCAGTGTCGACGGCGTCTTCGCTTGCGGCGACGTGCAAGATCACGTCTACCGTCAAGCTGTAACCGCCGCCGGTTCCGGCTGCATGGCGGCGATAGACGCCGAAAGGTGGCTCGAGGCGCAGCATTCATGACGCGGGAGCACCGCAAGCCGTGAACGAGAGGGCCGAAGCGCCCAACACCGCCGGCATCGAGCAGAGCAGTCACAAGCGCGTGACGCTAGGCGTGCTCGCCTTGCTCGTTTGTATCGCCGCACTAGCGCTGATCCGCTTCGAGCTGGTGTGGACGCCGGCGACGCTGGCACTGATCGTCGCCGCCATCGTCGTGGCCTCACAGCTACCGGCACCACCGAAACTCGTGGCCGCTGCCATCGGCTCTCCGCCGATCGGTCGACCCTCACCCGGATCGAGAGCACTGGCGTTTGCCGGTTTCGGTCTGGCTGCAGCCGGCGGCATCAACCTCATGACGGCATGGTACAAGACGTTTGATTGGGCGGCTCCGCTGCTGCTGCTGGGAATGTGCGTCTGGACGGTTGGGCTCGCCATCGGCGACCGCAGCCGCGCGGGCTGGTTGCGGCCGGAGCCGTTGACATCGACGCAGTGGCTGCTGTTCGGCGCGATCATCGTCCTCGATTTGTTCTTCCGCTTCTACAACTACTCTCACTTCCCTCCTCCGGGGGGCTTCTGTTCCGTCGAGGAAGCCTTCACCGGACGGACAGCGATGTACGTCCTCGCGGATGGTCAACGTCCGTGGGAGTTCATCGGTGATGTCTGGTTGCCGGTTCCGTTTTTCCACTTCTTCGGTCCGTCGACGACGACGTTACGGCTGGGTTTCACGGTGGTCAGTGCACTGACGGTGCCGGCTCTCTTCCTTCTCGTACGCGAGCTCGTCAGTATTCGCGCCGCGCTCGTGACCGGGACGCTGTTCGCCGTGGCACGCTGGCATGTGATCTACGGCCGTCACGCCCACAACATCTTTGCGACCATCCTGGTCGTCGTTCTCATCTTTTATCTCTGTGTCCGCATCCATCGCCGCGGCGGCCTGGCGGCCTATCCATGGTTGGGTTTTCTCACCGGCTATACGCTCTATACGTATGCCGGATTCCGTAGCCTGCCGGTGTACGCCGGGCTCTTCGTGCTGTTGAGCCTTGCAACTCACCTGCGGGCCGAGCGCGGGCGTGAGGAGTGGAGTCGGCCGCTGCGAGTGCGTTTCGTCGGGCTAGGCCTGGCAGCGCTGGGTCTGATTCTCTCCCTGTTGCCGCTTGCCGGGCGCCTGCACAACAACCCGATGTTCCTGTTCGAAGCGGCGTTCCGCTCGACCGTCGTCAACCCGAATTTTCGTCAGGGATCGTCGGAGGAGCTGTGGCAGGCGAAGCTGCAGCAGGCGGACTCGGCACTGAAGCTCTTCAACCATCGCGGTGACGATTCCGAGGTCTTCAACCTGGCTCCATATCCGATGCTCGATCCGGTCACCGGTTTGTTGCTCGTGATCGGCGCTGCCTACTGCGCGTGGCAACCGGCGCGCCGCTTTCAAGGGTATTTCCTGGCCATCGGCTTGATGCAGCTGGGGCTCGGCGCCGTCGCCGTGGGTCATCTCGACGTTCGGCGTTTGGCAAGCATCATTCCCTTCATCTTCGTTCTGACCGCCTTTGCCGTCGATGGGTTGATCGGTTTCTTCGAGGTCCGCGGGAGCGTGTCGGCGAAGAAGAGAGTTAACCTGCTGCTCATCGTGCTCGCCTGTGCCGCGGTGATCGACAACTACCGCGTCTACGTCGGCGGGATGATGCAAAGTCAACGAACGCGCTGGGCATTTCAGACCGACTTTTCCAGCACGACGCGCTACATGCACACCCTGCCTGCAGATGCTTACATGTTGCTGGTCTCCAACATGCTCAACTTCTTCATGGACAACGACTACGCCTGGGTGCGGCGCACCGATGTGCCCGGGTCAGTGACGTCGGACCTGACAGCGGTGCTCGCCGGCGAGCCCGGGCCGTGGAGTGGCGATGGCAAGCAGCTGCACCTCTTCATCGTCGATCCGTACGAACATGATGAGCTCGCCCCGCTTGTGCGGCGGGCGATCCCCGAGGCGGAGTGCCAGCCGTTTGCGGGCGGCGACACGCCGCCGTGGCAGCGTTACACAACCTGCAAGCTGCCGGTCGACTACAAGGCGATTCCCGTCGAGCCGACGCTCAGCGCGCGCTACTACTATGGCGACGAGTCCGACGCGGTGGTCGAGCGCAAGCAGCGCGCCTTGAGCTATGCGTTGTATCCCGATCAGTGCCGCTTGCCGTTGGGAGTCGACAGGCCGCCGTGCCGCGCGGAGTTCGACGGCGTGTGGAACGTCGACAAAGCCGGCATCTACCAGCTGCTCGCCGAGGCACAGGGGGGACAGCTCTCTCTGACCATCGACGGTGTGCCGATAACCGACAAACCGATCGACCTCACGGCCGGCGCTCACGAGATCCGCGGCAGCGCCAAGTTCGAGACCCAGTTCGAAGCGGGAGCACGGCTCAAAGTCCGGCCGAACGGAACCGAAGAGTGGCGGCTGGTGCCGTTCGAAGCGCCGTGACGCAAATCCGGTCCCGGACCTGGTAGGTAGACGCCCGTGCCTTGGTACCCGGAGTAGCGAAGCGCAACTCCGGGCCGCGGGCCAGCTCCTGCCTCGGGTCCTCTTTGCTCGCGTGTAAACAGCTCCAGATCAGGCAGAGGCAATAACCGCACTGTGCGGGTGCAGATACAGCGTCCCGTCGTCGACGTGATTGGCCGAATCCGTCGAGATCAGGATATCGCCTGCATCGACCCGCACCGACGCGAGCCCGTCCGAGAAGTTGAGGAAAACGACAGTCGAGTCGTTCTCGGCACGTCGCCGGTAGCCCAGGACGTCGAGCGGAGTTTCTTCCATCATCGTCAGATCGCCGCTGTGTAACGCCGGATGCGTGCGCCGCAGATGCAGCAGATTGCGATGCAGCTCCAGCAGCGAGCCGTCCTTGCCGACTTGTGCCGCAACCGAGCGCTCGTGGCGGTTCTCATTAATCGGCAACCACGGGGTGACGTTATCGGGACAGAAACCGGCGTGGGTCGAGCCATCCCACTGCATCGGCGTGCGCACCTCGTCGCGGTTGAGTGTCTCCTTCAAGATCCGCTGCAGGGCCTGGAAGGCGCCCTCCGGCAGAAAGGCGAAGCTCTTGGCGAGAATGTCCTGCGCCTGAGCCAACGGCACCGGCGTGTTGGTCATCCCGACCTCTTCGCCCATGTAGACTGTCGGTACACCGCGGACGGTCAGGAGCAGCACGGCCAGCACTTTGGCTTTGCGCAGATCGCCGTCGACGCGCGAGCAGGACCGCGTGCGATCGTGATTCGAGAGAACGTAAGTGGGTTGTAACGGGCCGGGGAAGTTGCGCTCATACGCAGCGATGCGGCGGCGGAAGAAGTCGGCGTTGTAGCTGTAACGCAGGAAATCGAACAGGAAGACCAGCTGCAGCCCGTCGTCGCCGCCGAGATAGCGGCGCAGGACCTGCGGCGAACCGAACACTTCGCCGAGCAAGATACGCTCGGGATTGTCGAACTCGGCGCAGACGGCACGGAGCTCGCGCGCGAAGGCAAAGGTCTCCTCGGTGTTGAGGTTGTACTTCTGCACGAACAGCTCGGGGACGGGCGTGCCTTCCATGAAGCGCGGTCGCCGGTTGAACGGGTTGTTTCGCAGATCGCGGTCCTTGATGATCGAACCGAACATGTCGAGCCTGAAGCCGTCGACCCCCTTGCGCAGCCAGAAGCGGACGACGTCGAGCATGGTCTGCTTGACGTCGGGGTGGTGATAGTTGAGGTCGGGCTGAATCGAGAGAAATGACGCGAGGTAGTACTGGCCGCGTAGTGGGCAGAAGTTCCAGGCGGACGAAATCAGGTTGGCGGCGCGCCAATTGTTCGGCCTCCGCCGACCCTTGCCGTCGGCCCAGATGTACCAGTCGCTCTTCGGGTTGTTACGCGACGAACGCGACTCGACGAACCACGGATGCTGATCGGATGTGTGGTTGAGAACGAGGTCGAACATGACCTTGAGCCCGCGCGCGTGGGCTTCATCGACGAGGCGGTCGACGTCTTCGACCGAGCCGTACTCCGGCGCGACCGAGAGGTAGTCGGTGATATCGTATCCGAAGTCGACCTGCGGGCTGGCGAAGAAAGGCGACACCCACACGGTCTCGAAGCCCAGGTCACGAATGTAATCGAGCTTGCCGATGATCCCAGGCAGGTCGCCGATCCCGTCGCCGTTCGAGTCGAAGTACGAGCGCGGGTAGATCTGGTAGATGGTGGTGCGATGCCACCAGCGGTCGGTCTGTGGATCGGGTGAAGGCACGGGGATGGCGTAGCTTACGCAACGAGAAGCCACAAGGCCGTGTGGGATCGTCAACACAATAGGATTGTTGTGCCGTTTGCGGCTCGGATCGCCCGCACCCCTCCAGCGCGTTGATCGACGCGCGCACGATCTCGTCGACGAAGACGCTGCCGTCGCCGTCGGCGTCGAATGCCAGGCAGGTGTCGACGCTGGCAATGCCCAGCGAGATGTTGATGCCGATGACCAGCTCGTCGACGGTGACCTTACCGTCGGCGTTGCAATCGCCAGTACACAGTGGGCCGGAAGTTGCCGTCGGCGTCGGTGAAGGAGTTCGCGTCCCGGTCGGCGTCGGCGTACCGGTTGGCGTGGCGCTAGGTGTACCGGTCGACGTCCGCGTGAACGTCGCGGTCGGAGGAGGCGGAGTCTGGCTCGGTGTCGAGGTCGCGGTCACGCTCGGCGTCAGACTGGCGGTGGATGTCGGCGTTTCCGTGACCGTCGCAGTTCCTGTGGGTGACTGTGTCGGTGTATCGGTCCACGTGACAGTTG
>Ga0187892_10004557_pt1 | contig 23085 bp, 17 predicted proteins | sample MA1701073metaG_FD_139345 | JGI IMG/M metagenome (GOLD analysis project Ga0187892, IMG submission 139345) | Bio-ooze microbial communities from a basaltic lava cave in the Kipuka Kanohina Cave System on the Island of Hawaii, USA - MA170107-3 metaG ... | reverse complement strand
GGGATGCCCGTCAAATGGGCGTCCCAGCGATTTTCGCCACCGAAGCATCACTCACAGTCCACGATGTCGTGAGCCGCTTCTCAATTAAGAATCAGTCCACGATGTCGTGAGACCTGACAAATAGCGAATAAGAATGAGGGAGGAGAAAAGACATGGCTGATTTTGTTGACCGCTGGCTCTTCGATCCGACCATCGGCAAATTCGTGGCTGCTGTGATTGGCCTGCTGATCGTGGTCACAGTGACCAAATTCGTGAATCGCTCGCTGTCGAAGTTCGTCCGCGATTCGGAGATTCGCTATCGCACGCGCAAGTTCATCACGTTTCTCGGTTACGTGGCCGCCGTGTTTGTCCTGGCGACGATCTACAGCAGCAAACTGGGTGGGTTGACCGTCGCGTTCGGCGTCGCGGGCGCGGGCATTGCCTTCGCCTTGCAGGAAGTGATCGCCAGCTTCGCTGGCTGGTTCGCCATTTCATTCGCGGACTTCTACAAAACGGGCGACCGCGTCCAACTGGGCGGCATCAAGGGCGACGTGATTGACATCGGCATCCTGCGCACGACGTTGATGGAGGTCGGCGAATGGGTCAAAGGCGATCTCTACAGCGGGCGCGTAGTGCGCATCGCTAACAGCTTCGTCTTCAAAGAGCCGGTCTTCAACTACTCGGGCGATTTCCCGTTTCTGTGGGATGAGATCATCCTGCCGGTCAAATACGGCAGTGACCGGCGGCTGGCGCGAGAGATTCTCGAAGGTGTCGCCGCCGAAGTGGTTGGCGAATACTCTCAGAAAGCCACCAGTGCCTGGGAGAAGATGACCAGTCTCTATCTGGTCGAGGATGCGCCGGTTGCGCCAACGGTGACATTGATCGCCAACGACAACTGGCTGGAGTTTACCCTGCGCTACGTGGTGGATTTCAAAAAACGACGTATCACCAAAGACCGGCTGTTTACGCGCATTCTGGACGAGATGGATCAAACCGACGGTAAGGTAAGCATGGCTTCGATGACCGTGCATCTGGTCGAAACGCCGGTCTTCGACGTGCGGATCAAGAATGAATAATGATTTGCGCAAAGTTGAGTTTCGTGGAGTCCGGCTGGCTTTCGGCGACCGGGTCGTGTTGGATGGCGTGAATTTCCAGGTGGGGCCGGGTGAATTGAAGGTGATCCTCGGCGCCTCCGGCTCGGGCAAATCCACTATCCTCCGGCTCATTCTCGGCCTGATCAAACCGGACAGTGGGGAGATATTCATTGACGAAGAAGAGATCTCCCGGCTCACCGAATCGGAGTTGATGCCTATCCGGCGGCGCATCAGCATGGTCTTTCAGGATGGGGCGTTGTTTGACTCTCTGACGGTTTACGACAATGTCGCTTACCGCCCGCGCGAGCTGGGCTGGGATGAAGAGAAGATTGAAGGTCGAGTGCGGCGCGTGCTCGGCGAGGTTAATCTGCTTGATGAAGCGGACGCATATCCCAATGAGTTGTCAGGCGGCATGCGGCGGCGAGTCGCTTTTGCGCGGGCGGTGGTTGATTCACCGGAGATCATCCTGTTTGATGAAGCGACCGCCGGACTCGATCCGCCGACGGCCCGCGAGATTTGCCAGTTGATGATCAGGCTGCGCGATCTTGAAGGCGTGTCCGTAATTTTCGTGACGCACAAGCTCAATGACTTGCGTTATCTGTCCTCCAATTACATGTTCACAGGGGAGGATAATCAGGCGGAATTGCGCGCTGAAGGTAAGAGCCTCAACCTGATCAACACCAAAATCCTGCTGCTCCGGGATGGCCGGATCGCCTTCGAGGGAACGGACGAGCAGTTGTGGAACTCGGATGATCCGTACATCCGGCATTTCATCAGGATGGATGACCAGCGGATGGAAAACCGGCCATAGCGCAATAAAACACGCGGACATTTTTTGAGGGGAAGCCATGCAAAGAATATTGGTCATAAGCGAAGACGCCGAAGAGTTATCCTGGCTGCGGGAAGAGTCTTCGTTACAGAATTGCGCGATTGAAACGGTTGGCGAGGGCGCCGATGCCTTACAGCTTCTGCGACGCCGTGATTTCGATGTGGTGGTGACAAATACCAGGACTCCGGTGAAGGCTGACCTTGTGCTGCTTGGGGAGATGCGCCGCCTCAGGCCGGGACTGCGTCTGATTCTGTTGGCGCCGGAGACTACGCCGAAGGATTTGATCGCGGCCCTGCGATCCCACGTCTTCGCCTGCTTCAGCGCGCCATTTAAAACCAGCGAGGTCGTGGCGATGATCAATCGCGCCGTCGAAGAGCGCGATTGGAAAGACGGCATCGAAGTCATATCAGCGACTTGCGACTGGATCGCGCTCCGGGTCGCGCCCCGATGGCTGACCGCCGAACGCCTCGTGCAGTTTATGAGTGAGTTGAGATCAGACCTGCCCGATCCGGAAAGAGAATCGCTCATCACGGCTTTTCGAGAGATTCTGCTGAATGCGATGGAACACGGCGCCGGTTTCGATCCCGAGCTGGTGGTGGAAGTCTCAGCCGTCCGCTCGGAGCGGGCTATTGTCTATTACTTCCGCGATCCCGGCCCCGGGTTTAACCGTGAAAGTCTGCCGCACTCCGCCATCTCCAACACGCCTGAAAATCCCATCGGCCATCTCGAATATCGTGAGGCGCACGGGATGAGGCCGGGCGGCTTCGGCATCATGCTGACCAAACAACTGGTGGATGAAGTGATCTACAACGAACCCGGCAACGAAGTCCTGCTCATCAAACATAATTGCTGACGAGCTTTTCAGGATAACGCTCAGCTTCAACCGATTTTTCGGGATAACGGACGACTTCAACCGAACAGGGAGCGTGTCCGGCCACTTTACTCGAAACGCTGCCCAGCAGGAGTCGCTCAAAAGTATTCAATCCTCGAGCGCCGACAAAGATGCAATCGGCCTTCCATACGTCAGCCTCCTCGATCAGCGCATGCCTGGGATCATCCAGGAGAACCTTACCTGATGTGTTCAGCCCTGCCGTGCGGAGCCTGGCAACGGCTTCCTTCAGTGTCTTCTCAGCAAAAAGTTTCTCAGGCTCAGACACGCTCGGCTCGATTTGGCGGCGAAACGGCCCGTAGCAGGTCACGACTCGGAACTCTGCGTCAGCCGGCCACTTCCGCCTCGCCACTGATTTGATGACGGCGGCGCCAAATGGAGATCCATCTATCCCGACGATATTTCTAATTGGCATCTGATCCAGTCGGACATCGCCACGGACGACCCGCACCGGGCACCGAGCGCCGTGTAACACCGACATCGTCACGCTGCCCAGAAAAAATCGCGACACAGCCGAACGCCCATGCGAGCCGACGACGATCAAATCGGGTTGCCATTGATCGGCTTCGGCCAGGATCTCCATCACTGTCGAGCCGGCACACCCTTGAGCTCTCACGATCCAATGCGGGAAGCGCTGATTGATCCGCCGGGCGGCTGATTGCGCTATCTCCTGCGCATCCTTCTTCTCTTGCAGAAAAATATTGGCGCTAGGCGGCGCTGGTACCAGCCCGGCGTGCGCTGCGACCGGCACAAAGACTTCTGAAACCGATACTACCTGCGCTTCCACTTCTGATGGCAAACCCGCTCGGAGCAGATCATCCAGCGCCGCGTCAGAAAACGAAGAGCCATCGTAAGCGATGAGTATTTTCATTTTGTTCATATTCATTCCTTTCCTTTCCTTTCTTTCCGCGCCCTACCGACGCTCATTTCCTCTAAGCAGCCCCGAGTAGTCGAGATGGATAGTTAAACCGGCGATGCCTGCCGCCTCTCATCTCTATCGCTCCCCAGTCTGACAATCGCGCTTCCGGCAATTTGAAACAATGGTTGCAGACCACACAGGTGTAATAAGCTTGTTTGCGCATTCCGTAACAGTGCCAGAGCGTCTGGCAATTCGGGCAGCGCACCGAAACGCTGTTTTTCCACTCCGGTTGCGCTCGTTTACTTCTCTCTTTTTGTTTCATTTCACATCATATCCTTTCCTCTTCTCTCTATTCTCTAAAATCGTAAGGATCATAGCTGTAGTTCTTTAACCAGGTTGTCCACGATGACAAATCCCGGAATTCCTCACAGTTAATAAGCGCAATTCCTGTACCGTAACGACGCCTGCGCGCTCGCGTCACAATCTGACGCCAGATTCTTTCAGTCTGCTTGCGCCTCAGCCGGAATGCCACTTGCAGTTAATGTATTGATAGGAAGTCTTTTTGACAGAGCTTCAGGTAACGTGAGCCGCAGGAGTTTGGGGCAGGATGCGACACCGTGTCGCCTTATTCCGCAATCATTCGTAAAGAACTTTATTTTGATTGGAGGTGACAGCAAGGATGACTCGAAAGAAGGATCAGTGCGCCAACCCGGCTTGTCATTGTCTGGCGCGCAGGCTAAACAAGTGCTGTAGTGATTACTGCCGGGTTTCCAAAGGCAAAGTCCGCTGCCGATGTAGACATTCGACCTGCAAAGCTCGAAAACATTGAGCGGGAGAACAAGAGCGAGTGAACCTTCTGCAACATAACTCAACTCGTATTGCGCTCTTCACGCTGCTCTATTTCAGCGAAGGCGCTCCGATAGGCTTCATCTGGTGGGCGCTGCCTACGTTGCTGCGCACACAGGATGTGGCAGTCGAGAAGATCACCGGTTTGACTTCGATCCTGGTATTGCCCTGGGTCTTCAAATTTCTGTGGTCGCCGCTGGTGGATACTTTGCGCGCGCCGCGCTGGGGCTTTCGCGCGTGGATCATCGGCGCGCAACTGTTGATGGGGGCGTCGCTCATTCCGCTGATCTGGTTCGACCCGGTCGAGCATTTCCAATTATGGCGCGCCTTGTTATTGTTCCATGCATTCTCGGCGGCCACGCAGGATGTGGCGATTGACGCGCTGGCCATCAACGTCACGCCGGAGCAGCAGCGCGGCTCGCTCAACGGGAGTATGCAGGCGGGAATGTTGTTGGGGCGTAGCTTATTTGGCGGCGTCGCGCTGCTGGCGGCGGCTACTCTGGGCTGGCGCTGGATTTTCATTGGCTTGATCGCCTGCATCTGGTCGTCGTCGGTGACGCTGCTATTCGCGCGCGAGCCGGAGTCTTCGAATGAAAAACGATCATTGAAAGATTTCAGCGAACATTTGCGAGTTGCGCTGCGGCGTCGCGCGACGTGGCTCGGACTTGCCTTCGCGCTGATTTCAGCGGCGGCCTTCGAAGCCACGGGCGCGCTGGCCGGGCCTTATCTGATTGATCGCGGCGTGTCGGATGCGACGATCGGTTTCTTCTTCGCTGCGCCCGTCGTCGCGGCGGCGATCATTGGCGGTCTGGCTGGCGGCAAGCTGGCTGATCGTTGGGGACGAATCAAAACGGTGAGCGTTTTTCTGCTCGGATTCACGCTGATGATCGTGTTGTTGGGACTGGTGGATTTGAACGCAATGGAGCAGGCTTCGCAGATGACGCTGCTGGGTCTGCTGACGGGAATGTATTTTTTCATCGGTTTGTTCACCGCCGCTTCTTACGCGCTGTTTATGGATTTGACCGATCCGAAGCTGGGCGGGACACAGTTCAGCGCGTTTATGGCGGCGACCAACGGCTGCGAATCGTGGTCGGGATGGGCTGGCGGGCAGATTGTCGCGCGCGCCGGTTACGGCGCCAGCTTCATCACGATGAGCGGCGTGTCGTTGCTGAGTCTGATTGCGCTGAAAGGTCTGGCGACGTTGACTGGCCGCCGCGATGCGGAAAAAGAAGTAGAAGAATTAACCGGCAGGCGATGATGCGCCTGCTTACTACCAGACAGGAGGGATAATGGCCGTAGAACGTATTCGCGTAGCTTCGCTTCAATACTTCATTCGCCCGGTGCAATCCTTCGAGCAGTTCCGCGATCAGGTAGAGGGGCTGGTCGAGACGGCGGCGGATTACAAATGTCATCTACTGGTTTTCCCGGAATATTTCACCGTGCAATTGCTCACGCTCGGCAACGTCAAACGACCGATCCGCGAGCAAATCCGCGACCTGGCCAAACAGGTTCCGCGCTTCGTTGAGATGATGAGCGGGCTGGCGCGGCGGTCGAATCTGTATATCGCCGCCGGGACGATTCCGGTAATGGGCGATGATGATGACATTGTGCATAACCAGTGTTTCTTCTTCGGGCCGCGAGGCGATTACGGTGTGCAGGGCAAGCTACATATGACGCGGTTTGAGAGTGAAGATTGGCATGTTTCGGAGCATTCCTCACTGAAGCTCTTCGAGACGAATTTCGGTAGAGTCGCGGTCGCGATCTGCTACGACGTGGAGTTTCCCGAAATCGCGCGGGCGGCGGCGTGGCAGGATGCGCATATCCTGGTCGTGCCGAGCTGCACCGATGAGCGCCAGGGTTTTCTACGCGTGCGTTACTGCGCGCACGCGCGCGCCATCGAAAACCAGATGTATGTCATCCACTCGCCGACGGTCGGTTCGCTGCCGATGGTTCCGGCGGTGTCGCTCAACTACGGCCAGGCGGCGATTCTGACGCCGAGCGATTTCGCCTTCTCGCGCGACGGGGTGTTGGCCGAAGGCAACTACAACCAGGAGATGATGGTCATCGGCGAACTGAACCTGAAGACCATCGCCGAGTCGCGCTCGTCGGCCACAGTCTTGCCGCTCCGCGACAGCCGGCGGACGGCGGAGCAGGTGGCGAAAACCGAGGTCATCACGCTATGAACAAAACGTCGAGCTCCATCATCGTGCGCAATACGCGCCCCGAAGACTTCGCGGGCATTATCGAAATGACGCGGCAGGTTTACCCCGATTCCATCCCGTGGTCAGAGACGCAACTCGCTTCGCATCTGAACGTTTTCCCCGAAGGTCAATTCGTGGCCGTCGAGTCTGACACCGAGCGGGTGGTCGGAATGGCCGCAAGCCTGATCATTTTGTGGGACGATTACGATATGACCGCAAGCTGGCGCGATTTCACCGACACTGGAATGTTCACCAATCACGATCCGTCGCGCGGGCGCACGCTGTATGGAGCTGAAGTAATGGTGACGCCGGACAGGCGGCGCGTGGGCATCGGCAAGAAGCTTTACGCGGCGCGGCGCGAGCTGGTGGAACGGCTGGGACTCCGGCGAATCAGAGCCGGAGCGCGATTGCGCGGTTATCACAAATACGCGCCGCAGTTGAGCGCCGAGGATTACGTCATCAAAGTCATCAGAGGCGAATTGCGCGATCCGACTTTGTCATTCCAACTCAAGCAGGGCTTCCACGTTCTCGCGGTCGTTTCAGGCTATTTGCGTCACGATCCTCAAAGCCTGGGCTACGCCGCAATCATCGAATGGCTCAACGAGCGCGTGGCCAAGCCGGAAGATTACGCGGGACGTGATCGGCGTTTTATCGCGCGAGAGGCGACAACATGAGCGAAAGCGCTTCAAGCGAAACGAGCGAGACTGGTTCGCTGCTGAAATTTCCCGGCTGGGGCGCCACTGAGCGGCTCGATCTGTCGCAGCCGGAAGCGGTCAAAATCAAACATCTCGATTCGGGGCTGGCGCGCAAACTCGGCGAGTGGCGCTCGACCGCGATCTGCGGCAATGACATCACGTCGAGCTGCTTGTACGTCGCGGCGCTCAGCGCGCTTTATGCCGGACCGTTCGCCCCGCTCGCTCTGCTGGCGGTGGCGTTGACGCTCTATCTTTTCCGTAGCATCTACGCTGAAGTCGGCACGGCGCTACCGCTCAACGGCGGCGCTTACAACGCGCTACTCAACACGACTTCGAAGGCCAAAGCCTCGGTGGCCGCCTGTCTGACGTTGCTTTCCTATCTCGCCACGGCGGTCATCAGCGCTAGCGAGGCTATGCATTACGCGCACAACCTGTGGGGCGGGATGAACGTCTTCTGGGCGACCATCGCGTTGCTCGGCGTCTTTGCGTTGCTCAATCTGATCGGCATCAGAGAATCGTCGAGCGTGGCGTTGGCGCTGTTCATTACTCACATCGCCACATTGACGATTCTGTCGCTGACTTCCGGCGCCGCGATGCTGGGGGACCTGTCTACCTTCAACGCGAACTGGCAAACGCCCGCGCCGGGCGGAATGCTGAAGGCGATCTTCTTTGGCTTCGCGGCTGCGATGCTGGGCATCAGCGGCTTTGAAAGCTCGGCCAATTTCATTGAAGAGCAAGAAGACGGGGTCTTTCCGAAGACGCTGCGGAATATGTGGATCGCAGTGGCCATCTTCAACCCGCTGACGAGTCTGCTGGCGATGGGATTGCTGCCACTGGCGCAGATCGCCGCCAACAAAGAGGACCTGCTGGCCACAATGGGTTTGCTCTCGGCGGGGCGATGGTTGCAGGTGATGGTTAGCATAGATGCCACGCTGGTGCTGTCGGGAGCGGTGTTGACGAGCTATGTTGGGGTGACGGGACTGGTGCGGCGGATGACGCTGGACCGATGTCTGCCGCAGTTTCTGTTGCGCGAGAATGAATGGCGCGGGACGAACCATTGGATTATCGCGCTCTTCTTTCTGTTGTGCTGCTCAATCCTGACGATCACGGCGGGAAGGATCGAAACGCTGGCCGGCGTCTACACGCTTTCATTTCTCGGAGTGATGGGGCTATTCGCCATCGGCAATATGCTGCTGAAAGTGAAACGCGCGCGGTTGCCACGCGCTGTGCGAGCGGGATGGCCGACCGTGGTGTTCGGCTTCCTCGCGGTGTGCATCGGCTTGCTCGGCAATCTGCTGATCAATCCTGCCTACGTGCGCGTATTCGGGGTCTACTTCGCCGCCGCGCTGGCGATAGTGGGCGTGATGTTTCTGCGCGTGCAGATTCTCAAAGTCCTGCTGGCCGTTTCACGCGCTGTCGTCGAAAGCATGCATGAAGCCAATCGCCGCATCAGCCGCTGGATCATCGCCGGGATAGACCGGATCAACAGCCAGGGCGTGATCTTCTTTACGCGCGGTGACAATCTGGCGACGCTCAATCGCGCAGCTCTCTACGTGCTGGAGAACGAGCAGACCAAACGGTTCACAGTGATTCATTGTTACGAACGCGAGGAAGCCATACCCGCCGATCTCGCCGAGCAGATTCGCATCATTGACCGCATCTACCCGGAGATACGCATTGACCTGGTGCTGGTCAAAGGAAGCTTCGGGCCGGAACTGATCGAGCGATTGTCACGGCGGCTTGGTGTGCCCAAAAACTATATGTTCATTGGCACGCCCGGCGATCACTTCCCGCACCGAATTGCCGATCTGGGGGGCGTGCGGTTGATTATGTGACCTTGAGCCCCGGAGCCGTGAATTCTGATTGCAAATTTTATGGAGGCGGTATGAGCTCAACGAACACCGAGCATGTTGGAAGTCAGCCTGAAGTGCTACGAGTTCTGCAGACCAAAGACGAGACCAAAGCGTTTTACAACAAAATCAGCAGGGTCTATGACCTACTAGCCGACCAGAGCGAGGAGCCGGTCCGACAGGCAGGACTGGAAATGTTGAATGCCCGTTCAGGAGAGAAGGTATTGGAGATCGGTTTCGGCACAGGCCATTGTCTAGTGATATTGGCACAGGCCGTCGGCTCCACGGGCAAGGTCTATGGCCTTGACCTGTCTGACGAAATGCTCAAGCTCGCGCAAGAAAACCTGGAGAAAGAGGGACTGGCTGATCGGGTAGAGTTGATTTGTGGAGACGCGATGGAGCTACCTTACCCTTCCGAAACAATGGACGCGATCTTTATGAGTTTCGCGCTGGAGTTGTTCGATACGCCGGAGATTCCCAAGGTGCTGGCCGAATGCAGGCGCGTCCTGCGGCCAGGCGGGCGAATCGTGGTGGTGGGCGTGTCGAAAGAAGGAGAGGGTGGAGTGATCCTGCAGGTCTTCGAATGGACGCACAAGCACTTCCCGAATTTAATGGATTGCCGGCCAATCTTCGTTCGCAACGCCCTAGAGGAAGCCGGATTACGTATCGAGAGTGTGGGAAATAGAACGATGTGGGTTCCGGTAGAGATCGTGCTCGCGGTCAAAGCGGAGCGTGCGGTTGCTTAGTAGACACCTTTTTTAGCAATCGGTTAAGAGTCTTGATGACGGATTTGTAACCCTGGGTGGGCGCGGTGTCAAAACCAACTTGCTTTTTATAAACCTTCCCCGCGCCATCCAGGATCACAATGGACGGTATCACATCCAGCCCGAACTCGTGGAAGGCCTTTCTCTCAGGGTCGCGCAGCACTGTCAGCCGCAAGCCGTTCTCCTGCGCGAAGGCTTTGAGATCGGCGTCGGTGGCAAATTTTTTTTCGCCAGCCTGCGCGCTGTTGATGCTCACCCAGTAAAAGACGACGCCGCGGCCTTTGTAGAGATTGGCGATTCGCTGCAAGGCGGGCAGAGACTTGTTTGTCATGGGCGTCCAGTCTCCGTTAAAAGCGAGCACGACTACTTGCCCGCGATGGTCGGCGAGGCTGACTGCTTTACCATCCACTGACTGCAAGGTCATTTGATCCGCCTGCGCTGTGGCTGGTATTGCCGCGAGAACGAAAAGCGCGATGATAATGATCAATCGTGTAAATAAGTGTAGCCGCATAATCTCCTCTCTTTCATGCGCCCGATGAATCCGGTGAACGGCATTTGAGTGTTGGCCGCTCGGGCTCTGGCGTTTCGTCGGCCTGATCGTCGTTTGCGGGCTTACGGCGTTTGAGCGTCGGGCGACGGCGCTCGTTCTTTGATTCGGCGAGCCTCCGTTGATGGCTCTCTATTCCAAGGCGATCTTTGACGGTAATGAAATCGGAGCTATTGAACTGGTATTCGCTTTTCTCAGGGAAACGGGCCATCAATTCGCGCACTTCCTCAATACGATCTTCGGTCATCGGGTGCGACCGGAAGACCTTCTCCAGTGCGCCGGGTTTCTTCTTCTCCTTGGCCTGCAGCTTCTCGAAGAATGTGATCAACGCAATCGGATCATATCCTGTTTTCCACAGATATTGCAGGGCCAGGCGGTCGGCTTCCTTCTCCGCGCCACGCGAGAATTTCAAAAAGGTCATCGGGATCGCAATCCCAGCGGCCTGATTGACGATGAAGCCACCCCAGCCGCCCAGAAAGATCAGCGGCAGCGACGCCCAACTGATCAGATTGCCTTTCGACGCCTGTTCGACTCCATGCCGCGCGGCGATGTGCGCCGCCTCGTGCGCGATCACGCCCGCCAGCTCGGCCTCGTTGTCAGCGGCCTCGATCAGGCCGCGGTTGACGTAAAGAAACCCGCCGGGCAGGGCGAACGCGTTAATCTCGGACGAATCAATCACCTTGACCGTCACCGGAACTTTGATGTCGGAGTTGATGACGATGTTCTGCGTGACGCGGTTGACCAGTTCGAGGATGATCGGGTCTTCAATCAGCTTCGAGTACCGGTCCACCTCAGCCGCCATCTGCCGTCCAATCGCGACCTCCTTCTCCAGCGAGTAGAAATTGATCTGGCCTTTGTTGATGTCGCGTTTGCCGATCAATTGCGGATTCTCCTTCTCCTTGAGCGGCTCCTGCGGATTGGCCGACAGCGCCGGCCCGATAGACAAACTGATATTGCCGGTCTGCGGCGATGAAGACAGCGCCATAGACATAGTCACCGCAATAACGGCTACTATCCGAATGATGAAACGAAAAGCCATAATCCCCTCCTTTCTGCGCGTAGTGATTGAGCCGGATCAACGCCGGGTTAGCGGCGAGCGCGTTGCGGAGCCGCCGTCAGCACCACCATCTCGGCGCCCGGTTCGAGAACCAGGTCTTTTTTGCCTTGAATGTAAACCGAGCCTGCTCCAACCCCGGCTCCGATCAGCGCGCCGATGGCCGCGCCTTTGCCGCCGCCGGCAATTGCGCCGATGATCGCGCCGAGCGCTGCGCCGCCGCCGCTCCTGATCACCGTGTCTTTACTCCGGCTCGATGTTTCGATGTTGCCTTCTTCGTCTATGGCTTTGACCGAATCGCTGGCCAGAATCTCCTGCACGTCGGCGTGGAACGCCCCGCTGCGGCCATTGCGCAGCGTGATGCTATCGAACTCCAGCAACAGCTCGGTCTTGCCGGTCAGACGGCCTGAGCGATCCAGCTTGGCGATGTGCCCCTGGACCGTCGCGCCTTCATATTCGCGCGGGCTGACGACCAGGGCGTTGAAACGATCTCCCTCACGACCGGTCTTGGTGCTGATGGTTGAATCAAGCCGCAACTGCATCTTCGAACCGTCAGGAACGAGGACCTGTCCGTAGGTATTGCTCCCCGACGCGCGCAACGCAGTTTGACGCAGCGCCAGCGCATTTGGCGGCAGAGTCGGCCTGTAAGAGCGGCCATAGTAGCCGTCAACGTATCCCAGCTCGTAACCCAGACGGTATCCGTCCTGATAATCTGCCCGCGTGCCGTAACTCGACTGATAGGCGCGATCTGCGCTCTCATACCGATTATCCTGGCGGAAATCGCGGTTGAGCCGTTTCGAGAAGTCGTCCCTGCCGGTGTAAAAGCCGTCTCGGTACCCTGCCGGGTAGCCTCGCTCGTAGGTTGTCTGACTGATCGCGCGCGAATCGGTACGCCGCTGCGCATTCGCCGAGGGAACCAAAATCAGAGCGCTGCCTAGCGCCATCGCCAGGGCCAGCATCCAGGCTCCCATCGCATTTGTTATGTGCTTCATATTTTTCATTTCCTTTCTGTTTTGTTGGGATATTCCTCCGCTCACGACAGACTGTCGCCCGCCAGCGCAGGTCTGTCCATCCTCTGCTTATAAAGTGCAAGCTGGGCGCCATTGCAGTAGAATCGCGCGAAGCCTTTAAACGATGACTATTCCGAGATGTGAGATGTGACCTGCGGCAGAGTCTTCGGATAGCTCAGTGTGGCAAGAAGGGACTCGCTGTCGCCGGATGCGACAGTATTTTGGCGGCGCGCCGCCGGATAGAGAGGATTGTTTCTTATGAGTGAAGCTGCAAGTTCGATGGCGAAGCTGCCGGAACGGTTGAACCTCTGGCGTGACCGGTTTGCAACCAGCCTGGGCGTGTCGCCGCAGCGCAAGGAAGAGATTTATCTGGAACTATCGAAGTCGGTCACGTTGCGTGATCCGAGTTACTGGCTCCAAATTCTGTTCGCCGCCGGCATCGCGACGCTGGGATTGGCGCTGAACAGCCCGGCGGTGATTATCGGCGCGATGCTGATTTCGCCGCTGATGGGGCCGATTCTCGCGGGCGGGCTGGCTTTCGCTTCCGGCGATCTGATTCTCGGCCTGCGCGCAAACTTCTCGTTGTTGTTGAGCTGTCTGGCAGCGGTGGCGTTTTCGGTGTTGCTGGTCGGATTGTTGCCGTTCAAGGAGATGACCAATGAGATCGCTGCGCGCACCCAGCCGACCACACTCGATCTGGTGGTCGCGCTCTTCTCCGGCGCGATTGGCTCGATGGCGATTTGCAGAGAGGTTAAAGGGGTCGTCACTTCGATCCCGGGCGTGGCGATTGCCGTCGCGTTGATGCCGCCACTCTGCGTGGTGGGTTACGGCGTCGGCGTAGCCGTCAGTCTGAATGGCGCGGAAGGGATGCGCGTGGCGCGTGGCGGCGGACTGCTGTTTCTGACCAACCTTGTGGCCATCACCTTCACGGCGATGCTGGTTTTTCTCGCCCTGCACATTGACACGAAGGAAGTGCGGGAGCGCGTGCGCGAATGGCGCAGAGGAGATAGAGAGAGCGTCGTCACTCGTTATCTGCTGCGGCGTTTTCGCATTTCCGACAGAGTGCGCAACATCGGCGGGTTGCCCAGCCGGCTGGTGATGATCCTCGTGACCATCGCGTTGCTGCTGATCCCGCTCACCCAATCACTGGGGCAGCTCAAAGGTGAGATTACGCGGCAACAGCAGGAGAACCGCGTGCGGCGCGCCGCCACGCAGTTGTGGCAACAGTATTTCGAGAAGTTGCCGGGCGGCGAAGCGCGTTCTTTCCTCGATTCGATTGCAATTTCTGAAGCTGACGGCAGGCTTACACTGGCCCTGCGCGTTTTCGATACGCAGCCGTACACGGAAGCTGAGAAGACAGAATATACGCGGCTGGTGGCCGAACGGCTGAGCCGAACGGCGGATTCGATCAGACTGCAATTGCTCGAAATCCCGACCGCCGCCGCGATGTTCGCCGCGAGAGCCAGAGAGGAGAAGCGCCCGGCGGCCCCGCTGACGGTCGCGCAATTGCGCGCCGATTTCCAACAGAGTGTCGAGACGGCGATGCAGGGAGTGCGGCTGCCTCCGGCGGCGCAATTGACCGGTTATCGCATCGTGACCGGTTCGGGTGAACCATTGCGCGTCGTGGTCAACTACCTCGGCGACCGGGATATCGAGACCGACGCGCAGGCTCTGGTCGCTGACGAAATCCGCGCGCGCTTTGCCATCGCGGATGCGGCGGTGAGTTACGAGCGCATCCAGTCATCCTTGGGTCCGCTCGTGTTCAAACGTAATCAGGCGGCTTTGCCCGCGAACGCCGGCGCGCTGCTCGATCAAATCGCGCAGACGCTCAGACAGCATCCCGGACTGCGCGCCGAGATCGTCGCGCCGGCTGAGCCGTCCGAACGCGAGAAGATGGCGGAAGAGCGCGCGCAGGCCATCAGCGATTACCTGCGCGAACGCGGCGAGATTGCGGCGGAGCGGATCAAAACCATAACCAGCGCCGAAGCAGGGCGAAGCGCCGTCATCAGGCTTATGTGTCGGTCGTGTTGATGTGGGGCGGCGCGACACGCAACTCGTTTTTCACGCCGCGGACGCCGCGCACGCTGCGCGCCTTCATTGCCGCCAACATACTTTCAGCCAGTTGAGCTACTTCGCCTTTGAGTGTGACCTGTCCCTGCTTGACGAAGATGTGAATCGGCGGCGCGGCGCGCGTGGCATAGCGCAACAGCGCCGAGTCCGAGCCGAAGAGGGCTGAAGACCAGACAGAAAAATGTGAGACAGAAAAATAAAGAACTGCCCGCCCCTTTTCTTATTTTTCTGTCTCACATTTTTCTGTCCGGTCAGGCTTACACCACTGGCGGTCTCTGGTTTCGGAAAAGTGTCCCGACATCAGCGTCAAAGGCTGATTTGGCGGGTGTTTCCGCCTCGTCACACAACCCGTCGTTTGCGCGGCTGTGGCAATTTGGGACTCGGCTTGGATAAACGCCGCAGTTCATCGCCCAACAAAATTCGGTTCGTCATTGCTTCGGTCAACGACAACCCGAATTTTGTTGGACAATTTCCGGGCAGACGCGACTGGCAGGGGAATTGCACCCATTCAGATGAGCACTGCCAGATGAACACTGATTGATTGTGTGGCCTCACCATTTCAAGTCAAAAAGGAGGATCAATGAGTATCAGGATTGGCGCTCGCTATGAAGGCAACGGTAGATGCGAGTTCATTGTTTGGGCGCCACAAGCGAGCGAAGTCGCGACCAAGTTATTTTTGCCCGAAGTCACAATGATTCCGATGGAACGTGACGAATGGGGATATTGGCGGGCGAGGGCTGAAAACGTTATGCCTGGCGCGCAGTATCTTTATCGCATCAACAACGACGAGGAGCGCCCTGACCCGGCGTCGCATTTCCAGCCGCTCGGCGTGCATAGCCCGTCGGCGGTCGTTGCGCACGGCGACTTCGCGTGGTCGGATCAGACCTGGGCAGGCGTGCCGCAGGAGGAGTTGGTTATTTACGAACTGCACACCGGCGCGTTCACGCCCGAAGGGACATTCGACGCCATCATCCCGCGCTTGGCTGAACTGCGCGCTCTTGGCGTTACGGCCATCGAACTGATGCCGGTCGCCGAATTTCCCGGCGAACGAAACTGGGGTTACGACGGCGTCTATCCATTCTCTGTCCATCACGCTTACGGCGGGCCGGCGGGATTGAAGCGGCTGGTCAACGCCTGTCACGAGGCAGGGTTGGCTGTGATCCTCGATGTCGTTTACAACCATCTCGGCCCGGAAGGGAATTATCTTTCGCGCTTTGCGCCGTACTTCACCGACAAATATCGCACGCCCTGGGGCAGCGCGATCAATTTCGACGACGCCCGGAGCGATGGCGTGCGGAATTACTTCATCGAGAACGCGCTGCACTGGTTCGGCGCCTATCACGTTGACGGCTTGCGACTCGATGCGATCCACGCGATTTACGACTTGAGCGCGCGCCATTTCCTGCAGGAGTTAGCCGAGCGGGTGGCCGAATTCTCCGCGCGGCAGGGCCGAAAGTATTTGCTCTTGGCAGAATCCGACAGCAACGATCCGCGCGTCGTCAGGCCAAAGGAGATGGGCGGGCACGGACTCGACGCGCAATGGCTCGATGACTTTCATCATTCGCTGCGGACGCTGCTGACCGAAGAGCGATGCGGCTACTACGCCGACTATGGCCTCGTCGCGCATCTGGTCAAAGCCATCAGGGAGGGTTTTGTTTATTCGGGCGAATATTCACCTCATCGCCAGCGCAAGCACGGCAGTTCATCCGCCGACAGACCCGGCCACCAGTTCATTGTGTTTGCGCGGAACCACGATCAAGTCGGCAATCGGATGCTCGGCGAACGGTTGCCCAAGCTGGTCTCGTTCGATGCGCTGAAACTCGCCGCCGGAGCCGTGCTGATCTCGCCATTCATCCCGCTGCTGTTTATGGGTGAGGAGTACGCCGAAGAAGCGCCGTTTCTTTACTTCGTCAGTCACGGCGACGCCGATCTGATTCGCGCGGTGCGTGAGGGACGGAAGGAGGAGTTTAAAGCTTTCGAGTGGGCAGGCGAACCACCCGATCCACAGGCGGTGGAGACTTTCCGGCAATCGAAGCTCGACTGGGAGAGCCGCAAGCATGGCCGGCGCCGCGTGATGCGCGAGTTTTATCGCGAATTGCTTCGTTTGCGCCGTGAAGTCCCTGCGCTTGCCGCCTTCGATAAGAACAACCTTGAAATCGCCGGACAAGAGGAGCTGCGACTTGTCTTCCTACGCCGATGGAGCGGAGGGAGTCAGGTCTTCTGCGTAATGAATTTCGACCGGCGCAAAGCGGTATTCAACGCCGCGCTACCGTCCGGCAGGTGGAAAAAGCTGCTTGATTCAGCGGATGAAGAGTGGGAAGGGGTTGGTTCGTCTCTGCCTGAGCGGATCGAGGCGGAAAAATCACTGACTGTCAGCGGACTAAGCTTTGCGCTCTACGAACTGGAGACAGCCGGATGATCATTGCCCATCACCCTTCTGAAGCAAAAACCGGAAGAAGCCATACTCTCTGTCCTTCATACTTCCCCTTTCATTCCTTCACCCGCTCCAGCAGAGCCACCGGAAGATGAGCGAAGACCTGCGCCAGCGGTAGTTCAACCCCGGCGCTGTTGCGTTCGGCGCGAATGCGGTGTCCGGTGAAGACGTCTTGATACCAGCCGGCGGCGGATTCGTAGCCGAGCGCCACGACAGTATCACCCCACGCGGCGCTCCCCGTTGGCGGTTGCCCGGCATCGCCCAGCCTGGTGAAGAACCTCCCGGTCACGATCACTGCGGCTCGATCTCCTGATGCGCGGGCGAAGGCGATGACGTGGTTCTCTTTCTGCCCGCGCGCGGCGAGCGGCAGATAATCCCCTTCAGCAAACAAGTCCTGGCGCGTGCGGCGAAACCGAAGCGCGCGGCCAGTCAGGTAGAGCTTGATCCGGCCATCCTGCGGGTTGGCGGCGAGTCGCTCGACAAGTGTTGTCAGGTCGCCGTCGTCGTTTAGCGGCAGCGATGCGAGCAATTCACTCCGCCGCTCGTAATCAACCGGGCGGCGGTTGTCCGGGTCTACCAAATTGAAATCCCAAAGTTCTGTGCCCTGATAAAAATCGGGCACGCCTGGCGCGGCGCCTTTGAGCAGAGTCTGGGCCAGCGAGTTGTACATTCCGGCTCTGGCGATTGGGGCGTGAAATTCGGCGAACGACCTGAGGAAACGATTGGACGTTTCCAGTTTCAGGATCGCCTCGATGAATTCGCGCGTCGCGCGCTCGTAATCCTCATTCGGGTTGATCCAACTGGTATGGACTTTGGCTTCGCGCATCGCCTTGATCAGATACTCCTGAATGCGATGAACGAATTCGGCGTAGGTTACCGAGTCCATCGGATCGAGCGGCCACGCGCCGATCAGAGTCTGGTAAAGCAGGTACTCATCGTTGGCGTCAGGAACCTCTTCTTCTTCGATCCGGGCCTTGCTATCGTGGTTGATCTCTTTCCATCGGCAAATGGCGCGGTACCACTTGGCGGGAATCTCTGACAGGACGTTGATCCGCGCGCGCACATCTTCGCCGCGCTTGGTGTCGTGCGTCGAAGTGGCCGACAGGCCGTGGGGACGTTCGACCATCCGCTGCTCGTTGAGGTTGTGGAATTCCTCGACTGTGATCCCGAACCGCTGCGGCTCGCCGCCGACTTCGTTCAGCGAGGCCAGCGGGTAATAGCGATAAAAGGCCGTGTCCTCCACTCCCTTCGCCATCACCGGCCCGGTCAGTTGTTGGAAGCGCAGGATAAAATCGCGCCGCGCGTCGCGCTGCGCCTCGGTCAGCCCGGCGGGTTCTTCCAGCAGCAGAAGATTGCCAATGAAATTGAAGATCGAAGGGCTGGTGGCCGGATTGCGCCGTTTGGCTTCGCTGATGGCCCTGAGGATGTGGCGGCGATCCTCCTGGCACACCTCGACCTGCCGCCTGCGCGTGTAGCTGCGATAGACCGGGAAACAGGCGATGACTTCGCCGAGCGCGTATTGCAGGCTGTTGAGCGTGAAATCGCGCGAGAATCGGCGCTGCTCCGAGATGCGGTCGAGCCTGCGCGCCAGCACGTGCAACTCGCTCGACATCGCCACGCGCAGGATCAGTTTCTTGCACTCGTAGATCAGATCGGCGAAGTTCGGGGCCTCGCCGGTAAAACGCTCGTACAACCGCCGCATCCCCGCTTCGTTGTCCCTTTCGACGAAGACGCCATTGAGCTGATTGAGAAAGCCGTAACCGGTCGTGCCGTGCGACGGCCAATGGGGGCGCATCAGTTCGCCATGACTGAGAATCTTCTCGACGACGATGTAAAACGGTTTGCCGGAGTCGGCGAGGCGATAGGACGGTAAATTTCCGTCCGTCGTCGCCGACCGCGTCCACGCCTGCAGACATGCGGCTTGCAGATCGTCCAGATACTGAGCCGGGTCGAACAATCCATCCACGTGGTCTATCCGCAGCCCGGTCACGGAACCTTGTTCGATCAGGCGCAGGATCAATTCGTGGACAGCGGCGAAGACTTGCGGGTCTTCCACGCGGATCGCGGCCAGTTCGTTGATGTCGAAGAACCGCCGGTAATTGATCTCATCGGCGGCGACACGCCAGAAACTCAGTCTGTAGGCCTGATCGGCCAGCAGCCGCTCCAGCCGGTCGAAGCTTTCTGATACTCCTTTCGTCCCATTCAGATCGCTCAACGAATTGTCCAGAGCGCCCCGCGCTCCGTCGCATTCCGTCAGGAGCAAATCAAGCCGCCGCTTGATGATCTCCTTCTCCCGCTGGCGTTCTCTGATACTTTCGGGAGCGGTTTCATCACGGCGCGGCAGATGGCCGAGCGCGGTGATGATACTTTCCAGTTCGAGCACGTGCGGATGACGTTCGCCAAACTCCGCTTCCATTTCCGGCAGCATCGGTTCGAGGATTTGCGTGTAGCTGCGTGGCGCGAGAGGTAATGACGTTTCGTAGTAATTGGCGAAGAACGCTCCCTGACGACAGGTGATGGTGATCTCCTGATTTTCCAGCACGCGCCCGTACTGATCGCCGAGCATCGGCAACAGTATCTTGCCGATCAGATCGGGTTTGGGCGGGCGCCAGTCAATGTCGAAGAACTGCGCGTAAGGCGAGCTGGGGCCGTTTTCCAGCACGTCGTTCCACCACTGGTTGTTCGAACCGGCGATGCACATATGATTGGGCACAACATCCATAATCAGCCCGATTCCGAGCCGGCGCAGACGCCGCGCAAACTCGACGAACTCTGCTTCCGAACCAAGCTCCGGGTTGAAGGCTGAGTGATCTATCACATCGTAACCATGCGGGCTGCCTGGCCTGGCCGCCAGCAGCGGCGAAGCGTAGCAATCACTAACGCCCAGCTCGCGCAAGTATTCCACCAAGCCGGCAGCCTGCCTGAAAGTGAATTGCGAATTGAGTTGCAAGCGGTAAGTCGCCGATGGGAGATGCGCCTGGGTGATAGTTGTTTGATCCTTCATGTGGTCCTCCTGATGCTGTTGCTCAAATGACCGTTCCGCGCTCCCTTCTGAACTGAAGAGTTCTGATTAACGGGTTGATCCCGGTTGAACGAGCGGATTCCGACAAATTGTTTAATTACAAGCCGCGTGCCGTGGCTGTTGGCGCCCGCAATACTGCGGATTTATGATGATCGAGACTTGAGGGAAACTTCTTCCGGTTATCAATTCACTTTTTCCTCTGTGGCAATCTGCAACAGTGAAGTGGCGGAAAGCCGCATAAAACAGACTTCATGCGTATGGCCGAGAACTTGCTTAATGCTGTAAATGCGCGTCGCGATGAAAAGAACGCCGAAGCGCCGCTCGTCGGAAAGGGGGGCAGCCTGAGCTTGAGCGCCAGATTGATTCTGCTTCTGACCATAGCCGTGGGCGCGGTGATGGCGCTAGGCGGCTATTTCATCCTGCGCCAGCGCGAAGAGATTCATGAGCGCGCTTTGCGCAATGAACTGTACGCGCATGCCATCACGTTGCGGCTGACGCTGGAGGATAGCTATCGCGCGGGCCGGATTGGCGACGCTCAGCGATTGATTGATCACTTAAGCGAGAATCCCAGAGTCTTCAGCGTCATCCTGTTTGACGAGACGGGCCGCGTGGCGATGTTTTCCAACCCGCTGGAGGCCGGGAAAATTGTCGAAAGTCCGGAGGCGCAACGTGTGATTGCGACGGGAGAACCGGTCGAAATCGTGCAGCGGCGCAGCGACAGCGAGGTTTATTCGGTCATTATGCCGATTCGCATTAGCGCCGCTCGTCGCGGAGCATTCGAGATTTCGCAGCCGACTGACATCGTTAAAGAAAAGTACGCCAGCGCGCGCCGTGACATCGCGTTGATCGCGTTGGCGCTGTTCGCCGCCATCATCATGGTCGTGCTATTGGTTATGCGCCATAACCTGCTGCGCCCGATCAATGAGTTGCTGGTCGGGGCGAAAGCCGTCGGTCAGGGCGACCTCGCGTATCGCGTCATTGTGCCATCCGGCAGCAATGAGATTGCGCAACTCGCGAGCGAGTTCAACCGTATGGCTGAAGGTCTGGCCAAGCAGCGGCTCGCTGCCGAAGCGCAGGCGGAAGAGCGGCTGGCCCTCGAACGCGAATTGCGACAGAGCGAGCGCCTCGCTTCCGTAGGCCGTCTAGCGGCGGGCGTCGCGCACGAGATGGGCGCGCCGCTCAATGTCATTAAAGGCCGCGCCGAGATACTGCGCGAAGGATCCGACGCGCCAGTCGAAAGGCGGTTGCGCAACCTCGATATCATCACCTCTCAGGCCGATGCGATTGCTGACATCGTGCGCCAGTTACTCACGCTGGCGCGCCCGTTCAACCTGCGGCGCGAAGCTATCGAACTGGCTGGCCTGATTGATAATACTGTCGAGTTGGTCGAGGCTGACGCCGCGAAGTCAGGGGTCAGGGTAAACGTTAGCCGGAACAGCCATCATCAACCCAATTTTGTAGAAGGTGACCGGGCTTTGCTGCAGCAGGTGTTGCTGAATATTTGTATCAACGCGCTGCACGCGATGACACAGGGAGGCAGTCTGGGAATCGAGGTTACGCCGGAGGAGCGACATAGAAATGGCCGGGCATTCGCCGGGTTGCGCGTCTCAGACACTGGTTCAGGAATTGCGCCGGAGCACCTCGCGCACATCTTCGATCCGTTCTTCACCACCAAAGAAGTTGGCAAAGGCACTGGCCTCGGATTATCCGTCGCGCGCCGAATTGTTGAAGAACACAACGGCTGGATCGAAGTAGCCAATCGAGCGGAGGGCGGCGCGGTTTTCACCATCTGGCTGCCGAAGGTTGAAACCACAAAGTCAGATCAGCAACCTGCAAGATAACAACGTAGTCGCCGCTGGTGTGGCGCCTCTCACGTTTTTTCAGCTTGCGACTGGAAGGGAATCTTCATGCCGGGCGCCAATGGCGAATTCGGAAATTTCTGCGTTATAGCGGATCGGGCCGCGTACAACCTCGACTGAGCATTCGGCGCGCGCGGCGACACTCGCGACAAAGCCGCCGCAAAACACCTTTTCGATGAAGCTCATCTCCTCGGCGCCGATGAAGACGCAGTCCGCGCGGCGCCGTCTGGCTGTTTCAATCAGGTCGGTCGCCGGAAACCCAGCCGTAACCTCGGAACTGACCAGCAAGCTTGCCGATAGAAGTTTCCGCTCAATCGGCCACTGGATCTTCATAGCTGCTTCCATTTGCGCGTCGAAGACCCTGCTGGCAAATTGCATTTCACTGAGAACCGGGCCGAGAGAGGTGACGAGCTTTACTTCTGTTCCCGAAGGCCATACCCGTGACGCGACAACCCGCGCTGTGACTTCAGGGTTTTGCGAGGCGGCTAACGGAATGATGAGGCGCGGCGGCGCGGCGTGTGGGCGTATGCGCGCGCGCGCTATCCGCACGGAGCAGCGCTCCTCTTTGAATAATCGTTTGGCGACGCGGCCAAGCCCAGGCCGTTTTAAGCCTGAGCGCCCATGTTGGCCGATGATGACGAGATCAGGCTTCCACTCCACGACTTTCCTGATGATTTCCGGCAGTGGGAGGGCGAGACGCGCTTCGCAGGTTACATCCCAGCCTGGGAAGTCCGCGCGAATACGATCCCTGGCAAGCCTTGCCACCGATCGCGCTTCGGTCAACCTGCAACTGAGCCAACCCGCGATGCCCTCGGGCTTTTTGCCGACCAGGAAATACTCCGGCTCGGCTAACGTAATTACCGCGACTTCGGCGCGCGGGGGCAAGCCAGCATAGCGAAGGTCGTCCGGAATCGTCTTCGCGAAATCCGAGCCGTCGTATGCGATCAGTATTTTCATTTCGAACTGGTTGCAAGTTTCACGCTTTACAAAACTCTCTAAGATTGATGAGTGTGAAGGCGATCAGCTTGAATCCGCGATGACGTTTTTGCTTGGTCTCAAAACGTAAGAGCAGGCGTTTGAATT
>Ga0187892_10004556_pt1 | contig 23086 bp, 14 predicted proteins | sample MA1701073metaG_FD_139345 | JGI IMG/M metagenome (GOLD analysis project Ga0187892, IMG submission 139345) | Bio-ooze microbial communities from a basaltic lava cave in the Kipuka Kanohina Cave System on the Island of Hawaii, USA - MA170107-3 metaG ... | reverse complement strand
GACCGAGATCGCGCGTCCTCCCGCGTCGGCCGCGAGGCGGCTCACGTCGCTCCCGGCGCGATAATCGCTCATCGACTCGTCGACCGCCGCGACCGCGGCGAACGCGGCGCGCGCCGCCTCCGCGGCGCGGCGCGAATCGCCCGCGTAGAAGACGAGGCGCACGGCCGAGCCCATGTGGAGCTCGGTGAACTCGAACCGCTCGAGCGACGGCGGAGCGGCCCGAGGCGCTGCGCAGGAAAACGGCGACAAGAGGACGCACAGTGAGACGATCGGCCTGCTCGAAAGGCACCCGCGTGCGCGCATTCGGCGTCGTCCTTCTCGTTCTTCTCCTCGGCTCGGCCGTTCCCGGCGGTCCGCCGCCGGGCTACGTGCAGGAGATCCCGGGATCGACGGTGTCGTTCGAAATGGTTTACATTCCGGGCGGACGGGCGCGGCTCGGCACGCCTCCGCGGGACGCCGAGGTCGCGCCGTTCTTCATCGGAAAGAGAGAGGTGACCTGGGCCGAGTTCGAGCAGTACTACCTCTCGGCGTCGAGCTCGTCGGCGCCGCCGGGCGCCGACGCGGTCTCGCGCCCGTCGCCCTCGTACCATCCGCACGACCACGACTGGGGCCGCGGGAAGCGCCCCGCGATGGGTCTCTCTCTCCACGCCGCGGCGACGTACTGCGAGTGGCTCTCGACGAAGACGGGGGTCGCGTATCGGCTCCCGACAGAGGACGAGTGGGAGTTCGCGGCGCGCGCCGGGTCGGCGGCCGACGCGCCGGACGCCCCGCTCGAGGCGGCCTGGTGCGCGGAGAACGCCGGAAAGAAGACGCAGGAGGCGGGGACGAAGAGCCCGAACGCGTTCGGGCTTCACGACATGCTGGGGAACGTCTGGGAGTACTGCTCCGGCCCGCTCGACCCCGCGACGCAGCGGCCGATCATCCGCGGCGGCTCGTACCGCGAGAAAGCCCTGGATCTCCGCTTCGACCTCCGCCAGCCGGTCCTCGACAAGTGGAACGAGCGCGACCCGCAGCGCCCGCGGAGCCGGTGGTGGATCGTCGACGGCCCGTTCGTCGGCTTCCGCGTGGCGCGCTCCGCCGAGCGGAAGGACTAGCGCCCGCCGTCGCCGAGCTTCATCGCGAAGTGATGGCTCGTGATGTCCATCCGCCGCCCGAGGTAGAAGCGGTGCGCGCCGAAGCGGTGCACGCCGGAGTCGAGGTGCATCTCGTCGCAGCCCTCGCGCCGCGCCTCCGCGACGAGCCAGTCGAAGAGCGCGCCGCCGTGCCCTTTCGAGCGGACGTCGGAAGCGGTCACGAGGTCGTCCACGTAGAGGGCGCGGCCCCACGCGAGGTACGTGACGAACCGATAGCCCGCGACCGCGACGACGCGTCCCCGCTCCTCGACGTACGCGAGCCGGTAGCCCTCTCGCGCCTGATTCCTCACGCGCTCGGGCCAGTCCTCCTCGCGGAGGTGCGGCCGGAGCTCCTTCATGACCGGAAAGCACGCGGCGATCGCGGCGTCGGTCTCGGCTTTCTCGATGTTCATAGAAAACGAGGGTACACGGAACCCGTCCGGCCCGTAATCGAGGGGCGAGGGGCGGTTATCCCGGAACGACGTGCAGCGAATGATCGACTGGCCGGACGAACGGGTCGCGGAGGCGGCGCGCCGAGGCTCGCGCGAGGCGTTTTCCGTCCTCGTTGCGCGCTACGCCCGCCGTGTCCACTCGCTCTGCCTGCGGATGACCGGCCGTTCCGAGGACGCCGAGGACGCGGCGCAGGACGTGTTCCTGCGCGCGTTCGCGGCGATCGAGCGCTACGAGCCAAGGCGGCGGTTCGCGCCGTGGCTCCTCGCGATCGCGGCCAACGCCTGCCGGAACCGCGTGCGGGATCGCTTTTCCGTCGAGCGGGTTGCCGGGACGGCCCGCGACGGCGCGCGCTCGACGGCCCCGTCGCCGCCGTCCGACGCGCCGCTCGTCGCGGCGGAGGACGGCGCGGCGATCCGCGCGGCGCTCGCGGCGCTGCCGCCGCTCGATCGGCTGTCGCTCCTCCTCCGGTACGAGGAAGGGCTCTCGCTCGAGGAGACGGCGGCGGCGCTCGGGATGCCGCGCGGGCGCGCGGCCGTCCGCGTCTTCCGGGCCAAGGCGCGGCTCCGGAGCGAGCTCGGCGCCTTTCGCCGCGCGTCGGTCGTGGAGATCCGGCAACATGAAGAATGAAAAGGGTTGCGACGCGCTCGAGATCGCCTTCGAGGAGAAGGGCGGTCTCGACGCGCGCCTCCGCGATCACGTCCGGACGTGTGGGCGCTGTCGCGGCCGCGTCGCGTCGCTCCTTATCGAGGAGGCGGCTCTCCGCCGCGCGCTTCGGCCCGCGCCGGCCCCGGACGGACTTGAGGCGCGCATCGTCGCCGCGCTTCCGCGATCTCGCGCCCGGGCCCTGCGCCGCCCCGCGCGGGCGGCCTGGGCCGTCGCCGCCGCGGCGGCGGCCGCGATCATCGCGGCCGTCCTCGCGACGCGCCCGCGGCCGGAGGAGGTCTTTCCGCTCCGGCCCGCCGCGCCCTCGAGCGCGCTCCGCTTCGACGCCGACGCCCGCCGGCTCTCGCTTCCCGACGGCTCGGAGTTGAGCCTGTCGCTCGGGAGCGATGCCGATTTCGAGCCGGTGCCGGGAACGCGCGGGCGAGTGCGCCTCCGCCAGGGGGAGCTCTTCGCGCTGGCGAATCCGGGCACGGCGCCGCTCCTCCTCGAGGCGCCGGGACTCCGCGCCCGCACGAACGCCGCCCGCTTCGTCGCGGCCGCCGAACCGATCGCCATGAACAGGAAGGAGACGACCGAGATGAACGCCCCCGCCGCGACCGCCGCCGCGCTCCTGTACGTGCTCTCCGGCTCGGTCGCCGTCGAGGACGGGAAGCCGCCCGTCGTCGCGCGGGCGCTCGATCCCGAATGCCCGCGGTCGGGGGCTCCGGAGTTTTCGTGCCGGAGCTGTCACGGCGCGAATTCGGAACTCAAGCCCGAGCTTCTTGCTCTCAAAGTCCGCGACGTCGCGATCCGGGTTTCGGCCGACGCGCCGCGCGGCGCCATCCGCGGCCGGGTTCTGGACGCGAGGGGACAGCCTCTCGAGGGCGCCAGCGTGCGCGTCCGGCGGACGGGCGCCGCGTCGTGGGCCGTCGCGACCGACGCGACCGGACGGTTCGAGGTGGACGGCATCGAGGCCGGCGAGAGCGTCGTCTCGGTCTCGGCGCCCGGCTTCCTCGAGAGCGGCGAGACCGTCGCTTCCGTGGCCGCCGGCGACACGGCGGACGTCCCGCCCGTGACGCTCGAGCCGGAGCGCCGGATCTCGGGGCGCGTCGTGGACCGGGGAGGCGCCCCGATCGCGGGCGCCGCGGTCTCGGTCGCGCCGATGCTCTCGCCCGTCCGCGCGGGCGCGGCTTTGCCTTCCGCTCTCGGCCGCGTCGAGTCCCTCGGGATCGACCCGCACCGCGCCCAGCGCGCGAGATTCAGAGTCCTTTGTCCGGAGGAGGCCGGGCCGCACGTGACCATCACGGCCGCCTCTCTCCGGATCGACTCGAAGGATGCAGTCGAGTTCTCGTTTCCGTTCGCCGACACGCTCCTCGTCGCGGACCGGCACGCGTTCCCGGGGGGACGAACGGACGAGGACGGCCGGTTCGACCTGGGGGGCGTGGGCGACGGCCCGTACTTCGTGATGGCGTCGTCTCCCGGCTACGTCCCCGCGGGCGATCCGATCTCGGTTTCGGGCGGCGCGACCGACGTCGTCGTCGTGATGGCGAAGGGCGGCGAGATCCGAGGCACGGTCTTCGGCCCCGACGGGCGGCCGTACGCGGGCGCGCGCGTGAACGACGCGGTGACCGACGCGGACGGGAGTTACCGGCTCTTGGGCCTCCCCGCGGGCGAGATCGACCTCTTCGCCGGACCCGCCGACACGAACCGCATCCTCTTCGTCCGTTACGCGGCCGGAAGCGCGAGCCTCCGCGGCTTCGAGCTCGCGGAGGTGAAGCTGCACGACGCGGTCCGCCAGAGCGTCCAGCTCCGCGACGGGCGGATCGACGTCTCGCCCGACGAGACGCCCGAGACAGAACGCCCGGGCATCGCGGTGCGGCGCGGCATCGTCGCCTCCGAAGGCGCCGTGATCCCGGGGATCGACTTCCGGCTGCCGGTGGCCCGCGTCGCCGACGGCTTCGTCGTCGACGAGACGGGCGCTCCGATCGGGAGCGCCCGCGTCCGGTTCGAGCCGGGCGAGGAGATCCGCTACTTTCCGGCGTCGCGCGAGGCCGAAACCGACGAGAGCGGCTACTTCCGGATGGCGGGAATCTACGACGTCGAGGGCGCCGTGAGCGCGGAGTCGCCCGGGCACCTCCCGGGGGAGCCGGTCGACGCCGGGCCGCGGAGCGTCGTGACGGGGCTCCGCGTCGTGCTCCCGCGCGGCGGCGAGCTTTACGGCGTGGCCTCGCCGGGAACGAGGCTCGTCCTCGCGGACGCGGAGCCGGGAGGCGGAGGCGGCCGGCGGCTCAACTACCCCCTCGAGCCCGAAGGCGAGGGGCCCGGAGAGTTCCGCGTCCGGGGCGTGCCGCCCGGCCGCTTTTCCGTCAGCCTCGAGGGGGAAGCCGGCGCGGACGGGGTCGATCTGGGGGTGTTCGTGATCGATCCCGGGGCGCGGATCGACCTCGGGGACCTCTCCCTTCTCCTCGGGCCGCGCTGAGCGCGGGCCACCCGTGAAAAACCGCCTCGCGTCCGTATAACGAGGTGGCGGGCGGCGGGCGCCGCCCCGGGTGACCTCGGATGCCCTACTTCGGAATCGACCCGCTCTACCTCGTTCTCGTCATGCCCGCGGTGCTCCTCTCCTTGTGGGCGTCGATCAAGGTGAAGTCGACGTTCGCGCAGTACTCGCGCGTCCGGACGCGGCGCGGCATCTCCGGAGCCGAGACGGCGAAGGCGATCCTCCTCGCGAACGGGATCCACGACGTTCGCGTCGAGGAGGTGAAGGGCTTCATGACCGACCACTACGACCCGCGGCAGAGGGTCCTCCGGCTCTCGCCCGACGTCTACCGCGGCCAGTCGGTGTCCTCGGTCGGCGTCGCGGCGCACGAGGTCGGCCACGCGCTCCAGCACGGCGACGGCTACGCGCCGCTCGCGCTGCGGAGCTTCTGCGTCCCGGTTGCGTCGATCGGCTCGAACCTCGCGTGGCCGCTCCTCGTCATCGGCGCACTCCTCCAGATGACCGCGCTCGCGTACGCCGGGCTCGTCCTCTTCGGCAGCGTCGTCCTCTTCCAGCTCGTGACGCTGCCGGTCGAGTTCAACGCCAGCTCCCGCGCGATTGCGCAGATCTCGCACCTCGGCCTCGTCTCGCGCGAGGAGGAGGACGGCGCGCGGAGAGTCCTGTTCGCGGCGGCGATGACGTACGTCGCGGCGGCCGTCGTGGCGCTCTTGAACCTCCTCTACTGGCTCATGCGACTCGGCCTCCTCGGCGGCCGCCGGAGCGGCTGAAAACCGGCCGCCGGCCGGATGGCAGGTGGCGCGCGAGCCATAGGTTTCGCACACTACCCCCATCATGACCTATCCCATGGAGCGGCTTCCCCGGTCGTTCAACCGGCCGAAGCCCAATTTGAAGGTCGTCGGCGCGGCGGTGCTCGTCGCACTCCTCGTCGTCGCGGTGTGGACCACCTACTACACCGTGCCCGCCGAGTCGGAGGGCGTCGTCCTCCGCTTCGGGCGGATGAACGAGACCGTGCCGTCCGGGCTCCACTTCAAGCTGCCGTTCGGGATCGACTCGGTCGAGATCGTCCCGGTGAAGCGACAGTTGAAGCAGGAGTTCGGGTTCGGCACCTCCGGCGCCACCAATCCCTGGCAGGCGACGACGGCGCGCGAGTGGCCGGCCGAGAAGGCGATGGTCACGGGCGATCTCAACGCCGCGCTCGTCGAGTGGGTCGTCCAGTACCGGATCGAGCGGCCCGATCTCTACCTCTTCAAGGTGCGGAACGCCGACGCGACGCTCCGCGACGCGTCCGAGAGCGTGATGCGCGAGGTGGTGGGCGACCGCACGGTCGACGAGGTCATCACGATCGGCCGCCAGGAGATCGAGGACGAGGCGCTCCAGAAGCTCCAGGCGCTCGCGGTCGAGTACGAGATGGGGATCAAGATCGACCAGGTGCAGTTGAAGAACGTGAACCCGCCAGAGAAAGTGCAGGCGTCGTTCAACGAAGTGAACCAGGCTCAGCAGGAGAAAGAGCGCGCCATCAACATCGCGAACGGCGAGTACAACAAGTCGATCCCCCGCGCGCGCGGCGAGGCCGCGCAGAAGATCCGCGCGGCCGAAGGGTACGCGCAGCGGCGCATCAACGAGGCGGAGGGCGACGTCTCGGCGTTCAACGCTCTCCTCGCCGAGTACGTCAAGGCGCCGGACGTGACGCGGCAGCGGCTCTACCTGGAGACGATGAGCGAGGTCCTCGCGAACGTGAAGCGGAAGATCGTCCTGGACGAGGACGCGAAGGGGCTCCTTCCGTTCCTCGATCTCGGCGGGGCCGGCGACCGGAGCGAGAGAGGGGGGACCGGACGATGACCAGAGCGAACATGCTGAAGGCCGTCGTCGCGATCGTCATCGCGATCCCGGCGCTCCTTCTGCTCACGGGCGCCGTCTACTCGGTGCGCGAAACCGAGCAGGTGATCATCACCGAGTTCGGGAAGCCGGTGGGCGAGCCGATCTTCAATGCCGGGCTGCACTTCAAGAAGCCGTTCATCCAGAAGGTCAACCGGATCGAGAGACGCATTCTCGAGTGGGACGGCCAGCGCACCGAGATGCCGACTCGCGACAAGCTCTACATCTCCGTCGACACGTTCGGCCGATGGCGCATCACCCAGCCGCTCGAGTACTTCAGGCGCTTGAAGGACGAGCGCAGCGCGCAATCGCGCCTCGAGGACATCCTCGGCAGCGAGACCCGGAACGCGATCGCGAAGCACGATCTCATCGAGGTCGTCCGCACGACGAAGGATCGCGTGCCGGAGCGCTCCGAGACGCTCGAGGAGGTGGGGGAGGGCGGCGACAAGATCGGCGTCCTGCACCCGATCATGAAGGGCCGCCGGAAGATCGAGGAGCAGGTGAAAAACGCCGCCAAGGGTAAGCTCGCCGAGTTCGGAATCGATCTCCTCGACGTCCGCTTCAAGCGGATCAACTACAACCCGAGCGTCGTCGACAAGATCTACGACCGCATGACGTCCGAGCGCCAGCAGATCGCGTCGCTCTTCCGGTCGGAAGGGGAGGGCGAGGCCGCGAAGATCCTCGGCAACAGGGAGCGCGACCTCGACGTGATCGAGTCCGAGGCGTACCGCACCGTGCAGGAGATCCGCGGCGCCGCCGACGCGAGAGCGACCGAGATCTACGCGCTCGCGTACGGCCGCACGCCGGAGGCGCGGGAGCTCTACGACTTCGTGAAGACGATGGAGACCCTGAGAGAGGTCCTCGGCGCCGACTCGACGCTCGTCTTCTCGACATCGAGCGACCTCTTCAAGTTCCTGAAGCGCGCGTCGGGTCGTGAGGCCGGGGGGTAGGCGCGGCCGTTCGGCTACTCGACGAGGACAATCGTCCGCAGCTCCTCGGCCGATGCCGCAAACGTGCGCCGAGCGACCTCGCGATCGCCGTCGAAGACCTCGAGCACGTACGCTCCGACCGGGAGCTGGGAGTTGTAGCTCGTCTTCGATCCGACGCCAGACTGCTCCCAGGCAATGCGTCCCCTCTCGTCGCGGACGACGAAGCGCGGTGCCTCGCTCGACTCGAGGAGCGGCGACTCCTCGAAGACGAGGTTCACGGCGCCGGCTCGGACCGCGCGGAAGTCGTACGCGATTTCCGTCGCGCCGGACGGGACGAGGAGCTCGACGCCCGATTCCGGGGCGACGCCGGCGCGCATGTAATCGTTCCACGCCGAGATGCTGGGCCGATACCGGCCGGGAGGGAGGCCCGCCGCGACGTACGTGCCGTCCCGCCGGAGAGAAGCTTTGAACCGTTCGTTCCGTCCGGCCGCGACGAAGTGAAGCGAGTAATCGCGCTCGCCGAGATCGACGCCCGGGCCGAGTGCGATCGTCCCGCTGACGCGCGCGCCGGGATCGAGGAGGACGTCGATCGGCCGCGCGGGGCCTTCGCAGCCGACTTCGACCGCGACGCCGTCCGACGAGACGTATCCCGGCGCGTGGACCGCGAGCGTCCACTCGCCGGTGGGAACGGAATCGAAGACGAACCGTCCGGGCAGATCCGCGCGCGCGCGGAGGGTAGTCGCGCCGCGCGCAAGCGTGGCTCCGCATCGGCCGACGACGCGTCCCGTCCTCGAATCCCGAACGGTGCCGCGGACGACCGCGGCCTCGTTCGCCGCAACCTCGGGATCGGGGAGCGTGAGCAAGAGCTCAACCGCGTCCGTCGGGACGTTCTCGAGCCGCGCCCGACCGGGCGCGGGCCTCCCGGGACCGAGCGGCGCCGTTGTCGCCTCGAGGTGATAGGGCCCCGGCGGAAGGCCCTCGAACGTGAACGCGCCGTTCATGTCGGTCGGAGCCGTATCGTAGACGCGCGCGGTCCGGAAGAGCGGAGAGGCGCCGGGCGCGAAGACTCCGGGCGGCGGGAAGGCCTCGTCGGACGGGAGGGCGGCGTCCGCGATCGCGACGGAGGCGCCGGCGGCGGGGCGCCCGCTCTCGTATCTCACGCGGCCGACCGCGCCGTGCCCTGGAGGTAACGCGATCCGCGCTGCCGGCGGATCGTCCGCGGCGGGATGAAACTCGGGCGAAGCCGTGCGCGCAAAGCCGCGGGCCTCCGCAACCACGACGACAGGGGCGCGCGGTGCCTGCGGGAACGCGAGACGCGCGCGGCCGGCCGCGTCCGTGCGCGTCGCGGCGACGTTCGCGGGCCGCGCCACGGTGAGCACGCGCGCCCCGGCGATCGGCCGGCCGCCCCAGTCGACGACCTCGACCTTTGCCTCGGGAAGCCGGTCGAGCACGATGTCGGGGGCCTCCACGTCCGCGCCGGCGCGGACGACGACCTCGATCGTCACGGCCGGAGGCGGATTCGGGCCCGGCCACTGCGCGAAGACCTGCACGGGAACGTCCTCCGCCCGGCTGGCGCACACGTCGTCGATGACGTAGCGTCCCGCGGCGTCGCTCGTCGCCCGCGACTGCCAGTGGTTCTCGAGCCGCTGCGAGTAGACGACGACGGCGACGCCGGAGAGAGGCTCCCCGCTGCCGTCAAAGACTCGCCCTCGGATCGCGATCCGGGGCCAGCAAAGGATCTCGGCGTCCCACGCGTCGCCGTCGCTCCGGAGCGGCACTTCGGCCGCCGCGGGCGCGTAGCCGTCCGGGTGGGCGAGGAGGACGCCGATCGATCTCCCGAGAGTCGTTCCCGCCGTCCTCGTCGGATCCGCGTCGTAGAAGCCTCTCGCCGGGAGATGGGGAATCGCGAACGAGCCGTCCGCCGCCGAGACGATCGGGGATGCGGGCTCGTCGCCCAGCGACGCGTCGAACGGCCGGTAGCGGATCGTCACGCCGCCGAGCGGCGCGCGAGTGTCGCCGTCCAGGACCCTTCCCTCGACGCGCGCGCCGCGAGCGAGGACGATGTTGCGCTCGACGGGCCCGCGCTCGTCCGGCCGGACGGGCCCGAACTCAGACGAGTAGAACGCGAGCGAGAGCGGCGCGAAGCCGTCCGCCCGGGCGTCGAGCGTGGCGCCGTACGGATGGCCCCACGGGAGGGAAACGCCCGTCAAGCAGTAGCGGCCGGACGCGTCGGCGAGGCCCTCGCACGCGACGCGAGCCTCCGCGAGCGACGTCGAGAAGCGCACGCGCGCTAAGGCGACGGGCCGGCCTTCGACGTCCACGACGACGCCGGCGATCGTCCCGCCTTCTTTGAGCTCGAGAACGACCTCTTCGCCGGCGAGAACCCAGTCGAGCGCGGCCGGCGCGAGTCCGGCCGCCTCCGCGACGACCGTGAACGGCCCGGCGTCGGCCGCGACGTCGACCGAGAACCGGCCGCTCTCGTTGCACTCGTCCCGGACGGCGGCCTTCGCGTCGCCGCGCGGAATCGACGTCACGCGCGCGCCGGCGACCGGCAATCCGCCGGAGGCGATCACGAGGCCCGTCACGCGCGCCGTCGCCGCGGCGCCGGCACCGGCGGGAAGGGCATCGTCATCGGCCGGGGACGCGCCGTTCGCCGGCCGCGAACCGATTCCGCGTTCGCGGGACGATGCCGCCGCGCCGCCGCTTTCGGCGGGGAGGGCCGGTCTCCCGCTCGTGCGCCAGAGCGAGACGCCGGTCGCGACGACGCCGAGGAGCACGGCCGCGGTCGCGGCCACGATCGACTTTTTCGCGCTCACGAGCGACGCTCCCTTCACGATCGCCGCGGCGGCGCCGCCGCCTCGCCGCGCAAGGGAGGCGAAGAGGAGCCACGCGGCGCGCCGGTCGCCGCCGTGCTCGGCGTCGAGCCGTTCTTTGAGGAGCGCGAGCGCCCGCTTCAGGCGGGTCCGGACGGTCTCGACCGGCACGCCGAGCCGACGCGCGATGCGCCGCGGCGGCAGGTCCTCGAAGTAGCGGAGGAGGACGACCGATCGGTGCGGCTCCGCGAGCGCGAGGACCGCGCCGACGACGCGGCGTCGCGCCGCCTCGGCCGCGACCACGTCCGCCGCGGCCGCGACTCCCTCCGGACGGGCGGCTCTTTCCTCGCGGCGGGAGCGCCTCTCGTCGCCGCGCCGCGCGTCGAGCGCGAACCGGCGGGCGACGGTCGCGAGCCACGACCGCTCGGCGCGGATGTCCCTCGGCGGGCTCTCGATCGCCGCGAGCCACGTCTCCTGCGCCACGTCGTCGGCCCGGGCGGCGTCGCGGAGAAGGCTCCGCGCGAGCGCGCGGACCCATCGCTCGTGGCGGAGGAGCGACTCGATCGAGGGCGGCGCGGGCGAGGTCATGGCTTCACGGAAATAGACGCCGTGGACGGAGAATCCGGTTCGCGCTGCGACCGATCATGCGCCGTTTCCGGCTCGTGGAAGCGGAATCGCGGAGCGGACAGGCGATTGGCCGGTGTCCGCGAGCGGGTGCCAGAGGGCCCACGTGCGCCACGCGCGGCGCAAGAAACCTTTTATGTTTGACGGCTTGACGCGTCAGCTTGTCGATTCTGGGCGGAGGAACCAGCCCTCAGCGGCGCATCCGGCGGCTCGCGGCAGCCGGCGGGCCGCCTGGAGTGCCGACTGACACGCCGCGTGTCGCTCGCCCGGCGGCCATGGCGCCTCAGCGCCGAAACGGCTTCCCGAATCGGTCCACGGCGATCGCCTCGTTCACGCCGCGCGGGCGGATCCTCGTCCGCGAGGGCGGCGCGGGCGGCGACTCTCCGGGAAGCGTGGAACGATCGCCGTCGAGCAAGATCCGGATCGCATAGTTCGAGCAGCGATCCTCGAGCGCCAGCATCGAGCCGGACAGCGTGTACGACGAGTTGCCGAGCAGCGTCTCGACCGTTCGGTCGCTGGCGATCGCGGTCCCGACGCCGGCCGAGAAGTCGCCCGCGAGAGGCACGGCCACCGCATACAGGTCTCCCATTCCTGAAAGAGGTTGAGAGAGATTGATGTCGAAAAGGTCGAAGACGATGGGTGCCCCCAGTATTGGGAGCGGCACTTCTCCGACGCCGTCGTGAGTCCCGATCGATCTCAGGAGCCCTGCGGGTGAAAAATCGGGACCGGCGGGGAGCGCGAGATCTTCCCGTCGAAGCTCGATCGCATCCAGCCCCAGCAGTCCGGAGCTTCCAAACTCCCCGCCAATCACCTCGATCCCGGTGACGTTGAAGGAGATCTTTGGAAGGTCGAGTAGCGGAAACCTCACCTGCAAGGAGTCTCCGGTCTGAACCGGCGTCTGCGCCACCAGGTACTCGTCGGGTCGATTGTCGTCGAGCGATCCCGGCCGTCGGCGCAAGCCCACGACGCCGATTTCGGAGTCGACGCACGTCGTCCCTTCGACGACGCAGGGATCGACGTCCACTGCAGGATCGTCGAAAAGCACGAAGAATCGGACGTTCGGGCTGGAGGCCGAAATGGGGCCCATCATGTTCAATGCCGCTGGAGTGCACACTTGCGTCCGCAGGATCGTCACGCCGGCGGGAAAGACCTGGCTCGTGCCGAGGGCGCTCGGAGTGCATGCCAACGTTCGAAACTGCGTCGTCGCGTCCAACGTACCGGTTCCACCGATGCTCGTCTTGTCGACGCACACGGTGATGCGGCGAGTGACGGCTGCCGCCGATCTGTTGTTCACGCGGATCGCGAGCGTGATGAAATCGTCCGTGGGCTTCGGCGTCGGGTTTGGCCGGACGGCTGTCACGACTGGCCTCCCTCGGTCGCCGGGATAGCGGTACGAGCCGGAAAAGCGCACCGTCAGGTCAACGCATCCAGTCTCGATCGCGGTCAGCTCGAGGAAGTGGTTTCCGCACCGGAGAGGCTCGAACGCGGTGCTCGCCGGCACGTAGGTGATCGACCGACCACGGGGCGGCCCGCCGGTGTCGAGGAGCAGGCCGCAGAAGTCGAGCGGACCGGCGCCGAACGCCGGCTCGCGCCCGACGAGAAAGCTGCTCCCCGCGGGCGGAGCGATCGGCGCCGGAAACGTCACGACGCGAGGATCGACGAGAGAGCTCGAGCAGGCGCCCCCCGACGGCAGCGCCGTCGTGATCAGCCCGGCCGCCGTCATGTCCGGATAGCCGGGGTTCATGACGTCTTCCGAGCGCAGCGTGACGTCCGTGATCCCGCCGGCTCCGGAGCCGAGCGAGTACTCGCCGATCGACGCGCCGCAGAGGAGCGTTCCAGGGTCGAAGTCGCCGGCCTCGTACCGGGTGATGAACGATGAACTCCCCGTCCCGTCGAGGACGTAGAAAGCGCCCTCGTTCGTTCCATCGGTCACGCGCAAAATCCCGCCGCCGGCCCACGCCGAAAGAGATGAAGACATGAGAATCGCAGCTCCGATGAGCATGCTCGTCGTGAAGCGACTGGCTTCGGCCATGGCTCTCGTCTCCTGAAGTCGTTCGAAGAACTGCACTCGATTGCATTCCGTTTCGAACGTCACGTCATGCTCCGGCGGCCGACCCCCTGGCTCAAGTCCCCCGGGTGTCCGGGGTCCGCGGCGTTGCCGCGCGTCGCTCTCGCCCCGTCCGCGTTCGCCGGGGTGGACCGTCTCGCGCGCCTCGCCAGGCGGCGTTCGTCACGGACACTCCTGAATGAGCATCCGAATCATGTGATTCCCGGCGAACTCGTACGAAAAAGCGCCGCCGGCCGGGATCCTGCCGGAATGGAGTAGGAGAAGTGTCTCGGGCGTGGTGTCGAGCCCGATCGCCGTGTGGTTGGCCGCATTCTCTCCCGCCAGGTAGCGGACCACGACGGACAATCCGGCGAGGCCATAGGCGCTCGGAGTCACGAGAAACGGCGCGATGGGCGCAGTCGTGTCGCCGGCGACAGCGGGTAGGACGATGGGAGCGGCCGGATCGTAGGCCGCGATGAAACCGGCGGCATTCATGTTGGGCACCCCCGGCACCGTTGCCGTCCGGAGCTCGATGCTGTCGAGGCCGATTGCGGCGCCCACCGACATGCCGAAGACTTCGAATCCGACGACGTTGAACGATACGACCGGCAGCTCCTCGATCGAGAAAAAGACGCTGAGTGCGTCGCCTGCGAGGCTCACGGCGTTGGGCGAGCGTCGAAAATCCTCGGCGGTGCCGTCGTCCGCCTGGAACGGCGGGCGCCACCCGGTGACGTCTTCCTCGAGAGCCACGGCGCAGGTCCCGTCTAGCTCGCACGGATCGAAGTCCACCGCCGGATCGTCCACGAGGACGCGGAAGGGGACATTCACCGGTCCCTAGTTATTGATGAGATTGTTCATCTGCGTCTTTACAGAAGCGGAGGAGATCTCGAGCTTCAAGATCGTGGCCCCCGTCGGAAGTGTGAGCGGATTCATGATCGGTGGACCACCGCCGCAGGGTCGAAAGAAGGGCGTGATCGACTTCAGCCCTAGCGCCGGATTGAACACCGACCTATCCACGCAGATGTCGAGGTTTCGGCTGACGGGGGAGCCGGTCGTATTCATGATCCGGATGGTCGCCCGGGTATTGTCATCGGTAATCGTCGCCCCCGCGTTGGGTCTGCACGTGTACAGGATCGGACGAAAGCCGATGGCGCAGGTGGACGGGTCCGAGGGCGCGTGCACGAGAAAGTCGACCGTCAGACCGCCTCCCGCCCGGACGCTCCCGCACAGAGCGCCGATGACGCCGATCGACGCGATCGCGATCCCGGCGACGCGACGACACGCTCTCAACTCGCGACCTATTTCGAGCATGGGAATCTCCTCATCGCATCCGATGTCGCTGGACGCGCCTCGTGAATCGAGCCGCGTGAGAGTTGCATCCTCGATCGCGATTGTGGCCCCCTTCGCGAGCGAAGTCAATCGAGACGGCTCTTTCCGGCGCGTTCAACTCGACGAGCGCCCGCGAGTCTCTCGAGTCTCGGAAGTGATTGATCCTGCGGGAGTTCCGGGTTCGCCGATCTGCGTCTCGGCAGCCCGCGTCAGCGATCGAAAGTCGAAAAAAGGGCGGCCGCGAGCAGCGCCTCGAAGTGCGCGCTCGCGGCCGCGAAGTCGGCCCGCCGATTCCCGCTTACGGCAGGTCGAGGTTCATGACGAACTGCGTCACGTGGGGCACGCCCGCGCGACGCTGCATGTTGGTCGGGCTCCGGTTCGAGCTGCCGAGGTCGAGAAACGTCCGCCCGAGAGGCGTCCCCGTGTAGGCGGTCGCCGTGAAGCCGCCGAGCGTGCCGACCCCCTCGAAGAACTCGGTCGTGACGAGGAGGTTGCAGGCGTTCGAGTAGTCGAGGTCGCCCATCCCGAGAGTCAGGTGCTCGAGCCCCGGGAAGACCGCGGGGCTCGTCCACCGGCCGATGCGCTTCTGGTAGTAGGGCCCGAGGGCTGAGGCGAACGATCCCGACCCGCAGGCTCCCATCGTGGAGACGTCGGCGAGGTCGTATTGCGCGTTCGCCGCCGGGCTCCCGGAGCACGTGCAGAAGGAGCCGAGCTGGTTGAGGAATCCGCCGACCTGCTCCTCGCCGCGGCAGATGTTGGGAATCGTGGACCAGTCGTTCCGGCGCAGGGCTTCGTTTCCGATCGGCCCGACCGGCGTCGGCGTCGTCGCCGAGTCGACGACGAAGCCCGCGCCCGGCCCGAGGAACGTGAATGAGCGCGTCGGGTGGAAACCGCTAGACGGCGCCGGCCGCGGCGAGCCCGCCTGGTGGTGGATCTTGTCGCAGTCGTGGTTCAGCGTCCAGGCGGCCGTCCAGGTCGCGTTGTTGCAGTCGAAGGCGTAGTCGACGTAGCCGCCCACGTAGATCCCGCCGAAGGAGGCGCGGCAGGCCGGGACGACGTTCGGGTTCGTCCCCGCGCTGCTCCCGAGGAGGAACGCCGTCGACTTCAGGTCTCCGTTCAGGAGGAAGCGCCAGACGCCGTAGACGTTCCCGCCCGGGTCGTTCTCGAGCCAGTTCCTCGCGTAGTGGGCGCGCATCTTCCCCTGCCAGAGGACCTGGTTCGAGCCGCAGGTCTTGATCTTGAACTGGATGAGGTAGACGCCGCAGACCGGCCCGTTCACGATGACCGGCTGGGGTGCGCCGATGTCGACGCAGAGGTTCTGGTTGATTTGCGGGGAACAGTCCCGGAAGCAGACGAATCGCGCGCTCTGCGAGATCGGAGGGATGACCGGGAGGTTCGGAGTGACGAGGGTGCAACACGGCTGCGTGTCGAGAAGATCGGGGACGCACTGGGCGCGCGCCGGCGGCGCGGCCGGGCCGAACGCCACGGCCGCGAGAATCGCGAGCGGCGGAAAGAGCGGGAAAAGAGCGCGGGACACGGGAGCCTCCTTCGACGGGGGAGGAGACGGCGGGGGTGCCGGCGAAGTGCCGGGAGCTTCGAGCCTCTCCGACCCTTCCCTACGGGCGGAGGAGGGGCGTTCTGACAGCTCGCCCGCGGTTTTTTCCCGCTCCCCGCGCGGATTCCGCCGCCCGGAGGGCGCTCACGGCCCCGCCGGCACGAACCGGTAGATCCGCCACGGCTCGTCGAGGAGGTCTTCGAGCGGCGGCACCGCGATCAAGGGCGAGACGTAGGTCCCGTCGGAGCCGTTCACCGTCCAGCCCGTGTCGGACCACGCGAACTGGAACGACTTCCGCTCGACGCGGTAGGTGACGCCGGGCGAGAGCCCGTAGTGCGACGGCGTGATCGAGAACGAGACGATCGCGGGGTTGGGAGTGAAGTTCGTGAGGACGACGCCCGTGAACCCGCCCGGCCGGTCGTCCGACCAGCCGCTCGAGACGACCCGCGGGACCGACTGGATCGTCTCCACGCCCTTCCAGATCGTGCGGATATCGACCGTGTCGGCGTTCGACGCGGGCGTCACGCCGGGATCGCGGAGCGACCGGCCGAGGATGAGGAACTCGGGAACGCCCACTCGGAGCGCCGCCATGGCCGCGAAGTAGCGGTGCTCGTCCTGGAGCTCCGCCGGGAGGTCGTCGGGGATCCCTTCGTACGTGACGAATTGCGGCTCCTGCGACACCTGCATGATCATGAGCCGCCCGAGCATCGCGAGCTGCCCGATCCGGTAGCGGAGGAGCATGAGGTCGCCGAGGGGATGCGTCGCGTCGACGTACGTCTCGACGACCTTCGTGAACGGCGGCACCTTGCCCGGCCAGAGATTGTAGTCGTGGTAGAGATGCCTGAAGAGCGGGACCGGCACCGAGTCGGTGACAGTGCGGCCGATGCCCGAGGCCGAGTCGTCGTACGGCTCCGTGAACGAGCGGCCGTTCAGCACGAACTGCGTGATCATGGTCTCGGGCTCGTGCTCCATGCCGAGGAGGATCGTGGGGATTCCGAGCTCCGTCTCCGCCCGCAGCCTGAGCTGCGCGGCGAGCGCGAGCCAGCCCGTCGAGAGATACCTTCCGCCGCCGATCACGTGATCGTGCGACACCGGGTCGACGACCGCCGGGTCGGTGACTGCGGGGGCGTAGCACGGGAACGACCAGTTCCCGTCCCCCGAGAGCGCCGCCATCGTGAAGCCCGGCTGCCCGAGGTGCATCGAGTCCGACATCACGCGCAGGACGACGTCGGACCGGTGCGACCTGAGCCACGAGCTGCCGAGGCACGTGCGCCACGTGTTCGGGTCCGGCGCCACCGGGTCGAGCTTCGAGTCGCGCATGACGCCGTGGACGAGGGCCTCGGCGACGTTGATGCCGTCGATCGCGATCCCGGACGTGTCGCGGTTGAGAGCGACCTCGCGGACGGGCAGCCCGCCCGCGGCGGGGAACCGGACGCTCTGGAGGAACTCGGGGACGCCGTTCCGGAGCGGCTCGGCGTGGTCGTCGCCCGGCACGCCCATCAGGACCCCGCCCGTCTCCTCGTCGACGTGGTAGCGCGCGAGGAGGACGAGCGGCGTCAGGTCGCGCTGCCTCAGCGGGTCGAAGCGGTTGAAGACGTCGTCGTAGAACCGGAGCAGCCGCTGGACCTTCAGGTACTCCCCCACGGGGTCGACGTCGACGGGCTCGTTCGGAAGCTGGAAGCGGAACGCGAATGCGGTCAGCTTGAGCGGGGCGGTGACGTCGGCCCGGTCGGCGATCGAGCCGCGCGAGAGGAACGGCGCCGGCGCGCCCGTCACCCACTCGCGGTAGATCTCGGCCGCGTCCGTCCAGTCCCCGGTGAACGTCGTGACGACCATCGGGTAGGAAAGCTCTTGCTTCAGCCTGAGGCGCGACAGCTCCACCCTCCGCTCCGCGGCGGTCGAGCCGGATCCGACCGACGGGCTCGTGTTGAAGTGGGTGAAGTAGTAGTAGAAGCGGCGCACTTCCGGGCGAAGGAACGACTGGCCCGAGTTGAAGTAGAGGTTCTTCGTCGTCCCGAGGAGGTCCTCGGCCTGGACGTAGAGGCCCGCGTGCGCCGGGTCGTAGTAGGCCATGAACTGCGTGAACATCTGGCCCGGGTACGTGAAGAACGCGTCTCTCACCGAGCCCTCGACCGCGTCGCGCTCCGGGAAGTCGTTCTCGCGGACGAGCGGCTCGCGGAGCTTCATGCCGCCGCCGAACGGCGTCGCGAGGCGGTCGGTCGTGCCGTCCCGCTCGATCACGTCGATGGCGAAGTAGGGGAATCGCACCGCGTACACGGCGTAGCTCCCGAAGGACGCCGCGGCCTCGATGTCCCACTCGCTCTTCCCGTCGGAGCGGAGCGTCACCTTGACAACGACCTCGAGCGTCTGGGCCGTCCCGGGCACGGGGATGCGGTGCCAGAGCATGCGGGCCTGCGTCGGCGAGTCGTCGACGATCTCCGTGTCCGCGAGCGGCAGGAAGATCGAGTCGATCGGGTTGGGCGGCACGGTGATCGGCGGCATCGAGTCGGGATCCGCGAAGCTCCGGAGCTCGACGCTGAAGACGGGCGAGTAGACCGTCTTGAAGCGCGTGCCGGTCGCGAGGTCGTCGATGTTCTTCACCGCGAGGATCGCCGTCGTCGCGGTTGGGTTCTGGCGCACCTTCGCGAGGACGACCTTCATGCGCGAGTTCTGGAGGGGGTGCTTCTCCATGATCTCGGCGGCGCCTCGAGCCGCGGGGGCGGCCAGGGCGAAGAGGGCGAGAGCGGCGATCGCGGCTCGAAGGCGGGAAGACGGGGGCATCGGGGCCCTCCTCGCGCGGAACGGGTTTCCGGAAGAGGGGAGTCGTCCGGTCCGCCCCGAGAGTCGGCCGGCGCCGATCGGAGCGCGGCCTTTCTGGACCTCGAATCTCCCTGCGGAGTCTCGACGTCATTAATTGTCCGCCGGCGAGAAGGGCGCGTCAAGCCGCGCGAGCCCGAAAATCAAGCCCGCGGAGCCGAAAAGGAGCGCGCGCGCCGCCCCGCGAGTGAGGAGGAAGGAAAAAAGGAGAGGGCCCGGGATCGAGCGGCATCCCGGGCCCATTGCGGGCGAGGCCGAGCGTCAGAGGCCGAGGAGGATCGACCCGATGGTCGCGTAGATCACGGCGGAGTTGCCCGTCGGCGAGACCGAGCGCGTCGTGATCCCGCCCTGGTCGCTCCACATGACCTGCACGATGGGCGCCATGTGGCGCGCGAGCGTGTCCACCGTGGGCAGGAGCGCCATGTCGATCGGGACGCGCTTCGATCCGCGCCAGCCCGAGAGGAACGGGGCCGCGAGGTTGTAGACGTAGCGGAGCCCGTTCTCGAGATCGACGTAGACGAGGCTTCCGACCCGCGAGTCGGGGCCGACGTCGAGCGTCCCGAGCGCGCGCGCGAACCGCGTGTCGCGGCCGAGGCCGCCCGACCCCGCGGCGAGCGTCGCCTTCACCATCGACGCCTGCGGCGCGATCACGACCGAGTCGTCCGTGATCGCGAAGTGGAGGCCGAAGGGCGCGCCCTCGGGCGCGATCGAGTGCAGGGTCGCCCCGGAATCGGTCGTCGAGACGGTGTGCCGCGGCGCTCCGGAGCCCGCGTGCTCGCGGATCTTCTCGTCGAGCCGGCCGATCGCGAGCTTGATCTTCTCCGCGTCGCGGAGGCGCGCGACGAACGCCATGTCGGGCACGGGCCCGCTCTTCGGGGCGCGGAGGACGAAGGTGAACTCGTCGCCGATCGCCTCGACGACGTCGGCGATCGGATCGAAGCCGATCTCGGCTCTCGCCTCGGCCAGGGCCGAGTCGATCTCCGCCGCGGCTCCCGGCTTCACGGCCGAGGCGATGCGGCGGATCTCCGACCAGAGCTCGCTCGGGTCCGCGTGGAGCCCGGCGAAGACGAGCGCGTCGCTCGGCGCGACGTCGAGCGATTCGAAGGGCCGCTGCGGCAGGTCGAGGAGCTTCAGGATCCCGCGGCGCTCGCCGGGGGCGTCGAGGTAGAACGTGTCGTAGACGCCGTCTTTTCCGATCGTCGTCGCGAGGCCCGCGGCGCGCGCGTCGAGGACGCCGAGAGCGGCAAGGACGGCGCGCTTCTCGTCGTCGATCCGGCTCGAGAACGCCTCGATCGCGGCCGCGACGTCGGCGTACGCGGCGACCGACGGGCCGTTCCCGCGGATGCGCGACATGACGCGCCCGAACGCCGGGTCGGCGGCGAGCGCGGGCCGCCGCGAGGTCCCCGACGCGGCCTCGATCGCGTCGTTCATCGCCTCCTCGTCGTTCGTCAGGAGGAGCGACGGGCCGACGACGGCCGAGTGGATGGCGAAGGGCATCCCGTTCGCCCGGACGCTCTCGACCGTGACGCTCCCGTACGAGTAGGAGTCGATCGAGATCTCGACGCCGGGACCGGCTTCTCGCCGCGCCTTCGCGACGAGGCCGCGCGCGATCTCGCGGATGCGTCTCGCGTTCTCGCCGACGTCGACCGACGCGACGACGCGCGGCATCGATCCTGCCGGCGCGGGCGGAAGCACGGCGATCGCCGCCTGGCCGCGGATAAACGACTGGAATTCCCGCGAGTCGAGGCCGGTCTCGCGCGCGAACGCCTCGCGGCCCGCCTCGATCTTCGTCCGGACCTCGCGCACGGCGTCGCCGAGGAACGCCTGGACCTCGGGCTCGAGCCAGAGGCGGTAGGTCGCGGTGGACTTGAGACTCTCGACGAACGCGGGAACGTCGTCGATCGACGCGTAGAGGATCGTCCCGCTCGGGACGATCTCCGAGAGGCGGAACGCGCGAGCGGGCTTCGCCGCGGTCTCGCCCGCCGCGGCGAGCTGGGCCATCGCGGGAGCCGAGGCGAACGCGAGCGCGAGCGCGCCCGCGAGCGCGAGGCGTCCGGCGGCGGGCCTGAGTCGGGGAATGAGCGCCGTCATGACGGTCGATCCTCCTGGGGTGGCGGGGAACGGTCTTCGCCCGTCCGGGCAAGACACGTTCCGATCCCATTATTATCACAAGTGGCGGCATCGCCGGACTTTGCGCGCATCCGCCGCACTCGCTTGCTGGGCAGGATCCGCCCAGTGGGCAATCGTCGCCGGTCAGCGACCGCCGTCCTTTTCCGCGCGCGCCCGGGCCCGCACGCTCTCGAGGAGGCGGCGGGCGTCCTCGTCGCCGGGCGCGATCTCGATCGCCCGCTCGAGCGCGGGGATCGCCCTGGCGAGATCGCCGCGCTCGGCGTAGAGATCGCCGAGCGGCTTTGGAACGAGCGGTTGCGCGGGATCGAGAGCGAGCGCGCGCTCGAGCGCCGCGATCGCGTCCTCCTTCCCGCCGCTCCGGTAGAGCGCCACGCCGAGATACGCGTGCGCGATCGCCTCGTCCGGACCGAGCGCCGCCGCGGCGCGGAAGCTCTCGACCGATCCCTCCGGGTCGAGGAGCCGGTACGTCACGAGCCCCTCGAGGAACGCGTGGCGCCAGAAGCGGGGGCTCGCCTCGCGGAGCTTCGCCGCAAGGTCGCGAGCGCGCTCGTACTCGGCGCCCCGCAGGAACCCTTCCACGTAGTCGGCGAGGATCTCGTTCGGCAGGCTGAAGTCGGGCGCGAGCGCGAGCGCCTCGGTCTCGATCGCGATGATCTCGTCGATCCTCTCCTCGAGGGCGCTCTCGCCGAGCCCGACCGACGCGAGACGGATCTCGTGCGCCGCGAAGAGCTTCGACGTCGCCTCGAAGCGGGCCCGCAGGCGGGCGCGCTCGTCCGGCGTCGCGTCCCTCGAGAACGGCGCCCGGGACGGGTCCTCGCGACGCCGCGCGAGGAAGCGGTGGGCGTCGAGGGCGCGGTCCCTCTCGCTCCGCCGCGCCCATCGCGACTGCGCGATCTCGACGGGAGGCACGTCCCCGAGAGCGGCCGGCGGGGTGAGCTCCTTCACGTGGAGCGAGAGCGCGTCGAGCGGGTCCGAGAAGAGCGTCGCGGCGATGCCGTGCGGCGGCGGACGAAGGCTCGCGAGGTTTTCGCGCAGCCGCGCGAGGCTCTCGGTCGCGCGCGTCGAGAAGATCGCCATGGGGCGGAACGCCTGCGGGTGCGCGATCCACATCGAGCGGTAGCCGGCCGCGGCGAGCCTCCGCTCCGCGTCCGGGTGGAGGCTTTCGTCGAGGCACTCGAGCGGCAGCGCGATCGTCCGGTCGGCGCCGTCCCTCGCCGCAGGCACGACGACCGCGGGCGCGACCGGGTCGAGGAGGGAGCGGAGCCCCGCCATCGCGAGAGCGCCGCGACCGCGCCACGGGGGGGCGACGACGTGCGTCGCGCCGGCGGGGATCTCGTCCACGAGAACGATGCCGGGCGGAAGCCCCGGCGGAAGGAGGTCGTCCGCGCCCGGGAGGAACCGGACGGCGAAAACGCTCTCCGCGCCGCGGCTCGCGAGCGCGGCGGCGGCCGCGCCGCCGCCGACGGGCGAGACGACGGCGCGCGGCGTCCGTCCGGAGAGGAAAAGCGCGATCTCCGCGACGCTCGTCTCGAGGATGGCGTCGGGCGCGTCCGTCCTCTGAACCTCGTCGCCGTCGACGAGGATGCGCGCCGCGCCGTCGGCGCGCCGGAGAAGGACTCCGGCGTGCGCACCGGACGAGGCCAGCGCCTCGACCGACTCGCCGGTCCTCAGGACCCCGGGCGCGAGGCCGCGCGGGGCGAGCGCGACGGCTGCGACGGACGCGGCCGCGGCGGCGGCCGCGGCGGCGGCGACCGGGAGGACGCCTCGCTCTTTCCGGGGGAGAGCGGCGGCGATCGCGCCGAGCGCAGCGGGGAGCGCCGCGGCGGCGAGCGCGATCCCGGGCGGGACGCCGGCGATCGAAAGCCCGTGGCCGCCGCAGAACGCGCCGAGCGGGATCGCCGCGAGGAGCGGCCACGCCGCGCGGCGCCGGCGCGCGAGGAGCGCTCCCGACGCGCCGCCCAGGATCGCCGCCGTCGGAGCGAGAAGGAGGAGCGCGGCAAGAAACGGCGCGAGGACGTCGCCCGTCGCGCCGGGACCGGCGCGGAAGCGGTCGAAGATCGCCTCGAGGCGGCCCGGGTCGCTCGCGTGCTCGATCGGGGCGAAGAGAAGAACGACCGATCCCGCGCCGAGCGCGAGGAGCGCGGCGGCGGCGCGCGGAAGGACGCGCGCGACGAGCGCGCCGCCGAGGCCGAACGGGAGGAAGTAGGCGGCCGCCACGAGGCCCGAGAACGCGGGCGTAAACGGCGCGTCGGGCGCGATCGCG
>Ga0187892_10004555_pt1 | contig 23087 bp, 23 predicted proteins | sample MA1701073metaG_FD_139345 | JGI IMG/M metagenome (GOLD analysis project Ga0187892, IMG submission 139345) | Bio-ooze microbial communities from a basaltic lava cave in the Kipuka Kanohina Cave System on the Island of Hawaii, USA - MA170107-3 metaG ... | reverse complement strand
TGGGGCAGGTTTCCAACCTGCCCCATACCGCGCTCGCGGCTGGTTTAGTCGTTCGCCGGGTTGTGGGGCAGGTTGGAAACCTGCCCCACAACCCCTTGCAAAAAGCTTGCCTTAATCTCATTGAGCGTCAGCGACCTGAGCTTCGATCAAAAGGTCGCTTGCCGAGGCTCAGGTCGCTGACGCTCCCCGTACTGCATCCCGGCAGTTACATCTCAAACAGGAGAAACGCGATGACGCAGGAAGAGAGAAAAGAACTGATCGCCAAATATGCCGCTGGCTACGGCGAAGTGGTCAACGCGCTGGAAGGATTCCCGGCGGACAAGCTGACCGCGCATCCGATCGCGGGCAAATGGAGCGCCGCCGAAATCGTCCAGCATCTGGCCGACAGCGAGATGACCAGCGCGATTCGGCTGCGGCGTTTGCTGGTCGAGGACAAGCCGGTCATTCAAGGCTACGACCAGGATTTGTTCGCGACGCGATTGCTTTACAACGAACGCGACATCGCTCCCGCGATGGAAGCGTTTCGCGGCGCGCGCGCGACGACCGCGCAATTGCTCGAACGAATGACCGACACAGACTGGCTGCGCGAAGGCATACACACCGAGAGCGGGCATTACACGGCGGAAGATTGGTTGCGGATTTACGCCGCGCATGCGCACGGACACGCTGATCAAATTCGCCGTTTGCGCGAAGCATTGTAGTGACACTGAAGAACGGATACGCATCGCTTCTACTTCAAACAACGAATGCATATCGCGGCTTATCACTTCGTCGTCAAACTGGATGATTGATGAGCCGCGACTCAACCAGGATTCAAATATGACCAGACCTGATTCAACCGAACACGCGCCGTATTTCGGCAAATACATTGAACTCGTGCCCGATGACGAAATCGTCACAACGCTGGGCAAACAGATTGAAGAGACGCTGGGCTTGCTTGGCGGTCTCAGCGAAGCTCAGGGCGATCTGCGTTACGCGCCCGGCAAATGGAGCGTCAAAGAAGTAATCGGTCACCTGATTGACACCGAGCGCATCTTCGCCTACCGCGCTTTGCGTTTCGCGCGCAACGACCAGACGCCACTCGCCGGTTTCGATGAGAATGGTTACGCCGCCAACTCCAGCTTCGGCTCGCGCAGCTTGGCCGATCTGGCCGGAGAGTTCGAGTGTGTGCGCAACTCGAACATCTACCTCTTCAAACATCTGGACGACGAGGCCTGGTCGCGCCGCGGCGTATCCAACCAGAACGAGATCAGCGTGCGCGCCCTGGCCTGGATCACCGCCGGACACGAACTTCATCATCGGGAGATTATCCGGTCCCGCTACCTCTGAGCGGAGAGGCAAACCAACCTGTCTTTACTGGCGCTGTTGATTTAAAATCAGCGCGGAGGTGACTTTATGGAAGAAGCAGTCAAAATTGAAATGACTCAGGAAGACCGTGTCTATCAGGAATTGATCAGGAAGCTCCGCGAAGAGTTCAAAGAAATCAGCGCGCAAATGGATGAGAGAGAGCAGAAGATCAACCAAACAATGGCTGAAACCGGCGCGATAATCAGCCGAATCAAGGTGATGCTCAATGTTGAAGCAGCTTTATGAGATTTTCGCCGACATTGTCTCTCTGCTCAAAAGACAAGACCGTTTGGAAAAGATTGTCGAGAAACAGGGGCAAGAGCTGAAAGAGTTGTCGCGAATGGTGGAGCGCCTGATCTACGAACAGCAACGCGCCGCTGAGCGTGAGGCTTACGAGCGCAAGCTGCTGCTCCTGGAAATGGAAAACCGCCTGCTCAAGGAAAAGCTGCAACTCCCGCCTCACCCTCAAGACGATGGAGACGAAGAAAACAGGAAGTAAATCCCTCTGCAAAAGTCTCAGCTTCAATTTCGACTAAAACCGCATTTCATCCCGCCGAAGCCTTGCTTTTTCAGCCGACTCGCATAGCATACGCGCCATGCTAACCACAAAAACCTGGCTCTTCATTGCGCTTGGCGGTTTCGCCGCCTACTACCTGTTCACGTGGCTTTCCGCCATCAGGCAGAAGCAAAGCGATGAACCCGCTGCTCCGGGGCCGATTCACACCGCCATCGGCTTCATCACCAACTTCTTCGACACGCTGGGCATAGGCTCGTTCGCCACGACCACGTCGTTGTACAAGTTGCGTAATCTGGTTAAGGACGAAGTCATTCCCGGCACGCTTAATGTCGGTCACACGCTGCCGACGATCGCGCAAGCCTTCATCTACATCGCCATCCTCAAGGTGGATATGAAGACGCTGATCTTGATGATCGCCGCGGCAGTCTTGGGCGCATGGCTTGGAGCCGGGGTAGTTTCCGGCTGGTCGCGCCGCAAGGTGCAAATCGGTATGGGATTCGCGCTCCTGGCCGCAGCCGTGTTGCTCTTGCTGAAGATCTTCAGTATTGCGCCGGCTGGCGCAGGCACGTTTGGCTTGGAGGGTGCGCGTCTGGTCATTGGTCTCGCGGGCAATTTCGTTTTAGGCGCATTGATGTCGCTCGGCATCGGGTTATACGCGCCGTGTCTGATTCTGGTCAGCTTCCTCGGAATGGTGGAGACCACCGCCTTCCCGATCATGATGGGATCGTGCGCGTTCTTAATGCCTGTCAGCAGCGCGGAATTCATTCGGAAGAGAAAATTTGATCTGAAAGCGACGGTCGGCCTGGCTCTCGGCGGCATCCCGGCGGTGCTGATTGCCGCTTACATCGTCAAATCTCTGGATCTTTATTACGTGCGCTGGCTAGTGGTGATCGTGGTGGTTTACACGGCGGTTTCGATGCTACGTTCGGCGATGGTGGAGCGGCAAGCGGCGGTCGCCAAACAAGAGGCGTAAACTTCAAATCAATCACAGTCGCGCGCGCAACAAACACTGGCCGTCATTGAATCGCTCAAAGGCGCGTCGAAAGATCAGATCGAGACGATAGTGCGTGGGACCGAAAGAATCGTTCGCGCTACCAATCCTGAGTTGGCTCGGATCGAGCTTCGCAAACAAGCGATGCAGGGCTTGCTTCTGCTCGCTTTGTTTTGTGTGGTTGGGACGGTCGTTGCCGCTCTGTTCGGTAGATCATCAGCCTGGCTTCCGTTTTGGGAGCGGTCTGCACTGGGGCGGCTGCGGCATTGGGCAGTGGTCAGACAGTCAAGCTCGCTGAATTTTCCGAAGCGATTGAAAAGCTTGTAGAGATAATCTACTCTTTGGGTGGGGTCAGCCGAAAGGACAATGAAAAATGAAACGAATGATCAAAGCCTTGTGGTTTCGCGCGTTAATAACCTTGTCCGTCATGCTACTCCCCATAGCTTTCTTTGGCGTGCGTTGGGGATGGAACACACCGCTTCAAGACGTTAGAGACGACTCTCCCGGGACAACGATCGCCATCCTCATCATCTCAGTCATTGCTGCTTTCCTGGCTGGATTCTACTTTGTTCGCGGGCTGGATTCGCAGCAATATTCCGATGCCTCTGAATTAACACAGTCAAGACATGAGCCTGAGATTGAGCAATGATGACCGCGCGCAGTTTACCGGCGAACACGGCCCTGCCGCGCAAATGGCTATGAAGATCATCGTCCGAATGGCCGAAGTCTGCGGCGCCGGATCGCTGATGGACATCACCGCCGCTCACATTGACAGCGCGCTTTACCAGGGCGACGCGACGCTCGAATTCGCCGAACACCTCGCCGGTCTTGGCGCGAAAGTCGCCATTCCCACTACGCTGAACGTCAGCGGCGTTGACGAGCACGGATGGCGCGATTGGGCCGTGCCACCGGAATGGGCTTTCAAAGCCCGACGCCAAATGGCCGCTTATCAGGGCATGGGTTGCCAGCCGACCTGGACCTGCGCTCCTTACCAAACCGAATGGAGACCGAAATTCGGCCAGCAGATTGCCTGGGGGGAATCGAACGCGATCTGTTTCGCCAACTCGGTCATCGGCGCGCGCACCGAACGCTATCCCGATTTGATGGATATTTGCGCGGCGATTACTGGTCGCGTTCCCGCCGCCGGATTGCACCTGACTGAGAATCGCGCCGGGCAGATTCTGATGCGACTCATTGATGTCCCGCGCCGTGTGCAGGGGGCAGATGAGTTTTATCCAGTGCTGGGTCATTTAATCGGAAAGATTGCTCAGGATCGCGTCCCCGTGGTCACAGGAATCGAAGTCGAACCAGCCGAAGATCAGCTCAAAGCTTTATGCGCGGCGGCTGCGTCCTCCGGCGCGGTCGCGCTCATTCATCTCGTCGGCGTCACGCCTGAAGCTGCTACGGTTGAAGAAGCTTTCCACGGAAAGTCGCCGCAACAAACTATCGAGACGCCGATGGAGAGTTTGCGCGCGGCGCGGCGCGAACTGACCACCGCCGATGGCGCAAAGCTGGAGATGGTCGCGCTCGGCAGCCCGCATTTTTCCCTGGCCGAATTTCAAAAACTGGCGCCGATGCTCGAAGGAAAACGTTGTCATCGCGATGTTCAGTTTCTGGTGACTTCGAGCCGGTTGATGACCGAACTTGCGGATCGGGCCGGATGCCTTGAACTGCTCAAACGATTCGGCGGCAAGGTAACAGTTGATACCTGCATCCTGACTACGCCGATGCTCCATCCGGAGGTCAAGACTCTGATGACCAACTCGGCCAAGTACGCCTACTACGCTCCGGGTCTCCTCGGCGCTCAGGTCGTGTTCGGGAAGCTGGAAGATTGCGTGCGATCGGCGGTGGAAGGCCGCGTCATCAGGGACGAATCGTTATGGAACGAATAATTCAAGGCAGACCGCTCGTCGCAGGCCGCGTCGAAGGAGAGGCGTTGGTCAGCGACGAGCCGTTGAGTTTCTGGGGAGGCTACGATCAGCGGACGGGCGAAATCATTGACCGCCGCCATCCGCTGTCGGGACAGATTGCCGCCGCTCGCGTGCTGGCGCTTCCGGCTTCGCGCGGATCGAGCACGACGACCGCGGTGTTGTTGGAATCAGTCCGATCGGGCAAAGCTCCGGCGGCGATTGTGACCAGCGTGGTGGATCGGTTTTTCGCGCTGGCTTCCATCGTCGCTGATGAAATGTACGGGAAACCGATTCCAGTCATCGCCCTCGCGCCTGATGATTTCGCCACATTGCAAAACGGCCAATGGATTCAGGTTTGCCAGGATGGAACGTTGATCGTCCGAACGAATTGAACTGTTTGACCATAGTGGCGTGGTGCTATAATTCGCCTTGCTGGTAGGCGGTCACTTGCCTGAGTCCTTGCTTCAAAATCTCCCAGGCAAGAGCCGCCATTGAAGCCATGAGTAAAAATAAACAACGGTGGTGGATGTCGCGCCTCAGGCGAATGCCGCAAACAGCGGGACGGCGAATTTCCACACAATTCCATCGCATCCCACAGAAGATCCGGTTCTTCCTCCTAACTTCACTGTTTGCTCTCTTGACCGCCCTCTTCGTTTCGCATTATCCGGTTTCAATCCTGCCGCAGTATCGCGTCGGCGACGTGGCCGAATACGACATCGTCGCGCCTGCGGATATGGTTGTGAAAGAAGAGGAAGACGCCAATGGTCTCGCCGCGCAATTCAAACGCAGCCCGGTTTTGTTGCACGCGGGCGAGAGGGTGACTGAAGAAAAGGCGCCGCTCATCGAAGCGGTGCGGCGCTACCAGCTTTCGCAACGGCAGCCGCAGCGGTGGATCGGGTTGTTGGCGTTGGTGGGCGTGATCTTCTACGCGCTCTACAAATCGGCGCTGACCAGCCAGTCGTCGCGGTTGGGGCCGCGCACGGCCTTCTGGGTCGCGGTGTCGGCGCTGATGTTTCAGACATTGCTCGTCCGCCTTGGGATGTTCGGCGCGGCGGTCTTGAGCACGCGGCCCGAGACGACGGGCTTCGGCGGTTTCTTCGAGCTTCAATTCGCGATTCCGTTCGCCGCCTGCGCGCTGGTGTTGTCGTTGTTGATCGGCTCTCAAGTGGCGCTGGTCGCGGCGTTGATGAGCGCGTTGCTGGTCGCCTTCATTTCGCCGCACGGGCTGGCGATGTCGGCCTTCGCGCTGGCGGGTTCGATCGTGGCGATTTACAGCGTTCAGCGTTATCACACGCGCAACGCAGTGACGGTGGCCAGTTCGGCGGTGGCCGGGATCAACGCATTGATGGGCGTCGTCGCGCTGCTGATCGCCAAACACGACTGGGACTGGTCGCAGATTGTGGGCGGGATCGCGCTTGGTTTAATCGGCGCGGCGTTGACGGCGGCGGTGGCGGCCCTGGCTATTCCGATTTACGAATCGGCCTTCGACATTCTGACCGATATGAAGCTGCTCGAACTGTCGAACGCCGATAATCCGCTATTGCGGGATTTGGCGATCCGCACTCCCGGCACCAGCCATCATTCATTCATGGTCGGATTGTTGGCCGAAGAGGCGGCGAAAGCCATCGGCGCCAACGCGCTGCTGGCGCGCACCGGGTGCCTGTATCACGACGTGGGCAAGCTGGCCGCGCCGAGTATGTACATCGAAAACCAGAAGGGTGGGCCGAATCCGCACGACAAAGTTTCGCCGCTCGAAAGCGTGCGCGTCATCACCGGCCACGTGCGGCGCGGAATTGAGATGGCTTCCGAAGCCGACCTGCCATCGCAGATCATAGACTTCATCCCCCAGCATCACGGCACGCGCGTGCTGGCTTACTTCTATCACAAAGCCAAAGCGCAGGCCGAGGCGCGCGGCGAGACGGTCAACATCGACGATTTCCGCTATCCGGGGCCGAAACCGCAAACCAGGGAGGCCGTCATCCTGATGCTCGCCGACGGCGCCGAAGCTTCGGTCCGCTCGCTCGAGGAGCAGACTCCCGAAAACATTCGGGGGATTGTCAAAAAGATCGCGGACACCGTGGTCGCCGACGGACAACTTGATGAAAGCAGCGTCACGATGCGCGAGTTGACGATGATCCGCGAGAGCCTGATCAACACGCTCACCAACATCTACCACCAGCGCATCAGCTACCCCGGTTTCAATCCTCCGAGCCAGATGGCCAGTCAGACGGCCGGCAGCGCGGCTGGCGAAGCCGAAAAAGAAATGAGCGAGGCGGAGTTGAAAGAGATTGAAGTGAGCAGCGCCGCCGCGCGCAAATGATGGCCGCCCGCAGCGGCTTCCAAACGGATTGACCTCGAACTTGCTACGACTCCAAATTCCCGATCCATCATTGATCCTGCTGATCGGCCCGTCGGGCGCGGGCAAATCAACTTTTGCGGCGCGCCATTTCAAACCGTCTGAGATTGTCTCTTCCGACCGCTGCCGCGCGCTGATCTGCGACGACGAAAACGATCAGAGCGTCAACTACGCGGCCTTCGGCTTGCTCCGCCACATTACGCGGGCCAGGTTGTCGTTGCGGCGATTGACCGTGATTGACGCGACGAACCTGGAAACTCGCGCCCGGCGCGGGTTGCTGCGCATCGCCGGCGTTTATCAAATTCCCGTCGTCGCCATCGCCTTCAACGTCCCGCTGGAAAAATGTCTGGCACAGAACCTGGCCCGCTCCGGGCGGGTTGTGAAAGAGGAAGTCATTAGCTACCACGCGGCGCAATTTGAGTGGGCGATTTCGAGACTGGATCGTGAGGGCTACGCGCGAGTTTACCGGTTGGACGAGACGACCGTGAATGATGTGGTGATTAACCGGGTCGAGAGCTAAAACCCGGACGACGTAAATTTAATTTGCGGATACTCAATTTTCCACTTCATAAAGTTGGAATAAACGGTTGATTGAAAATGCTATGCATGTGCCTAGCAAAGATTAGCTAGGGGCCAGGGCGGGCCATCGAAGCTACGGCACCAGGCTCTTGATGGCCCGCTCCTTTGTTACTTATCCTGTATGCCTGGTTTTACCTTCCGACCCCTCTTTTGTTCCTGCCCATCATCATCTGCGCTTTGACCTTGTGGCTGCGCCAGTCCCGATTCCTTCAAATAGTTCCCGAACGCATGTTTGAATTCAGCCGAAGCCTTTCTGAGTTCCACCCATTGGACGAACAGATCAGGCGTTTGCAGCCAGACGTTGAACCACTCGGCGATCTCCGCGTGCTCTTTGCGTTGCGCGGCTCGCAGCCGGGGTGATTGCGAGGCTTCGGTCGCGGATTGTTTGGCTGTGCGCGCGGCTTCAAACGCAAACCGCACGCCTGTGCGGTCGCCGGCCTTCAAATATTTCAGTCGCAACTCATCAATCCGTCGAATGGACTGTTCCGCCTCCGCCAGATTCTCGTTCTGCAAAAAAAACGCGAAGGCGTTTTCATACTTCTCCGTCGTCGTCATCATCCTGAAAATCTGGTCGAAGCGCACGGGCAGGTCTTCGTCGTGCAGGATGCGGGCGATTTCCGCCGGAGTCATCGCTCCGCCCTCGCCGAACTCTTCGATCAGAGCCTGGTTGATGACGGCGATTTCGCGCGCCGTGACCTCGCCCATCGCTTCGCGGTCGTAAATGTCCAGCACCATCTCGCGTTTGGATTTACGTTTCATAAATCGGTGATTGGTGGTTGGTGGTTGGTGGTTGGTGGTCAACTATTGATTGCATTCAACCGATAACCGACTGCCAACCACCAACCACCAATCACCATTACTTCTCATTCGCCCGCTTCACGCTCTCGATGAAAATGTCATTGAGCGAAGGCGCCACCAGCTCGAACCTGGTGAGGCGCGCGCCGTCGCCGACCAATTGCCGGAGCAAGGCCTGCGGATCAGCGCCGTCGCGCAAAACGATTTCCGTGTGGTCGCGGTTGGGAGTGACCTGTTTGACCAGCGGATTGTCGCGGAGCGCCGGTTCGTAATTCTCTCCGTCAATGGCGATGTAACGCCATCCGAAGCTGCGTTTGATTTCGCGCACCGGACCGCCGAGAACTTTCCGGCCTTGATTGATCAGGCAGATTTCATCGCAAAGCTCTTCGGCCTGTTCCATCAGGTGAGTCGAGAAGATGATCGTTTTGTTGCTTTGCCTCAGTTCCTGAACAATTTCCTTGAGCAGGGCGGCGCTGATCGGATCGAGGCCGGTGAACGGTTCGTCCAGGATGACCAGGTCGGGCGCGTGCAGGATGGTCGAAACGAACTGAATCTTCTGCTGCATTCCTTTCGACAATTCTTCCCATTTCTTGTTCTTCCACCCGGTCATCTCGATCCGTTCCAGCCACTGGTCAATCCGCTTGTCGGCTTCGCGATGCGACAGCCCCTTCAACTCGGCGAAAAACGCCAGTTGTTCGCCGACCTTCATCTTCTTGTACAGACCGCGATCTTCGGGCAGGTAGCCCACGCGCTCCTGCAATTTTGCGTCCATCGGCTGACCGAACAAGCGGATTTCGCCCGAATCGGGGATGGTGATATTGACGATCATTCGGATGGTCGTAGATTTGCCCGCGCCGTTCGGCCCCAGCAGACCGAAGATGCTCCCCTGTTTGATTTCGAGGGAAAGGTCGGCGACCGCGACAAAATCGCCGTAGCTTTTGCTGATCCGGTTGACTGAAATAGCGTTTGGCATAGAAGTTCTCAAGATTTGGCGCCTCAGGGCGGTATCCTACTTCAGGGAGTCATTGCGCTCAAGCAGAGCCGCCTTTGTTCGGCAGCAAAGAACGTTGGCCACCAGGGACCCCCTTCATGAGATTTAACTCGACGCTTGCGTGGCGGCTCGGCTATAATCCCCCAGCCTAATAGCTTTGCGTGGTTCGTTGAATTGCGCGAGCAATAACAGAGCACGAATCGAACGACACCTTAAAGCTGAACCGACTATCCCTGCTAGAATCGCCTCTTAGTCGCAGACGATCCATACCGGCTGAAAGAGAATTCGGAGAAGTAAACGATGGCCAGTTTTAGAGTGAGAACGCCTGCCGAATATTTAAGACTCGCCTGGCGGCGGCGTTATTTCATCCTCGCGCCATTTATCATTGTCGGCGCCGCGTTGTGTTGGGCTGTTTACAACCTGCCGAACGTTTATGAATCCTACACTATGATCATCGTCGTTCCGCCGAGGATTTCGTCCAATTACGTGCAGCCGGTCAATCACGTTGACGTCAACTCCCGCCTGAGCACGATCCAGAAGCAGGTCACCAGCCGCACCGAATTGCAGCGCATCATCAACCGCTTCGGGCTGTACCGGGAGATGATCAGCCGCAACACGCCGATCGAACTGGTGATTGACGAAATGCAGCGCCACATCTTCGTCCGCCCGCAGAGCACCTCGACCGGTACCAACGCTTTTACGATCACGTTTCAAGGACCGGACCCACGCGCCATCCGCGACGTGACGGCGGAACTGGCGGCCCGGTTCATTGACGCCAACTCCGACGAAACCCGCCGCGAAGCTTACACGACGATTGATCAACTCGAAGAACAGATTGAAACCGTCAAGACGCAGTTGGAACAGATCGAACGAGACCGCGCCGGCTATCTGATCAGAAACCCCGACGCCATCGCCGGACAGGAACAGAGCATGCTCGGCCAGATGAACTCCTTGAGCATGATCCGCCAGTCGCAGCAGTCTTCGGTTGACGCATTGCGCGCTCAGATTTCCACCAACGAGCAATTGCTGGCGGCGATGAAATCGCCGGGCACGGTCGAGCCTGAGCCGCCGCTGGCTTATGGGCAGACCGAAGGCCAGCTTCGCGCGCGCCGCGCCGAATTCGAGGCTCAACTCAGGCAATTGCTGATCAAATATACCGAGAAGGCGCCGGAAGTGGTCACAGTCCGCGTGCAGCTCGAAGCGATCAATCGCGAACTCGATGACCTGAAGAACAAGTCCGAACAGGACCGAGCCGCGCGGCGCGCGGCCCGCAACGCCAACCCGCAGGCTCAGAGCCTGGAGATCAAGGTCGCCACGGACAGGAAAGAACTGGATCGCAAGCAGGCGGACCTGGAACGCACCAACACGCAGATCGCCGAGTTGCAATCGCGGTTGCGTTCGACGCCGTTGCTGGCGACCGAAGCGACGAAGATCGAACGCGATTACGACGTGCTGCGCAAACGTTACGACGACCTGATCGCCAAACGCGACAACGCGAAGTTTGGCGCGAAGGTGATCAATGACTTCAGCGGCGAGACTTTCCGCATGCAGGACCCGGCCAATCTGCCCGAAGTGCCGGTTTCGCCCAAACGCCGTTTGCTCTACCCGCTGTCGCTGCTCATCGGACTATTGACCGGACTGATTGCGGCGATTGCGATTGAAGCCCGCGCGATGACGACGATCCGCAACGCCAAAGACGTGGCTCATTACGCCCGACTGCCGCTGCTCGTGACCGTGCCGAAGATCGTCACTGAGCAGGAGCGCCGCTGGGCGCCGCTCGTCACGACGGCCAAAGTCCTCGGCGTTCTGCTGCTAATCACCATCGCGATTCCGTTGTTGTATCAGGCGATCAAAATCTCGCGCGTGTTGAATGTCCTGACAGGAAGTTGAAAAAGGCGGTTGGTGGTTGGTTGCAAGAAATACCGACCACCGAACACCAACCACCAATTATGTATTTGCAATTTTACGGTCTTATGTATTTGCAATTTTACGGTCTCCGCGACATCCCGTTCAGCCTCACCCCCGACCCGCGATTTCTGTATTTCACCGCCAGCCATCGCGAAGTGATGGCCAATCTGAGTTACGGCATTCAACACGGGAAGGGGCTGATCGTAGCGACTGGGGAGGTGGGGACAGGGAAGACCACGATGCTGCGCGCGATGCTGACCAGACTTGATCGCAGCGTGCTCAGCTCGTACATCTTCAATCCTGGTTTGACCGTGCCGGAGCTTTACCAGCACCTGTCGGCTGATTTCAACCTGGGCCAGTGCTCGTCAAAATCGGATGCGCTGATGAAGCTCGGGCGCTTATTGATGATGCGCCATTCGCGCGGTCTCAGGACGGTGCTGATCATTGATGAGGCTCAGGGGCTGTCGCGTGACCTGCTCGAAGAGGTTCGGTTGCTGCTCAATTTCGAGACATACACCGAAAAGCAGTTGCAGATCATTCTGGTCGGACAGCCCGAATTGCGGCAGTTGCTCAACAGCCCTGATCTGCGGCAGCTCAAACAACGCATCAGTCTGCGTTGCGAGATCGAACGGCTTAAAGCCGACGAGATTTCCCCCTACATCCGCGCGCGGTTGAAAGTCGCGGGCGCGACGCGGTTGAATCTGTTCACCGCCGGCGCGGTCTCTATGGTCTATCGAGCTTCCGAAGGCATCCCCCGATTGGTGAACAACATCTGTGACAACGCGTTGCTGACCGGTTACGCCATTAATGCAAAGATGATTACGGCTGGGATTGTGACCGAGGTCGCCGAAAGCCTGGACCTGTTGCAGCCGATGATCGAGGATGATCCGCGAGAGGTGATGGCGGCTTCGCTGCCGCCGCTACCCGTGGTGAACGAACAGGTCGAAGAGAACTGGATCGAAGAGGCAACGCGGCAACGCCGCCGCTCGAACGGCCAGTCGCGTCGCCGAAGCCAGCCGCGCGCCCAACGCCACCGCGATCTGTCTCTGGTCAATCAGGAACAGAACGAGACGGCGCAACTCAAACTTATTTCGCCGGTGGGAAAAAAAGACGACGAGATCAAAAAAAACATCAAAGCAGGATGAGGAGAAGTTCGGAGGAGAAATTCGTAGCTTATGTCTAGAGTCTTCGAAGCGCTGCGGCGCGAACAGGATAGAAAGAAGAGAGCGGCGATCCGCGATCCGCTTGCGATTGAGACGGGATCGCCGGACGAAATACCGAATGCCGAAGCCGAAGCCGTTCGGGAGGAATTCGAACTGCCTTCGGTGATTGGTTCACCCACTCCCCCACGCTCGAATGAAGGGATGATCTATCCTTCAGTCAACGGTCAACTCGCGAACAATTTCGCCGCCGAACTCGCGCACAGCGAAATCGCCCTGGCCCGCCATTCGTCAACTCAGGGCCAGGCGACGGCGCCGGCCAGAGCGCCGATTGCGGATAGGCCGGTAGAAAATGGGCGAGGGGCGCAGCCGGAAACGCGCCCGCCTGTCACGCGCGCGCCGCGCGAGATTCCCGTCGAGCGCCTGGTCCCGGCGCGATTGCACCAGCGGTTGATCTTGTTGACCGAACCTGCCGCCCCCGAATGCGAACAGTACCGCACATTGCGCACCCAACTTTTCCACGCGGCGGAAAAGAAGCAGACGCAGGTGGTGGTCATCACCAGCGCCCTGGCGGGCGAAGGCAAAACGGCCACGGCTTTGAACCTCGCGCTGGCCATCGCGCAATCGAAAGAGCGGCGCGTGCTGGTGATTGACGGGGATTTGCGGCGACCGACCGTCGCCTCGTATCTGGGACTGTCGGCGCGCGCCGGCGATTGGATCGGATTCGGCGAGGTTCTGACGGGCAAAGCGGACGCGCTCGGCTCAATCGTCTGCCTGGACGACATAGAGCTTTACGTTCTGCCGGTCGGCGCCGTCGCAGCCAATCCGTCCGAGTTGCTTTCGAGCGAACGGCTCGCCGAAACGATCAACGAGTTACGTGAGTATTTCGATTTCATCATCGTTGATTCGCCGCCGGTGATGCCGTTCGCCGACGCGCGGTTGCTGGCGAACCATTCCGACGCGGTGATCCTGGTCGTGCGCGCCGAAATGGCCGCCTATGAAATCGTCGAAAAGACGGTTGACGCTTTGCCCGCGGGCCGCATTCTCGGCGTGGTGCTGAATGGCGCGCAACGCATCGGCGAGACGGATTATTACGATTACTATTACAGCTACGCGCAGCGGGAACAACGCCGTGGCGTGTTGTTTGGCAAACTCTCAGGCCGCATTCGCGATAGCTGGCTCGGAAAAAAGATGAAGTTATAAGTGGTGGATGACGCGTCCTGCGCAAGCGCGCAATGATCGGTTCGGCGGTATCGCGCGTCAATCCTCACCCCATCCACACACACACATATGTTCAGACGCGGTTTATGGTTCAAGTCATTCACGCTGGTTGCAGTTGAAGCGGGAATTATCTTCACTGCCGTCCTGCTCAGCCTTTATTTACGGTTCCCTCAACGCTACGGCTCGGTGCTCGTCGAACAGCGCGGCATCTTCAAAGTCGCCTTCACGACCTTCATCTGCCAGTTCATCTTCTACCTGTTCGATCTTTACGACGTTTCAAAGCCACGGCTGCGGCGCGAGTTGATGGTTGACGTGTTCCAGGCGGTCGGCGCGACGATGTGCGTTCTGGGGGGGATATTTTTGCTGCGCCCGACGCTGGTGTTGGGTTATCTGCAGGAGGTGGAAGGCGGCGGCGTAGAGCGTTATGGCAACGGCGTGCCGGTGATTGCGATGGTTCTGGCGCTGGCGGTGATGATCTGCTGGCGACTGTGCATTCACTGGCTGATGCGGAGCAAGCGGCTCGGCGAAAGGTTGCTGATCGTCGGCGCGGACAGGCTGGCGATTGAAGTGGCGCGCGAGGCGCTCTCCCGCCGCGACCTGGGTTACAAAGTCGTGGGTTTCATCGCCGAAGACCCCAGGCTCGTCGGACAACAGATACTCAACCCCAAAGTGATCGGCGTGGTGGGAGAGTTGAGCCGGATCGTCAAAGAACAAAACATTGATCGCGTGGTCGTCGCGTTACAGGACCGGCGCGGCCATATGCCGGTTGATCAATTGCTCCAGATTCGTTTGCAGAACCGCGCCGCTATCGAAGAAGGCACATCGCTATACGAACGGTTGACTGGAAGAGTCAGCGTCGAGACCCGTCCGAGTTGGCTGATTTTCTCCGGCGGAGTCAAACACAGCGCAGTTTGGATCGCCGTGCGGCGCGTCTTCAATTTCACGCTGGCGCTCATTGGCATCATTCTGTCGCTGCCGATTTCGATCATCGCGGCGATTGCGATCAAGCTGGAATCGCCCGGCCCGATCTTTTATCAGCAGGAGCGCGTGGGTAAAAACGACTGCATCTTCAAGATCATCAAGTTCCGCTCGATGCGCCAGGACGCCGAAAAAGACGGCACGCCGCAGTGGGCGCAAGCGCGCGACCCGCGGATCACGCGCGTCGGCAATTTTATCCGCAAAACGCGCATTGACGAGATTCCGCAGTTCATCAACATCCTGCGCGGCGAGATGAGCTTCGTCGGCCCGCGCGCCGAACGCCAGTTCTTCGTCGACCAGTTGAACCGGCAAATCCCGTTCTATTCCCAACGCCATCTGGTTGAACCCGGATTGACCGGGTGGGCGCAGGTCTCTTACGGCTACGGTTCGACGGTCGAAGACGCGATCCAGAAATTGCAGTACGACCTTTACTACATCAAGAACTTCTCGCTCCTGTTCGATCTGTGGATTATGTTCAAGACTATCAAAATCGTGATGTTCGGATACGGCAGATAATTTTTGCCCCGCCGGAAGACGGCGGCGAACATTGATCGGAGGTAAAAGATGAGATCAATGAAGAGTCGAAATCCGCGCCGTCACGCGCCAGCAAGGTTGCTGGCCGTATGGTTGACCATCGCCTTCTGCGCATTCCCTGTCTTCGCGCAGCAAACAATGTCTGATCTGGACAAAGCTCCGCGACCGGTGGATCAAAAATCTGCCCGTGAGCGTCAGGCCAACGACAAAAAGACAGCGGGCGAAACCGCCAAACCCGGCGCCGGAACCGAGCGTCAGGCGCTGCGCCGCGAAGATCAATCCGAGGCCGAAGCCTCAATCTTGCCGTACATCAACAGCTTCTTCGCCACCACCAGGCTTGGCCCAGAGGACGTGATCACGGTAGAGGTCTTCGATCAGCCGAACTATTCGCGATCGAACATCACCGTTCCGCCCAACGGACGCGTCAACTACCCGGTCATCGGCCAGGTGATGGTCGCGGGCCGCACCACCGAAGAGATCGAAAAAGACCTGACCGACCGGTTGTCCGAATACATCCGCGAACCGAAAGTCACAGTCCAGATGGTTCAGGTTCATAGTATGAAGTACATGGTCGTCGGCGATGTCACGACTCCGGGAATTTACGAAATGACGCGGCGCATGACCGTGAACGAAGCTCTGGCGAAGGCCGGCGACGCGACGCGTTATGGCGATCTGAAAAACATCAGCGTGATCCGCTTGCAGCCGGACGGAAAGACCGCGCCGATCCCCATCAACATCAGCAATGTCCGGCGCGGCAAAGCGCAGGACGTTTACCTGATCCCTGGCGACACCGTTGTCGTTCCCGGCAATAAATTCAAAACCATTGACAAGTTAATGACCTTGACCACGCTGGGTTATTGGATGCGTGTGATCGTGCCCTGATCTGAAAAGCGAGGTTGGAACAAAAAGTAATGTTGAGACTGTTTGTCATCGTTGCCTTATTTGCCCTTCTTCTTCTGAACCCATCGTCGAAAGCCGGACTGGAACCGGGCTGGACATCGCAATCGAGCGGCGCGCTGGCGAAACTCTCTGGCGTATTTTTCGTTGACCGCGATCGCGGCTGGATCACGGGAAGCAACGGAGTGTTGCTGGCGACCGAAAATGGTGGAGCGAAATGGAGCCGCCAGACGTTGCCCGAACGCCAGAAAGCCGAAGCCTTGAACGACATCTGGTTCTTCAACGCCGAACGCGGACTGTTGCTGGGCGAATACGGCGTCTTCAACCGCAGCGGCGACGTTGAATGGAGCGAGAGGATCTTTCTGTTGACGAGCAATGATCGCGGCGCAGTTTGGGGGGCGGGCGCGCTGGCCCGCCTGCCGCTCAAACAACCGGAGATTGTGGTCAGCAAGAAAGCGGGTGAAGATGTGGCGGTGGTGAAGCCGGCGCAGCGGCCTCCTGATCCCGTGCTGGCGCGCCTGGCTTTTGCGAATGATCGCGCGGGCTGGGCTTGCGGCGAAGCGGGAACGATTCAATATACGAAAGATGGCGGCGCGACCTGGCAAATGCAGCCCACACTCGTGCGCAAGCTGCTTTATGATGTCGCGGCGCTTGGCGACAAACAGGCTTGCGTCGTCGGCGCTGGCGGAACGGTTTTGCTGACTACGGATGGCGGGCAGACGTGGAACGAGCAGGCGTCGGGTGTCACGCAGACTCTGCGCGCGGTTCATTTCGTAGACGCCAACCGGGGCTGGGCCGTCGGGTCGCAGGGAACGATCATCACGACAACCGATGGCGGCGCGCGGTGGCAGGCGCAAACATCGGGCGCAACGCAAAACCTCAACGATGTCTTTTTCCTAAATGCGAAGGAGGGATGGGTCGCCAGCGACCGCGGGCTATTGCTGCGCACGACCAATGGTGGCGCGACTTGGGAGAGCATCGAACTCAGCACGCGCGCGAATATGATCAGGCTGTTTTTCATCGCGCCCGATTGCGGCTGGGTGGTTGGCGCCAGCGGCGCGATCTTCAAATACGGAACTGTTTCAAGCGATCAGGATTGAAATTATGAGTTCTCGACCCCCAACCACGCCGGATGCCGACCAACTGACCTACAGCGCATATCTGCGCGTGCCCGAATTGATCGGCTTGCAACATCCGCAATCGCAGCCGGAGCATCACGACGAACTGCTCTTCATCATCATTCATCAAACCTACGAGCTTTGGTTCAAACAATTGCTGCACGAACTCGACGCAGTGATCGTCAATCTGCGCGAGGCGGCGTCGAACGCGCATTTGCGGCGGGAGCATCACGACGCCGTTTACGAAGCCGCGCGGTTGTTGCGCCGCTCGACCGAGATTGCGCGCGTGCTGGTCGAGCAGTTCACGATTCTGGAGACGATGCTGCCGACGCATTTCCTGGCGTTTCGCGGAAAGCTTCGCCCGGCCAGCGGATTTCAATCGGAGCAGTTTCGGGAGATCGAATTCCTGTGCGGGCTGAAAGACGAAAAGATGCTGCGCTTTCACCAGCCGACGCCCGAAATGCACGCGAAGCTCGAACGGCGTTTGCGCGAGCCTTCGTTGCGCGACGTGTTCTTCGAGGCGCTGGCGGCGCTGGGCATAATGCCCGAATTGAAACCCGAAGCGACGGATGAAGAGAGATTCAGAGCCAGGGCGGAGGCGATTCTGGCCATTTACCGCGACGAGCGCGGCCACCGCGATTGGATTGATGTTTGCGAACGGTTGACCGAGTTCGACGAACTGATCGTCGGCTGGCGTTTGCGCCACATCCAGATGGTCGAACGCACCATCGGCGCGAAGATGGGCACGGGCGGCAGCGGCGGCGCTTCGTATCTGAAAGTGACGCTCGACAAAAAATTCTTTCCCGAATTGTGGGAGGCCAGATCGTTATTGACTGAAGTATAGAACGGGAATATACAGGCGCTGAAACTTTTACCGCCACATCGAGGTAGCGCAATGAAAAACGAAAGACTTCAGGTCGACAGAAATTTTGAAATCACCCGTCGCGCGTTTCTCGGCAACGGGTTTGCCGGACTCGGCTCAATCGCGCTGACCGCGCTGTTTGATCAAACCGTATCAGCCGCCAACAATCCGCAATCCGCAATCCCCAATCCGCAATCGAAAGGCGTCGTCAATCCGCTTCACCATCCGGCGAAAGTGAAGCGCGTGATCTTTCTCTATCAAGCGGGCGGCCCGTCGCATCTGGAGACATTCGATTACAAACCGAAACTCGCGGAGATGAGCGGAAAGCCGATGCCCGAATCATTCACGAAAGGGCAGCAGATCGCGCAACTGCAAAACCAGAAGCTGATCTGTTTCGGGCCGCAGTTCAAATTCAAACGCTTCGGCCAGTCGGGGCAGGAGATTTGCGAGCTATTCCCCGAAATCGGCGGCGTGGCCGACGACGTCTGCATCGTCCGCTCGATGTGGGGCGAGCAGATCAACCACGATCCTGCTCACACGATCATGAACACGGGTTCGATCATCACGGGGCGTCCGAGCATGGGGTCGTGGCTGCTTTACGGCCTCGGCGCCGAGGCGGAAGACCTGCCCGGTTACGTCGTGCTGATGTCTTCGGGCCGTGGCGGGCAGAACCAACCAGTCGCCGCGCGCCAATGGTCGGCGGGTTTTCTGCCGAGCAAGTTCCAGGGCGTCAAGCTGAATTCCATCGGCGACCCTGTGCTCTACATCAACAATCCGGGCGGGATGAGCCGGGAGACTCAGCGCGATTCCATCGCGGCCATCAACGCGTTGAACAAGATTCAGCACAATGCAGTAAAAGACCCGGAAATCCTGACTCGCGTCGCGCAATACGAGATGGCGTTCAAAATGCAGGCGAGCGTGCCCGACCTGGTGGACATGAGCAAAGAGCCGCGACACGTTCTGGAAATGTACGGCGCCAAGCCGGGCGACGGGTCGTTCGCGTCGAATTGTTTGCTGGCGCGCCGATTGGCCGAACGCGGCGTGAGGTTCATTCAGCTTTACCACCGCGACTGGGATCATCACATCGGCATCCCGCAGAACGTCCCGCTCAAAGCGCAGGAAGTGGACAGAGCGACAGCGGCGTTGATCAGAGATTTGAAGCAGCGCGGGATGTTGGAGGAGACGCTGGTCATCTGGGGCGGGGAATTCGGGCGCACGCCGATGTCGCAGGGCGGCAATGGACGCGACCATCACATCAAAGGCTTCTCGTTTATGTTCGCGGGCGGCGGGATCAAAGGCGGCGTCAGTTACGGCGCAACCGACGAGCTTGGTTACGCGGCGTTGGAAAATCCGGTCAGCATTCATGACCTGCACGCGACGATGCTCTGGCTGCTGGGTATTGACCACCTGCGACTGACCGTGAAGTTCCAGGGGATTGATGCGCGGTTGACCAATATCGCGGGCGAAGTAGTCAAAGGCATTCTGGTATGATTCGCGGCAGTTACTTCGCCACAGGTAGATCCACTACCGCATAAACTCCAATCTTTGAGATCGAAAACTCCGTCGCCCCATCTGCGACAACAAACTCTTCGAGCGCAGCGTTCTCAATTCCGAAAGCTTTGACCGCTCCCAGGCCATACTTGCCGCGCAGACGCACTCGCAAACTGTCAATTTCGCGCCCACCGTAATTCAGCAAATGCAACCGGGCGCGCGAGCCATCGCCAGTCAAACGGCAGAGCACTATTTCGGAACCGTAAACGCGCAAGCTGCGGTTTTCATCGCCAAGTCGCTGGCGGATCTTTTGCGCGAACGCGCTCGGATCGGCGGCTTCCGCTTCGGGATACTCTTTCGAGCCGAGCCGGATGTTGACGCGGAGTTGAGAAGAAGGCGCCGGTACTTTTTTAAACAGCAGGTTGCGGCGCGTGAGCAGGTTCATCACTTCGCCAGTCGTCGGCGAGCCGTCGTCAACGACCCCGATGTCGGCGATGACCGGCAAATTCCCCGACGGCAATTCACGCAGGAACGCCAGCATCTTCGCGATCACTTCCAAATCCGCTGGGTCAATCTTCAACACAGCGTCGGCGCTATAAACGAAAGCTTCGGCGGCGGCAATCGCGGCTCTACCCTGCGGCAACTCATAATAAAACTTGCCTGATGGATTGCGGACGAATCGCCATCCGTTCGCGTCAATCCAGGGGCGCTGCGTCGGTGAAGCCACGTTGGCTCTTCCGGCGACGCGCGGCGTGAGCAGTTTCTCGCGTCGTTCGAGTTCGGCCTGGCTCATCGCGACGACCTTCAATCCAACCTTTCGCCACTCAGCCGCTTTATCCGGCGGCGCGGCGATTTGTTCGATGCCCGCCTGCTTCAACCTCTCCGCCGTCTCAACACCTCCACCCCAGTAGAGCAACGGCAATCTCTGCGTAACCTCCGTGCGCCTCTGCGCCTCTGCGGTGAAGAGAACTCCTGCGAGCGCGAGCGCTAGAAACAAGACGAGCGCCCTCATACCTCGATCTCCTTCACTTCGATCTTGTTGATGTCGTGAACGCCCAATCCGAGCTTCCCGGCGTATTGGACGTGGCCTGGCTCGCGGATGATGATGTTCGTATCCGGGTCTTCGTCGCGCCTTTTGCCATTGTTGAAATCCAGCGACTTCTCGTCGCGGTTCCAGATGGAGATCGCGCCGCGCCGTTTTCGCTCGTCGTCAATGATGTCGAGCAGCAACCGGTCAATCGCCACTGGATCGGTGGCGAACTGAATCGTTTTCGGAAAGAAGACGTATTTCAGCGTCGGCGCGAACGGCCCGGCGTGCCACACGCCGCGCAGCCCATCCATAATCTGCAACACTGTGCGTGAGCGCAGCGGCTCGACGTTGGCCAGTTCGCCGACGAACGACAACGTGTGCGAAACGCCTTTAAAGTGAGTGCGCGCGACATTCGAGAAGCTGCCGTAAGCGATGTTTTTCAAACAGCCCGTGACGCCCGTCGCGCCGTGATCTTTCATGTTCGGGATGTTGATGATCTTAGTCAGTTTTTGCGAGACCAGCCTGATCATATTCGACCGCGTGTCATCCTCGCCGAAAAAGTCTGCCTCGACATACACGCCCGGATCGTAGCTTTGATTGTCGCCCCGCACGTTCGCGCGTTCGGCGGCGAAGATGTTGACGCCTTCCGGGATGTGCGGCGCGTAATTAACCTGATCGAGCTGGTTTTGAAACCGCTCGTAGATGTAAATCTGCCCTGGTTTGACGCCAATCTCCATCAGGTTGCGAATGGTTTCGGCCACGATCTCGTGCGACGAAACAACCCACGGACGACCCCCGGCGTTGACTTTGATGCCGACGATGTCTTCGGGCGTGAAAAATCGCCGCCATGAATCAATCGTCTTCGCGTCTCCGGTCAGCGCGCGCATCCCGCGCTCCATCATCTCGCGCACGGCCTCACCGTTGATCTTCGTGCCGTCTTCGCTCAGGCATTTCGCCGATTTGACCGAGATGACTTTGCCCGGATACGGGCCGGGCATTCCGGGCGTCGCGGCGGGTTTATGCGGAGTGACGACCTTGTACTTCGGAGCAACTTTGGGGTCTTCCGCGTGAATTGTCGAAGCCAGCGGAGATGCGGCAAGGAGTTGAACGAAAGTTCTGCGTTTCATAGCTCGATCTCCTTCACTTGAATCTTCGTGATGTCGTGAACGCCCAGTCCGAGCTTCGCCGCGTATTCGACGTGGCGTGGTTCGCGGATGATGATGTTCGTGTTCGGGTCTTCGTTGCGCTTTTTGCCGTTGTTGAAATCGAGCGTGCTCTGGTCGCGGTTCCAGATGGAGATCGCGCCGCGGCGTTTGCGCTCGTCGTCAATGATGTCGAGCAGCAGCCGGTCAATCGCCACGGGATCGGTCCCGAACATAATCGTTCGCGGGAAGAAGACGTATTTCAGCGTCGCCGCGCCCGGCCCCGCGTGCCACACGCCGCGCAACCCATCCATAATCTGCAACACCGTGCGCGAACGGATCGGTTCGACGTTAGCCAGCGTGCCGACGAACGACAGCGTGTGCGAGACGCCGCGAAAGTGCGTGCGCGCGACGTTTGAAAAACCTCCGTAAGCGATGTTCTTCAAACAGCCCGTCACGCCGGTCGCGCCGTGATCCTTCATGTTCGGAATGCTGATGATCTTGGTCAGCTTCTGCGAGATCAGCTTCATCATATTCGACCGCGTGTCTTCTTCGCCGAACAGATCGGCTTCGACGTAAACGCCCGGGTCGTAATGGAGGCGGTCAATGTTCTGGTTCGCACTTTCGGAGGCGTAGAAGTTCACGCCGCTGGGGACGTGCGGCGCGTAATTGGCCTCATCGAGTTGATCACGGAACCGGTCGTAAATGTAAATCTGCGCGGGCTTGACGCCGACCGCCAGCAGGTTGCGGACGACTTCGGCGACCATCGGGTGCGAAGATACAACCCACGGACGGCCGACGACGTTGACCTTGATGCCGACGATGTCGTCGGGCGCGATGAAGCGCCGCCACGAATCAACCGCTTTCGCGTCGCCGGTCAAAGCGCGCATCCCGCGTTCCATCATCTCGCGCACGACCTCATCGTTGAATTTCAATCCGTCGTCGCTTAGACACGTCGCCGATTTGACCGAGACGACTTTGCCTGGGTACGGGCCGGGCATTCCGGGCGACGTGGAAGCTTTGTATGGAGTGACGATGCGATATTTCGGGATCTCCACGGTCTCTTCGGCCTGAATGGTTGAAGCGATCGGGGTTGCGGCAAGGAGTTTGACGAAGGTTCTGCGTTCCATAGTCTTCCTCACGAAAAACCGTGTACCGCAGACTGTCCAGTCTGCGGAGGGCTTTCGCCAGGAGCCGATTGAGGTCCATCCGGCTCACGAAAAACCGTGTACCGCAGACTGTCCAGTCTGCGGAGGGCTT
>Ga0187892_10004554_pt1 | contig 23090 bp, 25 predicted proteins | sample MA1701073metaG_FD_139345 | JGI IMG/M metagenome (GOLD analysis project Ga0187892, IMG submission 139345) | Bio-ooze microbial communities from a basaltic lava cave in the Kipuka Kanohina Cave System on the Island of Hawaii, USA - MA170107-3 metaG ... | reverse complement strand
GCGCGCGCTCGCCATCGACTCGCTGGGGACCGTCCGCGCGCTGAGCGTGCGCGACCTGCGCTTCAAGGCGCACGAGACGTTAGGCGCGTTCGATGCGGATGGTGACGGCGACGACGACGTCGCGGCGCGCGGACGCGTAACGCGGGCCGGCGCTCTGGTTGTACTCCGGCTCGTGGAGGCACCCATACCGGGCGCAACGGCCGCAGCCGGCAACCCGCCGCCTAACGTGCCAGCCTCGCGGCTCGAACGCGCCGCCGCCGGCTTCGCCTGGGAACGCTAACCGACGGAAACCATCTGCCGTGAAACGCACCAACTACTCGTCAGGGACGCACTGGGAGCCGATCGTCGGTTATTCGCGCGCCGTACGGATTGGAGATCGCGTCGTCGTCTCCGGAACAACCCCGACAGCTGCCGACGGATCCATCGTCGGAGCCGGCGACGCCTACGCGCAGGCCGTACAGACGCTGCGCAACGTGGAGCGCGCGCTGGCTCGTGCCGGAGCCACGTTAGGCGATGTCATAAGGACGCGCATGTACGTCACCGACATCTCCAAGTGGGAGGAAGTCGGCAAAGCGCATGGCGAATTTTTCAAAGATGTTCGACCCGTGACGAGCATGGTCGAAGTGAGCCGTCTTATCTCGCAGGAGATCATGGTCGAGATCGAAGCCGAGGCGATCATCGGCGCCAAGGCGGCAGAGAACAGAACGATCAGCGATTCCGCTGAAACTCCGACGTCTTGACCGTTAGCTCGTCATCGATGGCGTTGGTGACGTAGTCGATGTTGATGAGCGTCGGGTATCCAAGCTGCGCGTGGTACGTGACGTCGAGGCGGTCAGCTCCTTCGTCGATCGCTTCGCGTATCAGCGTGAAAAGACCGGCGATATCGCGCACGGTCGCGTAAGACGGAACCGGTTCGCCGCTCTCCGCATCCACACTCGACACGAGCACACCCGACCGCACGGTGACGCGCACGGGCCGCACGTAGCCGCAAAAGCAAAGGTGCTGCACGACGACCGTGTAATCCTGCACGCGCGCGCTGTTCCAGCGAATCTGCGCCTGGCGCAACGTTTTGTCGTCGTCGCCATCGCCCGGACCGGTGACAAGGCCGCACGCTGCGCTGAGCGCGAGCGCCGTGCCGGCCCCAAATCGCGTTAGGCCGCGCCGCCACTTACCGCAATCGGAACTCGCGAAGCTCGTACGTGATGTCATCATCGGTGTAGAACCGATCGTAGTCGATGTACGTAACGCGCGGGTACCCGTAGCTGTGGTCATATGACACATCCACGTTGTTCACCGTGCGCCCAAAGATCGCGTCATCGATGAGATCGAAGAGCTCCTCCACCGATGGGTAATAACGAAGGACACTCAATGGTACCTGGGCCCCCGAGTATCGATCGACTGCCGCCACCGGTGTACCACCGCGGACGAGCATGCGAATGGGTCCGGTGTATAGACATTCGCAACGACGATCGACCGTAACTTCGTATTCATACGCGTTTGTGGCGTACCAGCGGTCACGCGCACGCTCTAGATCACGTTCATCGTTGTAGCTGGGATCGAATATTCCTTCGCAGCCTGCAGCGAGCGGCAGAACGAGGAAAAGGGCGAATGGCGAACAGCGCCGAGCTAGCACCGACAAATGACGAGACATGGAACGCGCTCCCAGTGAGATCTGACGTGCTAGGCTGTAAGGCGAGCCGCGTGCCGACGGAAGGCGCTCCCTACCCGCCACGGCGACGTATAGTCATCACACATGCTATGTTCGCCTCTCAAACCGAGTTAGCCGCTGGAGATATGGCCGCTCGTTGCGCAAAAGCGGGCCAGAGGTCTGTCCTTTGATGTGGACGAAAACGAGCACCGGCAGTGTACGCGTTACAGGCTGGATCATCCTCGGGCCGCTGCTTGGGCTCTGGTTATGCGGGGCTTGCGGCCCGGCCCTCACGCCGCTCCCGCCTCCGCGTGCTCCGGCGCCGTCGGAGGTCGCCGCCCCAGCGCCGGCCGCACCGGTCGCCGCACCGCCTAACGCGATGGAGCTGCTGCGTCAGCGGCACCTCATGGTTCCGGTGGACGGCGTGGCGCTCGATCGCGTCCAGAACACCTACGACGCGCTGCGCGACGGTGGCGCTCGGCGCCATGCCGCCATCGACATCGTCGCGCCGCGCGGCACCGCCGTACTCGCGGCGGACGACGGCAGCATTCTGCGCATGGGATTCAACGCGTTAGGTGGTCTCACGATCTATCAGATCGATCCGCAGAAGCGCTTCGTGTACTACTATGCGCACCTCGATCGTTACGCTTCTACGATACGAGACGGCAGTACCGTCTCGCGCGGAGACGTGATCGGCTATGTGGGAGCGACAGGAAACGCCCGGCCAAACACGCCGCACCTTCATTTTCAAGTTCTCCTCTTTCGTGATCGCTACTGGGAAGGTGAAAGCGTGAATCCGTTCGGCATCTTCGAAGCGGCGGGGAAACGGCGATGATGCGTGGAAAGGATCGCGCAGCGCTGCGCTCGGCGGCGCACCATCTCGATCCCATTGTGCACGTCGGGCAGGGGGGAATCACCCGAGCCGTGATCGCTTCGTTGGACGACGCGTTGCGCACGCACGAGCTGGTAAAGGTGCAGCTGGGAAAGCGCCTGGATATTGCAGCGAAGGAAGCTGCCGAGCATCTCGCGGCCGCGACGGACGCCGAAGTTATCCAGGTCATCGGGCACACGTGCACAGTTTATCGGCCGAAGCCTGAGAAGGAATCGGCGAACTCTCGTTAGGTTAGGCGGATTTGCATATGCGTTGGAATGTTGCAATTCTCAGTGCTGGAATCGCTCTCTGTGTCGCATGTTGGTCCGCAGCAACAACCGCCGACGCTCAGGCTCACGTCCGCGGATCTTCGTGCAGCCGGCTTCGCCGGATGCAATCGCTACTTCGCGACGTATTCGTTGCGCGGCGACAGTTTGAAGTTCGCGTCGCCCGGGCCACCAAGATGATCTGCGCCTCGGCCGCTGAGCTGGAAAATAAGTTCCTGGCGATGCTGCCCGCTGTGACAACGTACCAGGTGAGCGACACAGTGCTCACGCTTTCGTCCAAAAGCGGGCTCGTCGCACGCTTCCACGTGGCGCGCTGAGTTCGTAGACACGGCAACTTGCCGCGTGTTTCGACGGTCACACCTCTTGCACCTATCCAGTAGTCTGTACTAATATAAGCCATGACCTATGCTTTGGTTCTTCTTGCGCTCGCCGATCCCACGCGGCGCGGTCTCTATGAACAGCTGCGCCGGCGGCCGCATACGGTAGGCGAGCTTGCGGAGCGAGCGCGTGTGTCGCAGCCCGCCGTCTCACAGCACCTACGGGTCCTGAGCGAGGCTCAGCTCGTTATGCACGAACGCGATGGCACGCGCCGTTACTATCGCGCCAGCCGCGATGGACTCGCCGAGCTGCGACGTTACGTCGAGTCCCTCTGGGACGACGTGCTCGCTGCATACGCAGCCGCTGACACCAAAACGAGCCCCGTTCAGCGGAGGCGCCGGGCAAAGAAGGGAGCCAGATGAGCGCATCCTTTCCTCCGGTCGACCGTTCGGTGTCCGTCTCCTGGGACCAAGAGACGGCCTTTCGCCGATTCGCTCTGGAGTTCGGCAGGTGGTGGCCATCGCACTCGCACTCGGTGGGCGGTGCTCAGGTGCGCCGCATCGTTCTGGAGCCCAAGGTCGGCGGCCGCATTTTCGAAGAGCACAAGGATGGCCGTCGCTTTCAGTGGGGGAGTGTGCTCGTGTGGGAACCGCCGCATCGACTCGCGTTCACGTTCCATGCAGCACGCGCACCCGAAACCGCGCAGCACGTGGAAGTGCGTTTCTCGCCTAACGGGAACGGCACAGACGTGCAGCTCATCGCCACCGGATGGGAGAAGTGGCGCCCGGAGCACGAGGCGAAGCGCGCACGACGCGGCTACAACATGGGCTGGGGGTACCTCATGAACTTGTGGGCCGGCAAGCACACGCTAGGGATGTACGTCACCGACGCGATCATCGTCGTTGCCAAAGTCGTGAGTCGCCTGCGCGGCGGCGACGCGCGCGAGATCGAGCGCGCAGGCGGCGAGATCGCCCCGGCTCCACGCTGAGCCCGGCAGACCTAACGCCTCAGGTCGGCAGCACGCCAAAGCACAGTCTACAGCACGGGCGCACGATTTGCTGGGCTCCGCGGGAAGCTGTACGACCTTCACGCACGGAGCCCAAATGTACGTCTCGCCCACGCTGGTGCGGCTGCCTAACGCGCCGGCATCACATCCCCGCCGGATTGTCCTCGCAGCTGCCGTTCTCTTCCTTACGTCGTGCGCCGACCAGGCCACGCAACCGAACCCGAGCGTTTCTACCACATCACCGCTATTGCAGCAGGTCTCGCAAGACTCGGCACCGTCGCAACTCGCCGTAGCGCAAGCGGTTCCCGGATTCGGCGGATACTTCCTCGATGCCGAGGGCCGGCCAACCGTATATCTCGCAGATGCCGCGCAGCGCCCAGCGGCCGAGGCAGCACTGAGCGCCTTTCTGGCGGAGCGAGGATTCACAGCGTCCGACCTGCAGGTCCGGCAAGGGACCAACCTCTATACACAGCTCGACACGTGGTATCGGCTCGCGCGACCGAACGCGCTCGCTGTCGCCGGCATTGTGATGGGCGACGTCGATGAGGGGAACAACCGTCTGTACTTCGGCGTCACGACGCCGACGGCCGCGTTAGGCGTGCAGAATGTCCTCGCCGGTCTCGGCGTGCCAAGCTCCGCGTTTCTCATAGAGCAGCGCGCGCCGATCGCGACGGTCTCCACTCTGCGCGACCGCGTGCGGCCGCTGCAGGGCGGACTGCAGATCAACTTCTTCCCGACGCCGCCCGGCGTCGCCCCGGTCACGCTGATCTGCACGTTAGGCTTCAACGTCGTGCGCTACGGCGTGTCCGGTTTCATGACGAACTCGCACTGCAGCAACGTCGAGGGTGGCGAAGAGACGCCAACGGACTACTATCAGAATCGCCAGAGAAATGGTGCGGCTGACTTCATCGGCACTGAGCTGGACGATCCGCAGTGGACGAGCCAGCTGAATCTCGACTGTCCGCCCCCGCTCGCCTGTAGGTACAGCGACGCGGCGCTCGCCGCATACGCTCCCGGCGCGCAGGTCTCGCTCGGTCGCATCGCGCGGCCGGACGAGATCACGACGGTCGCTACCGACACGCTGCATCCGATCGCCGGCGACTTCCGCATCCGCGCAGAGCAGCCGGATCCTGTGCAAGGTGAGATCGCCAATAAAGTCGGTCGCACGACAGGTTGGACAACCGGTGTGACAACTCGCACCTGCGTGGACATCATTGCCGTGGGCACCACTCACATCAGGCTGTGTCAGGTGCTCGTCGGCGGAATCGTGGACGGTGGTGACAGCGGCTCGCCTGTATTTCGCAGGAAAGGCGGCAACTACAACGTCGTGCTGCTCGGAATTCTGTGGGGTGGTAGCACGGACGAGAGTGTGGCGGAATGGGCGCACAGCCCGCTCTCGGGAATCGAGCGCGAGATCGGTCCGCTCAAGACGTTCTAGCGCCTCAACTGGCGCTCTGCTGGCGACGCTGCAACGCCGCCAGCACGCGCCAGGGCGTGAGCGGGATTTCGGTGATGTCGGCGCCTAACGCGTCGGCGACGGCGTTGGCGATCGCCGGCGCCGTAGGAATCACCGGCGGCTCCGCGAGACCGCGCGCCCCGATGTGATTGGCTCGCGCGTCGACTGTGCCAACGCACCACGCTTCGATCTCTGGTGTGTCGGCGATTGTCGGGATTTTGTAGTCGTGCATCGTCGGGTTGAGCGGCAGACCGGACGCCGAGTCGAGGATGCGCTCTTCGAAGAGTCCGAACCCTAGCCCTTGCAAGATGCCGCCCTCGAGCTGGGACTCGGCGAGCGTCGGGTTGATGACGCGCCCGACGTCATGTGCGGCTACGATACGGAGTACGCGTACGTGGCCGGTCTCGCTGTCCACTTCGACTTCGGCGAACTGTGCGCCGAAGCTCATCAAACCCAGTTTCTGCTCGTTAGGGCCCCTCGTTCCGTGACCGGCGATCATCACGTTGCCGATGCGCTTCATGACTTCGGCGAACGTAAGCGTACGGGCTCCGTCGCACGTGCTGATCTTGGAGTCGCGCGCATCGAGGTCGTCCGGATGGCACTCGAGCAGCTCAGCCGCAGCCTCGAGCATTTTGCCGCGCGCGTCGACGGCCGCCATGCGCACGGCTGGACCGACGGACGCCGTGGTCATCGATCCCCAGGAGTTGCCGGCGTAGGGCGTGCGCTCCGTGTCGCCGAGCACCACGCGAACGTCGCGGAGTCGTGCACCTAACGATTCTGCGGCGATCTGCGCCAGGATTGTGCGCGCGCCGGTCCCGAGGTCCTGGGTGCCAGACAGAACTTCAGCCGTGCCGTCCGAGTGCATGGTGAGCGTCGCGTGCGCGGGTGGTCCGCCGCCAGCGGGCCAAACCTGTGACGCCATGCCGCTCCCGCGCCGCAAGGTTGGATGGCCCTCTAAGGATCGCGGCGCGGAGCGGCGTGTGGCCCAACCAAATCGCGCAGCGGCTTCGTCATAACAGCGCCGCAAGTTATTGGACGAGAAGTCGCGATCTTTGAGCTCGTCGCGCTCTGCGAAGTTGCGCAGGCGCATTTCGAGCGGATCGATGGCGAGCTCCTTTGCGAGAGTGTCCATCGCACGCTCGAGGGCGAAGGCTCCTTCGGTGTGACCGGGGCCGCGAAACGCTTGCATCGGTTGCGAGTGCGTATAGGCGAAGCGCTCGGTCGTGCGCACGTTGGGGCAGGAATACATCTGATGAAAGATCTGCGCCGGGCCACCTTCCCAGCCGCCGGCACCGAGCGCGACCCACGTGTCGGCTATGATGGCCGTTAGGCACCCGTCGCGGCGTGCACCTAACGTGACGTGCTGCACGGTGGCCGGCCGGTGTCCGGTGTCGATCTGCTCCTCCTCGCGCTGCAGCACGCAGCGCACAGGTTTGCCCGTTCGGCGTGCGAAGAGCGCGGCGGCGATTGTGTGCGGTCCCGCGTGGTTCTTGGCTCCGAATCCGCCACCCATGTGATCCATGAGCACGCGCACGGCGCTCCGCGGCATGCTCATGGCGCGGGCGACATCATCGCGTACGCGAAAGACTCCCTGCGTCGATTCCCAGACTGTGAGCCTGTCGCCATCGTAGAGCGCGACAGCACCGTGCGGTTCGAGCGCTGAATGCAGCTGTGACGGCGTGCGATACTCGCGCCTAACGAGAACGGCCGCCTCCTTCAGGCCGCGTTCGACGTCTCCGCGTTCGACGACATCCGGCTCCTCGTTGGCCGCTGCGACGACAGGATCAAGCACCGGCTGCGACGAGCGCACGAGCGGCGCGAGCGCCGCGGCGCCTGCCTCAGCCGCTTCGCGCGACTCGGCGCACACCGCGGCGACAGGCTGCCCTGCATATAGGATCGCGGGATCGAACAGCGCGACGCCGCTGAACTTGGTCGGTCGCGTGAGATCGTCCGCCGTCAGGACATCGACGACGCCGGGGACGGCCCTGGCGGCTGGGACTTCGAGTCGCTCGAGGTGACCGGGGCCTAACGGCGCTCGCACGATGATTGCGTACAACATCCCCGGCAGTGATACGTCGCTCGTATACGTCGCGCGGCCGGCAACCTTGGCTGGCGCATCTACCCGAGGCGCACGCGTGCCGACTATGGCGAGCTGCTCCTGCTCGGTCCACGGCGGCACGTCGAACGCGGGCGTCTCGACGACGCGGCGTTCATCGCGCCCCTCGATTTCGACGATCGTGGCGACGTAGCGCTTGCGTCGCTCGTTAGGCATCGCTTTCTGCGGCGGCTTCGATCGCGCGAATGATCTTGGGATACGTGCCGCAGCGGCACAAATTCCCGCTCATCGCCTGGACGATGTTCTCGCGCGACGGAGCATGATCGCGCTCCAGCAGCGCGATCGCCGCCAGGATCTGGCCCGGCGTGCAGAATCCGCACTGCACCGCATCGTGCGCGATGAACGCGCGCTGCATTGGATGCAGCTCGGCGCCGTTTGCAACGCCTTCGATCGTTGTCACGGAGCGCCCTTCGCACGCGTGACCCAGCGTCAGACAGCTATAGACGCTCTGGCCGTCCAGCAGCACCGTGCACGCGCCGCACTCACCACGTTCGCACCCGGGTTTGGCGCCGCTCAGATGCAGCCGGTCCCGCAATACCCTGAGCAAGCTCATGCCCGGCTCGATTTCGAGCTCTCGCTCACGCCCGTTGACTGTCAGCTTCACGGAGAGGGTATTAGCCGAGGCGCGTGGTGCTGTCCAGACGGTGCGTTCGTCCTTCCGCGCGACTTTTACCGTCCTTTGGCAACGGCTATCTTAGCAATATCCGGTTCCCTTTCCCGAACGGCAGATCTCTCGATTTTCATGCCTTACGTCATCACAGAAGCCTGTATCGGCACGAAGGATAAATCATGCGTCGATGTATGCCCGGTCGACTGCATATACGAAGGCGAGAAGATGCTCTACATCCATCCGGACGAGTGCATCGATTGCGGGGCCTGTGAACCCGAGTGCCCCGTGACGGCCATTTTCCCAGAAGAGGATGTTCCGGGGAACCTCAAGCAGTACGTGCAGATCAATCGCGAGGTCTTCACGGGCGAGAATCCTCCCGGCCGTCCGCAGCGCTGAGCGAGCGACTCGTTAGGCTCCGGCGACCCAGCGTGCCATCAGCGTGATCGCCTCCAGCACGCGCGCGCAATAGACATCGAGGAAGGCGTCGTTCAGCGAAGCGCCCCCCTGCTGCCGCGCGCTCGCCAGCGCCGCCGCGCCATCGAAGTCGACGTAGGAGAGCCGCAGCGTCAGTTCGTCGTCCGGTCGCCCGAAGGCTGAGCCAGGGAGCGTCGCTACACCTGTCTCGTCAAGCAGCCGGCGGCACAACTCGCTCGACCTGCGCACGCCACGACGGCCAAGCGACGCGGCATGCGGGCTGAAGTCAGGGAAGAGATAGAAGCCGCCGTGCGGAGCCTCGACAAGGGCGCCGTTAGCCCGCAGCATCGCGGCACAGCGCGTGCCTAACGCGCGCAGGATGGCGCGCGTGTGCCGCAGGTAGTCATCGATAGCGGGTCCGCCGCGAAACGCGGTGACGGCCGCATGCTGAACCGGCGCGCTCACCGCTGAAAATGTCTCGCTCGCGGCGACTTCGAGTGCATCGAGGAGCCAGCGCAGTTGCGGCGCGATCGCGAACGTACCGAGACGCCAACCCCCCGCGCTGCACCATTTGCTCAAGCCCGAGCTGACGATCGTCCCTTCGGGATAGAAGGTGGCGATCGAATCGACGATCCCTTCGTGATCGAGCTGCCCGTAGATCTCGTCCGCGATTACGACGATACCCTGCTCCCGCGCAACGAGTCCGAGGCCCGCAAGTACCTCCCGAGCTATGCGAAAGCCGTTCGGATTACTGGGCGAGTTGAGAATCAGCAGCTTCGGTCCTGCCGCCGCTTGTTCCAGCGCCGTAGCAAGCGCGTTAGGCGTGAGGTGCCAGTGCTCCTCGCGCTTCGTGGCGATCCACGTCGCGCGCCGGCCCGCGAGACGCGCCTGCGGCACGTACGACACCCACGACGGCGAGGGTACGAACAACTCGGCGTCGAGCACGAGCTGCGTGAGGAACATCAGCTCCTTCGAGCCGGGTCCGATCAGAATGTCATCCGGCGTTAGGTCCAACCCTTGAGTCGTGCGGTGATGTGCCGCGACTGCGGCGCGAAGCTCGGGCAACCCGCGCACGGGGAGATAGTCGTTTTCGTGCGCGGCGGCTTTGAGGGCGTCGACGACGATTTCAGGGACGGGAAACGGTGACTGGCCCATTCCCAGCTTGTAGATCGTGCGCCCTTCGCGTCGCAGCCGGTTACTCACCTCATTGATGGCGAGGGTCGCAGACGAACTCAGCGAGCGCACGTTCTCGTCGATCCACGACGCATCCGGTCGCGTGGCGGAGACAGTGACCGGCGTTTCGTTAGGCATGGCGTGCGGTGTCGAGGAACTCGCTGAGGACAATGTTGAACGCGGCAGGGCGCTCCACATTACTCACGTGACCCGTGCGCGCCAACACTCGTAGCCTGCTGCCGTAGATCGCGCGGTGCATCGCCTCCGCATCGGACACGGGTGTCAGCACGTCCTCCTCGCCGACGATTATCAGCGTGAGCACGTCGATCGTGGCGAGTGTGGACGTGGAGTCCTCTCGCTCGCGCATCGCTTCCAGCGCGCCGACAACTCCTGCCACGGGCGCTTTCGCGAGTATACGGTAGACTAGGTCGACGACCTGCGGCGACGTCTCGCGCGTATGCTTCCCGACCATGCCGGGAATCGTTGCGTCCGCGACGGCGCTCGTTCCCCGCTCGCGCGCTAGCTGAGCCATCGCGCGACGCTTTTCGCGTCCCTCCTCGGAGTCCGCGGATGCTTTTGTGTCGGCGAGTACGAGCGAGTGGATCCGCGGGCGATGCCTGCGCCACATCGCAAAGGCGACGTAGCCCCCCATCGAAAGTCCGCAAACCACCGCGCGATCGATGCGCAGAGCGTCCATGAACGCGGCGACGTCGTCCGCGTACTGGTCCATCGTGTAAGGCGGCGCGACGCTGCTTTCGCCAAAACCGCGCAGGTCGAGCGCGATGCAGCGAGCCTGCGACGATAGACTCGAGAGCTGGGGCGCCCACAGACCACGATGATGCGGAAAGCCGTGCAAAAAGATCACAGGCAACCCATTCCCGCGGCCGGATTCGTCGTAGCCGAGTTTGATGCCACCCAAGTTCGCAATCATGCGTTATGCAGCGTCGACAGGCCTTGGCCCCGAAACATGCCGTCGGCATCGTGCCACCTGCTAGATTTGGCACTCCCTCAGGACTCGCACTTCGTGCTTCATGCCGGCCGGGCAGCAGCGTGAGTGCGAGCCGAGCCCTGCCGTGTGGAGAATCGTGAAGGGAGCCGCCCCCCAGTCAAGCGCGTCAGCTCCAGCCTATCTCGAAACCGCCGCTGCGGTCGAGCAGTTCGTCGCCTCGATCGACGGCGCGACCACGCTAGCTGTCGACACGGAAGGGGCCAGCTTCCACCGCTATCACGATCGCATCTACCTGCTTCAGCTCTCGACGCGAGAGCGGCACGCGATCATCGATCCGCTGCGCGCCGGCACGCTGGACGCGCTTGGAGCCGTCGTCGAGTCACGCGCGGTGGAAATCGTCTTTCATGACGCGGACTACGACCTGCGCCTGCTGTATCAGGACTACGGCTGGCACGTCGCCAACATCTTCGACACGCGCCTGGCCGCGCAGCTGTTAGGCATCCGCGCCTTCGGCCTCGCGGCCCTGTTGCAGAGCTTCTTCGACGTACGACTGGACAAGCGCTTCCAGCGGGCGGACTGGTCGATGCGCCCGCTGTCCAAAGAAATGCTGGCGTACGCAGCCCAGGATACGATGCACCTGCTCGAGCTGCGCGAGCAGCTGCGTGCGGAATTGGAGCGGCGTGGACGCTGGTCCTGGGCAACCGAAGAGTTCGAGCGTTTGGAAGGAACGCGTTGGGAGGAGGAGGATGCAGCGACAGGGTTTCTGCGAATCAAAGGGGCGCGAGATCTCACACGCCGTGAGCTGGCTGTGCTCCGTGAATTGGTGCCGTGGCGCGAGGAAGTCGCGCGCGAGCTGGATCGCAGCACGTTCCGCGTAGTTGGGAACGAGGTGCTGCTCGAATTGTCGCGCCGCGCGCCGGCCACCAAGGCGGAGCTCGGAACGATCAGGGGGATGCCACGCGGGATGATCGACACACGCGCGGCGGGAGTGCTGGATGCAATCAAACGCGGGCTTGGCGTCGCGGAGGCGGATCTGCCACGCTTTCCAAAGTCGCCGCGCTGGGCGCGTGATCCAGACTTCGACGACCGGGTGAATCGCTTGCGGCAGGTGCGTGATGCCAAGGCGCGAGATCTGGATCTCGAGCCCGGCGTCCTCTGCCCGCGCGAGCGGCTCGAGGCGATCGCGCGGAGGCAGGCGACATCGCGCGACGCGCTCGCGGAGGTTCCCGACCTGCGCCGCTGGCAGATCGAAGTGTTAGGCGCCGATCTTGTGCGCGCGATGGGTTCTCCCAACGGCGGCCGCGGCAGCAACACTGGCGCATCGGCCAGCGCGCGCGCGGCTGGAGCCTAACGATGATTCATCGCGCGCTGGGGGCGGCGCTCCTTGGCGCCGCGCTGATTCTCGTGCGCGACGCGGCTTCGGCGCAAGGCGCGTCTGCGAAGGTTGCCGCCCCGCTTCCTGACACGGCGGGTTTGCCTGTCATCATGCGTGAGTTTCGTGGCGTGTGGGTCGCCACCGTGGATAACATCGACTGGCCGTCCAAGCCGGGACTGAGCACGCGCGATCAGCAGAGCGAGCTGCGCGCGATCCTGGACCGCGTGGTGACGCTGCGAATGAACGCCGTGATTTTCCAGGTGCGACCGTCGGCCGACGCGTTGTACCCCTCGAAGCTGGAGCCGTGGTCCTTTTTTCTAACGGGTCGGCAGGGGAAGGCACCCAAGCCGGCGTACGATCCGCTCGCATTCGCCATCAAAGAGGCGCACGCGCGCGGGCTGGAGCTGCACGCCTGGTTCAATCCGTACCGCGCCAAGCATCCGGCTGACAAGTCACCGGCGGCGGGGTCGCACGTGAGCCGCACCAGTCCCCATCTCGTTAGGCGCTACGGGCAGTATCTCTGGATGGATCCCGGCGATCCGGCTGTGCGCCAGCAAACGGTGCGCGTCGTGCTCGACGTCGTGCGCCGGTACGACGTCGATGGCGTGCACATCGACGACTATTTCTATCCGTATCCGGAGGGCGGCGTCGACTTTCCTGACGAGACCACGTTCAGGCGTTATGCAGCGGACGGCACGCTCTCCAAGGCCGACTGGCGCCGGCAAAACGTGGACGATCTCGTGCGCGATCTGTACGACGCGATCAAACGCGCGAAGCCGTGGGTGAAGTTCGGCATCTCGCCATTCGGTATTTGGCGGCCGGGACATCCGGTGAGCGTGCGAGGCTTCGACGCATACGAACGTCTCTACGCCGACGCGCGCAAGTGGATGAACGAGGGATGGGGGGACTATTTCACGCCGCAGCTCTATTGGCGCACGGACGCGCCGGAGCAGCGTTATCTCGACTTGTTAGGCTGGTGGATTGGCGAGAACCGCATGGGTCGCCACGTCTGGCCGGGGAACTTCACGAGCCGCGCCACACAAGCGGCACGCAATCTGTGGGATCCAGCCGAGGTCGTGGCACAGATTCGCGTCACTCGGCTGGAGCCAGGCGCGTCCGGGAACATTCACTTCAGTATGAAGGCATTCGGGTTATCGTCGACGCTTGCGACGAGCCTGACGAAAGACGTGTACACGGCGACCGCGCTGGTTCCTCCCTCTCCATGGCTCGCTGACAGCGCCCCGCCGAGACCTAAGGTGACAGCCAAGCGCGCGCAGGGGCGCTGGGAGCTGCGCCTAACGCCGAATCAAGGCAGCCCGATTCGTCTCTGGACCGTGCGCTGGCGAGGCGACAGCGCGTGGGAGACGATGACGATTCCGGCTGCGCGTAGCAGCGTCACGCTGAGCGATGCTCAAGCTGCGGTGATTACAGTGATCGATCGTGTGGGAATGGAGTCCGAGCCGGTAATCATGTCGCTCGGCGCCAGTTCCGTTGTGAATTCGAGATAAGATCAAAAGCGGCAGCGTGTATCTGCGCTGCCGCTTTTGCGAACTAGAACCCGAGATACGCTCGGACTCGTGGCTCGATGCGATCGGGTGTCCACGGCGGCGACCACACGAGATTCACGGCCACCTCGCCGACATCAGGGATTGACCGCAATTCGCGCTCAGCGTCACCCATGATTTCGGGACCCGACGGACATCCCGGTGACGTGAGGCTCATGTCGATGCGCACATCGCGACCATCCACGACGACGTCGTAGACAAGTCCCATGTCGACGATGTTGAGATTGATCTCGGGATCCTTCACTCGCCGGAGCACAAGCTTCACGGCGTCGACAGTCAATTCGCCGTCGCTCGGAGTCGCTTCACTCGGCAGTGATTCGCCGCTTTCGTCCATCCGTTCCTCGACTATTCAGTGGGGTCAGACTCCAGTGCATCCCACTGAATCCACGGCATTCAATGGAGTCTGACCCCACTGAATATGGCGCGAGGACGTTAGCCGGCGCGACGCTTCTGGACGATTGTTTCGGCGGAGCTGCCTGGCGCGGCGGTGCGCTTTTTCGCTGATGCTTTCTTGGCGCGTGCGATTCTGGCCGAGCGCGCCTTGCCGCGGCTCGATGAGCGCGCGGAACGGCTACGTCGCAACGGGTTCCAGCCGACTCGCTTGTCGGCGCGGTAAGCGACCTTTTCGTCGATCGCGAATTCGGCGTCGGTGACGGCGAACGCGGCCGCGTCGGAGAGATCGGCGCGTACGTCAGCGATCACGCGGCCCGGGCGCTTGGCGCGGGCGGCGTGGACGCGGTTTGTCAGCAGGATGACGAACATCTGCCGTTCGGGATCGATCCACATCGACGTGCCGGTGAATCCGGTGTGACCGTAGGCGCGCGGCGTGAGGTAAATCCCGGAGGAACCGTCGCCATCGGCCGTGTCCCAGCCTAACGCGCGCGAGCTGCCGTTCCAGCTTCCCGGTCCTGCTGCGCGGCGCGTGAAGAGCGCGACCGTCGAATCACTGACGATGCGCACGCCGTTGTACTGGCCGCCGTTGAGCAGCATTTGCGCGAAGACTGAGAGATCCGCGGCCGTCGAGAAGAGGCCAGCGTGCCCGGCGACGCCGCCGAGGACGTAGGCGTTCTCGTCGTGCACCTGTCCGCGCAACGGATAGCCGCGCGGCGGTGCGATTTCAGTCGGCGCGATGCGGTATTCCAGCGAATCGGCCGGCCTGAAGAACGTGTCGGTCATGCCTAACGGGCCGAAGACGCGTCGCTGCGCGAATGCGTCGAGCGACTCGCCCGCGATGCTTTCGATGACCCAGCCGAGCAAGTCGGCGCCGAGGTCGGAGTAGATGAAGCAGGAACCCGGCTCGCAGACGAGCGGCGTCGCGATGACGGCCCATCGCGCTGCGCCTGGTGAGCTGGCGAGACGCCAGAGCTCGCGACCGGCGGGCAGGCCGGTGCGATGCGTAAGCAGCTGCCTAACGGTAACCCGGTCCTTGCTTCCGCCGGCGAATTCCGGGAGGTACTTCGCAACCGGTGCGTCCAGCTCGAGCTTGCCTTCGTCGAACAGGAGCATCGCGGCCGTGGTAGTCGCGACGACTTTCGTGAGCGAGGCGAGATCGTAGATGGTCCGGTCGGCGCTGACGGCTGGACTCCCGGCGCGCCAATCCAGCTTGCCGAAGCCCTTCTCGAAGACCGAGTAACCCTCGCGTCCTACAACGACTGCCGCACCTGGAAAGCCTCCCGCATCGAGACCCCGTCTCACAACGCGGTCAATTGCCCGTAATCTGTCCACTGACATGCGCACTTCAGCCGGCGAGCGCGACGGCAGACCGTCGCCCACGGTCAGCAGGGCGATGAGGGAGAGGGAGATGATCACAGCGGCGCTACAAACGATTAATTGTCAACGAGTTAGGTTACGAGTGACGCCGCCAATTGGATCGCGCGCCGTTGCAGGCGCGCACTGGAGGGCTTGTTTAGATAGGAAAACTGTTGCCAACTGTCAAGACGATGTACACTCGATCAAGTCATTTGGTTCGTGAGACTTACGGCGCTAATGTGAAGTACAAGGTGAGACTCCTCTAATCTTCATTTCGTCACCGAACTAGCAGTCTCTAGGTCAAGAAATGGACCCATCCATACCAATCACGGGGTCCGACCCCAGGGTGGGGTCTGACCCCGTTCGGTTGGCCGTCGGTTCGGAAACCACACACGCGGCCTTGGTGACTTATTTCACGCATGGCCACGCACGATACGATCGCACGGGCAATCGCCGGCGATGAGCGGGCGCTGCGCGCCATTTGGGCGCAGCACGCTCCGCATATCGATGCTGTCGTTAGGCGACTGGTCGGCGATCCGGACCTCTCCGCCGACATCGCGCAGGAAGTCTGGATTCAGATCTTTCGCGCGCTGCCGAGCTACCGCGGAGATTCGCAGTTCGGCACGTGGGCGCACCGCATCGCGGTAAACCGTACGCTCAACGCGTTGCGCGGTGCCCGGCGACTAGCGCGCGTGGAGTTCGAGATCGATGAGAGCTCGGCCGTGGTGGAGCATGACAGTGAACGTACGCTGCTGGCAGCGACGATCGAGGAAGCAACGGCGAAGCTCTCGCCAGGAGCAAGGACAGTATTCGTTATGCACGACGTCGAAGGATATACGCACGAAGAAATCGCTCGAGAGCTCGGCATAACGCCGGGCGGCTCGAAATCACAATTGTTCAAGGCGCGAGCCAAACTCCGGCGCTTGCTCGCGCATGTAGTGGAGTTCCACGCCGGAACCGAGGGAGAACATGCAGCACCTGCCTATTGAACGTCTCGCGGAGCTCGCCGATGTCGAGCCTTCGCGCGACGAAGCGGAACATCTCGCATCGTGCCCGCAGTGCGCACGCGAGCGGGCCGCATATCGGCGCTTAGCCGGCCTCGCCGGCGTCGAGCGTTCGCGCATTGGTCCACCGCTCACCGAGTGGTCGCTGTTGCGTTCACGTCTGGCACATGACGGCATCATCTCGCGCGACAACCGATTGTGGCGGGAGATCGCGTCAGGCAGTACCCGCTGGTTGCGCCAGGCAGCGGCAGCGGCTGTACTGATCGTCGGTGGTCTGTATGCCGGTCGCATATCGGCCGGCATGTCCTACGCCGACGCAATGGTTGTCGGTCGCAGCACGCCGGTGATCGATGTCGGATCTCCAGTGTCGGATTTCTCGTCGCCTACGGACGCATTGCAGGTTTTGAACTCTGCGTATGAGCAATACTCGTCCGCGGCCACGTATCTCGCGGCCAATGACACACTGAGCAGCGGCGAAGCGTTCGATCGCTTCCGCGCGCGGCTGGCATTCCTCGACGAAGTCGCGCGTAGCACGCGTGTCGCGCTGGCCGAAGCGCCGCAGGATCCGCTCATCAATCAGTTCTATGTTTCCACGCTCGGCGCGCGCGACGCGACACTGCACCGCATGGGCCAGATCGTGCCCGCCGGCAATCGCCTGGGTAGGTGGTAAGCGATGAAGCGAACGTCGTTAGGTGCGATCGTCCTCGCCAGCTTCGTCCTAGCGGCGCCGGCGGCTGCCTTCCAGACGCGCGTGAGCGCGCGCGCGCAGCTGCCTGACTCGGTCGTCGAGCTGCGCAAGGCGCTGGAGCTGATGACGCAGTCGCAGCGCATGCTCGTGCTGGAGATCGAGCGCGCGAATCAAAGCCTACGGCGCGCGAGCCGCGCGACCGAGCGCGAGTCGGCGCGATCGCAGCTTGTTGGACTGTACGACCGCATGGAGCGCACGCTCGGCGAGGTGGAGCTGCTGAGGGCGCACCTGCTGGCGATGTGCACATCGCGCCCCGGCCCCGATGGCTGGTTAGGCATCAACCTCAAAGAGGAAGCGGACGTGTCGACGTCTCCGACGTCAGCGTCTTATGTGTTCAAAAGGTATCCCATCATTGTCTCGGTCGAGCCGAATTCTCCCGCCGACAAGGCAGGGCTCGCGTCAGGAGATGAAATCGTCACGCTCGGCGAGCACGATATGGTGAGCGGCGCTGTCGACATCGCAGCGCTCCTCAAGCCTGGCACGCGTTTGCCCGTGCGCTATAGACGCGACGGAGCTATCAGATCCATCAGCGTGCTCGTTGAGCCTCGCCCGGAAGGATGGTCCGCCTGCCCGTGGATCGACATCACGACGGGCCCACCCGTGCTCGCGATGCAGCCGAAGATGCGTATCCTGCGATCGACGCCTAACGGGTTCGGCTTCGTGTTCGTCGACAGCGGCATTGCAGTCGGTGCGATACCGCGCAGTCCGGTCCGGGTCGCAGTGACTCCTCCGCGCGAGCCCCGTATCGCGGCGACGCCGGAGCTGCCGCCGACCCCCTACGCCCCGGTTCGCATCGCGGGAGCAGTCGGCGGAAGCGCGCTGATCGCCGGCGCTGTTCTCATCCCACTGACGCCAGACGCGCGAGAGGGCCTGGGCATCGAAGAGGGGATTCTCGTGTTCGACGTCCTGCGTGGCTCACCCGCGCTGGAAGCCGGTCTTCGCGCGGGTGATGTGATCGTCGCTGTTAGGGGCCGCAAAACAACGTCGATTCCGGAGCTAATGCTGACGCTGGACTCCATGCGTGATGGCGCCTGGGAGCTCAGGGTGACGCGCCGGAACGCGAAGCCGCGTATTGTGTTGCTACGCCCCTCTGAAGGGGCGAAGTGAGCAGCGCCTAACGCGAACTGATGCGCTTGCTGATGGCGCCGACGGGTCCTGGCGGGAGCGAGTAGAGCAGGAACGCCGTCGAGCGATCGGCTGCCGAGAGATCCTTCACTCGCACACGCGGCGTCATGATGCTCGTCGTGTCGCGCGTGTGGTCCAGTCCAATCAGGTGACCGACCTCATGCAGAGCGATGGCCCGCGTCGCGTCGAAATCGAGCGCCGCGCCGTCACGATGATGCACGGCGAGCTGAATGCTGGCGTCAACGATCCACCAGTTGTCGTTGTGCGCCCAGAGCGTCTTGCCGCTGATCGACTCGTTGAAGTGATCGGTCCACGTCACGTGCACGTCGGCCGTCGCAGAGTCGAACACGAAGGTGAAGCTGATTGGGAGACCGGTTTCAGACCAATCGGTGAAGGCACGCCGGACGATCGAGTTGCGCTCCTCAGACCAGTCGGCCAACGTCGCGCCATTCTGAACCCACACGCGTAGCGGATTCACCAGCCGGTCGGGCCAACGAGCCAGCGCCGAATCGTGCGCGACGATGACGTCATTGATGAATGTGCCGTTCGCGCGCTCGCGCACTCGGCGGAGGACGTCGTCGGGGCCTAACGTGGTTCGCGAGGCTGTTGTTCGGATCGTGATTGGACGACGCGAAGTCGTCGAATCGCCGAGCGCGATGCGCGTTCCTTTCGCCGTCGCGACTTCGGCTGCCTCCCCGTGACCTTCACGCTCGACGCTCGTACCGCGCGTCTCACGTGCTTGCACGCCGACAAAGGCGGCGAGGCAGGAGAGGCCGACGAGCAGCGTAAGATCGAAGCGCTTCATGAAGGGCGGCGACGGCAATTATGTAAACGAAACGGCGCTACCAAGCGCCGAAGATTCTGCGAGACTTATCTCTTGAAGCTCGTGCCGCCTCGACACGGGCATTTAATGCGCCAGACATCATAACAACACTTGCGAAAAAATCGATGGTTTGTTTTGTGTTTTTTCTCTCTGTGTCAGACGCATTTAGGAGCAGAACGCCACTTATGAGAAATTTCCAATGCACGAACGTCCGTCGCGGGTATGCAGCAGCGGTTGCGCGGCCGCGACGTGAATTGCGGTTTTTCTACGAGTTTGCGTCAGCGCAGTGAGAGCTCGATCTCGCCCCGCGCGGAAGAATCTTCCTCGTGTTCCAGCGCGCGTTGTAATGCGCTGTGCGCGTCAGTGTTCCCAACGAATCGACCGAGTGCCCACGCGGCGTGACCGCGCACGATGGGATCGGGATCGCGCTCCAGCGCCTGAGTGAGCGCGGGAACATCGCGCGGATCGCAGCGATTCCCCAGGGCGATCGCAGTATTGCGCGCCAAGCCGCGCCGCTTCGCGCGTCGCACGGGCGAGCGCGAGAAGCGCGCGCGAAAGTGATCTTCACTCAGGAGCAGCAGCTCTGCGAGATCGGGTTCGCGGTTCTCGACTCGCGGCGCAAGGACGCCGTGCTCCGCGGCTCGCGAGAACTTCACGTTCCAGGGACACACTTCCTGACAGATGTCGCAGCCAAAAACGAGGGAGCCCATCGCTTCGCGCAGATGCGGCGCGATCGCGCCGCGCAGCTCAATCGTTAGGTACGAGATACAACGACGCGCGTCCAGGACGTAGGGCGCGACGAAGGCTCCTGTCGGACATGCGTCGAGGCAGCGAGTGCAGGTGCCGCAGTGCTCGCTCTCGAACGGTGTGTCGGGCGTGAGGTCGAGGTCCGTGAAGAGGGTGCCTAACAAGAAGAACGAACCGAGTTGTGGGTGCAGCAGGTTCGTATTCTTGCCAAACCAACCCAACCCGGCGTTGCGCGCGATATCGCGTTCGAGAAAGGGGCCGGTATCGACGTACGCATGGGCCCACACTTTTCTGCCAACGTCGCTCGTGAGCCAACCCTCCAGGGCGCGCAGCTTCGCGAGCAAGACATCGTGATAATCGTCGCCGCGCGCATAGCGAGCGATCGGCCCACTCGGCTGCGTGCCGTCGTAGTTCAGCGCGACGACAAGGGCCGAGCGCGCCCGTGGCAGGTGTTCGCGCGGATCGGCGCGCGCACGTTCTCCGCGCGCCATGTAGCGCATCTCACCGTGGTGCCCCGCGCGCAGCCACTCCTGGAGGCGCGGAAAGGTGTCGCTGGGCCCGAGCCTAACGATTCCCGCGAGGTCGAAGCCGAGACCGTAGGCTTGCGCCTTGAGCCGTGAGGCGAGCGCGCTTTGCACGGTCCTTTGCGTCACTGGCCGTTGCCGGCGGCCCAGCGCGCGTAGCGGATCGCCTCGTCGACTGTCGGCACGGCTTCGGGGTCGCCGTAGGCCGTGTGCATGCGCCAACGCGTGTAGGTGCGCGAAGGGATAGGAAGGAAGGGTGCCTTGCGATACCAGGCGCGGTCGCGGAAGCGCCACGCGACGACTACGAGCGCGCGCGCCAACGAAGGACTCAGCGCAGCGCGACCGAGCAAAGCGACTGTAAGACGAGCCCAGCTCATGACGGGCGTAAGTTCTGCGAAGCCAGAACAAAAACAAATAGCTTCGAGTACACAGTCCCGAGTGCTGAGTCTTCAGAATGAGACTGCTCATCTCTCAGCATTGACCCTGTCGCGGCCCACCCGGCAGCTTCATCGCAGCCATTGTCCCCAGCCAAAGCTCCCATGCTATCACGACTAGTCAGAACTCTTGTCCTGCCAGCGCTCGCGGTGAGCGTGGCGCCCGCGCTGATCGCGCAGACGCTGCAGAACGTTGTCGCGCGCATCGCGATATCTCCCGCGACTCGAACAGTGAGCGCTGGCGACACCGTTCGCTTCACGGCGCAGGCGCTCGACGCGCAGGGGAATCCCGTCTCTGGTGCGCGGGTGCGATTCAACATGGTTCGTGGCGAAGGCGGCGAGATCGATTCCGCCGGCGTGCTGATCACGGGCTCCACCGGCGTCATCGCCGCGTCCGCGTCCGCCGTGGTTCCAGGACAGCGTCCGCGCATCGAGCGCTTCGAGGTGCGCATCATGCCCGGGGCGGCGGCGCGCATCGAGGTCACACCGCAACCGACGAAGCTCGTGGCCGGTCAGCGACTGCTGCTCGCTGCGAAGTCCTGGTCGGCGCAGAACGACGAGCGCAAGAACGACGACTACACCTACACGTCGTCCGCGCCCAGTGTTGTGCGCGCCGGTTCCGATGGCCTGCTCACGGCGCTCGCCCCCGGACGCGTGACTATCACCGGCGCGGCAGGGAAGGCGACCAAGGCGCTGGCGATCCAAGTCGTGCCTAACAACTTGACATCTCTGGAGCTGACACCGCCGCGCACGCGCGGGCGTCAGGGCGACGTGATGCGTTTCGCAGTCACCGCCAAGACGGCGGGCGGCCAGCGTGTCACAGACCTAACGCCGCGGTGGTCGATGACCGGCGGCGAGGGACTCATCGAGCAGGACGGCGGTTTCGTCGCCTATAATCCGGGCCGCTACACCGTGACGGCTACTTTGGGGAACCGTTCGGCCGAGGCGATCGTCACGATCGAAGATCGCGACGTTAGGCGTGCGGTGTCGGTCGTTAGCCGCATTCCGCGCACGGCGTTCACGACAGCCGAAGTATGGGTGCATCCGAACGGACGAGTTGCGTACCTCGGCACGCACGGCGGCGGCGACCGATTCTATAGTATCGACATCTCGAACCCGGCGAGTCCGGTTATCGTCGACTCGGTCGTGATGAACACACGACTCGTGAACGACATCATGACGGATGCGGCAGGGAAAGTGCTCGTCGCGACGCGTGAGGGTGCGGCCGATCGCAAGAATGGCATCGTGATCTGCACGCTGGACGATCCGCTGCATCCCAAAGTCGTGAGCGAGTTCACGGAAGGCGTGACGGCCGGCGTCCACTCGGCGTTCATCTTCACGCAGCCAAAGCACGGCACGCACGTCTACCTAACGAACGACGGAACCGGCGCCGTCAACATCATCGACATCAACGATCCGGCCAAGCCGAAGCAGGTTGGCACCTGGACGACGCCGCGCGCGAGTGAAGGGCGCTATTTACACGACGTCGATGTGCAGGATGGATTGCTATACGGCAGCTGGTGGAACGACGGCCTCGTGATCCTCGACGTCGGCAACGGTATCAAGGGCGGCAGCCCGAGCAATCCGGTGTTCGTGTCGCAGTACAAGTACGATCTCAATGAGATGTATCGCGAGGTCGAGATCGTGAGCGGCGCGGGACACACGCGCGGCACGCACACCGCGTGGCGCCACAAGAATTACGTGTTCATCGCGGACGAGGTCTATCGCGCCGAGGACGTCAAAGGCGCGAAGGATGAAGCAGCGAATCGCATGTACGGCAACATGCAGGTGATCGACGTCTCCGACATCATGCGCCCCAAGCCGGTCGCGTACTACAAGCCGGAGAATGGCGGCGTGCATAACGTGTGGATCGCCGGCGACACGCTCTACATGGGTGCGTATGATGGAGGCTTCCGCGCGTTCGATATCGCGGGCGAGTTGCGCGGGGATCTGCGCGCGCAGGGAAGGGAGATCGCGTCGTTGAGCACGGCAGACATGGACGGCAAGATCAAGAACGCGGCACAGACCTGGGGCGTGGTCGTTAAGAACAACCTCGCCTACGTGAACGATTTCAATAACGGCCTCTGGATAATCAAGATCGAGCCGAGGACGCAGGTGGTTCCGTAGTCCTTAGTCCATAGGCCTTAG
>Ga0187892_10004553_pt1 | contig 23098 bp, 12 predicted proteins | sample MA1701073metaG_FD_139345 | JGI IMG/M metagenome (GOLD analysis project Ga0187892, IMG submission 139345) | Bio-ooze microbial communities from a basaltic lava cave in the Kipuka Kanohina Cave System on the Island of Hawaii, USA - MA170107-3 metaG ... | reverse complement strand
CAGGGCCTGAAGGCCCTGGCTACCATCGCGCGCCCTACGGGCGAAAAAAAAATCGGCCGTCTTACTGCCTCGGCATCGGCCCAACTCCTAATATGTAGATATTTTAACGAAACGATACACTAGAACGCGGCCGCGAAGTCGGCGAAGTCGAACGCGTCGACATCGCTGTCGTCGTCCGCATCGAACGCGGCCAGGCACAGCCCCGCAGTCATGGGCGCTGGCGGCATGGGCACAAAGCCGGGGCCGAACAGGCACGCCGCGAACGCCGCGTGGTCGTCCAGATCGGCATCGCAATCGCCGTCGAAATCACCCGCGCACACGTCGGGCGACCAGACGGCCAGAGCGTTGGGCGTGATGCCCGTCGAGTCGACGATCGGGCCGTTCTGCGTGAGCGAGCCGTCGGATTCGATCGTGAACGAGTACAGGCCGCGGATGCCGTCCAGGAGCGTGTCGCGGTCGATGACCAGCAGCCAATCGTCGAGCACGGCGATCTCGCCCAGGCTGCCCTGGACGCCCACGTCAAACAGAAAACCGGTTTCGGTCAGGGCGCCGGTCTCGCCATCGACCGCGAACGTGCGCACCGTCGAGTCGGTGCCGTGGGCGACGAACGCCCACGCGTTGTCGTTCGAGACCACGACCTGCTTGGGCGACGTGCCCGGCGAAAAGAACGGCGAGCCGGACATGAGCGTCAGGCTGCCGTCGGGCGCCACGTGCAGGCCGCTGACGGCGTGGCCGCCGCTGCTGATGCCGCCGCCGGCGAAGAGCTTGGTGCCGTCCGGCGAAATGCCCGGACCCAGCGGAAAGACGCCGGGCGTCGGCTCGACCTCGATCAAGTCGAGTGTCCCGTCGGCGCTCACGTGGAACGCGCGGACGGTGTTGGCCGTCGAGTCCTGCGCGTACAAGGCCTCGCCCGATGGATGCAGCGCCAGAAAGGAAGAGAACGAGCCGGTGGGCGCTTGATCGATCAGGGTCAGCGACGGGCCCTGCGGATCGAACGCATAAACCAGCACCTCGTTGGGAACGCTCAGGTTGGTGTGCGTGACAGCCACGTGCTGGTCGCTCAGCCACTGCACGTCGAGCGGGCTGTCGGGCGTGGTGAACGTCGCCGCCAGCGACAGCGTGCCGTCACCGGCCACCTGAAGCACGGTGAGCTGCTCGACCGTCGTGCTCGACGTCCCGTGGCCGGTCATCAGGAAGCGGCCATCAGGCGTGATCGAGATGGTCTGGGCGTTCGTGCCGGGCACGGGCATCGACGTGCTGGGCGTCGAGCCGGTCACGAACTTCATGATGAACGTCAGCGTGCCGTCATCGTTGACACGGTACGACGAAACGCTGCCCTCCAGGTTGCCATTGTTGGCGACAAACGCCGCTCGGTGCAAGGCCTGCCCGAATGCCGGCCGATCGGCGCACGCTGCCAGCGCGAGGCACAACGCGGAGACGCGAATGCAATTCAATGTGGTCATGGTCCCCTCGTGCAAGTCCTATCCGCAGCGGGTAACCGCCGCGACTGCACCAGGGTACCGCAACCCGCTCGGATTTCACAGGGCAGACGACTAGATCACCGTGCGCGATGATTGCCTTCGGGGTAGCATGGGCAAGCGATCGTCTCGGCCTTTGGAGACGATCGCTTGCCCGTGCTGCCGAAGGAATGTCGCCTGGTCTGCACGGGCAATCCCGGCGCGCCGGGACGCTTGCCCATGTGGACCCCAACCGCACACAGATCGCGGTTGGGGACCCCCCATGCCACCCGCTGGAGCGCCTACCGCTCGCGCGGTGAATCAGTAGCGAAGCTGAATGACCATCTCCTCGATCGTCAACGTACCGGTGAAGTCCGCCGTCGATTCGACGCACAGCGCAAAGTCACCGGTTGCGATGATCCCCAACACGCTTTCCGTCAGGTCAACGCTCGATGGGCTGATCGAGCTGATCGCACCATCAGTCAGGCTGAGCGTATAGGGCCCGATCGCCTCACCGCTGCACGCATCGCCGCCCGTGGCCGCCACCCGGACGGTGAACGACGCCGTATTGGCCCCGGTCAGCTCCGGCGAAACCGAGATGCGGGCGGCGTCGAAATCGACCGCGGCCGTAACAGGGGCGACGCAGGCCGACTCGAACGATGCGGTGCCGGTCGTCGTCGTCGGCATGCCGGGCTGCACGTCCAGAATACCCAGACCGCTACTCACCAGGTTGATGCCAACCCGGATGTTGTTGCCCGCGCCCGTAAACTCGAGTCCGAGCTCGCTCACCTGAAGCTCGCCGGCGAAGTTCGCTGTGGCGCGCACGCACACCTGCAGCGCGCCCGAGAATATCTGGTCAATCACGTCGCAGGGGATCTCACCGCCGGTCGATGTGATCGAGAAATCGGTATCGTCCGCGGGATTGTCGTAGTCGATGCGGAAGCTGCCGAACGGCGTGCCGGTCTCGCACGGATCGCCCGCTCCGTCGGCAGACGCGAGGAACTCGACGTCCACCCGGTCGGGTGTCGATTGCAGGCGGCGCTCGACCGCACTGAGGACCTTCATCAGGCGGACGGCCGACTTGTCGAGCGCGGCCGACGCGGCCGCCGGGCGCTGGGCCGGCAGATTGCCCGTGCTGACCCGAGCGGCGACACTCCGCGGTACGCCCGGCTCGAGCGTGACGCGGGCCATCTCGCCGAAATCGAGGGCCGTCGTGAACATCGGACCGCCACCGCGCGGTATTCCGCCGGGAATGCCGGTCACGCAGCCTGCCAGCACGGCGCCCACCAACAAGAACGGAGCGAGTCGCACACACGCAGTTCGAGCCATACCCATCAACCTTTCATCAAATGACCCGGGGAGATCGGAGGGGGAGAGAGGTCAACGCACCGCAGCTTCTGACCCATTGAATCCTATGCCGCTCAACGCGGTCGTCAAGTAACATGCGGAATCCGCGGGGACCGCGGGTCACAAGCTCGCGGCGCCTCAACGCCGGCATTTTGGCGCTCCGCCACGTCCCAGTCGCGCTACCCGGACGCGCCGACCCGCCGGCCTACCGGGCCTGGGCGTGTCCGGCACGATCGGGAATGCCCTCAGGCAGACGCAACCGCGCAGACAAGGGGAGCCGCCGGGGCGCATCGGCCCGCGGCGTCACGGGAACATTCCAGTGCAACTCGGCCGGTACGCACAGCCCGCGGTCGGCATCAGTGCAACACGTTAGACCCAACGACACTCGCCAGACAGCATCGGCCAATCCGCCCGCCAATGTGAAGTCAAGCGACAACGGTAATCGGTCAGCCGGAACGGTTCGCGCGAGCAGCGTCCGCGCCCCGTCGGTGACTCGGACGTGACACGGGGCCTCCGCGTTCAGGTGCATGTGGTCGGGCAGGCCGGCGTCGAGAACCAGAGTCAACGCGCCGTCGGTCGGCACGCTCACCGGATCGAGCGTGTGTGACGGAGTCTCGATCCACTCGGGAGCGGGACCGGGCACAACGGGCGCGACCAGGCCGTCGACGACGACTTCGGACCAGACGCGCGTGGTCAGATCGATGCGGACGATGCGATGGTTGTTCGTATCGGCGACGAAGGCGACGTCGCCGGCCACGGCCAATCCGCCCGGCTCGTCGAGCATGAGCTCGTCGTCGGCCGCGCGAGTCCCGGGCCGGCCGACGCCGTACAGCGTGCGCAGCTCGCGCGTCCGCGGGTCGAGCTGTTTGATCTTATGGTTGTACGTGTCCGCGACCAGCAGCGTGCGGCGCCACGGTGCGACGCCGAGCGGGTGCTGGAGCTTGGCGTGCGGTGGCGTGCCGTCCCGGTCGCCGAAACTGAACAGCCCTTCGCCGACCAGCGTGAACACGCGCTCGGCCGCCAGGTCGATGCCGCGGATGGCGCTCACTTCGCTATCCGCGAAGTAGATCGTGCCCTCGAGCACGCAGATGCCCGAGGGTTGTGCCAACGCGGCCGTCTCGGTCGGGCCGTCGACGATGTTCTCGCGGCCATTGCCGGCCAAGGCCCGCGCGAAGCCCACCGGCATGTCGATCCGCCAGATCTGGTGCTCTCCGGCCATGGCGACGTACAGCGTGCTGCCCTCGACGCACACGTCCCACGGTGAGTTGATCCCCTGCTGCGTGCCCATTTTGCCGCCGGACCGGTCGTAGACCATTTCGCCGGTTCCGACGACGGTCTTGACCTCTCCGGTCATCAGGTCGACGGCGCGGATGAGATGGTTTTCGGTGTCGCACACATATAGCGTCGATTCGCCGTGCAGCGCCAACCCCTGCGGATGATTGAACGTCGCCCGGTCTGGCGGCCCGTCGTCTCGCCCGATCTGCCCGGCGCCGATCGTCTGCACCAGCTCGCAGCGCCCGCTCTCGTCCGGCAGCGTGGCGATGACGATGCGGTTGTGGTTCGAGTCCGCAATCAGTAGCCGCCGGCCGATCGAGTCGACCGCGACCTTACCCGGAAACGCCAAACCCGACGCGGCCGGCACCATGGCCTCGTGCCGCAGGCTGAGGGGCTCGGCCGCCAGCGTCCCCTTGGCACGATGTGTTTCCAGCAGCTCGCCGATCATGCGGTCGAGTGCGTCGCGATTCCCCTCGCCGGCGACCGCCCCAGCGACGTATCCTTCGGGATCGACCACCACCACGGTCGGCCAACTGCGAACCCCGTAGCTGCTCCAGATGGCCATTCGGTCATCGACCACAACCGGGTGCTTGATCTCGTAGCGCAGGATGGCCGAGCGAATCGTGCCGCGCTGGGCCTCGTTGGTGAACTTGGCGCTGTGTACGCCAATGAAGACCACCGGCTGATCGGCGTATTTCGCTTCAAGAAACGCCAGGTCCGGCAGGATGTGCATGCAGTTGATGCAGCAATACGTCCAGAAGTCGAGCACGACCACGCGGCCGGTCAGCTCGTGGTCGAAGCGCAGCGGCACCTGCGTGTTCAGCCATGCCAGGCCGCGGTCGAGCGACGGGGCACGTACGAGTTGTGCCATGATCTGCGCCTCCGACGGACAGGAATGATAACCGCACGCTCGCTGCCGTCCAAGTCCGCGCGTCGCGCCTCCGCGGCCGGCCGCCAGGCCGCGTCCGGATGCGCCGGTGTACCGCGCTGGTGCGCGAGCTTACCATCGGCGTCGCATCGACGCCATGCCGACCCGCGCGCCAGCGGCCTGCACGCCGAGCGCGGGATCGGTGGGCCAACGGCCGCGCCCATGCCGGAACTGCCGGACATCGTCGCATACGTCGAGGCGCTCGAAACGCGCGTCGCCGGCCAAACGCTCGAGCGCGTGCGGATCGTCAGCCCGTTTGTGCTCCGATCATTCGAGCCGCCCATCGACGCCGCCGTCGGCCGAAGCGTCCGCAGCGTCGAGCGCTTGGGCAAACGCACCGTGCTCGGGCTGGACGACGACTTGTTCCTGGTCTTCCATCTCATGATCGCCGGCCGCTTCCGTTGGGAGCGGAACGGCGCGAAGCCGCCGAGAAAGATCGGACTGGCGTCGTTTGACTTCGCCACAGGCACGCTGCTGCTGACGGAGGCCAGTCAGAAGAAACGGGCCTCGTTGCACCTCGTTCGCGGCCGAGACGCATTGCGCGAGCACGACGCGGGCGGGATGGACGTGCTGCGGGCTGACTTCGCCGCGTTCGCCGCTGCCCTGTCGGCCGAGAATCACACGGTCAAGCGCAGCCTCACGGATCCGCGCCTGTTCAGCGGGATCGGGAACGCCTATTCGGACGAGATCCTCCACGCCGCCCGGCTTTCGCCGGTCAAACTCACGTCGCGGTTGACGCCCGACGCGGTGCAGCGACTCCACGCGGCGACGCGCGACACGCTGCAATACTGGATCGACGAGCTCCGCCGCCAGTTCGCCGGCCGCTTTCCCGCCGCCGGTCAGATCACCGCATTCCGCAGCGGCTTCGCCGTGCACGGCCGCTACGGCAAGCCCTGCCCGGAGTGCGGTACGAAGGTGCAGCGGATCCGCTACGCCGACAACGAGACCAACTACTGCCCGCGCTGCCAGACGGGCGGCCGCATCCTGGCCGACCGTTCGCTCTCGCGCCTGCTGAAGGACGACTGGCCGCGCTCGATTGACCAGCTCGATGCGTAGCGGATAGTGAGCCCGGCCAATGGTCCGAGCGGACGAGCCACGGCCTGGCCGATCGGTCCGGTGGGGTTGCCACCGGACCTTCGCGGGTTCAGTTCGTAGCGCAGGCGTCCCGCCTGCCCGTACCCCAGGCGTCCTCGCCTGGGCAACGCCTTGCCCTACGCCCCCGCAATCGCCCGCCGCGGGGTCGAGATGCAACTGAACATACGACACGCGGCCGCGCCCGCGGTCGCGGCGCGCCGGGACGGCCGGGGTCCCGGCGCGGATCCCCACGCTAGTTCATGCGGACGATGTCGTTGCCGACGATCATGAAGTTGGCGGATGTCAGCGTCACGCCGGTGAGCGTGATGAACAGGCCCACCGTGTCACCCGCATCCGTGTCGATGTCCACGACCACGACGGTGTTAGCGCCGTCGTTGTTGATGTTGGTCATCTGAGCGATGGCCGTGTTGAAAGCCATGGTCGTCAGGGCCGGCGGCGCGGCGTCGAACCGCAGGCGATCGCCGACGGCGAAGCCGGAGATCTGGTCAGCGCCGTCATTGTTGACCGGGGCCGCGGCGAAGTTCGACGTGTAGACGATCGTGTCATTGCCGTTGCCCGGTGTCACGATGTCGTTGCCTTCACCCGGCGTGATGATGTCGCTGCCGATGCCGGTGTTGATGACATCGGCCGACGGGTTTGTGCCGGGCGCGTTGTCGTCGGCATCAGCATAGATGAGGATGTCGTCGCCGCTGCCCAGGGTGGCCACTGAGCTGGTCAGTATGGCGTTGCCTATCACCGTCAGTGCGTCGTTGCCGCCTGCGCCAGTGATCGAGATGCCGTTGGACCCATTCGTGATGATGGCGGTTGCCGTACCCATCACGCCCGCCAGGTTGAAGCTAGTGATGGTGTTGTTGACGCCGGTCTGCACGGTGCCCAGGTTCACGTGGCTGCTGCCCGAGGCCGTGAACGAGGTCAGCGTGCTGGCGGTGATGCCGGTCTGGATCATGGCCGGGCCGTCAGTTACGTTGAACGTCAGGTTCTCGACGTTGGGAACCGTGACCATGCCCAATGTGTGGACGTTGGTCGTACCGATGGCATTCAGCGCGAAGCCGCGGTTGTCGATGCTCAGCGTCATCGAGTCGGCCGCTCCGCCGGTGCCGGCCGAGGCGATTATCACCGCATCGTAGAACTGGGGCAACGGCTGGCCATCGCCGCGGTACGTTATCGTCGGCAGTGGCGTGCCGCCGATGTTCAGGAGCGTCAGCGTGTTGATCGCCTCCGAGTTGCCGCCCTGAGTGATCACGTTCGAGATGCCCGCCACGCCGGTCAGGTTGATCTGGAAGTTGCCGGTCGCGTTCAGGATGACGTTTTCGATGCTCACGAACGGAGCGACGGCCGCCAGATTCGCACCCAGCGTGGCCTGGACCGTATCCGTGCCCATGCCGCCGTTGATGCCGCCGCCGGCGCCCTGGGCATCGGCATCGTTCAGCGTGTTGGCGAAGATGAACATGTCATCGCCCGACCCGCCGGTGATCGCCAGCAGGTCATTGGTGGCGAACGTCGCGAACGGCGTCAGGCCGCCATCGCCGCCGCCGAGCGTCAGATCACCGGAAAGGCCTGTCGCGTTGTAGGTGCGGATCGAGTTTGGCATGACGCGCAGGCGCACGTCCTGCGTTCCGGTGATGTTGGCGGTCGCCAGCGTCGTGCCGGTCGTCTGCGTGAGGTTTTGCAGCGTATTCGCCGAGCTGCCTTGACTCTTGACCTGGAGCGTCTCGAAACCATTGGTCGAGGCAGTGGTGATGTTGACCGTTCCGGCGTTGGAGCCGGCGAGCGCCAGACTCAAGACGTCAGATGCGCCCGATGTCGTTGTCACCAGAGCGAACGTCGCCGCGATGCCGGACATGCCATCGCTCACGTTGACCAGGCCAAAGTCTGTGAGCTCCTGCAGTCCGAGAACGGTCAGCGTGGCGACGCTGCTCACCGAGTTGATCTCGTCGACGCCGCTGACGTTGCCCGCGTTGAGCGTTGTCGGGGCGAACAGCGTGTAGTTCTGGGTTTCTATGCCGGTCAACTCAGTCGGCGTAACACTCAGGCCGTTCATGGCGGCGTCGAGCCGGTCGGCGCCCTCGCCACCATTGGCGCGGTCGCCGGTTTGGAGCGAAGCCAACTGCATTCCGCTCGGTGCATTGAAGATCAGAGGAGCGTCGAACTTGTCGTCGCCGGGTGTGCCGGTGAGGTCATCTGTGTCTAGCGTGAAGGAGATGACCGGCGGCGGGTCGACTCCGACCAGGCACGTATCACTGTCGGATTCGCCGGCGGCTATCGCAGTGACGGTGACGGCCATCAGGCCGGTCGACATGGGCGTAAACGTGGTCGCCGCCCCGAACGGATCGCTGAACGTGCCCACTCCGGAAGACAGGTTCCACTCGAACGTCGGCTCGCCGCTTCCGCCCATCGTGGACGCGCTCAGCGCGATGGTTGCGCCGAGGATAACGTCGGAAGTCGGACAGCCGATGATGGCGACGGTGAATTCGATCGGCGAGAACGCGGCGAAGATCTCTGCGACGTCGGCCAGGTCCACATCGAAGTCGGGCTCGAAGTCGAACGTCGCACATTCCGGCGTCAGCGACGTTGGCCCGGGGCCGGTGAGGCAGCCGGGCAGGGCCGCGTGGTCGACGAGGTTGATGAAGCCGTCGTTGTTGATGTCACCATCGCCGGGCGGGTAGAGCGCGAAGCCGAGGAAGGCGCGCCAGGCGCGGTACTGCCCGTCCGGAGCGAGGCCGTAGCCCACGATGGTCATGCCGTCGGCCGAGATGGCGGTGGCCTCCTCGAGCGTCCAGCCGGCCAGCGAAAGATTCAGGTCGACCGCCAGCACGGTGGAGAGTTGCCGCATGCCGTCCGGCTGCGTCCAGACAAACGCCCGCGGACCGGCGGCGGTGGTGGCCCGACCGACCACGATCGCCCCGTCGGTCGAGAGGCCATTGGCCTGGCTGTCGGCCGCGCCGCCGGCCAGGTCGCCGAGGCTCATCATGCCCGTGCCGCCGGCCGACGGGTCGGTCCAACGGAAGGCGAACGTTCCGTTGATGCTCGTGCCGACGCCGACGATGACGAATCCGTCAGTCGATACGCCCAGCGCGCGGCTGTTGAATGACCCGCCGGCCAGGTCGCCCAGCCCCTGCAAGCCCCCAGCCGCGGTCCAGCGGAAGGCCTCACTGCCCGAGGCGCCGGAGGCGGCCGATGTGCCGAAGCCGACGATGGTTGAGCCGTCGCTCGATATGGCCGTTGCCGCGCTGTGAAACAGGGAGCCGGGCAGGTCGCCCAACGCTTCGAGCGGCGCCGCCCCGGACTGACGGAACGCTTCATGGCCCAGCAGCGACGAGGCGGTCGATGAGCTGTAGCCGGCAATCACGGCTGCGTTACCCGAGACGCAGGAGGCCACGCTGAGCACGTCGCCCCCGGGCAGGTCGCCGAGGGGCGTCAGCGCTACGTCGCCGAGCTGCCAGCGAAAGGCGTATTGCCCGTCTGCAGCCGCGCTGTCGCCCACGACGACGGCGCCATCGGCCGAGACGCCGCGCGCCGTGCTCAGGAACGTGCCGTCGGGCAGGTCGCCCAGCCCCGCCATGCCGCCGGCCAGCGTCCAGCGAAAGGCCTGCTGGCCGAAGGCCGAGTCGCTGTAGCCCACCACGACTGAGCCATCGGCCGAGACCGCGGTGGCCACGCTCAGCCCGCGGCCGCCGGGCAGATCACCCAAGTCAACAAACGACGCCGGTTGGCCGGCCCATGCGCCGGCCGGGATGGCCGCGAGCATGGCCGCGACGATGAGCCGTGAGCCAGACATGATCCTCCTCCGCAGAAGGCATGGCGTGAGACGCGCCCGCAGGAGCGCGCAGTCACCAAGCTCCCCAACGAATCACAATCCTACACGAATCCCGGTACGAAACGAAGCCGAATCAATGATCGCGTCCGGTAAGTGGCCCGGCAACGATTGGGGCTCGGAGTCGTCGGCCCGTATCGGAACCCCGCCCGCCAAGGGCGCGGGTTCGAATGCCAGCACCGCATCGGGATACGACGAATGTCTCACAGCCGATGTCGCCTCGAAGGATGTGCTTGACTGAGTTGCCGCCTACGACGTCACGTGGGCGGTGCCGCGGAATCTGCGTGCAACTGAATATGCGAGGCGCCCCAGCGCCCGCCAAGGGCGCGGGTTCGAATGCCTGTAACACACCGGCGTCCGACACATGCCTCACAGCCGATGTCACCGCCATCGACGTACTGGAGGTAGTCGCCACGCACGACGTCGGGTGGGCGCCGCCGCGGGGTCCGCGTGCAACTGACTATGCGAGGCGCCCCAGCGCCCGCTGACCCGCGGCCTTGGCGGCCGGGGTTCCGATGCGACCCGCGGCCTTGGCGGCCGGGGTTCCGAGTCGTCGGTCTGTGACCGAGGGCGCGCGGGCAGCGTATCGGAACCCCGCCCGCCGAGGGCGCGGGTTCGAACGCCTTTGACGGATCGAAGTACGACGCATGCCTCAACAGCCGATGTCACCGCCATCGACGTCCTGGAGGTAGTCGCCGCGCACGACGTCGGGTGGGCGGCGCCGCGGGGTCCGCGTGCAACTGACTATGCGGGGCGCCGCAGCGCCCGCCGACCCGCGGCCTTGGCGGCCGGGGTTCCGAGTCGTCGGTCTGTGACCGAGGGCGCGCGGGCAGCGTATCGGAACCCCGCCCGCCAAGGGCGCGGGTTCGAACGCCTGTAACACACCGGCGTCCGACACATGCCTCACAGCCGATGTCACCTCCATCGACGTACTTGAGGTAGTCGCCGCGCACAACGTCGGGTGGGCGGCGCCGCGGGGTCCGCGTGCAACTGACTATGCGGGGCGCCGCAGCGCCCGCCGACCCGCGGCCTTGGCGGCCGGGGTTCCGATGCGACCCGCGGCCTTGGCGGCCGGGGTTCTGAAGTGGCAAAACGACGAAGGCCCGGTGGGGTTGCCACCGGGCCTTCGCCTTTGATTCAATTGTCAGTCACCCGAATCGGATCGGGCGGGGTGAGCATGGGTTAGTTCATGCGGACGATGTCGTTGCCCGAGATCATGAAGTTGGCGGACGTCAGCGTCACGCCGGTGAGCGTGATGAACAGGCCCACCGTGTCACCCGCATCCGTGTCGATGTCCACGACCACGACGGTGTTGGCGCCGTCGTTGTTGATGTTGGTCATCTGGGCGATGGCCGTGTTGAAGGCCATGGTCGTCAGGGCCGGCGGGGCGGCGTCGAACCGCAGGCGATCACCGACCGCGAAGCCGGAGATCTGGTCAGCGCCGTCATTGTTGACCGGGGCCGCGGCGAAGTTCGACGTGTAGACGATCGTGTCATTGCCAGCGCCGGGCGTGACGATGTCGTTGCCTTCACCCGGCGTGATGATGTCGCTGCCGGCGCCCGTATTGATCACGTCGGCCGACGGGTTGGTGCCGGGCGCGTTGTCGTCGGCATCGGCGTACGTGATCGTGTCGTCACCGCTGCCAAGCGTGACCACCGAGCTGGTCAGCAGGGCGTCGCCCGTGAGTGTGAGCGTCAGATTGGCCGAAAAAGCGGAGGCATCATACGTGCGGATGGTTGCCGGCATGCTGAGCAGCATGAGGTCCCGTGCCCCGGTGATGTTGCACGTCGCCAGCGTCGTGCCCGTGGTCTGCACGAAACCGGCCAGGCTGTTGGCGGCGCCGCCGATGCTGTCGATGTGCAGCACTTCGAAGCCGTTGCTGCCGGCCGTGGTCAGGGCAAACGTGCCGGCGTTCGATCCCTCGAGCGTGAGTTCCAGCGCGTCCATCGTGCCGACGGTCGTACCGGCCTGAGCGAACGTTGCGGCGACGCCGGCCGCGGCGTTGGTGACGTTGATCAGGCGGAATTCGGTCAGCTCCTGAAGACCCACAACCGTCAGCGTGGCCTCGCTGTTGACCGAGTTGATCGAGTCGACGCCGCTGATGTTGACGGCGTCGAGGGTTGTCGCGGCGAACAAAGTGTAGTTCTGAACCTCGACGCTTGACACCTCGGCCGGCGTAACGTTCACGCCGTTCATGATGGCATTCAGCACGTCGGTGCCGTCGCCGCCATTGACACGGTCGCAAGTCTGGAACGTGGCCACCTGGCCGCCGCAGATGAGAGGGTTAAACACCAGCGGGGCCTCGAAAGAGTCGTTGCCATCGGTGCCGGTGAGGTTATCGCAATTGAGAGTGAACGATGGAGGATCGACAAAGAAGACCGCAAATGTACACGACGCTTGGCCGGTTCCGACGACATTTCCATCGACAGCAAGCGATGCTTCGAGAAAAACCTCGACGGTACCGGGCAGTGTATCGGTCAACAGGATGCTCTGGCCCGAGTTGCTGCTCAGCGTCGCGTGGCCCTGCACAAGCGTCCATGTGAATTGCACCTCGCCGCACGGAGGCTCCTCAAATAGAGCCGTGAGCGTCAACTCCTCGTAGGGGACAACGAACGACGGGCATCCGGCGATCGCGAGGCTCGAGAGTCCGGCGCTCATGTTGCCGTTGCTCAGGTCGCAACTAGCGTTACCGCTGTTCGTGTTGGCGTCTGTGTTGCCGTTCTCGTTGGTCGGCGGGTTGTCACTCGTGTTGCCGGCGGGCGGGGCGTTGCTGTTCGAGCCGCCGTTGACGTTGGCGATCGGCCCGCTGTTCACATTTCCGTTGGCGTTGTGGTTGTCGTTAAGATCGCCGTTCGTATTGGCGGTCGGGGCGTTGTCGTTTGACGGCTGATTGGCGTTGCCGGCTGGCCGGCGCGGGCTGGCGCTGGGGCAACCCGCCAGCAACACCGCCAAGCACAGTGATGCAAGCGAGGCGCTCCTTCCGAGCCGCTCAACCGCCGCACCCCGGCTACGCACGCTGAAAGCTGCTGCCGAACGCACGTTGTCACCTCCGCTTTTCGGCGCCGCCGCTATGAGGCGCATCCAAGCATACGCTTTGGTCACGTGTCCACGCACCCTAGCGGGTTGGCAACAGGCAACTGCGCGTGCGAGGCGCCGCCGCGCCCGCTCCCGCGACGTCTCCACGGCGAGTCGCTGAGGCGACTTGGCACAGTGGTCTGACAGCGGCCCAGCTCGCCGGAAACGTGCGGGGTTCCGAAGATGGCAGACAACGACGAAGGCCCGGTGGGGTTGCCACCGGGCCTTCGCGGGTTGATTCAGTTGTCAGTCGCCCGAATCGGATCGGGCGACGTCAGCGTGCTAGTTCACGCGGACGATGTCGTTGCCCATGATCATGAAGTTGGTGTTCGTGAGCGTCACGCCGGTGAGCGTGATGGTCAGGAAGCTCATCTGGGCCGCGTCGGTGTCCAGATCCAGGATCACGGTCGTGTTGCCGCCTGCGTTGCCGATGGCGGTCATGTTGTCGATACCGGCCACACCGGCCGCCAAGGCGAACGGAGCCGCGTCGAACCGCAGGCGATCGCCGACCGCGAAGCCGGAGATCTGGTCGGCGCCGTCGTTGTTGACCGGGGCCGCTGCGATGTTCGACGTGTAGACGACCGTGTCATTGCCATCACCCGGCGTGACAACGTCGTTGCCTTCACCCGGTGTGATGATGTCGCTGCCGGCGCCGGTGTTGATGACGTCGGCCGACGGGTTCGTGCCCGCCGCGTTGTCATCGGCATCGGCGAACGTGACCGTGTCATCGCCGTTCCCGGTCGTGACGACCGAGCTGGTCAGCATCGCATTACCCGTGATGGTGATGACGTCGTTGCCGGCCGCACCGGTTACCGACAGGCCGTTGGCGCCGTTGGTCAGCGTCAGCGTGGCCGTGCCCATCACACCACCGAGGTTCACGCTGGTGATGATGTTGTTGGCGCCGGTCTGGACCGTACCGAGGTTGAGGTTGCTGCTGGCCGTCGCGGTGAACGAGTTCAGCGTGCTGGCCGTGATGCCGGTCTGGATCATGGCCGGACCGTCGGTCACGTTGAGCGTCAGGTTCTCGATGTTCGGAACCATCAGCACGCCCAGGATGTGCTGGTTGGTCGTGCCGGTCGCGTTGAGCGGGAACGCACGGTTGTTGACGCCGATCGTCATGGCGTCGGCCGCTCCGCCCGTTCCGGCGGTGTTGGCCACCAGCGCATCGTACATCTGAGCCATCTGCTGGCCGTCGCCGCGATACGTGATCGTCGGCAGCGGCGTGCCGCCCAGGTTGAGCAGCGTCAGCGTGTTGATCGCCTCAGCAGCGCCGCCCTGGATGGTCACATTGGAAATCCCGGTCACGCCGGTCAGGTTGATCTGGAAGTTGCCGGTCGCGTTCAGGATCGCGTTTTCGATGCTCATGAACGGAGCGACGGCCGCCAGGTTCGCACCCAGCGTGGCCTGGACGGTGTCGTTGCCCATGCCACCGTTGATGCCGCCGCCGGCGCCCTGGGCGTCGGCATCGGTCAGCGTGTTGGCGAAGATGAACGTGTCATCGCCCGAACCGCCAGTGATGGCCAGCAGGTCGTTGGTGGCGAACGTGGCGAACGGCGTCAGGCCGCCATCGCCGTTGCCGAGCGTCAGGTCGCCCGAGAAGCCCGAGGCGTTGATCGTGCGGACCGTGTTCGGCAGCACGCGGAGCCGCGCATCCTGCGTGCCGGTGACGTTGGCCGTGGCCAGCGTCGTGCCGGTGGTCTGCGTGAACATGGCCAGCGTGTTGACCGCCCCGCCGGTGCTGACGATGTCCAGAATCTCGAAGCCGTTGGCCGCCATCGTGGTGATGTTGACCGTGCCGGCATTCGAGCCGTCCAGCGTCAGGCCGAGCGAGTCCATCGTGCCCATCGTCGTGCCGGGCTGGGCAAACGTCGCGGCGATGCCGGACATGCCATCGGTCACGTTGATCAGGCCGAAGTCGGTCAGCTCTTGGAGCCCGAGAATGGTCAGCGTGGCGACGCTGTTGACCGAGTTAATATCATCGACACCGCTGATGTTGCCGGCGTTCAGTATGGTCGCGGCGAACAACGTGTAGTTCTGCGTCTCGATGTTGGCCAGTTCGGTCGGCGTCACGGCCACGCCGTTCATGATGGCGTTAAGGAGATCGGAGCCGTCGCCGCCGTTGGCCCGGTCGCCGGTCTGAAGCGTGGCGACCTGGGCTCCGCCTGGTGCGTTGAACACCAGTGGCGCCTCGAAAATGTCGTCGTCGGCCGTGCCACCCAGGTTGTCCGTATTCAGCGTGAAGAGGAACGTGATCGGGGGAACCGTATCAAACGTGCACGTAGCCATGGCGGTATCCGTGCCGTCCGTCGCCGTCACACGCACGCTCGTCATGCCTTCGGCACTGGGCGTGAACGTCGTGGTGGCCGCGCTGGCGTCACCAAACGCGCCGGCGCCGGCCGACACGCTCCACATAAACGTGGCCGTTCCGGTAAAGCCGTCGGCAGTGCCCGAGAGCGTGACCGCCGTGTCTCGCGGCGACTCCATGTCCGGGCAGCCGGCGATCGTGACCGTGGCGCCAGTCGGCTCGTTGCCGTTCGGCTCGTTGACGTTGGGCTCGTTGACGTTCGGCTCGTTGACGTTGGGCTCATTAACGTTGGGCTCGTTAACGTTCGGCTCGGGCTCGTTAACGTTCGGCTCGTTGACGTTCGGCTCGTTAATGTTTGGGGCGGCGTTGTTGTTGTTGGCCGGCGGGGCGTTGTTGTTGTTGGCCACCGCGTTGACGTTGCGGTTCCGGTTGCCGCCGCCGGGAGGCGTGCCGGGACAGCCGGTGATGAGCGCCAGTCCGGCGACCAGCGCCGCGAATGGGGCTGCGCCGAGCAGCGTGCTCCTACGATTGAATCTTGAACCTTGCATTGACAGTTTCCTCCAGTGAAAACCCTTGGCGTTGTCCTGTGACACGCTGTATCTCAAAACGGTCACGACGGCCGCGGTCACGGGACCGCAAGAATCACACCATCGCGTGCGGCCCGACCATCCGCTGACGGTCGCCGGCCGCTCGTACGACACTGCACGTCGGGGGGCGGCCGTCCCGGCCGCCTTTACGTCCGTCGCTCCGTCAGCGCCGCGGCGGGCGCCCTTTCGGTCTCTCGTTCGGCAACAGCCGGCCCCGGCCGCCTAGCGGGCGTGGCCGCGTTACGAGCCGCAAACCCTGCGGGCGGACGAGGACGTCCGCGCTCCGCAAAGTTTGCGAGCGGACGAGGACGGCCGCGCTCCACGGTCTATCGGCAACGCGGCCTTTCCAGCCCGGATACCTAGCGACAACCTAGCCAGCACATTAACGGTCCTAATAAGACCGCTCGCCGCGGCCCGCAGGCCGCACCTTCGCGGTCAAGCAACCGCCCTTGCATGGATTTGGCGTTTTGGACGACCGGTCACGCGCCGAGACCGAATCGACCTGCCTCCGACAAATTCGACTTCTCTGCTCCCCACGTCAACCGCCGCCGGAACGTCGGTCGCGGCGGCTCAACCACTCCCTAACGGTCGTGGCTCTGAAACGGTCGTGGCTCTGAACGCTGCAGTGCCGGGCACCGCCGTACTGTGAGCGGTCTTGCGACAACGCCGCCGGTAGGCGGACGTTATCGGAGCAACATTGCCAGTCCGGGCGAATTGTAGGGATAGGCGTACCCAAGTCAACACCCAAATCGCAAAAACGTCCGGACCAGGGGGAGACGCGCCACGCCCCTCTTGTCGCGTGCAGGCGACGCACAGCCACGACATCGACCGCCGGCAGCAGCGCAGAGACCGTTTCATCGTATCGGTCCGGCCGACACTTGGGCTTGAGTCAATCGCCCGCCCGGCCGCCCGACGCACTGCCGACGATGGATTATCCACGTGGCCGGGTGTCAAGGGAAGGGCAAGCGGGCGGGATGGGAATCCCGGTGCCCGCGGTGCGAGAAGGGATTCTCGCACCAGCCGATCCCGCTGTCCGCGGTGCGAGAAGGGATTCTCGCACTAGGTGGGCCGCTGCGTGGCACGGGCATCTTGCCCGTGTTTCGTCCCACGGCCTTCCAGGCCGTGGCGGAAAGTGCCAAAGTCCTGGCAGGGGCTGGAAGCCCCTGCGACGGTTCACGGGCTGGAAGCCCGTGCCACGAAGAGCCTGTGCCACACGTCAAACCACGGCGGCGGCGAAGCGGGCGGCGGTTTCTCGGGGAGAAGTACGCGGTCCGACCCGGGCGCGGAGGTTGTCCAGCACGTTCATGTAGTTGATGTACGAGTCGTAGGGCGACTCGTACGGGTTGAAGTATTTGTGTACGTCGCCGTCGGCGAACCACTTGGTACACATGTAGTAGAAGTGGTCCGAAGTTTGAAGCTTGCGCCAATCGTCGAGCAGGCGCGGGTCGCCGGCCGCTTTGACGGCGGCCTCGAGCTGGTAGGTCTCGTGGATGGCGTTGGACTGCATGGCGTTGCCCAGCCACGCCGACAAGTCGCGCTCGGTGTCGGCCCAGCTTATCAGGTGCGGGACGTCATACTCGCCGACCGGGGGATTGCGCTCGATGGCTTCGGACACCGTCAGGAAGTCGTTGTCTCGATGGGCCAGGATGCGCTCGGGCAAATGGGCCAGAAAGTCGAAGATGCCTGTGTCCTCCCACTGGTGCTCGCCGAGCGTCTCGTAGTCCATGAACAGGTTGACGACGTAACCGTTGCCGTTCACGTCGTTGACCCAGCCGGCGAACTTGTCAGCTGTCAGCGGCCATTCGGCCCAGCCGCGGTTGCCGAAGCGGAAGGCGATGTCGTCGCTCAGGCGATAGTTCTTGAGCAGCAGCGTGATGCCCGGGCACTTGGGCGGGCCGTAGGCGAAGTTGGGGCTGCGGTAACCCAGCAGCCGATCGACGCCTTCGCACAACACGCCGCGGAAGCCGAGCTGGGCCGCGAACTGGGCTACGTCGTTGTTGTAGACCAGCTCGGTGTTGCGGAAGATCCTGGGGTCCTGCCCGAACGCGCTGCGGAGCTTCGAGCGGTGCTGCTCGACCTGCTCGGCAAACTCCTGGCGCGAGTAGAGGAATGCGAGTGAGTGGTAATAAGTCTCGGCTACCAGCTCGACGCAGCCGGTGGCCGTCAGCTCGCGGAACGAGTCGAGCACTTCGGGCGCCCAGCGCTCGAACTGCTCGAGGATGACGCCGGTGATCGAGTAAGAGACGCGGAAGCGGCCGTCGAACTTGCGGATCAGGCCGAGGATGGTGCGGTTGGCCGGGAGATAACACTTCCCCGCCACCTTTTGCAGGATCTCGCCGTTTTTGACGTCGTCGAAGTAGTTCTGCTCGAAGTCGAAGATGCTGTAACGCCGCAGCCGGAAGGGCTGATGGACGTGGAAGTAGAAACACACCGAAGCCATGCGTCACCTGTGGCACGGGCTTCCAGCCCGTGAAGCGTCGCAGGGGCTTCCAGCCCCTGCTCTGAGACGGCGAGACGCCCGCACAATGGCGACGGCCTGGAAGGCCGTGGGGCGGTTCATGGGCAAGATGCCCATGCCACGATTCACGGGCAAGATGCCCATGCCACGATTCACGGGCAAGATGCCCATGCCACGGTTCACGGGCAAGATGCCCATGCCACGATTCATGGGCAAGATGCCCATGCCACGATTCACGGGCAAGCTGCCCGTGCCACTGACCGGTGCCCATGCCACGTCAGGTGCCGTTGGCAGCCGTGTAGGTCTCGAGGCAGCCGCGGGCGGCATCGGACCAGGACAGCTTCCGCACTTCGAACCCGCCGTGGTGGCGCAGTGTCGCATGAAGCGGCGGGTGCCGCAAGACGGCCAGGATCTTGTTGGCCATGTCGTCCACATCCCAGAAATCGACGCGCAGCACGTGGTGGAGGATCTCGCCGACGCCCGATTGCCGGCTGATGAGCACCGGCACGTTGTGCGACAGGGCCTCCAGCGCCGCCAAACCAAACGGCTCGGAAACGCTGGGCATCACGTACAGGTCGGCCATGCGATAGGCCCGCTCGACATCCTGGCCGCGCAGGAAGCCGGTAAACAGCACCTTGTGACCGATACCCATGCCGGCCGCCAGCTCGATCATCCGCCGCATCATGTCACCACTGCCGGCGACGATGAAGCGGACGTTGTCCATCCGCTCGAGCACGCGCTTGGCCGCGGCGACGAAGTACTCCGGACCTTTCTGCATGGTGACGCGGCCGAGGAAGAGCACAATCTTTTCGTCGCGGCGGATCTCGGGCACGTCGCCATCGTAGACGCGGCCGTTGTCGGCCTCGATGGCGTTGTAGACCACGTGTACGCGCTCGGGCGACTGGCCGTAGCGTGCGATAATGATCTTGCGCGTCAGGAAGCTGACCGCGATCACCTTCGCAGCCGCGTCCATGCCGGCACGTTCGATGTCGTAAATGCGCTGGTTGATGTGCTCACCGCTGCGGTCGAACTCGGTCGAGTGTACGTGAACGACGAGCGGCTTGCCGGTCTGCCGGGCCACGGCCATGCCGGCTGGATAGGTCATCCAGTCGTGGGCGTGGATCACGTCGAACCGGGCGTGGGCGGCGATCTGACACGCCAGGGCCGCATAACGCTCGGTCTCGGCGAACAGGTCGCCGCCGTAGTGACCGCCCGCGCCGGCCAGGATGCTCGGGACGCGACGGCGGACGCCGGCTGCCTCCGCTTGTCCCGCCGCCAGCGCGGTGCCCGTCTGTGCGGCGGCGCCGGCGTCCGACGCCGACTCGCTCTGCGGGCGCGCGTACGGGCTGATGCCCGGCACGTCGACGCCGACCAATGAAAGCGCTCCCGCCGAGCGCGGGTCGCCGGCAAACGAAGGAATCGACCCGGCGGCTGGCGCCATGAGCTTGACGTGTGTGGAGTGAGCCGAGGCGATCGGCCGCGGTAAAACGAACAGGATTTCGACCCCCATCGCGCTCATCGCGCGAGTCAGGCCGTAGCAGGCCGTGCCCAGACCACCGGAAATGAAGGGCGGGAACTCCCACCCGAGCATTAAAACCTTCATGGCCGTCCGAAACTTCCTTCGCCTCCCTTGCGAAGATGCGATCGACTCGTTGCTGGGCGTCCGCCTTACCGCGGAGATGCGTCCACGACGGGCGCCGTGCGGAGGGATGCGGTCGCCGGCCCGACCCAAAGCAGCGGGCCGGACCCATCTTATCGGCAACCCGTCAAGCAGATTGAAGCATACCCGCTTTGGCCCCGGTGTCAATGAGCGTGCTCGACACGGGTGCACGATCGCTCAAACGCTTCCGAGCGGCCGGTTGGCATGGTCTCGCCGCGGTCGCGGCGCGCCGGGACGGCGTGGCGATGCCCACGGGCACCATTGGAGCGCCAGGACGCGAAAGCACGGCGACCACACGATAATGGCGCGCGGACGCCATGCCACCGGCTCGCAAGACCGGTTGTGCAGCGGGGCCACGCGTCCGCGCGTGACGCCCGCGCGGTCGTGTGCTATGATGCGGCTTGGCACGGTTGAGGACGTGCTTAATCCCTTGTCGTCAAAGGACTTGCCGGAGCCACGAGCGTATGGACTTTGAGCTGTCGGACGATATGCAGGCCCTGCGCGACGCGGCGCGCAAGTTCGCGGCCGACGTGATCGGACCCAACGCTCGCGAGTGGGACCGCGAAGGGGAAATCCCCCGCGAGGTCGTCAAGCAGCTCGCCGAACTGGGCTTTCTGGGCACGCTGGTCCCGCCGGAGTACGACGGGGCCGGCGTCGGGTACCTCGGCAACGCGGTCATCATGGAGGAAATCGCCCGGCACTGCGGCGGGACGGCGCTCATGATGGCGGCCCACAACGGCCTGTGCAGCGGCCACATTCTTCACGCCGCGAATGAGGAGCAGAAGCGCAAGTACCTGCCGCCGCTGGCCCGCGGCGAGATGCTGGGCTCCTGGTGCCTGACGGAGCCCGGCAGCGGCTCGGATGCGGCCGCCCTTCAAACGCGGGCCGTGCGGCAAGGCGACGACTGGGTCATCAACGGGTCGAAGATGTTCGTCACGAACGGGCACTTCGCCGGCGTGTACGTTGTGACGGCCAAGACCGATCCGGACAAAGAGGCCAAGGGCATCAGTGCGTTCATCGTCGAGCGCAGCACGCCCGGCATCGTGATCGGGCCGCGCGAAGACAAGATGGGCATGAGGGCGTCCGATACGGTCGGGATCACGTTCGACAACGTGCGCGTGCCGAAGTCGGCGCTGTGCGGTGAGCTCAACAAGGGCTTCTATGACGTACTGACGGTGCTGGAGCGCGGGCGGATCGCGATCGGCGCGCTGAGCGTCGGCTTGGCCCGCGGGGCGCTCGAGGAGTCCGTGGCGTATTCGCAGCAGCGGCACCAGTTCGGCAAGCCGCTGGCCGCGTTCCAGACGCTGCAGTTCATGATGGCCGACATGGCCATGGAGATCGATGCGGCCCGGCTGCTGGTCCGCAAGGCGGCGCTGCTTCAGGACGCGGGCCAGTCGAGCAAGCTCGAATCGGCCATGGCCAAGCTCTTTGCCAGCGAGATCGCGACCAAGTCGTGCTTGAACGCCATCCAGATTCACGGCGGCTATGGATACACGAAGGAAATCCCGGTCGAGCGGCTGATGCGCGACGCCAAGCTGTGTGAGATTGGTGAGGGCTCGAGCCAGGTGCAACGGATGATCATTGCCCGCGAGGTGCTGGGCATCAAGGTGTAGCGCCGGCATCTTGCCGGCTGCCCCGCCGACATCCTTGTCGGCGAGTAACAGGGTTCACGGTTCAGGTATGGCTTTGGAGCTACCTGACGATCAGCGCGTCGGACCACGGGCATCGTGACTGATAGGAGCGCGGGCATCCTGCCCGCTCCTGGGACCGCGGCCATCCTGGCCGCACGTGGCATAACAAACGCATGGACTTTGACCTGCCCGACGATCACCGAGTCCTCCGCGATCAAATCTTCGAGTTCGCCGTGCGCGAGTTGGCCCCCGGCGCCGCCGCCCGTGACCACGAAGCCGCCATGCCGGATTCCGTGCGGCAGCAGCTCGCCGAGCTCGGCCTGTTCGGGATCACCATTCCCGAAGAATTCGGCGGCGCCGGCATGGACGTGCTGGCGTCATCGCTGGCCGTCGAAGAAGTCTCGAAGGCGTGCGCCGGCACGGGCGTGTTCCTTAGCGCGCACAATTCACTGTGCGTCGATCCGATCCTGCGCTTCGGCAACGAGGCGCAGAAGCGGAAGTACCTGCCGAAGCTGGCCAGCGGCGAGACGATCGGTTGCCTTTCGCTGACCGAGCCGGGCAGCGGCTCCGACGCCGGGGCCGCGCGCTGCATGGCCGTCGAGAAGTCCGACGGCTGGCACATCACCGGCAACAAGATCTTCGTGACCAACGGCAAAGAAGCCGGCGTGATGGTGTTGATCGCGGTCAGCGATCCGCAGGGCGAAAAGAGCCGGCGGACCTCGGCCTTCATCGTCGAGCAGCCCTGGCCCGGCCTGCGCATCGCCAAGCTCGAGCACAAGCTCGGCATCCGCTGCTCATCGACGGCCGAGTTCGTGTTTGAAGACGCCGTCATCCCCAAGGAGAACCTGCTGGGCGAGCGCGGCCGCGGCCTGACGGTTGCGCTCTCGACGCTCGACGGCGGCCGGGTCGGCATAGCCGCTCAGGCGCTCGGCATCGCCGAAGCGTGCCTGTTCCACGCCGCCAAGTACGCCAATACGCGCGAGCAGTTCGGCCAGACGATCGCGCACTTTCAGGCGATCCAGAACAAGCTCGCGGACATGAAAAACTGGATCGAGGCGGCGAGGTTGCTGACGTACCGGGCGGCCTGGCTGAAGGATACGGGCCGGCCGTACGGCGGCGAGGCGGCCATGGCCAAGCTGTTCGCCAGCGAGACCGCTTCGCGCTCGGCCAACCACTGCGTGCAAGTGTTCGGCGGCTATGGCTATTGCGAGGACTATCCGGCCGAGCGACTGCTTCGCGACTCGAAGATCACCGAGATCTACGAAGGCACGAGCGAGATTCACCGCCTGGTCATCTTCAAACACGTGCTCGATCGGGCCGAACGCGGCTGGAGCAGTACCGTTTAGCCTGAAGTTCCCCCCTTTCTTAAGCCGAGTTGCGACGTAAGTCTCGCGGTGGCAAGGACTTGCGCTCGAAGTGCGTGAGGCGATGTGTACCCATGTAAATTAGGTATTTTGTGCTTGTAT
>Ga0187892_10004552_pt1 | contig 23101 bp, 21 predicted proteins | sample MA1701073metaG_FD_139345 | JGI IMG/M metagenome (GOLD analysis project Ga0187892, IMG submission 139345) | Bio-ooze microbial communities from a basaltic lava cave in the Kipuka Kanohina Cave System on the Island of Hawaii, USA - MA170107-3 metaG ... | reverse complement strand
TAAGCTACTGTGCCGCCCATCTGCTTTGTCGCGTGCTCGCTCGCCGCTCGCCTATCTGAATGATATGTCTCGCGTCTCGCTGTGCGGCTTCGCGCAGCTGGGCGTGCTCGTAACACTTATTCAGAGTTTCCGTAGTAGGGGCGGCGAGTAGACCGGAAAGGTATTATCGGTTAGCATGACCGAGGACAGATTCCCACTGCACCATAACTACAACGGAGGTGCCGCATGGCCACAGGCCTTTTAGATATACCCGTGTGGGGTTGCGTGATCTACACGCTGGTATTGACCCATATCACCATTGTCACGGTGACCGTCTTTCTCCACCGGCATCAAGCACATCGGGCGCTGGATCTGCACCCGGCGATAGCGCATTTTTTCCGCTTTTGGTTATGGTTGACGACCGGTATGGTGACGCGCCAATGGGTGGCGGTGCATCGCAAACATCACGCCCGTGTGGAAACGCAAGACGATCCGCACAGCCCCCAGGTCTATGGGATTAAGAAATTGTTGCTCGAGGGCACGGAGCTTTATCGGGAGGGGACGAACGATCAGGAAACGTTGGAAAAGTACGGCCACGGCACTCCCGACGATTGGATAGAGCGCAATGTGTACACAAAGCACGGGAAGTTCGGTGTGGGATCGATGCTCGTCATCGATATTTTGCTCTTCGGACCGCTCGGCCTCACGGTATGGGCCGTGCAGATGATGTGGATCCCGATTTTCGCAGCCGGTATTGTCAATGGCCTTGGGCATTACTGGGGTTATCGGAATTTCGAATGCCCCGATGCGTCCACGAACATATCTCCCTGGGGGATACTGATCGGCGGGGAAGAGCTACACAATAACCACCATGCCTTCGCGAGCTCGGCAAAGCTATCGTCAAAACGGTGGGAATTTGATATCGGCTGGATGTATATAAAGATGTTTGCTTTGCTGGGACTCGCGCGGGTGAAAAAACTCGCACCGCAGCCTGTCCTTACGATCGGCAAGGACGGTCTCGACGTCGATACGGTCCGCGCCATCGTTGCCAATCACCTTCACGTTATGGCGCGCTATGCCAGGGAAGTGGTCGGTCAGGTCCATAAAGAGGAGCTGCGTAAGGCGACCGGTGACGTGAAAGATGTGTTAAGGGCTACCAAAGGGTGGTTGACCCGGGAAGAGTCGCGCTTGAACGACGACGCAAAGGATCATCTCGCACGTGCTTTCTTGCATAGCCACTCGCTCGAAACGGTGTATGAGTTCAAAGTCCAATTGCAACGGCTTTGGCAAGAGCGTACGGCCAGTTACGAGAGCTTGCTCGCGACCCTTCAGGTATGGTGCCGACAGGCAGAAGAGACCGGTATCACGGCCCTCCAAGAGTTCGCGCATTCCTTGCGGGGCTATACCTTGCAACACGCTTGAGGCAGAATCTTTGCGCATCTATCTGAATAGCGGAGCCCGCGATTGCGGGCTTCGCTATTAAATAGCCTCTGAAACTATTTTATCTTCGCTTCCTTATACACTACACGCTTGCGCACCACCGGATCGAATTTCTTGACCTCTAATTTGTTCGGGTGCAATTGTTTGTTCTTGGTGGTGGTGTAATAGTGACCCGTCCCAGCGCTTGAGAGCAGTTTAATTTTTTCGCGCATAATAAGTGAACCTAAACCTTAATGCCGCGGCGACGGAGATCGGCGATGACCTCGTCGATGCCGAGTTTATCGATAATGCGTAATCCCTTGGTACTGATCCGCAAGCGGACCCATCGTTGCTCACTCTCCACCCAAATTCGATGGTTTTGGAGATTAGGCAAGAATCGCCGTCGGGTTTTATTATTCGCGTGCGAGACATTGCACCCCGTCCGCGGGCGCTTACCGGTGATTTGACATACACGAGCCATTGTCTTTAGTCCAAGGAAAAATGGAATTCTACAAACAATCGCCAGAATTCACCAAGCATTTTCTCTCATCCGTAGCCACGATGGTCCGCCGCGTTACATCAAACCGCGTTCCGCCATGGAAACGATATCACCCTCCCCGATAACGAAGTGATCGAGTACGCGTATGTCAATCAGCTCCAGTGCGCCCCGCAGGCGCGCGGTGAGCGCTTTGTCGGCACTGCTCGGTTCTGCGATCCCCGAGGGGTGGTTATGGGCCAGTATGACCGCCGCGGCATTGTGCAAAAGGGCGCGTTTAACCACCTCACGCGGGTACACACTGGCGGCATCGAGAGTGCCTCGGAAAAGCTCCTCGAAACAGATAATACGGTGTCGCGTATCGAGAAACAAACAGGCAAAGACTTCATGCGGAAGGTTGCGCATCGAGGCGTTCAAGTAACGGCGAGTATCCTCAGGATTGCACAGGGCATCCCCCCGGTTGAGCTTCTCCTCAAGGTAACGCCGCCCGAGCTCAAGCGCTGCTTGGATCTGTACGTATTTGGCCGTGCCGCCACCGCGGGTGCGGCAAAATTCCGCATGGGTTGCATCGATTAAGGCGCGCAAACCCCCGAACCCGGTGATCATCTCCCGCGCTAAGTCCACCGCGGTTTTCCCGCGCACGCCATTACGCAGGAAGATAGCGATGATCTCGGCGTCGGATAGGCTCCGCGGGCCTTTGGCCAGAAGTTTTTCCCGCGGGCGCTCTGCCGGCGGCCAGTCGTTGATCGGCATCCTAACCTCCATGTCGCTTGGCGGCGCGTCAAGTGTGCCAATACAATAGTACGGATGGAGGACGAGGACAAACGAGGTGCGCGGGTGCTAGAACATAAACGCATCGTCGTGGGCGTCACGGGTGGCATTGCGGCTTATAAAACCGCGGATCTCGTCCGCCGTCTACGCGCAGATAAAGCCGATGTCAAGGTCATCATGACCCGCTCCGCCCAGGCCTTTTTGGGCCCGCTTACGCTGCAAGCGCTGTCGGGAAATCCGGTCTACACCGAACTGCTCTCGGAAGGGAGTGACGCGGGTATGCAGCACATCGAATTGGCTCGCTGGTGCGATCTCATCCTCGTCACGCCGGCGAGCGCCAATTTTATGGCGAAGGTAGCCCACGGCCTCGCCGATGATCTGCTGACGACGGTCTGTCTAGCGAACACCCAGCCGATGTTGGTGGCTCCGGCGATGAATCGCGAGATGTGGCTTGCGGCGGCGACCCAAGAAAACAAAAAAATCCTTGAGAGCCGCGGCGTGCAGTTTCTGGGGCCGGCCGCGGGCGACCAGGCCTGCGGCGAGGTGGGGCCGGGACGGCTGGTAGAAACGGACGATCTGTTCGCAGGGATCACGGCGGCGCTAGCCCCTGGTGTGTTAAGCGGGCTTGAGGTGTTGGTCACGGCGGGTCCGACTCGGGAATATATCGATCCGGTACGTTACCTGAGCAACCGAAGCTCAGGAAAAATGGGCTATGCGATCGCGCAAGCCGCCGCAGAGGCGGGAGCCTCGGTTACCCTCGTCAGTGGTCCCGTCGCGCTTGCGCCACCGCGGGGCGCCGAACCCGTGTGGGTGTCGAGCGCCGAGGAGATGTACTGCGAGGTAATGTCGCGTGCGCATCACTGTGACGTTTTGGTGGCCGCGGCCGCGGTCGCGGATTACCACTGTGGGGTGCCGGCATTACGAAAACTAAAACGCGGAGGCGCTTCGCTTACACTGAGCTTGCTGCCTACACCCGATATCGTAAAAGCCGTAACCGCTTTGGCACGGCGCCCGTTTACTGTCGCGTTCGCCGCGGAAACCGAAAACGTGGTTGCCAATGCCCAAAATAAACTAGAAGATAAGGCGGTCGATATGATCGCGGCAAACGATGTCGCCGCGAACGGGGTGGGATTCGACCACGACCGGAATGAGATCGAGGTGCTCTGGCGGGGTGGGAGCATCCATCTCGCCAAAAGCTCAAAGCAGACCTTAGCCCGGCATTTAATTCGCATCATTGCCGAACGTTATCGTGCAAAAGATACAGCTTAGAGTGCTCGATCCCAGGCTCGGGCGCGAGTTTCCGCTGCCGGAGTACGTGACCGCGGGAGCCGCGGGTATGGACCTGCGAGCGTGTACGGATGCGACGCTGAGATGTCATCCAGGCGACACGTATTTGATACCGACCGGTTTGGCGCTCCATATCGGTGATACGGGAATTGCGGCGCTGGTATTACCGCGGTCGGGACTCGGGCATAAGCATGGGATCGTCCTTGGAAATTTAGTGGGCTTGATTGATTCGGATTACCAGGGGCAGATTTTTGTTTCCTGCTGGAACCGGGGGCGCGAAACATTCGATATTAGACCTGGAGATCGCATCGCACAGATTGTGTTCGTTCCGGTCGTTTCCGCGTGTTTAGATATCGTTGAGACCTTCACGCAGACGACGCGTCATGAGGGTGGTTTTGGACACACCGGCCTGGCGTAACCAAGTACGTTGTTTTTCGCCTTAAAGGCTCGACAGACACCATGAACGTGCGCGCAGGGGGATTCACGCGACGATTCCATTTCCGATTGCCGATGGTAGGGGTCGCGCTTGGCGTCATGATCGGCGCCGCTCTAGCGTTTGATTCCAATGGAGAAGCTGAGCAAGCAACCGATTCCCACGCCAAAGTATCGGCCAGGGCCGGCGCTTTGGCCACCGAGGTCGGAAGTCGCTTTGAGCAAACGCTCGAGCTCCTAGATGCGCTGAGCCGTGATGAAGCGCTCATCGCTGCCTTTAAAAATCCTGACTCAGGGGCGCTGGACCGACGTGCCCAGCAGACGCAACTTCCATACGCGCTTAAAGTAAGGTTTGTGCGCGCGGGCCAAATTCAAGTCGATGAGCGAGGGACGCCCCCGCTTGGGTACGCATCCGTCGCGATGCTGCGCCATGCGGAGCGTACCCATCTCGCCCCGAATGCGGAGGTGCATTTTCTTGGCAGCGCCCAACAGCAGGTCGCGCTGGTGAAACCGGTCAGCGACGCCGGTGGTGTGTTCTTAGGATCGATTCACGCGAGTCTGGACATCGCGGTGCTAGATGCGATTGTGAAGCCCTTGCGGTTAGACGGCGCCTATATCGAGTTGCGACAGGTTGGCCCTGCCGCTTCCCCGGCGTTAGCTAAGCTCGGAAGCGCACAGCTCGCCGCCGGTACCGCGGCTCAGAGCCAGGTTCCGATCGCTGGGACGCAGTGGGTGCTGGCCTATTGGCCGCCGACGCTCTCTAAGAGGGTGTGGAATACCGATGCGCCGTTCACTGGAAATCTGCTCCTGTTTCTAGGGGTCGGAGTTGTGGTTTTAGGTACTATCGGAGCAGCGGTGTTCGCGAAAAAGCGGGCCCGGCCGCCTGTGAGTGACATGCCGCCGGTGTATCAGGGTGCGCTAAGAGCGATTATCGATGGCGAACACCCGCATGTGGAACATCTGGTCCCCGATTTATCCCTGCCGGCGCGGGTCCCAAAGCCGTCGAATACCATGCCGAAGGATCCGTTAGACGACACGCTTCCCCTGGCGATCGACTACGCCGGCGCTCCGGCCCTGGCGGAGACTGCTCAAGCCAGGACGCCGTTGTCCGCGGAGCCGTCGACGTCTGCATCCGACGATCCGGCAGACGACACGCTCCCGCTCTCGGCCTTGGATTTGGGATCCGCTGTCCCGCTGCCAAGCGTCGATTTTGATCTCGATCCGGCGCCCAGCGCGCCGAGCGGCGTGCTGTCAGACCATTCCGTTCCCGACTCGATCTTCCGCGCTTACGACATACGCGGAATCGTCGCTGAGACCTTGACAGAGGAAACCGTCTACCAGATAGGATTGGCATTAGGGAGTGAAGCCAGCGATCTGGGTCAAGCGGAAGTGGTCGTGGCGCGTGACGGACGAGTTTCGGGTCCGGCGCTGGCCGCGGCGCTCCAAGGGGGCCTCCGCGATAGCGGGCAAAATGTCATCGATATCGGTATGGTGCCGACCCCGGTACTCTATTTCGCAACCCACTATCTCAATACCCAGAGTGGGATCATGCTCACGGGGAGCCATAACCCCCCAAATTACAATGGCTTAAAAATCGTGATGGGCGGCCAGGCGCTGTCAGGAGAGGCGATTACAGCGATCCGAGATCGCATCCGCCGCCAGGGGTTCACGCGCGGCGCGGGCACCGTGGTAACTCAGGACGTTGTGCCTGCTTACGTCCAACAGGTAACCGACTCGATCGGCGTATCCCTCAGCAATGGGTTGAAGCTAGTCGTTGATTGCGGCAACGGAGTTCCAGGTATGCTGGCGCCTAGGCTCATGACTGCTCTTGGTCACGATGTGATTGAGCTTTATTGTGAGGTTGACGGATCTTTTCCCAACCATCATCCGGATCCCGCGCAACCTGACAATCTTCGGGATTTGATAGCTGCCGTTAAAGCGGGGCGCGCCGATCTCGGGCTTGCTTTCGATGGCGACGGCGATCGCCTGGGCGTCGTTGACGGGGAGGGTAATATCATATGGCCGGATCGGCAAATGATGTTATTCGCGCGTGATGTACTGGCGCGCAACCCCGGCACGGAGATCATCTTCGATGTCAAATGCAGTCGGCACTTGCGGCGGGTCATCGAGGAGCACGGTGGTAAGCCCGTCATGTGGAAAACCGGGCACTCTTTGATCAAAGCCAAGATGCGTGTTTCCGACGCGCCGCTTGCGGGTGAGATGAGCGGCCATATATTCTTCAAAGAGCGCTGGTACGGTTTCGACGATGCGCTTTATGCCGCGGCCAGATTGTTGGAAATCCTGGTGCAAGACGGGCGCTCGCCGGCGCAGGTGTTCGCAGAGCTACCGGGCGGTCTAGCCACACCCGAGCTCAAGATCGATATGCCCGAGAGCGACCATGCCCGGTTCATGGCGCGATTATGCGAGGCCGCCGTATTCGACGGCGCGGAAATCACTACGGTGGATGGCCTACGGGTTGACTGGCCGGATGCGTGGGGTCTCATACGGCCCTCCAATACGACGCCTTGTTTGGTGTTGCGATTCGAGGGCGACAACCCCGCCGCATTAGAGCGCGTGCAAGCCGAGTTTCGGCATCGAATCCACGCCTTGGATCCGCGCCTTCAGTTACCGTTCTGAAGGCTGTTTGCAAAGGATCACAGATCTCAACCGGCGTTCGCGCGAGCGCACAGCATGGCATCTCAACTCATCGATCCGATCGAGATCGCACGCGTTCTCTCAGAAGCGCTGCCATACATACGCCGTTTTTCGGGCCGCTCGGTGGTCATCAAGTATGGCGGTAATGCCATGGTCGACCCGGCTTTAAAGAGCGGCTTCGCCCGCGATATCGCATTAATGAAGCTCGTTGGGATTAATCCCGTCGTGGTTCACGGCGGGGGGCCGCAGATCGGTCAGTTGCTGCGGCGCTTAGGAAAAGAGAGTACCTTTGTTGGTGGGATGCGGGTCACGGACGATGAAACCATGGATATCGTGGAAATGGTGCTCGGGGGTCTCGTCAACAAGGAAATCGTTAATTCTATTAACCAGCATGGAGGGACCGCCGTCGGCCTCACTGGAAAGGATGGCGATCTCATCCGCGCTCGTAAGCTCACCTTCACCCGCAATGACCCCAACATGCAGGCCACCGAGATCATTGACATCGGTCACGTGGGAGAGGTTGCCAGTATCGATACGGCGGTCGTGGACATGTTAATCAAAGGCAACTTTATCCCGGTCATTGCGCCCATTGGGGTGGGCGATAATGGCCAGTCATACAACATCAACGCCGATTTGGTTGCCGGGACACTGGCGCAGGTCCTAAAGTCGGAAAAGGTTATCTTCCTCACCAACACCTCGGGGGTGTTGGATCGTCAAGGCCACCTGTTGACGGGCCTTAGCGTTGACCGCGTCAACGAGCTTATCGCCGACGGTACGGTAGGCGGCGGCATGCTCCCCAAGCTACGGGCCGCCGCGGACGCCGTAGAAACCGGTGTTAAGAGCGCCCATATCATCGACGGGCGTGTCGAGCATGCCGTGCTACTGGAGATCTTTACCGATCAAGGCGTCGGTACGCTCATCCGTAGCCGCCACTTCGTCAGCCCCGGCGCGCGCAATCGGGAGGATGAGAATAAAAACTAATCCGCACGGGAAACCGTGCGGGAGTGGGGAAGTCGTCGGTTACTGTATTCCGCTGAGCTTCCTGAACCGCTCGATGTCGGTGGCGTACTGTTGCCGCACGCTTTCTTGCTCTTTTCTTTTTGTCTCGATAAACGAGCGGTTTTCCGCAACCTGAGCGCGTACCTTTTCGATATCGGCCATCGCCTGTTCCGAGGGTTTCTGGCCACGCCGTTCTAGGTCCGCCGCAATCGCAATCATGCGATCGACATTGGCCTGAATTTTTTCGATATGCGATTCGGTAAGTTGAATTTGTGCTTCGATCGCGGACACCTTGCCCTCGCGCGCGAAAACCAAATCATCTTCGCTACTGAAGGTGTCTAGGAGTACGCGATCGGCCTTTTCGGCTTCTTGACGCTTACGGTCTTCTTCCGCTTTCTGCTCCTTGATGCGTTCTTCTTCGGCAAACTCCGCTTGTGATTTTGCGCGTTTCCTATAGCCTACCGCAACTCCCTGGGCGTTGAATTTGGTGTGTCCTTGTTGGGCGTATTCGGCGGGTACGGCGTTCCCGCATTCGCGGACTCCCTCCTTATTTGTCCAGCACTTGATGCCAGCGCTCGCGTCGAGGCTGATGCTGCTTACTAGAACCAACGCTAGAAGCTGACAGAGGTTGCGATAGTATTGTCCCATATTGATGCCTATCAAGAACGATTAGACTAACTTCGAGCTATTCCTGTTACCGGTCGCGGCGATCCATGTGAGAGTAAACTGAACGCCTTACTCTAACGCGCGGCTCGCTAGCGACGCAGCTAGTGATCGGCAGGTGATAAAGCTTCTTGATTTCTTCGATCGCGAACAGTGCACCTCCGTAGCCCTGTTCCATGCGGTCCGTGTGTGGCGCGCGTTAATTACAGCGAATAAGCTGAGCGCGAAATTATTTGCAACTATATGATTATTAGTATGATAATGATTGGGTTCTATCGCATCAAAACGCCGCTGGAATTCGCTAAAGGCCTGCTCTTAGAGGGCTCCATGTTGCGTATTATTACTCTAAACGCAAACGGGATCCGATCCGCCCACCGCAAGGGTTTGTTCGAGTGGTTGTCCACGCAAAAGGCAGATATCCTGTGCCTTCAAGAAACCAAGGCGCATGCGGCTGATCTCCAGGACGCGATCACCGCTATTCAGGGCTACCGCGCGTATTTTTGTGATGCGGAGAAGAAGGGGTATTGCGGCGTCGCGATGTACCTGCGTAGACCGCCTGACAAAGTAACTCATGGCCTAGGATGGGCCGACTTCGACCGGGAAGGCCGATTCTTGCAAGCCGATTACGGGTCATTGAGCGTGATTTCAGTGTATGTCCCCTCAGGATCATCGAGCGCGAGGCGCCAGCAAGCCAAGTTCGATTTCCTCGCTCGATTCATGGAGGTATTGCGCGCGATGCGGCGTAAGAGACGGGATTACATTGTGTGCGGGGATTGGAATATCGCCCATAAACCCATCGACTTGAAGAATTGGCGCTCGAATCAGAAAAATTCCGGATTCTTACCCGAAGAACGGGCATGGCTAGACGCGGTATTCACCGAATTGGGTTTCGTCGATGCATTTCGGTGTTTCAATTCAGCGCCGGAGCAGTACACCTGGTGGTCAAACCGTGGCCAGGCATGGGCGAAGAACGTGGGATGGCGTATCGATTATCAGATCGTCACGCCGGCCTTAGCGCCGTTGGTCAAGCGCGCCCAGATCTATAAGGACCAGCGCTTTTCGGATCATGCGCCGCTGCTCATGGACTACAAGATCACGATTTGAATCCACCATGTTCCGGCCACGCCGTTCGGGTTCAGAGTGATCGGCGGACAGATGGCCGCGCGTCGGGCCTGCGCGCGAGCGCCGGCCATTCACGTGCCTGGATCGGACCCGCACCGGGGTGGCTTGATAGGGGGGTGCGGATGATACCAAGTGGGCTTCATAAAAGACTGCGGCCCAGATCCGTCAAGGGGGCGATGAATAACATCAAAACCATCTGCAGCGCAATCAACACGATCACTGGCGAGAGATCCAAGCCTCCGAGGGGGGGTACTAAGCGCCGGGCGGGCGCAAGCAACGGTTCGGAAAGAGTGTCGAGCAGCACAATCGCCGAGTTGTATGCGTCGGGGTTAATCCAACTCACGATGACCCGGACAAAGACCGCGATCAGGAACACATAGACCAAAAGCCGCAGTATTTCGGCCGCCGATGAAAGCAATAAACCACCCAGCGAGGGATGATATCCACGCATGACATAAACGACCCAAATCTCGATCCCTTGCAAGGTCAACATCAAAATCACCGCGGCCATGTCGATACCCCCCACACCCGGGATCCAACGCCGCAATGGACGCAGCACCGGCGCCGTGGCTTTGACGACAAACTGCGAGATCGGGTTATAGAAATCGGCGCGCAGCCACTGGAATAGAAAGCGCAGCATGATGGTGAGAATGTAGAGGCCGAACAAGGACTCGATTAGAAATGTGCCGGCGTCGGTGAAATAGGTTGCCGCCATTAGGATTCTCCAAAAAGGTTGGCTAATTCTTGGGAGCGCCGTTGCGCCGCCTTCAGTGCTTGATCGACGATGCCGCTGAGGCCAGCGTCCTGAAGAACCCGGATGGCTTGCTCAGTCGTTCCGCCCGGCGAGGTGACTTGGTTACGCAGGGTGGCCGTATCCACACTCGCTTCGAGCGCCATCTTGGCCGCGCCGAATGCCGTTTGCAGGATCAGCAGGCGCGCCAGATCGCAGGGCAGGCCCATCCCGATGGCCGATCGCTCCATCAGTTCCATGAGCAGGAAAAAATAGGCAGGACCGCTGCCGGAGACAGCGGTGACCGCATCCATGAGGGTTTCGTCGTCCAGCCACACGGTAAGCCCGACGGCGCGGAGCACTAACTCGGCGATCTCGCGGTGTTGTTGTTGCACAAATTTGTTGGCGAACAACGCTGCCGCACCGCTACCGACCAGCGCCGGCGTGTTGGGCATCGCGCGCACGATGGCAACCTCGGGACCGAGCCATTGCGATAACGAGCGAGTGGATATACCGGCGGCAATAGAGATCACGAGCGGGCGCTGCCCCCCTATCGCCGCCGCCAGCGTCGTGGCGACCGTCTTCATCACCTCAGGCTTAACCGCAAGCACCACGACATCGGCGCCTTGGATGATGCGCGTGTTGTCGGTACTGGTTGAGACGAGGAAGCGGTTTGTGATCAACCGCAATCGGTCCGCACTGACGTCGGAGACACGCAAACGTTGGATCGAGTACCCGTCGGCGATTAAACCGCTAAGCAAGCACCTCCCCATATTGCCGCACCCGATAAGAGCTATGGTTCCTTGTTTCATCACATCTGCCTTTTTTATTGATAGTTTCTAATGATCGGCGCGAGAACCCTGGCGATGGGGTTGGCACGAGAAGCGGCGCCGATCACTGCGTCGGTCCGCGCTTATTTACCCGTTGGCGGCGGGGACATTCCGCAGGCAACGGATAGCGCCACGCCCTAAAAGTGTATCAATACCGCCGAATAAGATCACAATCCCTTCATGTCTTGAGCGTGGCTTCGCTGCAGGAGTCAAATAAAGCCGTCCCGATGCGTATCATGGTCGCGCCTTCGGCGATCGCGGCCTCGAAATCTTCCGAGGTCCCCATCGACAAGGTGTCGAGGTCGATGCCTTCGGCGCGTAATGCATGATACCGCTCGGCCAGCGCGCGAAAGTTAGTGCGCTGCTCATCGAAGTACCTATTGGGCGCCGGGAGGGCCATGAGCCCGTGCAAGCGCAAGCGTGGGCACGCGCGTACCTCGCGCGCTAACGCCGGTAAATCACGTAAGGCCACCCCTGATTTTGTAGTTTCAGCGTTGAGATTAACTTGTATGCATACATTTAACGCGGGTAGATAAGCCGGCCGATGCTCATTGAGCCGCTGTGCGATCTTTGTCCGTTCGATGCTATGGACCCAGGTGAACCCGTGCGCGATTTCCTGGGTTTTGTTCGACTGGAGAGCGCCGATATAGTGCCATTCGAGGACTTGACCGGCGAGCACACGCATTTTCGGCAAGGCTTCTTGCAGATAGTTCTCTCCGAACAGGCGTTGACCGTGGGCAGCGAGAGCGAGTATTTCCGAGCTCGTTCGCGTTTTGCTAACAGCGATCAGGCTCACGCTGTTCGGCGCTCGGCCAAAGCGTCGTGCCGTAGCGGTGATACGCGATCTCAGCGTTGCAATGGCGGTGAGCCCCATGGTAGGCCAGTTGGCTATAATGATTCTAGAACGCTGGTCTCACCATTGGCGAGTACAGCAACGAAAAGAGCGTGCTCCGGAGTGTCTCATACGGCGCAGCGGTTGAGTCGGCGTCAGCGTCATCAAAGAAATGGAATCATGTGTCGATACATGCGAGGTTATCTTTAGTTCCGACGCCAAGGCGCGGGATACATTGACGGCGAGCCAAAAGTTCCAGAATACGACGGGGAGTAATCAATGGATATCGGTGAACTACTTGCTTTTTCGGTGAAGAACGGCGCTTCTGATCTACACCTCTCCGCGGGCCTCCCTCCGATGATACGCGTGGATGGCGACATCCGTAGAATAAATGTCCCCGCACTGGAGCACAAGGTCGTGCACGGCCTCGTTTATGACATCATGAACGACAAGCAGCGAAAGGATTTTGAGGAGTTCCTGGAATGCGACTTCTCTTTCGAAATCCCGAACCTCGCGCGTTTCCGCGTCAATGCTTTCAACCAGAACCGGGGTGCGGGTGCCGTTTTCCGCACCATCCCCTCCGACATACTATCCCTCGAGGATCTCAAGGCGCCGAAGATATTTAAAGACATCGCCGACTATCCGCGCGGCGTGGTCTTAGTCACGGGACCCACGGGCTCCGGGAAATCCACGACCCTGGCCGCGATGGTCAATCACATCAACGAGCAGGAGTACGGCCACGTTCTCACCATCGAGGATCCGATCGAGTTCGTGCACACGAGTAAGAAATGCTTGATCAACCAGCGTGAGATCCATCGCGACACCCTGGGGTTTAATGAGGCACTGCGCTCGGCGCTCCGCGAGGACCCCGACGTGATCCTCGTGGGTGAAATGCGCGATCTCGAAACCATTCGGCTGGCGCTTACGGCGGCCGAAACCGGGCATTTGGTCTTCGGTACCTTACACACGAGCTCGGCGGCGAAGACCATCGATCGTATCGTCGACGTATTTCCCGCGGGCGAGAAGGACATGATGCGTGCGATGCTATCAGAATCGCTTCGGGCGGTGATCTCGCAAACATTATTGAAGAAAACGGGCGGGGGACGCGTGGCCGCGCACGAGATCATGATCGGGACTCCGGCGATTCGTAATCTCATTCGTGAAAACAAGGTGGCTCAGATGTATTCCGCGATTCAAACCGGAGCGCAGTTCGGCATGCAGACGCTGGATCAGAACCTGCAGGAACTCGTGAAAAGGAATGTCGTTAGCCGTAATGACGCGCGCACGATGGCGGTGAACAAGGAAATATTCTAGAGCGGCGACAAACCTAAGTCAGGAGCCAAGTCATGGAGCGCGAACAAGCCATTAAGTACATGCGAGACCTCTTGAAGGTCATGGTCGAGAAGAAGGGGTCAGATCTTTTCGTAACGGTCGATTTTCCACCAGCGATAAAAATCGATGGAAAAATCGTCCCAGTGTCGAAGACCAAGTTGACCTCAAACAATACGAAGGCGCTAGCATACGCCATCATGAACGACAAGCAGGTCAAGGAATTCGAAGCCACCAAGGAATCTAACTTCGCGATCTCTCCGGGAGGAATAGGCCGATTTCGTTGCAACGCGTTCGTGCGTATGGGTTTTACGGGCATGGTGCTGCGTGTGATCGCAACCGAAGTGCCGAGCCTGGATAAACTAGGATTGCCGCAGAGCTTAAAAGAAATTTCAATGGCGAAACGCGGGCTCGTGATCATGGTGGGCGCGACCGGTTCCGGTAAATCGACCAGCCTCGCGGCGATGATCGACCACCGGAACGAAAACAGCTACGGCCACATCATCACCATTGAAGACCCTATAGAATTCGTGCATCAACACAAGAACTGTATTCTTACCCAGCGGGAAGTGGGGGTCGATACGGATGACTGGGATATCGCGTTGAAAAATTCGCTGCGCCAAGCGCCCGACGTGATCTTGCTAGGTGAGATCCGCGATCGCAAGACCATGGATTTCGGTATCGCTTTCGCCGAGACCGGGCACCTGGCCATGGCGACCTTGCATGCGAACAACTCCAATCAGGCCATGGACCGGATCATTAACTTCTTTCCGGAAGAGCGGCGCCCGCAGCTCCTGATGGATCTCTCGCTAAACTTAAAGGCAGTGATTTCCCAGCGCCTTGTGCGCAAAAAGTACGGTGACGGGAGGGTGGCCGCGATTGAAATCCTCCTCAATTCACCGCTGATCTCCGACATGGTCCGCAAGGGGTATGTCCATGAGATCAAGGGTATCATGCAGCGCTCGAATGAGATCGGAATGAAGACCTTTGACCAGGCGCTCTTCGATTTGCATGAAGAAGAGCTTATTACCTACGACGAGGCGTTGCGTAACGCCGATTCGATGAATGAGTTGCGGCTCCGAATCAAACTGGAGGGTAAGGCGGCAAAATCAGGAGACATGACCGTCGGATTGGACCACTTGAATCTGGTTAACGACGATGAGCGCAGTGGGATGATGCGGTAAGGCCGAGAGAGCGAGAACCAGTCTCCGATCCGAATTTTAAATCACGGCCGCTAGGTTCCATGGACATCATACCGTACCTTAAGCTCTTGGTGGAGAAGCAAGGTAGCGATTTGCATTTTACCTCCGGGGCGACGGTAAAGATTAATATCGAAGGGAACCTGAGTTCCGTCGGTAAGACTTTGTTGACGGCCGAGATGACGAAAGCGGCCGCCTACGGGATCATGAAACCGCATCAGGTCGAGATGTTTGAGGCGAATTGGGAGTCTGATTTCGCCATCGCGTTAGCAGACGAATCGGCGCGTTTTCGTGTCAATGTGTTCCGGCAGCGAGGGGAGATCGCCATGGTGTTGCGGCGTATTCCCACCACGATTCCCACGATCGACGAATTAGCCTTGCCGCAGATCCTCAAGCCTCTCGTCATGTACAAGCGAGGCCTTATTCTTATGGTGGGTGCGACGGGATCAGGAAAATCGACAACGCTCGCCGCCATGATCGGGCATAGGAATCACGATTCAAGCAGTCACATTCTAACCATCGAAGATCCCGTCGAGTTCTCCCATCCTAATGTTAAGTCCATCATTAACCAGCGAGAAATCGGGATCGATACTAAATCGTACCGGCATGCGCTGAGGAGTGCACTGCGAGAAGCGCCGGATGTGATTCTGATCGGCGAGGTTCGGGATCGAGAGACGATGGAAGCCGCAATCGAGCTCTGCAACACGGGCCATCTGTGTTTATCGACGCTGCACGCCAACAACGCGAATCAAGCCCTAGAACGCGTGATCAATCTATTCCCCCTAGAAGCGCGTGAACAGTTGTTCATGGATCTCGCTATTAACGTTCGGGCCGTTATCTCGCAACGCCTGGTGCAAGGTATCGACGCCAAGCGCTGTGCGGCGGTGGAGATACTGGTCAATACGCCGCATATCGCTGATCTGGTTCTCAAAGGAGAGCTCGAGAAGATCAAGGAAGCCATGGAGGGTAGCGGCGTCAAAGGTATGCAGACCTTTGACATGGCGTTATACAACCTCTTTAAGGAAGGACGCATCGAATTGGAAGAGGCCTTGAACAACGCGGACTCGCGTACTAATCTTGAGGCCAAGATCAATTTCGGTTAGGTCTTGAGTACAATGCCACCCCGGCCCGCCGCGCGAAGACCTTTGGGACAGCGGGCGCTGCTTAGCTTGGTGCGTGCACGGTTTGCGGCCTAGCCGCGGCTCAAAGTCTTTTTTCTCATAGCTTTTCCCGGCCCGGGCGGGCGGCAGATCAGATACAATCCGCCCTGTGGATGTCTCGCGTATTATCGATCCTCTCAACACCGCGCAGCGCGATGCGGTGACGGCGGAACCCGCCAATACCTTGGTTCTCGCGGGTGCCGGAAGCGGTAAGACACGGGTTCTGGCCCACCGAGTCGCTTGGCTCATCGAAACGCGGCAAGCCTCGCCGCACGGGGTCTTGGCGGTCACCTTCACCAACAAGGCCGCCGCGGAAATGCGAGGCCGCATCGATACCCTCATGGCATCGCCGCAGCGCACGATTTGGGTTGGGACCTTCCATGGGATCGCGCACCGATTGCTGCGGCGCCATTGGCAAGAGACGGGTTTACCCCAGAATTTCCAGATCATCGACAGCGACGATCAGTTGCGGCTTGTCCGGCGCGCGATCCGTCTCCTCGATCTGGACGAATCCCTTTGGGCCCCGCGCGAGGCGCAGTGGTTTATCAATGCGCGCAAGGAAGAGGGGTTGCGCGCGCAACATCTCGACGGTGTGGGAGACCCGCACGCTCGGACCCTCATCACGATCTACCGTGCGTATGAGGAACGCTGCGCGGGGTCGGGCCTGGTGGATTTTGGGGAGCTTCTGCTTCGGGCTCATGAGCTATGGCGTCACCACCCCGAAGTCCTGGCGCATTATCGGCAACGCTTCCCACACGTGCTTGTCGATGAGTTCCAAGACACTAACGCCATCCAATACGCGTGGCTGCGTCAACTGACCGGAACGAGCGGCAAGCTTTTCGTCGTCGGCGACGATGATCAATCAATCTACGCCTGGCGCGGCGCGCGCGTCGAGCATATGCAAAAGTTTCAGAGCGATTTCGAGTGCGTACGCCTGGTACGCTTGGAGCAGAACTACCGCTCGACCGCGACGATATTGAAGGCCGCCAATGCGGTGATCGCGAATAACTCCTCCCGGCTCGGCAAGGAGCTTTGGACCGATGGTGTGGCCGGCGAGCCCATCATCCTGTTCACTGCCTTTAATGAGCACGAGGAAGCGCGCTATTGCGTTGAACGCATAAAGGGTTGGCAGGAACATGGCCGTCGTTATGACGATCACGCAATCCTGTATCGCACCAGCGCCCAGTCTCGGGTCTTCGAAGAAGCCTTGCGGCAATGCGGGATCCCGTACCGTGTCTACGGAGGGTTCCGGTTCTACGAGCGTGCGGAGATCAAGGATGTGCTCGCCTACCTGCGCTTGATCGCCTGGCGTGAGGACGACGCTGCTTTTGAACGGGTCGTGAACACCCCCAATCGAGGCATCGGTCAACGCAGCCTGGAGATTATCCGGGATACGGCCAAGCGCACCGGGACGCCCCTGTGGCGGGCGGCTCAAGCGGCGATCGGGGACGGGGCTCTCGGGGCGCGTGGCGCCGCCGCGGTAAGCCGCTTTTTAAGTTTAATTGAGGACTTGTCAACCGGCGCAATGGGTTCGCCTCTCGGCACCCTGGTTAAAACAGTCATCGCCGAAACCGGTCTCGAGGATCATTACCGCAAGGAGAAAACCGCGGGCGAAATCGATCGATTGGAGAATCTTGAAGAGCTTGTGCGGGCGGCGGGCGACTATATCGCAGTCTTGGAGGAGGGCGCCGACGCATTGACGGAGTTTCTCGCGATTGCGGCCCTGGAAGCCGGCGAGGGGCAGGCCAACGACTACGAGGACAGCGTGCAACTGATGACCTTGCACTCCGCCAAAGGCTTGGAGTTTCGCAACGTGTTTCTGGTGGGTTTAGAAGAAGGTCTGTTTCCGCATCAGCGTAGTAGCGATGATGCGACCCAACTCGAAGAAGAGCGGCGCCTTTGCTATGTAGGGCTGACGCGCGCCAAAGAAAAACTCATCATTACCCATGCGGAAACCCGCCGCCTACATGGAACGGAACACCGACCGCAACCGTCGCGATTCATTGCGGAAATGCCCGCGGAGCTGATCGCCGAAGTGCGCATAGGGACCGTGACCATGCCCGCGCGGGTTCAAGGGCTTGAGGTCGATGCGGCGTTTCGACTTGGCCAAAGAGTCACGCACGCCAAGTTTGGCGAAGGCATCGTCCTGCGGCTCGAAGGCGAGGGCCAGTATTCCCGGGTACAGGTTAATTTCGCGCAGGCCGGCGCCAAGTGGCTTGTGGCTTCCTATGCGGGATTACGCCCGGTATAAGGCTATCGGCTTTGCTCCACCATATACATCACGGCCGCCTTAACGTCTGCGTCCGCCAGGTCGGCGCGCCCGCCTTTTGGCGGCATAATTCCGCCCTGGCCTTGAAATCCTTGAATAGCGCGCGCAACCAAGGTGTCCATGCCTTGCGCAACGCGTGGTTCCCAGGCTGCCTTATCACCGAGCTTTGGCGCGCCCGCGAGCCCGCTGGTATGACACGCAAAGCAGGAACCGTCATAGACTGCCTTACCCTTGTCGACGGGAGAAGCGCTGTCTGCGCCGGACGCAGGAGCGTTCTCGGCAAGCGCCGAGGCTTGCCCACCCTCCGCCGGGTGCACCGAAGGCACTTGTTCGGAGGCTGCGCTCGCGGCCACGGGCTCGGTCGCGGGGGCGACCTCGACCTGCCCGACTGGGGCGATACGCTCGGCGATCGCCTTTTTTTCTTCCCCGGTAGGCTCGTCATCGCCGATAGCATTGGAAAAGTACATAAGGACGACCGACAATACGACCAACGCGCCGAGTACGCCGACAAGAATTCTAATGAAATTCGCGTCTTCATCGCCGATCATCGATTGTTTCCTCTCGTGATGTTGCTAAGGAAATAGTGGTATAGTTTTAAGCAGGCCATTATAAGCGGAAACCCCATACGCAGACGCTAAGGCGCTATCGTCCGCGATAATTCAGCCCGCGTCGCATGGTGTCCTATCGCTACGTTTAACCCAAACCCCGCGCCCTTAGCTCAGCTGGATAGAGCGTTGGCCTCCGGAGCCAAAGGTCAGAGGTTCGAATCCTCTAGGGCGCGCCATTAAAGCAGTTATATATCAAATCTTTAAAGCACTCACAAGGAACTGGCCCTCGACCCGGTGGACATTTCGGCATGTATTTGCGCGTCGTACGCGGGGAGAGATGGATCCCTAGTTTGAGTAAGAGTTCGTTAGCAATGCGCTCTTCTCCCTAACTGACGTTATCGCGAGCCATCTGGCGGATCAGCGCGCGAAGTTCTAAGGGGATCCGAGGTCGTCCACGTCGGCATTTCCAACGCCAGAACAACCGAAAGCCCTTACGGTGCGACCCGATTAGTGTCCTCGATGTCGAACGGTAAAGCCGGGAGTACTCTCAGCAACCCTTCTACGAACGCAGCTCGCTTGAGACGGCGGGCTTCCGTAGCGCAATGTTGACCCCTTTGCGAAATTTGACCTGTTCGTAAAGATGAACTGCACTCAAGGCATCTAAGCCAATGTATAAGGGGACACTGAAGTATTTAGCTGGGGTTACGGCCTTCATTTTGGTTTATGTTGCTGCAGCGTGGTTTGGCTTGTGGCTGGTTCCGGATGTTCAGAACCATGTCACTCCCGTTTGGCCTCCTGCCGGTATCGCCCTGGGCGTGATCCTGGTTTTTGGCTACCGGTTTTGGCCGGGGATCTTGATCGGTGCGTTTGCGATAACGGCTTTTTCCGGCTTTCCTGTCAAGACCGCACTGGGTATCGGCGTGGGGAACACCCTGGAAGCGATGCTGGCTGCCTATCTATTGCAGCGGGTCGGGGCGTTTCATCGGGCGCTCGACCGTCTCTGGGATGTATTAGGGTTCGTGGCCATGACCTCCGTTTGTGCCGCCATCCTCGGAGCTACGATAGGAGTGGCTAGTTTATGGTGGGGCCAGGTAGTGGACCGCACCACGGCCGTCCCGACCTGGTGGACGTGGTGGCTGGGTGATGGCATGGGGATGCTGTTAGTCACGCCGCTGCTCTTGACCTGGAGCCGTAAATGGCGCGGCGACTGGACCTTAGCTCAGGTCATGGAGGCCGCCGGTCTGCTCACGCTGCTGATCATTTTGAGCATGCTTTTTTTCGGTGGTTGGGTGCTGCCCCCGCTCAGCTACCCGCCCGAATACCTGTTCTTTCCATTCGTCGCTTGGGCGGCGCTGCGGCTCGGGCCTCGCGGAAGCGCGCTGACCGTGTTCGCTGCGACGGCGATCACGATCTGGGATTGGGGAAGCGGTTTCAGCGCGGCGGCGGCAAAGGGCGAACTGGAAAGTCTCCTAGAGCTACTGAGTTTCTTAGGCATACTGTCAGTGACGGGAATGACGCTTGCCGCGGTAACGAGCGAGCACCGGGGAGCGGAAATGGCGCTCCGGAGGCGGACGACAGAATTAGCGGAACTGAATCTCGCGCTCAATGCAGAAATCGTTCAGCGCAAGCGCGCAGAACGCCTGGCGCGCGGCCAAACGGAAGCGCTGGCGAAGTCTCTGGTGCTTCTCTCCGCGGAACCGGATCTAGAAAAGTTTTGGGGGCATTCTCTGAAGGCGATGGTTGAGGAGCTAGAGGGAACAGGTGGTGCCTTGTGGTTTCCGGATTACGATGCGCGTGTCCTGCGCTTGCACCTTGAATGTGTCGATGGCCGGATCCTTACCGCCGCTGAGTCCGTGCATCCGGCGGCGCGACAGTCTATCTCCTTCGAGGAAGGTCCGATGTCATTAGACCACGACGAAGGGAGCAGGGCCCGGTTTTACAGCGAGGGCGATCCTGCAATCCCGCCAGCCATGTCGAAGTATCTCCGAGCTATCGGCGTCAAGAGCCTGTTAAGCGTGTCCATGGTGGTCAGCGAGCGGGCGATTGCCTGGATGACGGTTCGCAGCGACGAGAGGCGGCTGGCGGACCCGGATAGCACGCTAGGCTTCGCCGAAGCACTCGGTCAACAGGCCACGCTCGCCATCCAGATGGCCCGGCTGAGCGAACAAGCAAGCGAGTCGGCTGTGCTCGCCGAACGCAACCGGATCGCGCGCGACATCCATGATACCCTGGCGCAAGGTTTCACCGGCGTGATCTTGCAATTGCAGGCCGCCGAGGATGCCCTGGTCAGCGGCGATGCGGCGCCCGTGAAAACGCATATCTCACGGGCAAGCGAGCTTGCGCGCAGCGCCCTCGCCGAAGCGCGCCGCTCGGTGCGGGCAGTGCGCCCCAAGGTTCTCGAAACCCAGGCCCTACGCGCAGCGCTCGATACCATGGTCCGGAAAATGACTCGCGATACTCGCATACAGCCTAAGGTCAGCGTGGTAGGCCAACCGAGGCCGCTTACGGAGGAATGCGAAGATGAGTTCATCCGCATCGTACAGGAGTCCCTGACCAATACAATCAAACATGCCAACGCGCAGAGATTCGAGGTCAAGATCTTGTTCGAACCGCACAGGACACAACTACAGATCCTCGATGATGGAAAGGGATTCGACCCCACACTCCCTTACGATGGGTTTGGGTTGATCGGTATGAAAGAAAGGGCCAGCCGCATCGGTGGAGAACTCTGCATAACGAGCGCGTCCGGCAAAGGCTCCGAGATTAGGGTCGCGTTGGGATCGGCGCAACATGAGACATGACTAGTCCATCCTTTGACGCACCGGGCGTGCCCCAGCCGGGATCCGCATTGAGCAAGATTCGGATTCTGATCGCTGACGATCACCTCGTCGTTCGGGAGGGACTCGTAGCGATCCTGAACCGACAAAGTGATATGACCGTCATCGGCGAAGCAGGTAATGGCCACGAGGCGCTCGAACAGTGGCGCAATCAGCGCCCGGATGTCACCTTGATGGACCTGCGCATGCCCGAGATGTCCGGCGTAGAGACTATCATTGCAATCCGGGAGGAAGACGACAAGGCTTCGGTTATTATATTGACGACCTACGATAGCGATGAGGATGTTTACCGCGGAATGCGAGCGGGCGCCAAGGCCTATCTCTTGAAGGACGCCCACCGCGAGGAACTGTTACACTGCATTCGAGCTGTCTATGCAGGCAAGACCGTCGTCTCGCCCGGAGTTGCTGCAAAATTAGCCAGCCGCCTCCGTGAGGACGAGCTCACCCCCAGAGAGCTGGAAATCCTTAACTTAGTAGCCCAAGGCTTGAGTAACAAGCTTATCGCCCGGGCCTTGGAGATCAGCGAAGGCACCGTCAAGACGCACGTCAAGAACGTCCTCGAGAAACTCGATGCCACAAGCCGGACGGAGGCCCTAGCCGTGGCCGCACGACGTGGGCTGATCACACTCTAGTTGCCGACCGGCCTCCTGCTGAAAGAGCGCTGGTCCTCTCTCTAAAGGGGTAGTCGTTGCCCCACCCCAAGAGAGGGCTTGGTCTCTTGCCACGCTTTAAGATAGTATGTTTAAGGAACGGTTATCAAATCGAGGTTAGCCTGCGACGCACCGATCAGGAGTTCGGTGCTGATACCCTGCTGGGTCTTTTGCGGGTTATTTTCGAGCAGTCTAGTAGCCGCGCTTCCTTGGTCCTCCGGTAGACAGGGATTGCCGAGCCTGGGACGATGCTGGAGCGCGTGTCGCCGGCTGTGGTGAACGTCGCCACCGAAGGATGTTCCCATAGAGCAGAATCCCTTTCTTTACCGATCCGTTTTTCCGGTTCCCTTTCGGTTTCACTGATCAGCCGCTCGGGCGTAAGATCCAAAGCCTCGGGTCGGGTGTGATCGTGGATGCCAAGCACGGATAGGTGCTTACCAATGCCCACGTCATCGCCAACGCCGATCGGATCACGGTGAAGCTCGGCGATGGCCGAAGCTGCGGTTCTCTTGCATATGCTTCGCGGTAATATTTCACGCCCTGCACTAGCGTACCGCACGCACTCTCCGTAATTGCTATCTCGCGAGCGACGGCTGCCTCTAAAGGGCTAGCCGCCACCCTACTGTAATGGGTATCTTGCTGTCCCACTTTAGTAGTGTGGTTACATCCAACTTTCACCGGATACCTTAACGCCGCTCAGACGGCCATACTTTGCATCAACGGAGCTCGAACGGTCGCGCGAGAGCTTCAGAGTTAAGTATAACTTACCATTAGTCGGAGTAGGAATGATGGTTGCCCATAACCCCCTCCACAGATCCGGACTGGCGGCTTTCCCGCATCCGGCTCTTGCCTCAGGTGATGACGCCAAGACGGCGCAGTGGGTAGGGATGACAT
>Ga0187892_10004551_pt1 | contig 23101 bp, 19 predicted proteins | sample MA1701073metaG_FD_139345 | JGI IMG/M metagenome (GOLD analysis project Ga0187892, IMG submission 139345) | Bio-ooze microbial communities from a basaltic lava cave in the Kipuka Kanohina Cave System on the Island of Hawaii, USA - MA170107-3 metaG ... | reverse complement strand
GCAGGTTACGTGCGAGCCTTCAGTAAGTCGTCGTTCGCGGCGTGCCCAATTCGACATGTACGAGGACGGACGGTGCCGAAGTCGGCTGCATAGGCGTTACACCCAGCCGAGTGTATTTTTTTGCACCAACAATCGACGCACGCTGCGGAGGCTACGTGGACGAGAAAGCGCTCTTCACTGATTTCTGGACCAACGAAGCGACCACAACTCGCAAGGTGCTCTCGCGAATCCCTGAAGGGTCGACCTACCGGCCGGATCCCAAGTCGCGCGTAGCGCAGGAAATCGCGTGGCAGATCGTGTGCGAAGAGAAAATGCTCATCGACGCCCTCGAGAGCGGCAAAGCGGAATGGGCGCCGCCACCGACGCCCACAACGATGAAGGAAGTCCTCGACACGTACGACAAGCAAAGCGTGGTCAAGCGCTTAGGCGCGTTGCCCGCCGAGCGCTGGACCGGCATGCTCGAGTGGTTCGGAAGCGAGCGCCCGGCGCCTCCGCTGGCCTGGAGCTTTCTCTTCGACATCGTACATCATCGCGGACAAATCACGACGTACCTGCGCCCGATGGGTTCGACGGTGCCGCAAATCTATGGACCCAGCGCAGACGAACCCTAGCGAGGTGGGGCGTTAGGCAACGTGCGGGGATGCGTCTACGGTAGCGCAAACGCCGCGTACGTCCCGCCGCTCGGTGCATCATTTTTGCCGCCACCGCACGCGATGACGATGTACTGCTTCCCGTTCACCATGTACGTGGATGGCGTCGCGTTCCCAGCCGCCGGCAGCTGAGCCTCCCACAGCTGCTTCCCATTCGTTTTGTCGAACGCGCGAATCTTGTTGTCATAGGTGGTCGCCGCGATGATCAACAGTCCGTTCTGGGTCACGATCGCGCCGCCGTAGTTATCCGTGCCGGTATTCGTTAGGCCCTGAGCAACGAGCTTCGGATACTCGCCGAACGGGATCGTCCACGCGATCGTTCCCTTATTGAGATCGATCGCATTCAGCGTCCCCCACGGCGTCGCGATACCAGGGTACCCTTCGTGGTCGAGGAAGATGTCGTAGCCGTGATTCCGATACTTAGAAAAGAAAGGATCCGTCGTCGCGGCAGAAGTAGGGACGTCTTTGCCTGTAATGACGTAGTCAGCGAGGTCGTTGATGACGGCATCGCCGAGCAGCGTCTTATACCCCGGCATGCGTCCGGTCCCTTCGCGGATCACCTTGACGATCTGCTCGCGCGTTAGGCGTTTGTGAACGCCGGTGAGCGACGGAGCCGTGGGCGAATTGCTGGCTCCGTGACACTCGGCACAGCGCGCGCCGAAGACCGACTTGTTCTCGCGCGGGACCATGCGGACGATCCACGCCATCTCGTTCGAGTTGACGTACAGCAACCCGGTTTCCGGATCGAAGGCCGGTCCGCCCCATTCGCCACCGCCGTCAAAGCCAGGGAAGACGATCGTCCCCCTTAGGCTCGGCGTCGTAAACGGATGCGGCGTCGGGTTGGCACGCAATATTTTTAGGGCCGCGGCCCGCGCCTCCGGCGTGCGATTCGTTAGGCCTTCTTCCGTGAGCTGCTGCCGCGCGAAGGGAGGAGGCAATGTCGGGAAGCGCTGCGAGTCGGCTGCGACTTCGCCGTCGAGCGTTGCCCGCGGCATCCGCTTCCACTCACTTGGAAACAGCTCCCTCCCGGTCTCGCGCTCGAGCAACCAGACGTGACCCGTCTTCGTGATCTGCGCGACGGCATCGACGCGCCGCCCATCGCGCGTAACTGTCACGAGCGTCGGCGCCGCAGGAAAGTCGCGATCCCAGAGATCGTGCTTCAGCCCCTGCAGATGCCAACGATACTTCCCCGTATTGGCATCGAGCGCGACGATCGAGTTCGCAAACAAATTGTCGCCCAACCGGTTCGCTCCATAAAAATCGAACGACGCCGAGCCGGTGGCGAAGAAGACCATGCCGCGGCCTTGATCCACAGTGACGCCGGACCAAGCGTTCGCACCACCGGCATACGTCCACGCGTTAGGCGGCCACGTGTCGTAGCCGAACTCGCCCGGATGTGGAATCGTGTGGAAGCTCCACCGTAACGCACCCGTGTTTACATCGTACGCCCTAACGTCGCCAGGCGCCGACGGGAGCGCCTCCGGTACCGACGTGCCGATGATCAGCACGTCCTTGTAGACCACACCTGGTGTGCTGGCACTTACAGATAGCCCGTCGACCGGCCGACCTAAGCCAGCACGCAAATCAACCCAACCGCTGTCATTCCCCCACCCCGGCACCTTTTGGCCCGTCTTCGCGTCGATCGAAAAGAGTCGATAGCGATGGTTAAAGTACACTCTCTCGTTATGCACAACGATGCCGCGATAGCGGATGCGCGGACCGGTGAACTTTCCTCCGGTCGGATCGAAGCTCCACAACTCTGTCCCGGTTGCTGCATCGAGCGCGAACGCCCGCTGCTTCGGCGACATCGCGTACAGCACGCCATTCAGGATGACCGGATTGGACTGCATCTCCGATCCCTGAAACGCGTCCTTCGTGTCGTAGACCCAAGCAACCTTGAGCTGCGCGACGTTCGCCGGCGTGATTTGATCCAGCGTCGTGTAATGGGTGTGATCGTGGTTGCCTTGGTATACGGGCCAATCCACGTTACTCGACGACTGCGACGCGCAGCCGACAACGGCAACTGTCAGCGTAACCACGAAGCGACGCGACATAGGCGGTCTAGTGCGGGAGACGGCACGAACATACATCCCTGCCGAATCCCCCGGGAATGCGTCTCGCGTAGGTTACCTCAGCATGTCGGACCTCCTGAACGACCTGCAAGCGCACGTTGGCAATGAGTACACCGTCGAGCGCGAACTGACCGGCGGGGGTATGTCGCGTGTCGTTGTGGCGCGTGATGCCGCACTCGACCGTCGCGTTGTGATCAAGGTGCTGCCACCTAACGTGACTGCGACTATCTCGGTCGATCGCTTCCGCCGCGAGATCATGCTGGCGGCAGCCCTGCAGCATCCGAACATCGTACCTGTATTGAGGGCCGGAGAGCTGAACGGCGTGCCGTTCTTCGTCATGCCGTACATCGAAGGAGAATCGCTGCGCACGCGCGCGTGGCCCGCTGTCGGTGCGTGAAACAGTCAACATTCTGAAGGATGTCGCGCGCGCGCTGGCCTTCGCGCACGGCCGCGGCATCATCCACCGCGACATCAAGCCGGACAATGTGATGCTCTCCGCCGGCGCTGCGGTCGTCGCCGACTTCGGTGTCGCCAAGGCGCTTTCGGCATCGCGCACGACGGGGCCGCGCCCCGTCTCGCCCACGATCACCGGCGTAGGAATGTCGCCCGGTACACCCGCCTACATGGCACCAGAACAGGCGGCCGCGGATCCGAAAACCGATCACCGCGCCGACATTTACTCGTTAGGCATCGTCGCGTACGAGATGCTCGCCGGCACACCGCCGTTTCATGGCCGTTCTCCGCAGATGCTGCTCGCGGCGCAGTTGTCCGAAAAGCCCGCCTCGCTGTCCACTCGGCGCTATGACGTCCCGAAGCTGCTGTCCGATCTGATCAACCAGTGTCTCGAGAAAGACCCTGCTCGTCGCCCGGATTCGGCGGCGGCGGTGCTGCGATCACTGGAGGATCCCGCGACTCTGAGTGGTGTGTTCGAAGCACCAGTGAGCGCACGACGTCGATGGGAGCGCGGTCGCGTGCTTATAGGCACGACGCTCCTCGTGGCGGCAGGAGTCGCGACGTGGACCTGGTCCGCGCGGCAGGCACGCCTTGATGCGACGCCGCCAGCGCCAGCTGTCGTGGCTCCGCCTATCAGCAGTCAGTCGATCGCCGTATTTCCTCTGGAAAGCGTGGGCAACGACACGCGCGCTCGCGACGTGGCGGCCGGGATCGCGTCGGAGCTTGCGAACGCGATGGCGGGAGTTCCGGGTTTGCGCGTGACATCCAACGCAAGTGCCAGCGCGATTCGCGATCGACTGCGCGCAAGCACAGATCGCACGCAACCATTGGATGTGTCATTGCTGCTCGAGGGCACCGTTCAGCGCGAGAGAAACACACTGCGCGTCACAGTCCGCCTCGTTCAAGCCGGGCGAGACTCGACGATGTGGTCGCAAGTCTTCCAAGGGGTAGCTGACAGCGTGCTGCAGCTGCAGACGACAGTGGCCAACGCCGCAGCCGCGGCCGTCGCCGCACGCGCGCTACGATAGCACGCGCGACGCATGCTCACTAGTAAACGTGGCTCGTTATGGGCGAGGTCGTGTGCGTAAAGCAGAGCATTTCGCGTCGGCGGTCCGTTCGCGGATTCCGTGGTGCTGAGACAACCTCGCTCTTCGACTGGACCGCGGAGCATCCTGAATCGCTCGGCGAGGAGTCGCAGCACGTACGCGCGATGCTGTAGCAGTCGAACCAGTGAGCGACGATGGGCGCGCCGGCGTCCGCTTCGGCGCGCCCGTTAGGCTACCGGAGTCCTGCAACCACGTCGATTTGGTTCGTCAGCCGTTTCACGAAACGCCTTCTCCCACTCGCGAGCAGCTACTTCTCTGCGTGGAACAGCGTGCGGTTCTGGTCCACGCCACCCGTCGGCGCTCCGGCGTCCCAGTAAGTCACGAAACCTTTCGTCGCTATGATCCCCTCGACGATCCCAGCGGGCGCCCCTGGCCCATGGCAGCCGATGCCTAACGTGCCGACGCTTCCGTCCGAGAACGCGATTCGCAAGACCGCAGTTCCGTTGGCCGCCTGAGCTTGGTTCCCGATTTCGTCAATGACTGCTCCCGGCGGTTGAAGATTCGCGAATTCCCAACTCGCGAGTCCTGTCACCGAGTACGTGCCGCTTCCGGTTGAAGTGGTCCCGTCAAATGTCTCCCAGGTCCCGCCACCTTTAGCCGCGCCGGACTGTCCGCCGCTCGCGGGCGCGACGAAGGTTCCCGAACCGGTGAGTTTGATAGTGAGAGTGCTCGGGTTCCGCGCGCTCGCGAATGCGACGCCGCCTGCCCTAACGGTGATGGGGGTTGTTAGAAAGTTGACGCTGATGATGTCCCAGCGCACGTGCGACGAGTTGCTGGACGCGCTCGGGCTAGCGGACAATCCGTCGGTGTTGAGTGTGGAGAGTGGGTCCTTGTCCGCGCTGCCGCATGATAGGGCGAGGCCGCTAAGCACAACGCCCAGAGCTGCTGCCGACGTTCTCATGGTCCCTCCTGCGTCGAAGAAAGGCGAAGAGCTCAGCCACGCGACACCGTTCAGGGCCTGCGGGCTAATGCGTGGGCTTCGGGGTGGCGTCTGAAGGAGGCGTCAGAGCGAAAGCGAAGCGCGGTCGGCGAGCGGCCACGTGTCGGTGGCTATTCGAACATGACTTGCGATTGGGAGGTCGGCAAGAGAGACGCGACTCGCGCTGATCGCCTCGGACCGTGCATCGTTCAGCTCGCGCAAAGGTCCAAATAGCCTAGCCTTTCGCAGGGACCTCCTACATCGCACGCATTGTAATCGCCGGGTCGACGCGCGCTGCACGCTGCGCCGGAATCCAGCATGCGAAGATCCCGATCGCTGCCATCAGCACAGCCACAGCCGTGAATGTGACTGGATCGTTTGGCGCGACGCCAAAGAGCAGGCCTTGGATGACGCGCGCGGAGAAGAAGGCACCGACTACTCCGAGGACGAGTCCGAGGGCGACCAGGATCCCGCCTTCGCCCAAGATCATCCGCTGCACTCGGCCACGGTCAGCCCCGAGGCTCATGCGGATGCCAATCTCGTTCGTGCGCGCGCTCACCGCAAACGCCAGGACGCCGGCAATCCCAATTCCGGCGATGATCACCGCCAGGATGCCGAATGACGATATCAGTATCGCATTCAACCGACGCGGCGCGACACTCTGGTCCTTGATCTGCGCAATCGTCAACACATTTTCGACGAGCGCGGTGGGCGCGATGCGCCTAACGATGCGCATCGCTGGCACCGCGAATGAAGAAACATTGCCGTTGACGCGGATCACCAGGTCACCCCCGAGGTCTGATTGCATGAACACGGCACCGCCGGGCTCCGCGTCCAGTCCAGCGTCTTGTGTGTTGCCGACTACGCCGATGATCGTGCGCCATTCGCCAAAAACCGGCTGTATGCCGTCGGTCCATGCGATTCTTTTTCCGAGCGGGTCCTCGTTGGGGAACAACCGGTTGGCGAGTGTCTGGTTGATGAGGATCCCTGCCGCGCCCGTATCGGGCCGATTTGTCGCAAAGGGATCAACCTGATCGGTCGTGAAGAACTCACGCCCCTGGAGCAGCGGAATCCCTGCTGCCCGGAAGTAATTCGGTCTGGCGAATCGAAGCTCGGCGCGCGGCCTCGCCTCTCCGACGGCGAGCGGTCTCCCCTCTGCCCTCACATCGCGTACCAAATCCGTGGCCCGTAGTGGCAGGCTGCCGAGTCCCACGCCAGCGACACCAGGAAGCGCCGCGAGCTCGTCCACCATGCGATTGTAGTTCTCCCTGGCCGCGGCAACGGCCGCAGAGTTCGACCGTCTCTCCTCTCGAGTGAGAAGACTGAGCTGCATGGTGAGCACTTCTTCAGTCTTGAGTCCCGTGTCGACATCGGCCAGGCGCATCATCGTGCGGCTGAGCAGACCGGCACCTGCCAGCAGCACAACCGACACCGCGATCTGAACCACGACCAAAGCACGTTGAAGGCGTTGCTTCTTCAGGCTGCCGCTCATCCGCTGCGCACCTGCTATGATGGCAGAAGCAAGACCGCCCTCCTTCGGGAGCGATGCTAGAAACGAAAGAAGCAGGGCGAGCACTACCGAAAGCGCGATAGCAAATCCAAACACCACGCTATCGAGGCGGATCTCGTTCGCACGCGGCGAGTACCGCTCGGCGAGCGACGTGAGCAGCCTAACGCCGCCGACTGCGATGGCCATACCCAGTATTGCGCCCGTGAATGCAAGCAGGAGGTTCTCGGCCAGCAGTAAACGCCGCAGCCGCGCGAGACCGGCGCCGAGCGCAGCACGTACGACGAGCTCGTGCTCTCGGCGCACTCCGCGCATGAGCGTCAGGTTCGCGACGTTGGCGGCGGAGATGATTAGGACAAACGCCGCCGACGCCATCAGTAACCAAAGCGTTAGGCTGGCCCGTTCACCGAGGACTTTCTTGAATGGAATGACAGCTACGCGATAATGCGCTGCCGGGTCGTAATGCTCCTTGAACTGATTGTGCAGCCGTGCAGCGACAGCGCCGACTTCGGCCGCTGCTTGATCCAGTCTCGCACCGGGTTTGAGCCGCGCGACCACCTCCGTCATGCGATGGGAGCGGTCAGACAACATGTTCGCGCCCAAGTGGTGCTCGCTAATCACCATGTTCGTCAGGATGTCGACGCGGTCGGGAAAGAACGGCGCAGGCTGCATAACGCCGATGACAGTCACCGGCTTCCTGTCCAGTGTTATTGGCTTGCCAACGATGCTGGAGTCTCCGCCGAAGCGTGACAGCCAGTACTCGTGCGTGAGCACCGCCACGCCTGGCACACCAGGCCCATCGTCTCCAGGCTGAGTCAGTCTGCCGAGGACGGGGGAGAGCCCCATGACCTCGAAGAAATTGCCCGTGACGAGACCCACGCCGATGCGTGCTGCCACGTCATTCATCTGGTGGATCACACTAAACGAGGAATACTCGGCGATGTTGGCGAACGACGGCGCACCGTCGCGCAGATCGCGGACCTCGGGAACCGAGAAGGTGAGATTCGCTCGCCCCGGTCCGTCGGCCGACTGGCGGAGGTAGACGAGTCGATCGCCGTCGCGGTGTGGAAGCGGTTTGAGGAGCACGCCGCGCACCGCGCTGAAGATCGCCGTATTGGCGCCGATGCCTAACGCGAGCGTCAGAACGGCCGCCGATGCGAACGCGCGCTGATGCGTCAGTGAACGTGCGGCGTAGCGGAGATCCTGCCATATGCTTTGCACGATGCCTCCAATTCTGTGGGCTGGTGAGCGATGGAAACGCCGGCGCGCGTGGCTGATCACTCGCGAAGTCGTTAGGCTCGCCGCGTCGAAAAAGCCGGATGCATTGTCGGCCGCATGCTCCAGCTCTGCGGCGAACGCAGCGGCATTTTCAGGGCGGTGGTCGCGCGGCAGCGCCAGAGCGCGCTCCAGTACGCGCGCGACGCCGATGGGAACCTCCGGCGCGTAGTCACGCACAGGGGGCGGCGGAACGATGAAGCGCTTGCTGACAATTTGTTGCGTACTCGTGCCGCCGAAGGGCGTTTGCCCCGCGAGCATCTCGTACACAACGCAACCGAGGCTGTAGACGTCCGATCGTGCGTCGAGGTTCGGGTCGCCGGAGGCCTGTTCCGGGCTGACGTACGCCGGCGTGCCGGCAGACATGTCCAGCTCTTTGCGCTGCCGCCATTCACCGATCTCGCTGTGCAGCTTGCGCGCGATGCCAAAATCCATGACCCAGGCGTGGTCTTCCTGGACCAGCACGTTCTCGGGTTTGACGTCGCAATGCAGAATGTGCTCGCTATGCGCGTGATGCAGGGCAGCGGCCATACCGCGCGTTAGGCGCAGCACGCTGGCGAGATCGAGGCGCACGTCGCGCTGCAGGCGCGCGCGCAGCGAACCGCTGCGGACCAACGGCATGACATAGAACGGGTGACCGGCTGCCTCACCAGAGTCGTGCAGCGGAAGGATGTGCGGATGATGCAGCTGAGCGATCGTCGAGATCTCGCGCTGGAACTGATTGAGACCGATGCCGCTGACCGCTTCCGGCGAGATGACTTTGACCGCGACGACGCGGCCGTGCCTAACGTCCCGAGCGAGGTACACGGCGCCCATGCCACCGTGGCCCAGCTCCGCGTCGATGATGTAGCGATCGGCAATGGCGCGACGGAAATCGATGTCGCTTGGGCTCGTCGAGCTTGTTTCTATTTCGAATAGCTCTTCGAGCGGCACGCGCAGCTCCTCGAGCATGCGCCGACGCGTCTTGGTGCTTGGGTAGGGGTGGCGGCCATTGACGATGTCCGACCAATGGCCGCTGGAGAGCCCAATTCTTATCGCCCAGTGATTTTGGCTAAGAGCGCTCCGAGCAAGCAGCTGCTGCAGACGCTCGAGTTTGAGCCGCACGCGCATGGGAGTTCGGTTGAGTCCTCAGCTTGGACGCTGAACTTCTGCGTTTTGTTTAGCCCAGCCAAGACGCGGCCCTCACAAAGTGCTCGGAATAACTCGGAACTCGGTGTTGAGAAGCGATTTAGAACTGCTTTTTGACCGCAGATAGGCAGAGGACGCGTTCACTCTTTGCGGCTCGTGCGAAGCATCTCACGCAGAATGATGACGTCCTGTAAGTCCTGCGGTCGCGCGGCCGCCTCCTTGGAACGGATGATGTCTTCGAGCGAGGCGACGGCGAGCGTACTCCCAAAGACATCGAAACGACGCGCGTTCCGAGCCAAATCCTTGTAGCCTTTTGTACCGCTCGGCGTAAACGCGACGTCAAGGCGTCCAGCTGACGTCACGAGATTCCAAAGGTCCGCGCGCATGAGCGTGGCCGCACTGCAATCAAAAGCCAGGCCCTCGGGCACTGATTCGGTATAGACGCGTGCGTCCAGGTCGCGCAGCGCCGCCGCGAGACGAACCACGTTCTCCTTGTCTCGTGCCGGTGTGATGTCAGCGTCGGCCGTGACCCGAGGGAACCCCTGCAGGCGAGCAGCGACTGCGCCGATCATGACATAGTGCACGCCGTGTTTCGCTAGCGTTGTGATCAACCGCTCGGGATCCAGCGGAGCGACGTTAGGCACGCGGCCGAGCGGCGGCGAAGAAGCGCGCAGCATTGCGCAGTTCGATGAGGCGCTCCTCCGGAGTTAGGCGCAGGATGCGCGGTACATCAGCCAGCATGTGCGATCGCTTCACGGGGCGGAGTGCCACGCTCGCTCGCACCTCGAAGCCGGCCGCAGCGAGGAGTCGCGACAGCGTGTCCCAGGTGGGACTCGTCGTGCCGCCTTCGACGCGGGCAACGACGGACTGCGCTGTCCGCGCGCGACGGGCGAGGTCGCGCTGCGAGAGTCCGGCCTGCAGGCGCGCATTGCGCAGCACTTCACCGATGCGCGGTCGGGCCATGCACAATGATAGCTAAAAAGCTATCGACTTTCAAGGCTGCGTCGATGGACGTTTTCTGGCTCGCGCCGCCGCGCGGCGCTACGTTCGCCGCGCTGGACCGTTCCCACTCATGGGGAAAGGCATAGCTCAGCACCCCTCCATGGCGACTCAAGCTGACGTTCGTCGAATCGCGTTGTCCTTTCTCGGTGCCAAGGAAGCGCACGGCCATTTCGCGTTCGAGGTCCTCAACAAGGGCAAGATGAAGGGATTCGTTTGGGTGTGGATGGAACGCGTGACCCCCAAGAAGCCGCGTGTACCGAATGCGGGCGTCGTCGCTGTGCGTGTCCGCAGCCTCGCCGACAAGGATGTGATTCTGGCCGCTGAGCCGACCAAGTATTTCACTGAGCCGCATTACAACGGATTTCCCGCGGTGCTCGTGCGACTCGATGCCGTAGCCGTGGCGGATCTCAAGCCACTCATCGAAGATGCGTGGCGTTGCATGGCGCCGGCCGAGCTGACGGGATCGTCGAAGCAGGGCCGTAAGGCGGCCGTCGCTAAACCTCCCGGGGCCAAGGCCAGCAAGTCCACGCGTGGCTGGCGCGGCAAACCTAAGCGTCGTTAGGCTGCTCTGTTGCGCTCTATTGCTTCCGGTCGGCATCGATGACATCTGGTGTCATCGCGATAGCAGTCGGGCGTGGGAGCTGCAGATGATGATTCAAGAATCCGATGACGACGAGTGGTATTTCCGGCGCGACTCAAGAGTTCGCGGCAGCGTCAACGACCTGGCCACCGACGTCAACGGCGTGCCCTGTTTACGGATGGACCTGCAGCTTCTCTTCAAGTCGAAGGAACCGCGTCCAAAGGACGAAGCCGATTTTCGTGAGTTGTTGCCCATCCTCACTGACGTGCAGCGCGAAACCCTCGCCTACTGGCTCGAGCTGACAAACCGGAATGGTCATTCCTGGCTCAGCGCGCTAGCATGAGTGCGCCTAACGCGATGAGCTGCGTGTTTTGTGACATCGTCGCCGGCAAATCGCCCGCGAGCATCATCTACCAAGACGAAAGCGTCATGGCCTTCATGACCATTCGACCGACAGCGCCCGGCGAGTGCCTGATCATACCGAAGGCGCACGTCGACCACTTCACGGACGTCGATGACGTCACCGCACAGCGCATAATCGTCATCGCCCAGCGCATCGGCCGTCGGCTCCGCACGACCTTCAGGCCGCTGCGCGTGGGCATGGTGGTGCACGGCTTCGGCGTTCCGCACGCGCACCTTCTATTGGTACCGCAACGCGGGATCCATCATATCACGTCTGACCGTTACGTGAGCGTTCGAGACGGTGAACTAATTTTTAGTCAGGACAACGTGGAGCGGCCTGACCGAGCCACGCTCGATGCACACGCGCGGATTCTCGCTGACTTGAATGGCAACGCTTAAGCGCACCAAAACATCGCCGGCGTCCACTCGCCCGCAGCCGTTCACACCGCTTCCACCAATTCTTGGAAACGGTCAGCCGTCGCCCCCGGCTTACTCTGTGCTAAGTTCGGAAACCGGACGCAGCTACAGACTCGATCGCCTCATTGGAAAAGGTGGCTTCGGCGAGGTCTATCTCGCGACGACAAGCGCGCCGAATGCAACGACTACACAGGTTTGCATCAAAATCACCGAGCGCCTAACGGCTTGGCTGCGCGAAGCGTATTTCGCCGAACTGCTCGCGAGCGAGCCGCGTGCACTGCGTATCCTCGATCGCTTCGTCATCGTCGACAATGATCGAATGCTGTACTGCCTGGCAATGGAGTACGCCGAGCATGGGGACCTGGGCGCGTGGCTCGAGCGCAAAGGGCCTCAGCCCGAGAGGCTCGTCCGGCGCGAAATCGCGGCCGTGCTCGGAGCGCTCGATGCGCTGCACCGCGGGCAGGCCCTGCATCGGGACCTAACGCCGTTCAACGTCTTCGTGTGCAGCAACGAGCAGCTCAAGATCGGCGACTTCGGGATTGCGACGCACCAGCGGAGCCGGCGCGGCGTCACCGCAGACGCCTTCAACGTCTTCAACGTACCGAACGAGATCGCTTGGGGAAGAGTTCGCCGCTGGCAGCAACGTGACGATGTCTACCAGCTTGGACTTATCGCGGTCATGCTGCTCCGCGGCGACATAACGAGTCCCATACGCAGTAAAGACGTGCGGAAGCTGCCCTGCAGCGATCACCTCAAGGAGGTCATTCACCGCTGCCTCGGCGTGCGCGGAAAGCGCTACGAAGCGGCGAGCGAGCTCATTGCGGCGCTCAGACATCGACCCAAGGAAGTGCAGTCCGGGAGAGTGAAGAGCCTCGAGGGAAAGCGGCTGTCATTCACTGGATTCCTGAGTCGACCGCGCGCTGAAGCAGCTGTCGCCGCGCGCAAAGCTGGAGCCGTCGTGCAAAGCAAACCCGGACGCTCTACGGATATTCTGGTGCGTGGGCGGCCTAACGTGCTGCAGATCGCCGGCGCGGTTGGTGGAACGAAGATCATGGAGATTCGGCGTCTCGCGGCGAAGGGCCACCGAGTGACGGTTATCGGCGATCGGCAGTTCTGGCGCCTGGCGGCAACTGCGACGGTCCGGCGAAGGCCGACGCGACGTTCCAAAACCAAGAAGCGCAGGTGAAACCGGGCCTATACGTCGTGATGGGCGTGGCAGGCTCCGGCAAGAGCACGATCGGCGCGGCATTCGCGCGAGTCCTTGGGATCCCGTTTGTTGAGGGAGACGAGTTCCACCCTGCGGAGAACGTGCGCCGCATGGCGTTAGGCATTCCGCTCAGCGACGACGATCGCCTGCCGTGGCTGCGGACGCTCGCCCTGCAGCTGCACGAGGCGAAGGATGCGGGCACTGGGCTCGTCATGTCGTGCTCCGCGCTCAAGCGCGCGTACCGGGACGTGCTTCGTGCCCAGGCTCCCGATCTGCAGCTCGTGTTTCTCACAGGCGAACGTTCGCTCGTCGCCGAACGCCTCGCCGGCCGGCGTGGGCACTTCATGCCGCCGTCGCTGTTGGACAGCCAGTTTGCTACGCTGGAAGAGCCGGCACCTGACGAGCACGCGTGGGTGTTTGACGTCAGGCAGGCGCCGGAGGAGATGGTCGCCGCACTCGTCGCTCGCGTTAGGCATGACACCTGAGACTCGTCTGCTGCTCTGCGCGGTGGTGGCTGTGGGCGCGCTCATCGCGCTCATCGCGCGCTTCAAGCTGCATCCCTTCATCGCGCTCATTTCAGTGTCGCTGGCGATGGGCGTCGCGGCCGGGATGCCTCTGGCCGGTGCCGTCAAGGCGCTGCAGGACGGCGTGGGCAGCACACTCGGTTTCATCGCCATCGTCGTCGGACTCGGCACGATGCTGGGCAAGATCATGGCGGAATCCGGCGCCGCCACGCGCATCGCCACTACGCTCATCGCACGCTTCGGCGAAACCCAAGTGCACTGGGCCATCATGGTTGTCGCCTTCATCGTCGGCATCCCGGTCTTCTTTCAAGTGGGATTTGTTCTCCTTATCCCGCTCGTGTTCACAATCGCGCGGCGCACGGGCTTGTCGCTCGTTAGGATCGGCATCCCGTTGGTGGCTGGGCTTTCAGTCGTGCATGGGATGCTGCCGCCGCATCCAGCCGCGATGCTGGCCGTGACAGCGTACAACGCCGATGTCGGTCGCACGATCCTCTATGGATTGCTTGTGGGTCTGCCAACGGCCGCGCTCGCGGGGCCTGTCTTCGCGACGCGAATTGCGCCGCATATAGAGCTTCCGGCGGACAATCCACTCGCGAGGCAGCTGGAAGGCGAATCGATGAAAGAGATGCCAGGCTTCGCAATCTCGCTTCTTACCGTGCTTGTTCCCGTAGTCTTGATCCTCCTCTCGAGCCTGGCCGACATCACGCTCGACGCGGCAAGCTCGCTGCGATCCGCTCTTCATTTCCTCGGACATCCGATCGTCGCACTGCTCCTCGCGCTGTTGTTCTCGTTCTGGTCGTTAGGACGGCCGCGCCATTTCACCCGAGCAGAGTTGATGAAGTTCTGCAATGACTGCCTCGGTCCGACCGCGACGATATTGCTGGTGATTGGTGCCGGCGGCGGCTTCAACCAGGTGCTTGTGCAAAGCGGCGTTGGCGGAGCAATCGCGAATCTCGCGTTAGGCTCGGCGTTGTCGCCGCTTCTCCTCGCCTGGGCGGTGGCAACACTCATACGGGTTGCCACAGGATCGGCGACCGTGGCGATGACAACGGCCGCTGGAATCGTCGCGCCTATCGCGGTGGCGAGGCCCGGCACGAGCGCGGAGCTGCTCGTGCTCGCGACGGGCGCCGGTTCGCTGATGTTATCTCACGTCAACGACGCGGGCTTCTGGTTGATCAAGGAGTTCTTCAACATGACAGTCCCGCAGACGCTGAAAACCTGGACGGTGGCTGAGACAATCATTGGCGTCGCCGGACTGATGTTCACGATGCTACTCAGTCTTGTGCTCTGAAGAAACTTCAAAAGTAGCCACGGATTTACGCAGATTCACGCGGATTTCAAAAACAAGAGTTCTGTCGTCGCCAAGATCTCGAGCACATATGAGTTCAATCCGCGTCAACCCGCGTGAATCCGCGGCCAATTCCTTCTAGCTCCGCGCCGCCTTCAATCCGCCGCGGCGTAGCCACCCATTATCATGGCGCGGCGCTCTGTTGCGTCGATGCGGCTGCGCATGCGCCCAGCGGCCACCCAGAACACAGCACCTAACGTGAGCCACAGCGTCAGCAACACCCACTCGAGAGGCAGCCGCCCCTTCGCATCGATGTACGGCTGATACAGCGATAGAACAAGCGAGAACGCGGCGCCGGCGACGGCGACGCATGCGGTCACCAGACCGCCGGGTGTGCGAAATGGTCGCTGCCGATCCGGCGCGATGCGTCGCAGCCGGATCATCGCCAAACAGGTGAGCAGATACGCAAACGTTAGGCATGTCGCCGACGCGTTGACGATCGGGATGAGCGCGTTGCGCCCCAGCAACGTGCCGAAGGCTCCGAGGATACCGGTGAACAACACCGCCGTAGCCGGTGATCCGTACACGGGGTGCACCGTCCCGAAACGCGGAGAGACGAACCCCGCGCGTCCAAGCGAGAAGAGGATACGAGACGCGCATACGATCATCGCGTTCCACGTCGATAACAGTCCCAAGAGCGCCGTGAACAACACGACATTGCCGAGCGCGCGCGAGCCCAGCGCTTCTCTGAAGGCTGCGGCCGCCGGAATCTCCATCGTCATGAGTCGCTGCCATGGCATCGTCATCGAAGCCGAAAGTACGACAGCGGTTTTGAAGACAATCCCGACAACGATCGACAGGACGATTATGACCCCGACGCGACGGAGACTCGTGCCCGCCGACTTCTCTTCCATAACGGTTGGCACGGTGTTGAAGCCGCCGAACCAGAACGCCGAGGTCATGAAAAGAGCCAGCACGCCGGGCCAGATCGATCCCGACGCAGAGCGCTGGAAGTACGGCAGTAGATTGGCGCTGTCGCCACGGAGGATTCCCGCCAGAATGAACACTGTCGCCATCACCAACAGCGCAGTGATCAAAGCATCCTGAAGGCGCGTCGCCGACTTGGCACCGCGGTAGTTCAGAACCGTTAGGCATACCATACCGCCGATGCCTAACGCGAGTGTTCCGGCGCGCACTTCGCTGCCGAGGCTCGTGTAGATGACCGGCCCCTGGAGCGCCGGGCTCAGCGCAGTGAGTATCCAACCGATCGAGATCGCCTCGAACGACCCGACAACTATATATGTGAACGAGAGCAGCCAACCCGTCGCGAAGCAGGCGCGGTCGCCGAACACCTCGTACGCAAACGCCACCTCGCCGCCTGACGCGGGGATGATCGACGTCACCTCGGCGTAACACAGCCCAATGAGAATGACGACGAATCCACCTGCAGCCAGACCGAGGATGGCACCGAGCGGCCCTGCTTGTCGCAACCAGTCGCCGAGCACGACGGCCCAGCCGACGCCGACAACGGCGCCAAAGGCGAGCGTGAAGAACTGCAGCGCGCCGATTTCCTTGCGCAGGCGCGAGAAGGGACGCGTCGCAGGCGTCGTCATGCGCGGCTCAAACCGTAGGAGCAGACGCTGCGGCGTGCGAAGCGTTAGGCGCTCTATCGTATGGAGTTGGCGTCGCCGGGAGGCCAAGCATCTCCCGCGCCTGAGCCGGCGTCGCGACTTCGCGATTGAGCTCGTGCGCGAGACGCACCGCGCGCTCCACGAGCTGCGCGTTGCTCTTCGCCAACTCACCTCGGGCGTAGTACACGTTGTCCTCCAGTCCCACGCGCACGTGGCCGCCGAGGATGAGAGCGAGCGTCGTCATCGGGAGCTGATGCTGCCCGACACCCGAGCATAACCAGAGCGAATCATCCGGGAATTCGCGGATGAGATGAATGACACTTTCAGGCGTGGCCCAGCTGGACGTTTGATAGCCCATCACCGTCTGAATCCAGTACGGCTTATCCACAAGTCCTTGCTGGATGAGATCACGAATCACCCATGCGCCTCCTGTGTGGTACGTCTCCATCTCCGGCTTCACTCCCCAGCGCTTCATCTCTGCGGCGAATTGCGAGACGAGTTTGTACGAGAACGGCAGACATTCGTCGTACACGACCTCGGGGTGCGGATCCGGCAGCGTGTCCGGCCGCGCCTTGAGCTTGAACTTGCTCATGTCGGGCGTGAGGTTGAGCGACGCCACCTCTGGGCGCGCCGGTAGGCACTGTAGTCGTTCTTCCATCGTCATGTCCGGACCACCGCCCGTGGTGTTGTTGATGATGAGATCAGGGCAGCGCTCACGAATCTTTGCGTTGACTTCGAGCCACTCCTCCGTCGTCGTGGCCGGTCGCGTTAGGTGACGCGGGTTGCGTGCATGGACGTGCACCATCGACGCGCCGGCCTTGTATGCCCCGTGTACTGAATCCGCGATTTCGTCGGCCGACTCGGGCAGCGCGGGATTCGATTCCCGTCCCTGGATGCCGCCGTTACAGGCGCAGCAGATGATGACAGGCGGCATCTTGCCCACTCGCTCCAGATACTCGTGGGTGTTGGCGTAGCGCCAAGTTGAGGTGGACATAACGTTGCCTAGTCGGTGATTGGTTTTGTTTCGTTAGGCGGATCGCAAGGTCAGTCAAGAAAGCCAGGCTGCTCGTAACTGGGATTAGGGTAGCGATAGAACCCCTCGCCGCTTTTCGTTCCGAGTTTCCCAGCGCCGATCATACGATCAAGTAATGCAGGGGGTCGATCGCTTTCGTCGCCGCTTTCGTCGTAATAGATCAACTCGATGTCGCGCACGACGTCGAGTCCGATGTGGTCCATCAGCCCGCAGGGGCCAACCTTGGTCTCCCAGTCGAGCATCCAACCGCGATCCATGTCCTCGGCGCTGACGATCTCGCGATCGAGCAGCTTGAGCACCTCTTTCTTGACGGCGCGCCAGACTCGATTGCCGGCATAGCCGACGCTTTCACCGCGCAGGACGATTGGCACGAGACCCAATTCGCGGAGAAATGCGCTGACCGCGGCAATCGTCTCAGGCGCGGTGCCCGCGTGTCCCATCACTTCGACCTTGCGATGACCGAGGTGGCCGAAGTTGACGTCGAGCACGCGCTCCGGCCGCCCGGTGGCCGTGGCCAGGCGTGAGGCGGGGATGGCCGATGTGTTGCTCACGATCAGTGCGTTAGGCGGGAGCGCACGATCCAGCTCGGCGAAGACGCGCCGTTTGAGCACGCCGTTCTCGGGCACGCTCTCGATCGCGAGGTCGACGTCGCGCGCGCACTGATCTAGATCCTCGGCGGCCTGGATCAGCGCGAGGGCGCGCTCGGCGATTTCGGCAGCGAGACGTCCCTCCTCTCGCCACTTGTCCATCGTCAAACGAACCCATTGGACTGCATCATGCGCGACGCCTGGCGCCGCATCATACAGTCGTGTGCGGAAGCCACAGCGCACGCAGTCGAACGCGATGCGGCGTCCCATCGTGCCGGCGCCGACGATTGCCACCGTTCGGATCGGAGCCATCGCCTAACGACTCACGCCGCTACTTCCACGGGATCGGGCCGTACTCACGCCGGGTCGGCCAGAGCTCGGTGAGCGTCTCATCGTCGTATAGCCTCCCTGCCTTCATCACATAGGCGATATCGGCGGAATTTCGGATATCGCGCAGCGGATCGGCATTCAGCACGACCAGGTCGGCGAGCTTGCCTCTGGCGAGCGATCCGGTCTCGCGTTCCAGGCCGATGAAATAGGCGCCGTCCAGCGTCGCCACCTTGAGCGCTTCCATCGGCGTCAGGGCTTCGGCGTAGGCCCAAAGCTCCCAGTGCGTGCCGATCCCGGGTTGCTCGCCATGCTCGCCTAACGCGCCGCGGCCGCCGGCACGAACTATGTCGGCCAACCCTTCTGCGATTATTGGGAACGAGAATGCCGACTTTGGCAATTGCTGCAGCCCAGCCAGCGTGCGAGTGAGCGTTGCGGTCGGCATAAAGCGCCGATACTTGGCGTCGGCGGCAAGATCCTGCTGCTGGCGATACCACTGCATCGACCCGTGCACGTGACCAGCGACGATCGACGTGGGCGAGTAGACCGCGCCTGCTTTGCCGAAGAACATGGCAGCGTCCTTGTAGATCGGCAGATTCGCGATCAGGTGCTCCCAGCCGGTTTGTCCGTCGAGGATCACACCCACATCGAAGTAGAGCGGTCCGCCCTCTCCTGTCACGGTTACTTTGCGTCGCCGCGCCGCTTGCACTATGAGCTGCTGCTGGTAACGGGCGGACTGGCGAAAATTCTTGATGCTCACCGCTCCCCAGTTGACGCGCCGGTCGACCTCGCGATCTGCGTCAGTTTGACTGCGAATGATCTTCTGATCGCCGAAGCCGGTGCCGGGATGGATGACCAGTTCGCCCACGCTGAACGTGCGTGGGCCGAGGACGACGCCTGCATCGACCATTTCGCCTAACGGGAACGCCGACTCCGAACTGGCAGCGGGATCGAGGATCGTTGTCACACCGTAGGCCAAATCGAGCGCCGAGGTCGGACGGTGCGGGGGCGTAACGCCGGCGGCATCGCCTGTGTGGTGCGCGTGCAGATCGAGCAGTCCCGGGATGATCGTCTTGCCGTTGACGTCGAGCACCCGATCGACGCCGCGCGTGTCGCACTGCGCGATGGTGCCGACACACGCGATGCGCGCGCCGCGCACGACGATCGTGCCGCGCTCGATGACACCGGCGCTATCGATCGTAATGAGCTTCGCGTTCACGAGGCCGATGCTGCCGCGTGGTGTTTGTCGCGGGATTCTTAGATCGATGCTGACACTTTCCAGCCGCCGCGCCGCTGCGTCGTACGTGATGTAGCGATTTCCCGACGCGAACTGGAGCGTGGTGCTGTCGCGCCAGCGGTGGTAGATGCCGCCGCCGCGATACACAAGCACGCGGCCGGGCATCGAGTCGTTCGGGTTCGTGTTGACACGCAGTGTGTCGCTCGTCGGGGTCAGGACCACGTGTACGAAGCGTCCCGACTGAAAGGCAACCCACTCTGCGTTAGGCGAAAGCGCCGGCTCGCTGCCGCTGCCGAACGTCGCTGGGAAGGTGACGTGATCCCGCGCCGATCCACCGTTAGGTGGCACCGAACGCACGTGCAGTACGAGGCTCAGTGCGCTGTCGGATGGAAACGGGTAATACAAGAGGCCGCGCGCCACGTTGGAGCGATGCTGATGTTGATAATAGAGGCGTCCCTCCGGGCCGAAATACATGCGCCGCGACTCGACACCGCTGAGATCTGCGAGCACCGTGGGCGGCGTCGTACCGGACAGCTGGATCCGCAGCGCCGACCAGCCCACCGTCGTATTCCAGCCATTCCCGGCCCCGGCGCCCGTAGCACCAGGTCCGCGACTAACGACTACCGCGTCGCCGTTAGGCGTCCATATGGGATGCAAGTACTCGCCGCCGTCCGTGGTGATCTTGCGCGGCGTCGCGTTCGCCGTGGCGGCGACGGTCCAGACGTGTCCGCGCGCCGAATCGTCCCACGTGGCGAACGCAATCTGCCTGCCATCGGGAGACCAGGAGGGTGTGAGTTGTACCGCCCCGCTCATGCCCGCGGTAAGCGGCTGCGGCCGCCCGTTAGGCAGGTCCATGAGCCACAGCTTTCCGACCGCCACGAACGCGAGCTGCCGCCCATTAGGCGACGCCACCGGCCACTGAATGAACTTGACGGCAAAGCTCGAGTCATCGATGCTGATTTGGCTGCGCGCTGCCTCGGAGAGGACGCGATGCACGCGCGCGCTGAAAGGAATTGTCGCCACGTTGCCTGTGGCTACGCTGATCCGGCGCAGCTTCCCTCCTTCCCACGCGACCAGGCTCTTGCCGTCCGGCGTCCAGGCGAAGCGCGGGAAGGCGCCATAGGAGTACTGCGCGTTCACCATCGTCAGGTCCTTCGCCGCAGGGTCCAGCAGCGTCCGCTCTTCGCCGCTGGTCAGGTCTCGGATCACGAGCGCTGTACGCGGCACGTACTCGTGCCCTCGATACTTCATTGCTTTTCCAGGCTGCTCGAGCGCGAACGCCAACCATCTGCCATCCGGGGACACGCTCGGCGTAAGCGCTGCGGGTGGATCGATCGCATTATCCGCGGCGTAGCCAGTGCGCCTTAGCGCGGCCTCGAACTCGGTGGACAGCGTGGTCGGCTCCTTCGATCGCACGTTTTCTACCTGTCCCGTCGTTAGGTCGAGCCGTTGAAGTCGATGGCCGGCAGTGAGCAAGCCCAGCCCATCGCCGGTCGAGTACGACACGTGGAAGTACAGCTGCTTTCCATCTGCCGAGAAAGTTGGCGCGTCGTAGTGCATCAAGCGTTCGCCTAAGAGACGCGCCGGCGGTCGGCCCTCGAGCGAGAGACGCCACAGCTCACTCGTCTGCCGGTGCCAACCGCGACCAGGCGTTGGAAAGACGCGCACGGCGACGATGCTGCGGCCATCCGGTGCCCACGTCGGGTGCATGAACCGCGTCTCGCGGTGCAAAAACACCGGCCGCGCGTTGCCACCGTCAGCGTCCATCAACCAGACGTTGTTCTGTCCGCTCCTATCCGAGATGAACGCGATGCGCCGGCCGTCGCGTGACACGGCAGGGTGGAAATTGAGCGAGTTGTTGCTGCTCCCCGTCAGTAGTGTGGCCTCGCCACCCACAATTGGCAGACGATAGAGATGTCCGAGCAAATCGAAGACGAGCCACTGCCCGTTAGGCGCGACGTCAAGAGCCATCCACGTCCCTTCGTCGGTCGTGAAGTCGATCTCGCGCGTTACGCCCTGAGGCGGCAAGAGCGCGGCGGGCGTGGTGCCCCCTTGCTGTTCAGGGTCCTGGTCCGCACTCAACGACGAGCAGCCCAGGAGGACAACCGCCCACGCCAACGTCAGCGCGCGCGTCACGGCTGCGGATTCTCGTCTTTGAGCCAAACGACTTCCTGCACCATGCGGTCGCGCCAGCGGCGAATCTCCGGAAGTGGCGCCGCGTTGTTCGCGTCGGTCTGTTGGCCGATGCGCTCGATCAGCGCCGCATCCAATCGTGGAGTGTCGCCGAGGTCGTTCATGAGCAGCTCGAGACTCTTTGAGAAGCGCTGGAGATACTCGCGCACGCCACCGTCCGCGTTCGTGTTCGCCACACCAAATGGGCCGAGCAGCGCCCAGCGCAAGCCGAGGCCATGCTGCACGACGGCGTCGATCGCTTGCGCATCGGCCACGCCACGCTCCACCAGGCTGATGGCTTCACGGAGCAGGGCGACTTGCAGGCGATTCAACAGAAACCCGGGCACGAAGGTGTTGAGGACGACCGGTTTCTGACCTACTGCGCGCATGAACGCGGATGTCTGCTGCACGACAGCGGGACGCGTGTTCTGTCCGCCTAACACTTCCACAACCGGAACGACGTGCGGCGGATTCACGGGGTGTGCGACGACGCAGCGCCATTCACCTGCCAGGCCTCGCGCGATCTCGCTCATGTCGATCGCCGACGTGCTCGATGCGAGAATCGTGTCGCGCGCGGCGACGCGATCCAGTGCGGCGTAGATCCGCTGCTTTTGCGCGAGTGACTCCGGGCCGTTCTCCTGGACGTACTCGACGCCGTCGAGCGCCTCCTCGAGCGAATCGCAGCGTCTCAGAGTGCCACCGGTAGAGTTGTCGCGCTGCAGCTCCTCACTGTGCCATGACACAGCTTGTGTGAGTGCGTCCGCGTTAGGGTCCCACGCGCGCGTTTCGCATCCCGCTCGCGTGAACACACGCAACCAACTACGACCGATCACCCCGACGCCGACGACAGCGACAGCACGCGGCGGGCGGTCAACGACGCTTATCGCATCCTCACCTGTCATCGCGCCGTTCACCTGGCCGGTACGAACGGACAGCGTTGGCTTTCACGTCGGCGAGCGTGAACCAGGCGGGCTTGAATTCGCCTTTCACATAGAGCGGCGCCTGATCGAAGTAGTGCGGTGACGCCGGATCACCGCTCTGACCGAACGGGACAACCGTTAGGGCGCGCGGCGTCGGCGTCATCTCGATGACCGCGACGTAACCGGAGCCGCCGGTGCCGTAACGCCGCTTGGCACGGGCAGTAGTCGTTGTCCCGAAGGAAAAGATGCTGCCGACGAGGCCACCGTTCGCGCCTGCGACAGGGAGACTCGCCCGCTCATCGCTGAACGGCTGTGCCACACGGTCATCCGTGCGTTGATGCCGGTTGATGTCGCCCCAGGGAACGCGCACGGTGCCGAAGTCGCGCTGCAGCTGGTCGCGCACTTGCTCGAGCGCGAGGATCCTACCTAACGCGGAGTCACTGCGCAGCCGCGCGGTGCGTTCACGCCAGAGCACGAACCAGGTGGCTTCGGTTGAGGCGATCGTGGCGCGACGATCCCAGCGTTCGAGCCCGAGCACCATTTCTGCGAGGCGCTCGGCGCGAGGCACATCGCTCGCACCTAACGAGCGCCATTCAGCGACCAGGCCCGGTATCTGCTCCTCGGCGACCAGGTAGTAGGTATCGAACGCCATGCGCTTCCAGTC
>Ga0187892_10004550_pt1 | contig 23104 bp, 16 predicted proteins | sample MA1701073metaG_FD_139345 | JGI IMG/M metagenome (GOLD analysis project Ga0187892, IMG submission 139345) | Bio-ooze microbial communities from a basaltic lava cave in the Kipuka Kanohina Cave System on the Island of Hawaii, USA - MA170107-3 metaG ... | reverse complement strand
CGATGGCGACAACAACCAGACCGGTACGAACGAGCCCGATGGCGACAACAACCAGGCTGGAACGAACGAGGCCGATGGGGACAACAACCAGACCGGTACGAACGAGCCCGATGGCGACAACAACCAGACCGGTACGAACGAGGCCGATGGCGACAACAACCAGACCGGTACGAACGAGGCCGATGGCGACAACAACGATTGCAATGACGGAATCGACCCAATCACGGGAATGCCGTGCGCGTGAAGCCGGCGCAAGGTACAAAAGCCCGTGCGCGGCACAATCGAGCACGCAGGACCGTGATCGTCTGCTACCCTGAATGGCAGTGGAGTGAAGCCTGCAACACCAAGATTGCGCAGTCATGTCGGCTCCCATCGCAGATTACGCCGTACTGGGCGACACGAGGACCGCGGCTCTGGTCGGCAGGGACGGATCCATCGACTGGCTTTGCCTGCCACGCTTCGATGCGGCTGCGTGCTTCGCTGCCTTGCTCGGCGAAGCTCGTCACGGCCGCTGGTCGATCGCGCCCGCAGACGACGTCGTGCGCACGGCCCGCCGCTACCGCGAGGGCACGCTCGTTCTCGAAACGGAGTTCACCACCGCGAGCGGCGCCGTGCGTATCGTCGACTGCATGCCACCAGCGGAGTCGATTCCTAACGTGCTGCGGCTGGTGGAAGGCATCTCGGGTGAGGTCAGCATGCGCATGGAGCTCATCATCCGCTTCGACTACGGTCGCATCGTACCCTGGGTCCGCAGGCTGGAGGGTGCGCTGGTTGCGGTCGCCGGGCCGGACGCGTTGGCACTCCATACTCCGGTCGAGGTACGCGGCGAAGACCTTACCAGTACGGCGGCCTTCGTGGTCAAGGCGGGAGAGTGCGTTCCTTTTGTCTTGAGCTGGTACCCATCGCATCAAGAGCCTCCGCCGGCATTGGACATCGCGGCGACGATCGCCGCCGCCGAGAGCTGGTGGCGGGATTGGTCCAGCCGATGCGTCTATCGCGGCCAATGGCATGACGCGGTCGTTCGTTCGCTCATCGTTCTCAAAGCGCTGACGTACGCGCCGACTGGTGGAATTGTCGCCGCGGTGACGACTTCGTTGCCGGAACGACTCGGGGGCGAGCGCAACTGGGACTACCGTTACTGTTGGTTGCGCGATGCGACGTTCACTCTCTATGCACTGATGCTCGGCGGCTTTCGCGACGAGGCCTGCGCTTGGCGAGATTGGTTGTTGCGTGCCGTGGCCGGCGCCCCGGAACAGCTCCAGATCATGTACGGCGTGTCGGGCGAACGCCGTCTGCCGGAGCTCACGCTGGATTGGTTGCCCGGATATGCCCGCTCGGCACCGGTTCGAATCGGCAACGCCGCGGTAAAGCAATTTCAGCTCGACGTGTACGGCGAAGTGATCGACACCCTCTACCACGCGGAAAAGATCGGCCTTCCTGCGGATCCAGTTGCGTCGTCGCTCGAACGCAAACTGCTCGACTTCCTGGAAGGCGCCTGGACGGATGTCGACACCGGGATTTGGGAGGTTCGCGGGCCTCGCCAGCACTTCACGCACTCGAAGATGATGACCTGGGTGGCCTTCGATCGCGCCGTCAAGGCGGCGGAACGCTTCGGGCTGGATGGCCCTGTCGAACGATGGCGCCGGCTGCGCAACGCGATTCACAAGGAAGTCTGTGAGAAGGGATTCGATCGCGAGAAAAATGCCTTCACCCAGGCCTACGGTTCGCGGAATCTCGACGCGAGTTTGCTGATGATGGCACTCGTCGGTTTCCTGCCGCCGACGGACGAACGAGTGATCGGTACGGTGCGCGCGATCGAGCGGGAGTTGGTCGAAGACGGTTTCGTGCTCCGCTACCGCAGTGAGGAAACCGAGGACGGATTACCGGCCGGCGAGGGAGCCTTTCTACCGTGCAGCTTCTGGCTGGCCGACAACTACGCTCTCATGGGACGCAAAGCCGAGGCGTGCGCGCTGTTCAATCGCCTGCTATCCCTGCGCAACGATGTCGGCCTGCTTGCCGAGGAGTACGATTGCAAAGACCGCCTACTGCTGGGCAACTTCCCGCAAGCGTTCTCGCATGTTGGATTGGTGAATACAGCCTACAATTTGACAGCCGAGCACCTCGCCCCCGCGGCCGAACGCAAAGCGACGTAACCCGATCGCTGTAGAGCGCCCGAGTCGCTGCCCGTACCGTTCGTTGAGCTACGACGTCAATTGCGACTTCCTTGGGCTGAGGGCAACAACAATCAAAACGGCGGAAGGGGAGGGCGGCTACCCTGGACCGTTGCAGGAAACCCGCGTAGTCACTCGCGCATGAAACGAACGCTGATCGGTCTGCTGGCGATATGTTTCGGCTGTGCACGCGGCGACGGCACACTGGAGCTGCGGATCCTGGACGACGCCCGCGAGCCGGTGCCGGCGCGCATCGAGCTGCTCGACCAGTTCGGCGACTCTCACGTCGCCGAGGACGCGCTCGAGATCAATACCGAATGCTTTATCGTTCCCTTCCCCGAATGGGCCTCGTCTCTGCAGCGGGCGCGGTCGCTGGACAACCCGTACACCGACACGCGCCAATTCTATGTCGACGGCGAGTCGCGGACGGCACTGGCGCCGGGTCGCTATCGTCTCAGCGTCAGTCGCGGTATCGAGTACAAAGCCGAAACGCTCGAGATCGAGATCGAACCCGGCAAAACGACGCGCATGGAGCTCGCGCCGCGGCGCTGGATCGACATGCCGGCGGCCGGTTGGTACTCGGCCGATGATCACCTTCACATCACACGCTCGAAGTCGGAGGACGACGCGCGCATCGGCGCGTGGATGCGGGCCGAGGATCTGCATATCGCCAACTTGCTGCAGATGGGAACCGCCGAGCACTTCGATATCACGCCACAGTACGCCTTCGGCGACGCCGGTGTTTATCGCGCTGGGGAAACGCAGCTGATCTCAGGACAGGAGCACCCGCGCACACACGTCCTCGGACATACCATCATCCTCGGTGCGCAGGCCCCCATCGATCGCCGCGATTCCTACCTCGTGTACGAAGGCTTCTGGGAGGAGGCGAAACGGCTGGGAGGTGCCGCCGGCTACGCGCATTGGGGCGAAGGCCAGGCGCGCAACGGACTTACAATCGACGCTCCGTCGGGGCTCCTCAGCTTCATCGAGGTGTTGCAGTTCGATCTGCCGCACTACGACGTCTGGTACGAGATGCTGAACCTGGGTGCGCACCTGGCGCCGGCGGCGGGCACCGATTACCCGTGCATTCCCAGCATTCCCGGGCGCGAGCGGTTCTATACTCGCGTCGAAGGGCCGCCGACGCGGGCCAGCTGGATCGAGGGCGTGCGCCGCGGCCGCACCTTCGTGACCAATGGTCCGATGCTCGAGCTCGATGTCGACGGCGCCGCCATCGGCGACGAGCTGCGGCTCGAATCACGGGAGACCGTTCACATTCGCGGCCGCGTGCGCTTCGACCCGGAGCGCGACGACGTGTATGGATTGGAGCTCGTCCGCAACGGCGTCATCGAGGCCGAGGCGAGTACGCGGTCCGCGCCCGGAGAGATTGTCCTCGACGTTACCGCGGCGGTGCGCGAGTCTTCGTGGTTTGCGTTGCGCGCCGTGGGAGACAAGGTCGGCGAGACCCGTATGCAGACTCCCTGGTTTCTGGAGCCCGAAGTTCTCCGCCAGGCTTGTCGTTTTGGTTGCGGCGCCTCGATGGTTCAGCGTGCAGCCTTCGTCGGAACGGGACGAGCGCGTCCGTCCGCGGCGCACACGGCGCCGATCTACGTGACTGTAGCCGGAGCCAAGCCATTACCGCCGCCCGAGTTGGTGCAGCATGCTCTGGAGCGACTCGATCTGCTCGAGGCGCAACTCACCGACGCGCGTATCGATGAGCTCGTCGTATTCCGCCCCTTTGCCGATGAGTTGCTGGTCGACGGTGTACCGGAGTCAGCACTGGTCCGTGACCGTGAAACCCTCCGGGGGCTGATCGAGAAAGCGCGGGCTCACTACCGGGCGATGCTCGCCGCACGTTGATCTTCACCCTGCAGTGCCTCAGCTCGGGTCATCCTTCTCCTTTTCCAAAGCATGTCCTGAGCCTTGTCGAAGGAGAGGACCGAGGAGGATTCGATGTCCGCGACAGAGTGGGTCGTGGAGCATTGCCGAGCAGACGGAGGCACGACCCCTCGCACTGCACCGGTTGCGCCTCCGGGCAAGGTCACGATACCGTCCGACGCCATGCACTATCGGCGCATGCCTATCGAGATCGAATCTCCCGAACAGCTGGGGTACGACCGTATCGCCTACAACCTCGCGGAGAGCTCGTGTGCCGATGTCCGTTATCGAGAGCTCGGTATCGATCTCGGAGATCTGATTCTCGCGTATCAAGATCATCTTGGTCATCCGCCTCTGCGCGCGCTCATTGCCGCGACCGCGGCAGTCGAACCTGACGAAGTGCTCATGACGGTGGGAGCGGCCGCCGCTCTGTTCATCATCGCCACGAGCCTGCTGAAGTCGGGCGATCATCTCGTCGTTGTGCGCCCCAACTACGCCACCAATCTGGAGACGCCGCGCGCCATTGGCTGCGACATCAGCTATCTCGATCTGCGCTTCGAGGACGGCTGGGACGTGTCGCTCTCGCGTCTGGCCGATTTGTTGCGCCCAAATACGCGGCTCATCAGCTTGACGTGTCCGCACAATCCCACTGGAGCCGTGTTCGACGAAGCCACCCTGCGCGGTGCCATTGCCCTGGCCGAGCGCCATGGCTGCCACCTCCTCGTCGACGAGACCTACGGCGAGATGACCTTCGGCACGCGATTGCCGTGCGCCGCGGCTTGTAGCCCGGCGGCGATCAGTGTCAGCAGCCTGTCGAAGACGTACGGGTTGCCCGGGCTGCGCTCCGGATGGCTGATCTGCCGCGACCCGGCGCTGCGCGAAATCTTCCTGGCCGCCAAGGAACAGATCTTCATTTGCACTTCCGTGATCGACGAAGAGATCGCGTTCCAGGCTTTGCAGCGGCGCGACCGTTGGCTGCCGCAGATCAAGGAGCACATCGGCGCCGCGTTCCGGGTGACGCGGGACTTCATCGCCGGTCAAGAAGACTTCGAATGGGTCGAGCCGCGCGGCGGAGTCGTCGGCTTCTTCCGAATGCGCCATGAGATCGCCGGTCGCACAGACGTCGATCGTTTCTACCAAATCCTGCTGGACCGCTATCGGACACTCGTTGGACCGGGACATTGGTTCGAGCAGCCACGGCACTACATGCGCATCGGCTACGGCTGGCCAACCTTGGACGAGCTCACGAAAGGACTCCAAAGCCTGACTGCTGCCCTCGCCGACGCGCGGAAGTGAGCGACGATCGACTACTCAGTCGCCAACGAAGTGTCTTCGGAAACTGCACCCGATCGCGCCAACCGGCTGCGGCGGAACCCGTAGAAGAAGTAGACCACCATCCCGACCAGCAGCCACAGCGCGAATCGGACCCACGTAATCCACGGGAGTCCGAGGATCAGATACCCGCACGACAGCACGCCGAGGATCGGAACGACCGGCATCCACGGTGTTTTGAAGGCTCGCGCCCGCTCCGGCTCGCGCTTGCGCAGGACCCACACGCCGATGCAAACCAGGGCGAAGGCGAACAGCGTGCCGATGTTCGTCAGGTCCACCATTTCATCGATGCTGGCAAACATGGCGCAGGCACCCACGGCCACGCCCGTGAGAATCGTCGAGACGTGGGGCGTGCGGAAGCGCGGGTGGACGCTGGCAAACGACTGCGGCAGCAGACCGTCGCGTGCCATCGAATAGAAGATTCGCGTCTGCCCGAGCTGAAACACCAGAAGCACGGCGGTGTGCGCGACCACGGATCCAAAGGCGACGATGCCGACGAACAGGTTCTTCCACGCCCCGAGGTCTGCGTACTGCAGCGCCATGGTCAGCGGTTCGGCCTGCTCGGTGGCGAGCTTCTGCTTCAAGACGTCGAACGGAACCATGCCGATGAAAACCGCCGCGACGAGAATGTAGACGAGAGTCGATATCACCAGCGAAGCGATGATGCCGATCGGCAGATTGCGCGCCGGATCCTTCGTTTCCTCGGCAACTGTCGAGACCGCGTCGAAGCCGATGTAGGCGAAGAATACGATTGCAGCCCCGGAATGCACTCCGGCCCAGCCGTTCGGCAGAAATGGCTGGAAGTTGTCGCCCTGCATGTACGCCCACCCGACGGTGACGAAGAATCCGAGGATGATCAGCTTCAACATGACCATCAGCGAATTGACCTTGGCGCTTTCCCGGACGCCGATGATCAGAAGGATGGTGATCAACGCGACGATGCCGAAAGCGAGAAGGTTGAAGACGATCGGTATGCCGAGGACATGGGGCGCGTTCTCGAGGAGTCCGGGGATACGTGCCGCCGTGCGGTAGTCGGTGGACAACCAGTCCGGAATGACGATGCCAAACCCTGCGGCCAGCGTCTTGAAGTAGTTCGCCCAGCTGATCGCCACCGCAACGTTGCCGACGGCGTATTCGATGATCAGATCCCACCCGATGATCCAGGCGACGAACTCGCCGAGGGTTGCGTAGGCGTAGGTGTAGGCGCTGCCGGAAGCGGGAATCATCGCGGCGAATTCCGCGTAGCACAGCGCCGCGAACCCACAGGCGATCGCCGTCAAGATGAACGACAGGATCAAGCCGGGCCCGGCGCCGGGTCTGCTGAGATCGCCGGCCGCGGCCGTCCCGATCGTCGCGAAGATGCCGGCGCCGATGATGGCGCCGATCCCGAGAGCCGTCACATCGACGGCACCAAGCGCCCGTTTCAGGTGGTGCTCGGCACCGCCCGCCTCGGCGGTGAGGTCTTTCGTCGCCTTTCTTCGCAGCAGTTCCTTCAGCATGAGCGCCGGACCCTAGCACGATCGTCTCGAGTGACACGAAGGTGCGCGGCGCACGCGTGCCACGCCGATCAGCCCCACGAGGCTCAAGATCAACACCAGCACGAGGTCATCGGCGGCGACAGTGCCGGCGAAATCGTCGGTGTCAGGCTGGGTGTCTGCGTCGGCGAGGTGCACAACGAGAACCTCGTCTCCGATTTTGTTTCTCAAATCGTGCGACGTGCTTTGCGCCTTGCGCAGTTGGCGCTTGCAAGTTTCCGCTGACGGCGCTTACGTGTGCGTGCTGTGTCGCCGAGGGGAGCGTTGACGGGTCGACCGCAACGCGGCGCGTGCGGAGGTGTCGGATGTCGTTGTTGCTCAGCATCTTCGGGTTCTCGGTCGCTTGCGTCGGCGTGATCGGTATTCTCAACCCGCGGCGCTTGCGCGAGTTGCTGTCCGCCGGGGATGTGCACTCGCGCTTTCAGAGCGCCATCCTGACGCGGATCATTCTCGGAGGCGTGCTTCTAGGCGCGGTTCCCAGTTGCCGCTTCCCAACGATTGTGGCTTTCCTGGGCGCGGCGTTGCTGCTCAGCGCTTGCAGCTTCTGCTTCCTGGGCAAGCGGCGTTTCAACACCGCATCCGGGTGGTGGTCGGATAGGCCGGTGATGAGCGTGCGAGCCTTGTCGATGCTCGCCCTCGACGTCGGCCTGTTTCTCTACTACGCGCCGCATTGAGGCGCGGCTTCTTTTCGCAGGATAGGGTCATTCTTCGCTTCCTGTGCGCAGTCGGCTCACAGTCCGCACTTCTCGATCTCACCCTTGATCGCGTCGATCTGCGTTCGCCCCACGGCACCGGCTCGGCCCTTCACCCAATCGAAGATGCCGAGCAGTTCGCCATCCATGCGCTCTCGGATCCAGGAGAGCTCGTCGGACGCGCCGTCGCGCTCGCCGGACTCGAGAAGTGCGCGCGCCGCGATTGCGTGTGTGATGAGCTCGCGTTTGCGCTGCTCGTTCACGATCCGGAGTGGCGCGGTCATGTCGCCGAAGATCGGTGTGGTATTGAGCGAATCGAGGAACCCCAGAAAGGCCGGGAACAGGGAGAGGCCGCAGTCGACAAAGCTGATCGTTTGGACACAAGACGCCTCGTTTCCGGAAAAATCGATGGCCGTCCAAGTTCGCTCGAGGTGCGGCGAGGCTGGACACTCTGAGGGAGTCGATGTGTCCGTGAAGCTTACGCCGGGCGCAGGATCCTCGAGGTCCGTTGCGGTTGCCAGGCCCGTGCTCGCGGGATCAGCAGATAGGCCACAGGGGACCTCGACGTCCGGTGGGCAGGTGATGACGGGGGGAACGGTATCGACGAAGTTGATCACCTGGAGGCAGCTCGCGGTGTTTCCACCTGCATCGGTGGCGGTCCACGTCCGTAAGATATCCTCCGAGCTGGCGCAGAGGGACGGCTCGGTAAAGTCCGTGTGCGTGATCTCTGCCCCGCTGCTCCCTGTTGCTGTTCCAGTGGCCGACGGATCGCTCGGCGCGCCGCACGAGAGCACGACGTCGGCGGGACACGAAATCGTAGGGACTGGCACCGCGACGATGTTGAAGACCGAGACATCGCCGGTGAAAGCCCATCCAGCATCCGCCGCTTCGAATCGGAAGCTTCGTAGCCCGAATGCCTGGAAGTTGAGATCGGTCGGCAGATCATCCGATACGAGCGCGACACCTTCTTCTTGGTCTTGCAGATCCATCGACCAGACGAAGCTGTCAAACGGGATGGTCGGCAGATACTGGTCGACAACAGGTGGTACGTCATTTACCACCAGGATGTGGGTCTCCGTGGGAGCAGTCGATGCTTCTGCATTACCGATGGTGAGGAGGAAGCTGCTGATGGCTCCGGGATATGCGCCGACGTCAGCCAAGGGGCCGCTGTCGGGCGTGGTCGACTCGAAAGTGTACCTCATGAACCAGAGGTCGCCGACCGCGACGGAGTCCCAAGGCGGAGGGGGACCGGGCGAGCTGACGTCGAGCTCGAAGTCGGTCACCGTACCGCCGAACAAAAACGCAACCGGCTCGGCTGCGGACGGCACGGCGCGAAGGTTGGCAAGAGTGGAGATCGCTAAGACGACAGCGAATGGACGAAGCGAGATCATGGGCAATTTCTCCTTTGCGCGAGAGCTGCGGCGTCGTGTCCGCTGTTACATCGGCGTTACGCACGCCACCCGCATGCTGAAGGGTACGCCGAAGGACTGACCTCGGATGAGACTCATGTGCCAGCCGTCGCCCGTCTCGGTGGGAGAGCTGCCGATGATTTCCGCGCCAAGCTCGACGATCGGAATGCGATAACCGCCCCCGACCGCCACCTTCGATGGCCATGTCAGTTGTTGAATCGTCGCGTGCAAGCGATGTAGGCGGAACCGAATGAGCAGCGGTGGCAAACTCATCGATGACTCCCCCATCGTGGCATTGCGCCCGACTAGTCATCGAGCTCCTCGCTCAGGCGGCGCTGGCTGTCCGCGTCCCGCTGCGTAAAGGGGAGCGCTCAGAGAGCCTGTTCGCCCGTCTCTCTCCTAAAGGGCGAGCCGACCTGAAACGGCAAATTCAGTAGCTAAGCGGAGCAATCGAAGTACCACGGCGGCTCGCGCTGGTAACAACGCGGATCGCTGAGCGCACGCGTAAAACTAGCCTTGTAAAATCCTGCACGCGGATCGCGTTACAAAGCTTAGTGGATTTCCTGCAACCTGCGCGGACAGGCGCTGCTACGATCACAAGCGGCGTTGGCGGAATGTCCGATTATAAAGCCGGCTGAACTAAACCACTGCGCGGCAGATTGAGTAGGATCAGCCGCAACCCGCTTGTAAACTCTGCGGTACTGACAAATTTGCATGCGCGTTCGACGCTATTTCCGGTGCCGCAAGTAGTTGTCCGGCTGCGGTCTCGGGTTTGCTTCTCCTCAAAAGAGAACACTGGCGTAGTGGCTCCTGGCATCGTCTTTCGGTGGAAGACGGACTCGCGCGGGAGAACTGGATTTCGGATGAACACTTCGCAGGCATGGCGACGACTTGAGATCCACCGGCGACGCTTTCTCCAAGCCTTAGGAGTTACTGTCTCTAGCGTGATCGCAACCGAGGCATGGGCGCTGCCGGCGCTAGCACATCGCCCGGCGGTCACTGTATTTCGGCTCTCGACGCATGGGACGCGAACTTGCGCCGCGTGCAAGGCGCACGGCGCCAATTGGTTTTTCCGAACGACGGCTGCCGCCGATCACGGCCGCGCCCATCTCGGCTGCAACTGCCGGGTCGTGTCGCAGCAGATCCCTTCACTCCAAGCGACCTACTACTTCTCGAAGGGAGATGCGTTCGATCGACGATCGTCATCTTTGCCGTTGCTACCGGGGCTTCTGCGCTCCGTGCTCGAAGGGAGGTGACCAGGACGAGGACCTTGAGGAAGGGGATTTTCCGTGCCGAAACGAACCGGCGTGAAAACACGTCGGGGAGAACCGGACGGCGCGCGACGCGCGTACGTATCGGGATCCGGCTCGGGAAAGGAGAGGCCGCCGTTGCGTGCCGAACCAGGGTGGATGAGCGTGTATGGGCTTTATCCCAGAAGCGAAACCACCTTCCCCTCCCTGAGGGTCCTCCCTGTTCCTCGGATCGCCCGCATTGTCGTGAATGAGCAAGCCGCCGGCGAACCAAGAGCGCACCACTCGCAGAACGGCGCGTTTTCCCGTTCAACACGGGGTGATCGGGACCTGCCGCATCAGCCGTTTCTGTGAGGTGATCTGATCCATGCCTCGTCGTGCGACAAAGGGCTGGTTGGAGCTCGGCCTGCGCAGCGCTCGCAGCGGGATGCAGCAACAGGACAAGATCTGGTCGCGTTACAGCAACGACAAGATCGATATCGCCGGTGCGCTTGCACGTGTCATTCGCGCGCTATCGAGGGAGTTGCCGCTGACGCGCCCGCTGACGGCGCTGTCGATCGGCTCGAGCGATGAGCCGCAGTTCCGCATCCTGGAATCCGCCTTCCGCGGCGGTCTCTATCTGCTCGATATCGACGCCGGGGCGTTGCGTAACGTCGAAGAACGGAGCGCCCGCCAGCGCACCGCGCACGTGAAGACGATTTGCGGAAACTACTGCGAGCTTTTCGCCAATGGGGCGACGACACGCGCCTTCCGCGCCCGCGCGCTGAAGCGCCGCCGGGTTCGGCTAATCACGCTGCACCACTCGCTCTACTACAGCCCGAGGGCCGCCTGGCCGGCGCTTTTCGCGAATCTGTACCGCCACATACTCGCGTCTTCGGGAGCGGCGGCGATTCACGCGGTGCTGATGTCCAGCCACAGCGACGATCGCTCCACCACCACATGGCTCTACAATCATTTCGCCGGCCGTTTTTTCGGCGCCAGCAACGATCAGGACCTGCGCGGCTTCAAGGATGAATTGCGCAGCGACCGCCACGTCACCGGCGCGCAGGTTCTGCACCGGGCCAGCCGCGTCGAGTTCGACGTAGACGACTTCGAGCGCTTCATGTCCGTGGTGTGGATGATCCTGCTGCATCCGAGCGTCCACCGCTTCACCGAGGAGCAGCAACGCGAAGTCACTGAGTACGTCTATCGCCAGATGTGGAGCCGATGTGTCCCCCTCGTCCAAATGCAGGATCACATGGCGATCTACCGCGGCGTCGCCCGCGGCCAGGTTTAGAAATGTGGCAGCGTCCGTGCCACAACCAACGATCTTGGCAGCCCCGGCGCAGGTGGCCCGTTTGAGCGACAGGGACACGGGCGATATCCCCCGCGTGGCACGGTGAGACCGCCGGATTTTCGAGAAGGCGAGGAATTCGGACCCGGTGGTGCGACGTACGTTGACAACACGCGCCGCCCTGCCTACAAGCCAGACAGGCACCGTTGTTTGCCGGAGAACAAGGGGAGGTTCTGCATGGTTCGTCTACGCACGTTCGCGGTCTGTGTCGTTTCGGTCGCTCTCTTGGCAACGCCTGCGCTAGCCGTCGACGGTGTGCTCGAAATCAATCAAGCCGCCGCGTTTGCGGGCAGCATTACGCCCGGTGACACCCCCGGGTTTCCCGTATCGATCAACGCAGCCGGAAGCTATCGGTTGACGGGCAATCTCGACGTAACGAAGGCGCAAAACGGCAGCCCGCAAGCCAATTCGGAAGACATCACTGCGATCGAAGTCAGCGTCAACAACGTCAGCATCGATCTGAACGGATTTTCGATCTTGGGGCCGACGCGATGCAATGGCAGTTGCTCCCCGACCGGCGACGGCTACGGCATCACCCACACCGGCATTGACCCTTCCCCGAATAACATCACCGTCATGAACGGCACCATTCGCGGCATGGGATTCCGCGGCATCCAAGTGGGGACCTATTCGCGAATCGAGCGGGTGAAGGCGATAAGCAACGGCGGAGTCGGGATCCAGGTCGGGTCGAATAGCGAAGTTGTCAGCAACATGGCGTCGTCCAACGGTTCGGCCGGCATTGCAGCGTCCACGTCGATCGTGAAAGACAACGTTGCACTGCAGAACTTGGACGATGGGATCTTCACGCAGGCACCCCGGCAAGCGTTCTGACAGGCAATATCGCGGCCTTCAACACCGGTACGGGATTGGCGAACGGGTTGCGCACCGGCTACGCCGGCAACGTGATGGATCTCAACATGGGCGGCGATGTGACCGGCGGCACGCAGCTCGGCCCCAACCTCTGCACCGGCGTACTTTGCCCGTAAGCTGACGAGCAGCCCGTGCGGCTCGCGCGAATAATCGGTGTGCGGCGGATGCTCCCGCTATTGGCTGCGGCGCTAGCGCTGACCGGGTGGCCGATTGCGACCGCAGCGCAGACGCCGCTCGACAACCTGCGCTTTTCGCCAGATGTGACCATCGTGCTCGATGGCACTACGGTCGACCACAACGAAGTCGCCGAAGACGACCTCGCAGGCGTGGTTACTCTGGTGAACATCGGCGGCATTCCACTCAACGCGATCGTCACGGCATACGACCAGCTAGGCGGTGGCGATCAGTTGCTGGCATTCGACATCGACATCGTGCTACCCGGCGGCCTTTTCGCACGCTCCGGGGACATTGTTCGCTTCGATGGCTCGACTTTCACGCTCCTCTTCTCGTCTGCGGCGAACGGCATTCCGCGCGGCGTGATCACGGATGCCGTGTCGGCGATCGGACCAGACGATCTTCTCCTGTCATTCGACATCACGGTGAACCTGGGTTCGTTTGTCGCATCCGACGCCGACATCGTCCGTTTTCACGACAGTGCCTTCAGTCTCTTCTTCGACGGCGATAGTTTAGGGGTGGCGGCAGGGCTCGACGTCGACGCGTTGCATTGCATCCAAAGCAACGGCCACCTGCTGCTCTCGTTCGACGGCAGCGGAGTGCTCGGCGGTGTGCCGTTCAGCGACGAGGACGTTCTCGAGTATGCACCCGGGAGCGGTACGTTCGCGATCGCGTACGACGGTGAGGATGAGCACAGCGGATGGTTCGGTTCGGACCTCCAGGCCGTGGCGGCAAGCACGGGGGCATCGCAGACGAGCGCACCCACAATCGGTCCTCCGGCGTCGGCCAGCGCCGGCGGTAACTCGGTCGTTGTCGGCTCCACGCGCGTCAGCGGCAGCGGAACGCCGCGCGCCAAGCCCGAAGATACATGCATACAGATCTACGATGTCGGTCCGAACGGTCGTCCGGACGCGCCGCCCGGCAGCGTCGACGACATTCTTCTGGGCGTCGGCGGGACCGACGAAGCGGGAAACTTCGTGGCGGTCGACGGCACCCCCGGAATCCCCGTCTCGCCTCCCTTGCGCAACGACCAGACGATCTTCGCGTACGACGTTTGCGCCGAAATGGTCGGTGGAGTGTTCTTCGTTTCGTTTCCAGCGCCTGTGCTGTCGCCTCCCGGATTGGTAGCAGTGGTGTTGATCCTCGCAGCAATTGGCGCGCTGGCTCTGGGACCGCGCCGGTCCCGATGGACCGATTCCCGCGAACCATCGCGCTAGAGCTCAACTGTCGCACTTTGGAACCTTCAGTCCGGTGGCGACCGTGCCTAGTGAGCTTGATCCGCAAGTCCAGATCTGAGCGAGGTCGTGGTCGGCACGTTCAGTTCGTTGATGCAGTGCTCGCGTCGCGGTTTTCGTCGGTTTGCGCAGCGACCGCCACTTCGCAAGCGTCTCGAGACCTCCCGGCTCGAAGTAGAATGCACACACTGGTTGTAACTTGCGGCGGCGGCGTCGCATAGCGATTGTACAAAGCACTGTCCCTCATCGCGTGACGGCTGCCCGCAGTGAAGCTGTCAATGGGTGGCACAACAGTTGCGGCCGTTTGAAGGTTAGCGCCACAAGTCCCCGGTGAAATCGCCCGCTGATTTGTTTTTTCTGCGCGTGACTTTTACCGGCAGCACTGGTTTGGCGATTCGCGCTGCCAAGAGTCGCTAGCCATCGGAAAAGAGTGGCGCACGGACCATGGTTAGTCGCAACACGACCGACACCGTATCGCGTATCCCTCACAATCGAAGCCCTCCGCGCGAGCGAACGATGTAGCGGCGAGAGACCTTCCGTGCCTCTCGCGGGAAGGAGAATCCGTATGCAGTCGCTGCGCATGTGTGGTGCCTTGATCTGCCTGATCATGCTGGCTGCCAGTCGCCGCAGAACCCGTCACGTTCTTGCGCGCCGAGCGACCGTCGAACAGCGGCACGGCCGCGTATTGATGCGATCCATACGAGGTCGAGGAGTGCGGACCCTACCCAAGGGGCGTGAGAGAGGCCTCAATGAACAAGATACGAAAGGCACTTCTAGCGACGATCCTGCTGGCATCATTGGTTGATGCCGCCCCGGCCCAGGTCGTCATCTTCGATAACTTCCCGCCGGGGGACACTTACAACGCACTTGTCTCTGTTTCCCCCGAGCGCAACGCCGCGGTCGAGGTGAACTACGCAGTCCAGTTCGTCACGCCGGCCGGGCCGCCACTGGCGGTGACCGAGATCCATCTCGGGATCTTCCGGGCGGACGGCTTGGACGCGGCGTTCCGAATGACACTGACGCACGACGTTGACGGAACTCCCGGCGGCGCCCCTCTAGCCAGTATCGACGTGGACAACCTGGACATCCCTGAGGAGATCTCATTTGACATGCTGCTTCCGCACCTCGTGATTCCGGTCACCTCCGCTCCAGCGCTCGAGCCGGAGACAGCATACTGGATCGTGATCGAGCCAGGCTTCCCGTCCGACCGGGAGCGATTTCCGCGATGGTCGCTCGATGGCACGAACCTACCCCATGAATTCGCGCGGCGTGTTCCGCCGGGAGCCTGGGCGGCTGAGCTTCGGTGCTGTGCCCTGTTCCGCGTCAGCGGTACTAGCGCCAACGAGGCGCCAGTTGCGCTTGACGATGCGTACACGACACCTGAGGACACGCCACTCGCCGTTGCTGCGCCGGGCGTGCTGGCGAACGATACGGACGCAGAGGGGGACGAGTTGAGTGCGGCACTCGAGACCGGGCCTGCGAACGGGACATTCTTGCTCGCCGGTGTTGGTGCATTCGGTTACGTCCCGGATGCCGGCTTCTTCGGGACGGACTCTTTCGCCTACACGGCAACCGACGGGTTCGCAACCTCGGGGCCGGCGATTGTGACGATCGAAGTGACGGCAGTAAACGATCGGCCGATTGCAGCTGACGATGCCTACACAATGAGCGAGGACACCCAACTCGCTGTAGGTCCGCGGGGAGTGCTCGGCAACGACTCGGACGAGGAGGGAAGCGCGCTCGAGGCCATGCTCGAGACCCGACCCACGAACGGCGCGGTGATCCTGAACGCGGATGGCTCATTCGACTACACTCCCAACGCCGACTTCTCGGGCACCGATTCCTTCACGTACGCGGCGAGCGATGGTGAGAACGCATCGGCCCCCGCGACGGTGACTATCGAAGTGAGCGCGATAAATGATCCCCCCCTCAACACGGTCCCGGAGACGCAATTCGTAATCCTCGGTCTGGGCCAGGTAGTTTTCTCAAACAACGACGCCATCTCAATCTCCGACGTGGATGGCAGCGCGGTCCAAGTGATGCTCGTCGCGACAAACGGACGGCTCACACTCGACGGCACCGCCGGGCTCGGCTTTTTCGAAGGCGACGGGACGAACGACATCAGTATGACATTCGTAGGCGCGATCCCGGCGATCAACGCAGCCCTGGACGGGTTGCGCTATGATCCGACGCTCACGCGCTTCCTGCTCAGCGGGCGCGGCAGCGTCCGTATCACAACCAACGATCTCGGCAACACGGGCGTCGGAGGTCCGTTGAGCGATACGGACACAGTGGATATCCGCCGCCTGCTACCGTGAGATCACCCGATTTCACGCCTGCTCTTCCCCGGATTGAGTGAAGTAGGAACGACCTGAACGAGTTCGCGCTCATCGGTCAGGTCGGACCTACGTTCCGCGGGGTTAGCTCGGACGATTCATGGGCACCCTGCAGCAGGAGCTGCGGGTGTGGAGAGCGCCGACGGCACCTCGATCCCGCGCGAGCCGTCCGCACACGATCGTCTTCATTGGGACGGCGAGATGGCCTGTCTAAGTCAATGCCTGATTTCAGCGCTCGATCTCAGCGAGTGCTGAGTCGATTCGCATGGTCGGAATGGTTCACGTCAGGGAGAGTCGCCATCGGCGAGGAATGCAAACTTTCTCCCCCTAGGATGGCGATAACGGCAAGAACGCTGCATCGTCTGTTCGCAGGACAAAACCACATTCCGGCGGCTCAACCCGACGGCAGATCTGACAAGGAACCCCCATGCGCCTTCTCGTGCTCTCGATCGTCATGCTGGCCTGCAGCCTCAGCGCCCAGGCGCAACTGCAACTGACCCCCGAAGGCGGGGAGTTTCGCGTCAACAGTGCAACGGCCTCGGACCAGGACACTCCGCGAGTATCCTGCTCGGCGCAGACGGGCGGCTGCATCGTGGTGTGGAAGAGCGGGGAGTCCGGCAACCAAGGTATCTTTGCGCAACGTTACGACGCGACAGGCGCCGCAATGGGCGGCCTACTTCACGTCGCCGATGACGAACGCGCGGCTACCGTGGGCACCTCGGAGTTGGGGGAATTCGTAGTCGCTTGGGATCGCGACGCCGGGACCGAATGGCAGGTCGTCAGCCGTGGGTTCGACGCTGACGGCACTCCGATCACATCGACACCCTCGACCGTCTATAGCGCGAGCCGAACTCAGGGCGATCAAGTCATAGGCTGCAACGACAACCACTTTTGCATCATCGTATGGGACGATCAGGGCGCCGCGGTTCGCGCTCGCCGGTTGCTCCTCAATGGACTGGCGATGGGCAACCAGATCGAAGTGGCGCCGATCGACAATGTGGAGCAAGCGTTCCCGGCGGTGGCGGTCTCCAATTCCGGGCGCTTCATGATCGTCTGGCACGTGCTGTCCCCTGACTCCGAAGGGCTCGATGAGAGTCGGGTGATGGCGCGGACCTTCGCGCCGAGCGGCAATCCCGAGGGCACGGCCTTCGAAGTCGCCCGCACGCGCAACCAGTTCGGCGACCCAGCTGGTCTCGGCATCACGATCGACGACAACACCGAAACCTTCATCGTCACCTGGGATAGCCAGTTGCACGCCGATTCCACTCTCCAGTTCCAGCCACGCCCGGGTGAGATCTTCGTCCAGCGTATCGACGGGCCGAATCGCACCTTGCTCGGCGCACCGATCTTGGTGGCGGCGATCGATCCCGGCCTGCGGCAATATCACAGTACCGTGGCGGCATCTGCGTCCGGATCGTTCCTGGTCGTATGGGAGGATTCGCAGATCAATAACAACCGCGAGCGCATCCTGGGACAGCTCTACACCGCCGGTGGCATCGCGTCGGGAGCCGCGCAGGAGCTCAGCCAGCCGTCGCAGGGCGACCGTCGCGATCCCTCGGTTTCACTCAAAGTCGACGGCAAGGCGCTGGTTGCCTGGCAGGGTACGGATCGCGGTCGCGACGTGTATGCCCGTCGCTTCAATCTGCAAGAGGGGGCGCCGGTACCGACCCCGACCAACGCGCCACCGCTTCCAACGAGCACGCCACGGCAAGGCGGAAGCAATGACGACGGCTGCGCGATCACGAGCAACGGTAGCGGCTCGCCCGCGACGATGCTTCTCCTTTGTGGCGCCACACTCTTGCTGGTGTTTCGGCGCCGCGCATAGCCCGCTTCGTTTCCGGTTGCGCCGTGGAACTGCGCGTCACTCCATGGGCGCGCGGTCCCGCGGGCTTTGCCTGCCGATTCGAAAATCGGCATCGGCCTCGTCGTCGACGCTGGAACCACAGTTGGAAATAGCAGAGACACCCATTGTAGCTTACCTTGCTGCCGCGGTTGCAGCCTCGGAGGGCATGCGGTGGCGAGCAGTGGCCGTAGGGCGTGTCAGCGCTGATGCCGAAGACCTCGGTAGCGCGAGCCGGTTAGCCACGGACCGAACGGGTTGCGTTGAGCAATCCTACCAGCAGCAGGATGCAGCTCAGCACCAACACCCCCAGTGGGTTGGTTACCGGCACGCCTCCTGAACAGGGTCGGACGAGCTGGCACTGGGGATCGGCACAGTCGACCAGCATGTCCATGTCGTTGTCCACCCGGTCGCTGCATGTCTGTTCACCCATCATGCCCTCACCCAACATGGGTCTGAGCGTCGGGGTATCGGTGGGCGAGGCCGTCGGAGTTTGGGTCGGCGTTTCTGTGGCGGTGTTGGTGGGCGTGAACGTCGCGGTCTGAGTAGGAGTGTTCGTCGGCGTATTCGTAGGTGTTTCAGTCGGTGTTTGGGTCGGTGTAGCCGTAGGAGTGTTCGTCGGGGTCAAGGTGGGCGTGTCGGTCGGGGTGCTGGTCGCCGTAATCGTCGGCGTCAGCGTGGGCGTGTGCGATGGTGTGATCGTCGGAGTAGGGCTCGCCGGAGCGGGACATCCCCATACCTCGAAGATTGTGTCGACATTGACGAAAATGGCCCACGTACCCACGAACCCCGAGTATGAGAATGAAATCCCATCCGCGTACGTCGGAGCGCTCACATCCGCTCCCCAACCGTATCCGTTCACAAGTCCGCCGTTGCTCGTCATCACGATGTAGTACGGGGTGCCGGCGGCAAGTATCGTTCCCGACGGAAAATTGAAGTCCGCGAAATGGTAGCTGCCATTGGTATCGTTGAGAGACACACTGGCCAGGACTGTCGCCCCGGGAGGGTCTATGAGTGTCGGGCCGCCGGTGCGAATCTCGACCGTGATGATGTCTGCGGTGCCGCCGAAGTTCGCGATCAGCAAGGTTACCTTCGTCAGCTCGATGGTCGACGGAACCGTAAAGGATTGCGCGGCAGAGGCGCTAAAGTCCCCATGATAGAAGGTATCGCGGTCGCTCGCATCGTTGTACGCACTCGCGAGCGACGAGCAGCCGGTCTGCGCCCAGACACCCCCGGGTATGGCCGCAGCTCACCGTCAATAGGACAACCAGAAACGCAACGCACCGCCAGCCCTCGACTCCTCGACAACACATGGTGGGTGTTCGTATGGGGCCGGTTACCCACTGTCAAGAATTGGATTTGAGTGACGATGCGAGTCTGGCTATTGGTTGACTAGCGCTCGGACCTGCGCGAGCACGTCGTCGGCACTGGGTCGCAGGCGATAGTTATCGGTCAGGTCGCCAGCGCACGATGATGCGCATCACATAAGTGTCAGAGCCACCCCAAGTCGAGCACCACGCCTTTCAATGCGGTGCCCGCCCGATGGCGCGGCTTCTGGGCAACACGGCATCAGGACACCCATGATCCGGCGCGTCAGCTGATTCCAATCGCTCTCGCCGCCGGCGAGCGAAATCCCGATAACATTGTGGAAAATTATGGGTGTCTCGATAAGACTCCGTCGCCGCTTGGTACCGCTCCAGCCACTTGTAGAACCAGCCGTGCGAGTAACGCATCGATCCGTAGATCGCAGCCGGTTTCTCCCCGGTGGTATATCACCCGATCACGCGTCGTCGATCGCCTTCCTTCTTGTTGGTCATACACACTTCCTCCCATGCGGAAGGAATCGTATGACGCAACCAACCGTGTATCGCGCAACACGTTTACGTCGCTATCCACGATGTCTTGGCACTTGACGCTATCCACGATGCCCCATCAACTAGGAACCTTCCAATGGGTACCCTCCCCGCCCCCCCTGCGGCTGCAGGTTCTGGCCTAAACGCCGGGCATGAGCCGCAGCGGTCCCTTTCGCCGCCGGCTTCATGCCCTGTGTTAGGCCGTTCCGGTGTATGGCTCTCGCGGAAACCGCCTCACGTAGCTCAGCAAACGCTGCCAAGCACTGTTCAATGCCGAGCGGAAGATCAACGTCCGCAGGACTGCGATCTCGTCCTCGCGCCAGGCTTGCTTCGCAGCTTTCCTCGCTGGATCCCCTGCCAGTTCCGGCCAGTGCGCCCGTTCCAAATCTGCGACGAGGTCATCTCGCAGGGCTTCGAGTACGTCTCGACTGACCCGCGTACCCTCGAAAAGGTCTTGACCGGCTAGCAGCACCGAACCGTAGAGTAGTGTATTGCGGAGCGCTAGTCGTCTTGCGTTTGGAACCGACCGGCCACCACTCGCGTCCAGTAGCGTCTGGTAGCCGACGATCTCCACTGCCAGCGGTACTGATAGGTCGGCTACATGGATACCTCGAGCCGCCAGCGTTTCTGAGCTGAACGCTGTCACATCTCTTCGCCCATCGACTACTAAGAAAAGATCGACGTCACCGGGGAGCGCCACCCACGGGTAGCTGCCGATAATGTACGCGCTTCGCAACCTTGCTGTGGGCTCGATTACGTCATCCCTGACGAGTCGATCCAAGATGCTAGGAAGAAGCATGCGCAAGGAGGCAATCCGGTGTAGGGCGCGCTCCCGTGTGGCGCTATTCGCATGGAATCGCCATAACCAGCTGCGCTGGAGAGTGGCCAGGCGAGCTGCAGTCACAGCATCCAGATCCAATGGCATCTCGGCGACCCGACGACCGACAGGGCGCAACTCAACCCACGCCGGGTAGTCGACAACTGTCTCATAGTAGTTGTTACCACCGATGCTTGCTTCGCCATGCGTCACGGCCTCGTGCAGCACAGCTTCAAAATCTTCATATTGCTGCGCCAGCACCATCGCCTGCCGCGTTAACTCTGCCACCCCGGGTGATGTGGAGGGATCGATGCTATGTTGCGCGAGGCGAGTTGCGAGAAGTTCTAGAAGGTCAAGATTTGCATGAAAATCGGCGGGCAAGCCAGCGTCAAGTATAGGTGAGGGGTCAATTTCTCTGTGTGCCAATCGGGAGGCGAACGCTAAGGCAATAGGGAATTGGTCCTGCGACAAAGATTGAGCCGCCTTCTCGAGAGCCCAAACAAGCTTGTAGCGCGGGCAATGCGCGAGAAGTTCTTGGAGGGCTTGGACGTTCGATCGAAAGGTGTGCGGGCTCGAACTAGCACCTGCAGTGGCAGCGAAGCTCCTTAGGGCTCCGGACAGTCCGCTCTTATGCTCCGCGAGCCCGACAACGAATCTCTCCAGAGCCTCAAGGTTCGTCTGCCAGGCTTCGACCGTCGGACTTACGAGCGCAAGAGCAGGTAACCCACATCCGAGGAGCTCGTGGCAGTCGATCTTCTGTTGGGACAGACGGGCAACCAAACGAAGTCCGCTGGAAAATTGCTCCGCGCTCAGAGCCTTGATAGCGGCCGGAAGGGCGAATTCCAGAGTGGGTCCGGGATCGATCCCTGCGTGCGAAATGTCCGCAGCTACGCCGAGGACGGTCGTAAACTGTTCAGGCGTCAAGAATTCGATGGTCGCAGGAAGAGTGTAGGTCACCGTCTCCCAATCACTATTCCTGAGGCGGTTGCTCAAGCCGGCGACGAGGGCGTTGAGCGCGTCGAGATTCCTGTGCAAGGTCTCCTTGCTGTTGGCGGCCTGGATCATAGCCGGCAGGCTCCGTGCCAGAAAAATCCGCAGGGTAACCCGAGGCGGGGGGAAGCTCTGCTTTCGCGCTCCGAGCGACAATTGGTTTGCGAGTCGGTTGATCTGGTTCTGAAACGCCGGGCGATCGTCCGACGGAAACCGGCCCAGCGCTGCCCTGGTCGGCCCCCAATATCCGAACGTGCTCAGTCGGACCCTGAGTGTTAGTCTTGTTTTCCTGTCTGCACTATCGTGCGACTGCCCCATTATTGATGATGCCCGTCACGATCGGAGCCTACATTAGAATACTAAGGGAACGTTGATGCAAGCTGCCCTTCGGCGTCACCAGACATCTTCGGAGAAGGCGTTGGCGACATACACGAACGTTCCATCCGGAGAAGCGGCGATGCCGTCAGGAGCATCGCCAACGTCGATGGTTCTGATCACATTTGGTCTTCTCTCATTTTGCTTGGACCGGTCAGACGGGGGGCAGGTCAACGCGATAGGCAGCTTCCTCTGCTGCTATGCGCCGGATTTTGGGACAAAGCCGCGTGATCCCGTCGATGTACAAGCGGGCGCCCTCCTGCGATGCGAGTCTGGCTATTGGTCGACTAGCGCTCGGACCTGCGCGAGCACGTCGTCGGCACTGGGTCGCAGGCGATAGTTATCGGTCAGGTCGCGCCACCGCACGATTCCGTTGCGGTCGATGACGAAAGTTGCTGGGCGTGCGACGCCGCCTTCTCCGCCCTCCTCGTGCCGCAGGTCGTAGGCGTCGATGACGCGCCGCTCGGTATCGGCGACGATGCGGTAGGAGAGTTCGAGCTGTTCGACTACCTTCGCGTTTTGCTCGACCGGGTCCACGACTACGGCGACGACTTCGGCGCCGTGTTCACTGAGCTCTTCCATCCTCAGCTGCAGACCCTGCAGCTCCGCCATGCAATACGGTCACCAGAAGCCGCGGTAGAAGAGCAACACGACATTGCGGCCACGCATCGCGGCGAGGCGCAGGGGCGTGCCGCGGTCATCCAGCAGCTCAAAATCCGGCGCCGCCATTCCGATCGCAGGAGCATGTGCCGCCGGTGGCAGGCGATAGGAATCAAGGAATAGATGGGAAAGGAGGAAACCTGAGATCGCGAGATTCAAGACACCGAGAATCGGGGCCATGATTCTCCCGCCGCCTGCGGGAGTGAAGGCGCGGATGATGCCGAAGAGCGACAATACGAGTGAGCGTGCGCGCGTTTGTTGAGGGGCGCGTGTTCAAGATGAGCGATGTGAAGACCATCGGCCTCGCGCGTGCAGGGTAGCGTCGTGCTCGCCAGCGTCAAGGGTTCGCTGTGCCGG
>Ga0187892_10004549_pt1 | contig 23108 bp, 18 predicted proteins | sample MA1701073metaG_FD_139345 | JGI IMG/M metagenome (GOLD analysis project Ga0187892, IMG submission 139345) | Bio-ooze microbial communities from a basaltic lava cave in the Kipuka Kanohina Cave System on the Island of Hawaii, USA - MA170107-3 metaG ... | reverse complement strand
GGCTATTGGCTATTGGCTATTGGCTATTGGCTATTGGCTATTGGCTATTGGCTATTGGCTATTGGCTATTGGCTATTGGCTATTGGCTATTGGCTATTGGCTATTGGCTATTGGCTATTGGCTGTAAGCAGTTGGTAACAGCTAATAGCAAATAGCCAATAGCGAATAGCTAATCGCCGAGACTGATTCCCAGATTCCTCGCCGTCATGATGATCCCACTGTCGAGCGGCACGGTTTTGGTCTTCCCCACGATCTCCGCAAGCGGCAGGCGGCTCACCGTGGGCGGCGTGTACACCACGGAACAACCGAAATCCCCCTCTCCCACGGCCCGCACCGCAGCCGAGCCGAACCGGAGCGCCAGCAAACGGTCGAAGTTGTTGGGCGAGCCGCCCCGCTGCAGGTGCCCTAACACGAGGCTCCGGGTTTCCTTCCCCGTCCGCTTGCCCAGCTCCTTCGCCACTTCCTCGGCGATTCCACCCAACCGCTCCTGTCTCCCGGGACTCGCCGCCTCGCGGTAGACCATCGATCCGCCCCTGGGCCGCGCCCCTTCCGCCGCCACTACAATAGAAAACCGCCTGCCTCGCCGCTCTCGCTCCAGCACTTTCTCCGCAACCCGGTCTATATCGAACGGGATCTCCGGTATCAGAATTACATCGGCGCTACCGGAGAGCCCGCTGTGCAGCGCGATCCACCCGGTCTCCCGCCCCATGAGCTCCACCACGAACACCCGATCGTGACTTTCTGCAGTGGTGTGGATTCTGTCGAGTGCATCAGTCGCGGTCGCGACCGCCGTTTCGAAGCCCAGGCTCGACTCGGTGCCGACCACATCATTGTCGATCGTCTTCGGCACACCCACCACCGGCAGCCCCATCCTGAAGAGCCCGCTCGCGATGGTGAGACTTCCATCGCCCCCGATCGCGATCAGCGCGTCCAGGCCCAGCGTCCGGAACGCCGAGAGGACGTGGCCGGAGCGATCCTCGGTGACGGCGATTCCATCCCTGGTGCGCTCGACCCACTGAAACGGATTGCCCTGATTGGTGGTTCCCAGAATAGTTCCACCGAGGTGCGTGATCCCGCGCACCTCGGCGGGGCCCAACGGCAGGAGACCGCGAGGCGCGTCTCCCTCGCGACGCTGCGGCAGAGTCTGGGCGGCTTCCTCCAGCAACCCGCCGTACCCGCGAGGAATCCCGAACACCTGCCACCCCCGCTGCACCGCCGTCAGTACGACCGCCCGGATGACCGCATTGAGGCCGGGCGCGTCGCCGCCCCCGGTGGAGATCGCGAGCTTCAAGGGACCATTCGCTCCTTGATCAGTGCCATGACCTCGCCGCGCGCGGCGTGGCGGCCGGCTCGTTTCTTCGAGAACAGCAACTCGCCATCCACCTTCACGTCGAATACCCCACCCGAGGACTCAATGAACTTGATCTCGGCGTCGGGGAACTCGGACCGGAGCTCCGCCGCCAAACTGGCGGCGCGGGGCTCGTAGTTTCAAACGACGCAGTACGCGATGATGACTTTCATCGTTCCTCCTGGAAGGGGGAAGCGCCGCCGAATCCTAGTCCCGGCCGGGGCGATGGCAAGGGACCTGTTAATATGGAGGACGATGATCGGCGTGACGCTTTGCATGGCCCTCATGCAGGCCCAGGGGCCCCCTCCCGGAGACTGGCGCAGCACCGGCGGTGACCTCGCCCTGACCCGCTACAGCCCGCTCGACAAGATCACCACGGCCAACGTGGCCCAGCTCAAGCCGGTGTGGAGCTTTTCGACCGGCTCGCTCCGGGGCCACGAAGGGAACCCGCTGGTCGCAGCCGGCACGATGTACGTACACACGCCATATCCCAATCAGGTCTTCGCACTCGACCTCACCAAACCGGGGGCTCCGGTCCGATGGCGCTATCATGCGCCTTCTCCGACCGCCGGCGCGGCCGCGCGCAGCGCCGCGGCCTACCCCGCCATGCCGACCGGATGCTGCGACGTGGGAAGCCGCGGGTTAGCGATGCACGACAGCGGCAAGCTCTACGTTCCGCTCCTTTCCGGAGAGCTCGCCGCGCTCGACGCGGCCACGGGCAAGGAGATCTGGCGGGTTCGAAACGCCGACTGGCGAGCCGGCGCGACTCTGGCGAGTGCACCGCTCGTGGCGGGCGACCTCGTGATCGTCGGCATGTCGGGCGCCGAGAACGGGGTGCGCGGGTACCTAACGGCGTACGACGCGGCGACCGGACGGCTGGTCTGGCGGGGCTACAGTACCGGACCGGACAGCGACGTGCTGATGGACGGCCCGGGCAACGCGGCGTACGCGTCGCACCAGCGTCGCGAGCTCGGCACCAGCACCTGGAACGGGCTCGCGTGGCAGAAAGGCGGCGGGACGACCTCGGGATGGCTCTCCTACGATCCGGCGCTCCGGCTGGTGTACCACGGCACCGATCAACCCGCACCGGCGAACCCGGCCCTCCGCACCGGCGACAACAAGTGGACCTCGAGCATTCTGGCGCGCGACGTGACCACCGGCAAAGTCCGCTGGGCGGTGCAGCTCACGCCGCACGACCAGTGGGGCTTCGGGGCCGCCAATGAGAACATCCTGGTGGACATTCCGATCAAGGGAAATCCGACCAAGGCGCTGGTGCATTTCGACCGCAACGGATTCGCCTACACGATCGACCGTCAGAGTGGTCGAGTTCTCGTGGCCGAAAAGTACGGGCCGGCCAATTGGACCAGCCAGCTCGATCTGGGCTCGATGGTACCGGCAGTGGAGTCCCGGTTCGCTGCGCCCGCGGCGGCAGACACCACGGCGGACATCTGCCCGGCGAGTATCGGCACGAAATTCCTCCAGCCGGCGGCGTTCTCTCCGCTCACCAGCCTGTTCTACGTCCCACTCAACAATCTGTGCATGGATCTGATCTTTCTGCCTAACGCGGCGGCCCCGGTCGCGCGAATGAAGCCGGGACCTGGAAGGAACCGGGGACGCTTCATTGCCTGGAACGCGGAGACCGCGACCATCGCGTGGGAGCATCGCGAGCCGATCGCGGTGGCCGGTGGCGCGCTGGCCACCGCCGGGGGCCTGGTGTTCTACGGCACGCTCGACGGCTGGCTCAAGGCGGTGGACCAGAAGAGCGGATCGGTACTCTGGAGCTTCAAGACCGGGTCGGGCATCATCGGCAACCCGATCTCGTTCCAGGGGCCGGACGGCGGTCAGTACATTGCGATCGTATCAGGCGTGGGCGGCTGGTGGGGTCTCGGGGCGAACGGCGCCTTCCCGGACCTCGCCAGCTTTACCAACCAGGGCGGAACGCTGATGGTGTTCGGGTTATGACGCGGTGGTGGCTGATTGTTCCTCTCGTGGGTGGACTGGGCGGATTCCTCGACCAGCCTCGCCCCGAGCCGGTGCATCGCGCCGAGTGGCTCGACGTGGACGGGGTTCGGCTCCGCACCGTGCGCGCGGGAACCGGAGATACCACACTCGTGCTGGTGCACGGCTACGGCGAGTCGCTCACCACCTGGCGCTCCCTCTTCGACCGGTTGGCGGAGGATTACCGGGTGATCGCGCTCGACCTCCCGGGATTCGGGGGGAGCGACAAGCCGGACAGCTCCTACTCACTGGCCGCCATGACCCAACGGCTGTCCCGATTCCTGGACCGGTGGACCGAGGAGGGGGGACCCGTGGTCATGGTCGGGCACTCGATGGGCGGCGAACTGGCGGCGTCCCTCGCCCTCCTTCGGCCCGACAGGATCAAAATGCTCGTCCTCATCGCTCCGGCTGGGTACCGGATCGGGCTGGGCGGAATCGCACACACGATGTCGGTCGGGAAAGCGCGCACAATCGGGAAGTACCTGGCGCTCCGGTCGTTCATCACCCCGATTCATGACCCGGCCTGGCTGGGGGAGCCTGACTCCCTTGCCCACTATGACCTCACCAGCGACGGCGCCTACTCGCGCGCCGCGAGTCGAGTGCTGGAGGAGTTCGACTTTCGGGCCCTCAAGGATCGGTTCGACGAGATTCCCCAGCCGACCCTGCTCATTTGGGGCGGGATGGACCCGGTGGTGCCCTTCAGCGTGGGTGAGACCCTGGCCCGGGAGATTCCCTGCGTGCAGTTCCTTCCGCTCCCGGGGGCTTGGCACCGACCTCACGCCGAAACCCCGGACACCGTCCTGGCGTCGGTACGCCGGTTCATGGAGCGGGGCTGTCGCCCCTAGCCCGCTCGCCCTTCGGCAAGAGCCTTCTCCGTAGGAGCAAACGCTACTATTTTGGGCCGCTTATTCACCCGCTAACAACTACCGGGAGGGTGCTTCTGGACCTGCCCACTACTCACCGTGTTCCGGTCACCTGGCTGCTCGAACACGGCAGCGAATCCATCCGGCTCCGGACCCGTCGCGAGCTCGCCTATCAGCACATGCCCCTTCCGCCCGAGGCCTACATCGCGGACGAGACGGCGGTGGTTGACTCGAAGCTGGTCCAGGCCGTCACCCGGAAGCAGAAACCAAACGGGGTATGGGGAACCAGCCTGCTGAGCCTGGCACCATCGGCGAAGGAGGGGATCAAGGAAGTCGGCACCATCCCCCAGTACCGCCGCCTGCTCCAGCTCGGCTATCCACGGCACGGCCGGCCGTTCAAGCTGGCGGAGCGGGTCCTCTTCCGGTTGCTCTCCCGGGACGACGACCCATTCCTGCAGTTCGAGTTCAACAAGCTGTTCAAGGACTCGGAGCCTGCGGGCGAGTGGGCCCGAGAGCACATGCGGGAGGCGGCCTCCGCGACGCTCGCGGAGGCGGGGTACATGGAGGACCCGCGGCTCCGGGGGGCGGCGCACAAGATCGCGTCGGCGGTGTCGGCATTCCTCCGGAGCCCGCTGGCCGATAAGCCGTTCTCCCGGTCGGGCTCCAAGACCATCCTCAACCCCGAAGCGCATCCGCCGACCTGGTACTCCGTAGCGATGATCGCCGCGATGCCGAACCTGCAGCGGGAACGGGCCGGATTCACCGAGCGATTGGGGCAATATCTCGGGACCCCGGCGCCCAAGAAGGCGTACGTCTGGGTGGTGGGCAAGCGGGTGCTCAAGCCGGAGCTCCTCCTCCTCGGCGATCCGATCGTGGCGGACCCCAAAGGCAACGCGAAAGACATCCCGCTCGCCCTCCACTTCATCGAGCTATTGGCCCGGATCGGCGCGCTGCACACCAACCCGGTGGCGATGAAAGTGCTGGCGCGGCTTCTGTCGGAATGCGACGAGAACGGGGTCTGGCGCCCCAAGGCGCTCAAGGCCGCGCCGCGGGTGGTGCACAAGATCACCTATCACTGTTATCCCATTCACCTCGAATCGAAATCCGCGGAGTCCAAGCTGGTGGACGTGACCTTCCGGCTCTCGGTGATCGCGCGGCTGCTCGGCATGGGGTTGGAGTACCGGTAACGTGGCCACGCTCGACCTCACCTCGTTCGGGTTCACTCCCACGGAGAGCCTGGTGTACGAGGTGTTGCTCCGGGGTGGGCCAGGCACCGGTTACGCAATCGCGCGCGCGGCGGGACTCGCCAGGGCCAACGCGTACGGTGCGCTCGAGGGATTGGTCCAGAAAGGAGTGGCCCGGGTCGAGGAGGGACGCCCCAAACGGTTCCGGCCGGAATCTCCCGCCGCACTCGTCGCGCGGATCGTGGAGCGGCAGGCCCAGGCGCTCGATGAAGTGAGCCGCACGCTCCAGGAGGTTTCCGCGCCTCCGTCCCCCACGCTGATCGAGCTGGCCTCGGCCCGTGGCGCACTCCAGATCGCGTCACGAGAGGCGGCGCGGGCCACCGAACAGATCCTGTTGCACGCCCCGCCCGATGCCTATCCTCCATTGGTTCCCTCGCTTCGGAAGGCGGCGGGCAGCGGAGTCTCCCTTTCGCTGTCGTCCACCGCACCGGTCGAGCTTCCTTTTCCCGGTGTGTTGATCGCGAACGGCGCCGGAGCAGACTGGCCCGGCCAGCCGTTCCTCCTGGTGGTGGACGGGCGAAGCGCGCTGCTGGCGGCCCGGGAAGGCGACCGGGTTCAGGGCCATTGGGGTACCGCCCCCACGCTGATCGCCGCAACATCCCTCGCGATCGAACGTCTCCGCATCGGGGGGGGAGCGCACTCATGAGCGAGATGGATCTCGAGCAAGACCTGATCTATGTGCAGCTCCGCCGCGAATATGTGTCGGAGGCGCCGGCCCGTCTGGTCGAGCTGCGGAAGGACCTTGCCGCCGCTCGCGCCGGGGAGCCCGACGCGCAGGCTTCGCTCAAGTCCCGCTTCCACAAGCTGGCCGGCTCGGGGGGGAGCTACGGGTTTCCGGCGATCACCGAAGCGGCCCGCACCGGCGAGAACTGGTTGGTGGACCACGTCGCCGCGAGCGACGATGACTTTGCCCTGCTGAGCGCGTTTGTCGCTCGAGTCGCCGCGGCATTCGACGATGCCGCCAGGGAAGTGGGGCCGCCGGGTTCGGGCCGACGGCCACCGGCGTTCGGCTGGCGTGCCTACATCATCGGGCCTCCGAACGATGTGATCAGCCGGATCGAAACTGTGTTGCGCGACGCGCAGTACGCGGTGAACACCGGCCCGCTCGGGACGGTGCCGACCGACATTCCCGCCTCGGAGCGGCCCGAGGTGGTGGTGATCGTGCCGGCGCCGGAGGACGAGTCGGTGGCCGAAGGTGTTGCCGCGCTCGAGCGGTGGCTCGATGGATCCATCGCGGTCGCGTTCGTCGCCGAGCTGAGTCAGCGGGACCTCCTCCGGGAGCCGTTCGCGCGGCTCGATCTCCATACCCATCCCGATCGGTCCGAATCGGATATCGGGCGCTGGGCCCGCGGTGTGGCCCGCGGCGCGGGGACACCGATCTCAGCGATGCTGATTCTGCCCGAACAGGCCGAGCGGATCGAAACCGTGGCGGCGCTGGATGCGGCGGGGATTCAGGTTTCGACGGTGATGTCGGCGGCGGAGGCGCTCAAGGCCCTCCGGGACGAGGCGACCGACGTGGTGGTGGTGGACTGGGACCTCGAGTCGGGCGAAGGTCCGGCGTTCGTGCGGGAGCTCCGGCGGACGAGCCGATTCGCGATCACGCCGATCCTCGGGGTCACCAACCTCGCCACCGACAACGATCTGACCGAGGCGCTTCAGGCCGGGGCGGACGATCTGCTGGTGCGGCCGCTCGTGACGGAGCGTCTGGTCGCCGCGGTGGTGCACCGGGCCAGGCGGGCACGGCGGCTCGAGGAGGTGGTGCGACGGGACTCGGTGACCGGATTCCTGCCGGCCGCAATGCTGGCGGACGAGATGGAGCTGATCCTGGCCCACGCGCGGCGCGGTGGGGAGCAGCTTTCGTTCGCGTTGCTCGACTTCGATCACTTCCGCCGGATCAACGAGCAACTCGGCTCGCGGATCGGCGATGCGATCCTGACCCACACGGCGCGGGTGATCCGGCGGAGGGTGAGGACCAGCGATCTGCTGATCCGGATGGGCGGCGAGGAATTCGGGATCCTGTTTCGCTCCTGCAGCCCGTCCCAGGCGCGGATCATCACGAACGAAATCCGCTCGACCCTGCTCACGACTCCGCCGCAGGTGGAGGGGACACCGCTGCCGGTACGGCTCTCGGGCGGCATCGCGGCGTACCCGGACAACGGCCTCGGCACCCGGGACATTATCCTCGCTGCGGAGCGGGCACTTCGGGAGGCCAAGGATACCGGGCGCGACAAGGTGTTGATCGCGAAGAGCTAGCCCGGGTTCTCGATCCGCAGCAGAAACACGGCTCCCGACTCCGAACCCACGCAGAAGAATCGAGCCGCCCGATCCATGTCGAACGCCGTCACCCGGCCGTGGAGGGGCATGCGGCACACTTCTCTCAGGGATTCCGCCTCGCGAATGACGACGGTCCCCTGGAGCCGGTAGACCAGATACCGGCCGTCCGCCGAATACCGCGCTCCTCCCAGCGTGTCCTTACCCTCGCTCGCCGAGGCTCGAAGTTCGAACGTCACAGCATCCCACACGCTCAACCGCCCCGTCGCGTTGGCCATCAGCCAGCGGCCATCGGGCGAAAAGGCGCAGCGGGAAAGCCAGTCCAGCCCGTGGCCCTCTCGCTGGAACAACGCCTCGAGCCGGCCAAGGACGGTGCCACTCGTCGCATCGAACATCCACACCCGCTTGTCCCAGACAGCGCTCACCATCCGCCCGTCCGGGGAGAAGACGGCGTTGTCGATGAACGTGTCGGGTCCACGGATGACGACCGGCTCTCTACCGCTTGCGACGTCCCAGATTCGGAGGGTCTTGTCGCCGCCGGTGGAGACCACGCGGCCGCCGTCCGGCGAGAACGCGCACGAGGAGACGTAGTCCTCATGCCGGTTGAGGAGGGCGAGCTGCCTCCCGCTCCCTGAATCCCAGACCTTGAGCGTGCCGGCATCGGATGCGGTCAGCAGGCGATCCCCCCGGGGCGTAAAGCTGGGAAGCTTGGGGGCAGCACGGAGTGCTCCGAAGCTCCCGACCTGCCGGCCGTCTTTCGGGTCGAGAATCGCAACCGGGCCGTCAACGAGCGTCGCGGCGAGCGTCCGCCCGTTGGGAGCCCATGCCAGAGCCAGCACACCTGGACTGTCAGTGGCAAACTCGGAGACCGGGGCGCCGTCCCTGCTCTTGATGATCCGGACCCGACCATCCATCCCGGCCCAGGCGATGCGCTTGCTGTCCGGTGAGCAGATGCATGCGGTGACTGGTCCACTCCCGCCTTCGATGACCTCGAGCAGACGACCGCCGGCATCCCACAGGCGCAGCGTCCCACCGCGGGATGCGGAAACGATCCGGCTGCCATCGGGGGAGAATCCGACAGCCATGACCGCGGTGCGATGCCCCACGAGCTCTCCGGCACGGGTGCTCGTCTCAAGGTCCCACAGCGCGAGGGTCCCGTCCGCGACCCCGGCGATCACCCTCCGTCCATCCGGAGAGAATCCACAGGCTCCGACAGCACCCTCGTGCCCGATGAGGTGGGAGATCTCCCGGCGAGCCTCCATATCCCAGACTTTGAGGCTTTTGTCCCGCGAGGACGTGAGCAAGCGGCCGTCCCGGGAGAACGCGCAGCAGAGCACTCCATCTGCGTGCCAGTTGCCCCACACAACCTGACCCGTGGCTGGGTCCCAGATCCGGAGGGTCTTGTCGAGCGAGCCCGTGGCAACGAATCGTCCGTCGGGTGACCAGGCACACGCGGTCACCGGTTCGCGATGAGCTCCGTGCTGGTCGCCCAGCATGTGAAAAAGACCCCGTCCGCTCGCCACATCCCAGATCCGCACCGAATGATCGTCGGCCGCGGTGGCAACCCGTTTGCCGTCGGGGGAGTACGCGAGGGCGCGGATCGCGTAGTGGTGGTTGCCGATGGCGACCTGATTGCCGTTCACGAAATCGATTACGGCGAGCTGTTGATTGGGCCAGGCGGCCATTCTCTTCCCGTCCTCAGCCACTACGATGTGGGTTCCCCAAGAGCCACGTCCGCCCGGCTGCTCGATTTCGGCGCCGGTCGACGCGTCCCAAAGCTTGAGCTCGTTCTCGCGAGACACGGTGAACGCCCAGGTGCCATCGGGGGCGCAGGCCGAACCCCACACCGCACTGGCGTGGCCGGCAGCCGCCAACCCGCCCGTGATCGCCTCGATGTCCCAGACCTTGACGGTTCCATCCCAGCTCCCCGAGAGGAGCCGACGACCATCGGGAGAGAAGACGCAGGATGACACGAACCCGGTATGACCGTCGAGGGTGGTGACTTGCTCACCAGTCGATGCGTTCCACACCGACACCAGACTGTTACCACCCGACACGAGCCAGGTTCCGTCAGGAGAAAAAGCGCAGTCGTGGATCTTTCCCGATGGAGTCTCCACGGAGACCCCGTCGCTATCCGCAGCGACGTCCCAGAGTCGCATGCCGGACGACGCGAACGCCGCCGCCAGTCGGCGCCCGTCAGGAGAAAAGACGCACTTCGTCACAAAAGCGGGGGCATTGTTCAGGATGGATACCACAGCGCCCGACTCGAGATCCCAGACCCGAACCGGATCGTCATCGCCCCAACTGGCGAGGAGCCGGGAGTCCGAAGAGAATGCACAACCCTTCACACCTTTTGTGTGACCCGTGAGCGTTGCCTGGTGGCTCCGATCGACCGGGTCCCAGAGCTCGAGGGTGTTCCCTTCGTGGGCGCTCACCAGGCGGCGGCTGTCGGGAGAGTACCAGGCCCCCCGGAACCATTTCACCGGATCGCCGGCCGTTTCCGTTGCGTTGCCGGCTGCCAGGTCATGAAACCGAATCCGGCCTCGATCCCCGCCGGCGACGAGGGTCTTCCCGTCCCCGGAGAATGCGCACCACCGGTGGTCAACGCTAGAGAGGCGCCGTTCGAGAAGGGTTTCCGCGGTCGTCGCAGCCATCAGCCGCACGAGCGGATCGGTCTCGGGAGTGGCAGCGAGGATCTGTTCCACGCCGGGCGCGTACCGGAAGCTTGCCGAACCAAGCCGCCGGTTGACAGGAATGGTTTGGCCCGCAAGCTCTGCTCCGGTCTCCGCATCCCAGATCTTCAATTCGCCGCCGCCCGACCAGCCGAGGATTCGTTTCCCGTCCCGGGAGAACGCACACTCCACGTCGTCATGGGTCAAGCCCGTGAGCGTCATGACGCACGCGGCCCGCTGGGAGGGTTTGTTCACCCATCGGACCCAGGGCCGGAGCTCGACCCCGCGCTCGAATCTTCGACGCGCCAATTCCGCGAGCGGGCTGCCCGCGGGTTGATTCGCCGCCTGTTGAAAGAGGAGCCAGGGCCGGACCGCGAGGAGATGGGCCTCGGCCCTGAAAAAATCCTGGTAGTGGGTGAGGGAAACGCTCACCCCGAGAAGGTACTGCGCGAAGCGCTAGTGCTGAAACCCCGCCGAGAGCGGCTGCACGTCTCTCGGACTCTCCTCGCCGAACAACAAGCGACCTTCCCGATACGACGCGCCACGCAGGGTGAGTGCGAGCACCTCACCCAGCTCCTCGACCGGGTGAATCTCCATTTGCGCCCGGACTTCCTCGGGCAGATCGTCGATGTCGGGCGCGTTCTCCTTGGGGATCACCACCTTGGCGATTCCCGCCCGCTCAGCGCCCAGGATCTTTTCCTTCAAGCCGCCGATTGGAAGGACCCGCCCGCGCAGGGTGATTTCGCCGGTCATGGCGATGTCGTGCCGCGCCGGACGGCCCGAAAGCGCCGAGATGAGCGCCGTGGCCATGGTGACTCCCGCGGACGGCCCGTCTTTGGGAATGGCGCCCGCCGGGACGTGGATGTGGATGTCCCGATCGAACATCTCGTCGGGAATCCTGAGCGCCGCGGCGTGCGAGCGGGCGTAGGTCCACGCGGCACGGGCGCTCTCCTTCATCACATCGCCCAGCTGCCCCGTAAGCACCAGCTCCCCTTTGCCGCGCATGGTGGACGCTTCGACGAACATGATGTCGCCACCGACCGGGGTGTAGTACATCCCCGTGGCTACGCCGACCGCGTCTCCCGAGGCGGCCTTTTCGGGGTGAACCTTGGGCCGCCCGAGGAGATCTGCCACCGCTTCGTTGTCCACCGTGACTTCGGAGACCCCTTCGGCCGCAATGCGCCGGGCGACCTTTCTCGAGACCTTGCCGATTTCGCGCTCGAGCTGGCGCACCCCGGACTCGCGGGTATACCCCGCAATCAGGTGCTGGAGCCCCTCATCGGTGAATGTCACCGGGCTCCCGAGCAGACCGTTCTCCTCGAGCTGGCGCGGGATGAGGAAGCGCTTGGCGATCTCGAGCTTCTCGCGCTCGGTGTAGCCGGAGAACTCCACCATTTCCATCCGGTCGAGCAATGGGCTCGGGATGGTCTGCATGAAGTTGGCAGTGGCGATAAACAGCACTTCACTCAGGTCGAAGGGCACGCCGAGGTAGTGGTCCACGAAGCTGTCGTTCTGGGCCGGGTCGAGCACCTCGAGCAGCGCGGCCGCCGGGTCTCCCTGGAAGGAGACGCCGAGCTTGTCCACTTCATCGAGGAGGAAGACCGGATTCTTGGTGCCGGCCTGCTTCATCCCCTGGATGATCCGGCCCGGCATGGCGCCGACGTAGGTGCGGCGATGGCCGCGGATATCGGCCTCGTCCCTGGCGCCGCCGAGTGAGATGCGGACGTACTTCCGCCCCATCGCGCGAGCAATGGATTTGGCGACGGAGGTTTTCCCGACACCGGGAGGGCCGACGAAGAGCAGAATGGGGCCTTTGGCCTCGGAGGGCGGGAGGACGGGAGGACTGGAGGACGGGACGTCTTCAGCCGGCGGATCTTCGGCTGGCTCGGTTTGACTTCCCGTCTTCCCGTCCTCCTGTCCTCCCGTCCTGTTCCTCAGCTGCCGCACCGCGAGGAACTCCAGGACCCGGTCCTTCACGTCTCCCAGCGCATAGTGATCGGCCTCGAGGATCTCGGAGGCGGCTTTGAGGTCCAGATGCTCCTCGCTCCGCTCCGACCAGGGCAGCTCCGCAATGGTCTCGAGATAGTTCCGGATGACCTGAGTCTCCATGGACTCGCGGCCGATCCGGTCGAGCCGCGCCAGCTCCCGATCCACTTCCTTGCGTGCCTCGGGGGAGAGCGTGAGGTCTGCAAGCTTCTTGCGCAGCTCCTCGAGGTCGTCGCCGTCCTCGCCCTCACCCAGCTCCTTGCGGATCTGCTTGAGCTGCTCGCGGAGGAACATTTCGCGCTGCCGCTCGCCCAGCTCTTCCTGGACCTGTGACTTGATCTCTTCCTGCGCGTCCAGCACCGAGACCTGCCGCTGCACGTGCACCAGCACCCGGCGGAGTCGTTCCTCGACCGAGAGCGTCTCGAGCAGCACCTGCCGCTGCTGGGCGGTGACGTCGATGTAGCCGGCGACGAGATCGGCAAAGCGACCCGGATCGTTGACGCCGGAAAGCACCTGCTGGACGACCTCGTCGGGGAGTCCGGACTTTTGGCCCAACTCGGCGGCACGCTCCCGGACCTCACGGTACAAGCCCACGAAGGCCGCGTCTTCCGGGTTGAGCGGCTGCATCTCTTCGGCGTCGCGCACGATCGCCTCGAGAAAGCCGTTCTTCTCGGTGACGTGCATGACGATGGCTCGGTGATCGCCGTGCAGCAGGAGCTGCATGCCGGCCAGGCCGCGCTGCAACTGACCGACCCGGGCGATCGTGCCGATCGTGTACAGTCCTTCCGAGGCGATTTGTTCGGTGTTCTCGCGCTGACAGATCGCGAAGATCAACCGCTCGGGGGTAGCCAGGGCCGCTTCTATGGCTTTCACTGTTCCGGGACGGCCGGCTCCGATCGAGGTTGTAACCCCGGGGAAGAGAACGACGTCTCGGAGAGGGAGAACAGGGAGAATCTGGCGTTCGCTCATTGGTTTTTCCTTTCCATCCGTGAGCAGAGCGCAGGGAGGGTGCCAGGAGGGCTACTGGCTATTGGCTATCGGCTATCGGCTAACAGGAGTTGGGGTTAGCTCCTCGCACCTTGCTGGGGACGTCTGGGATGGATCCGATCGCTACCGCCAAAACGGCGTATCACGCCCTGGTGGCAGCAGGAACCCGGCCTTCGCGGCGACGATTCAAGTTGGCCGTTGCCCACCCGGTCCAAAGGTCGCAAATTGGTGGGCTGTGTTAAGCCGTTGTTAGCCCTAGGTTTCTGGTTCTCCCGGAGCGGAATGAGCGGTCCAGTCGAAAGCGACGAGCGACCTCTAGCCCAGCGCCTCAAGGAGGTGCTTGGGAAGGAGTACACCCTCGAAGGTGAAATCGGCCGGGGGGGGATGGGTGTCGTGTATCGCGCGCGGGACGAGCGGCTGCACCGTCGCGTCGCGATCAAGGTCCTTCCACCGGAGCTGGCCTTCCAGCGCGAAATCCGGCAGCGGTTCACCCGGGAGGCACAGACGGCGGCGCGCCTTTCTCACCCGCACATCGTCCCGATCCATGACGTAGGCGAGGGCCTGGGTCTGGTCTACTTCGTCATGGGACTGGTCGAGGGAGAGTCCCTGGGTGCGCGGCTCAAGCGGCGCGGCAAACTCCCATCCGACGAAGTACGGCGGATCATGAAGGAAACCGCGGATGCGCTCTCCGCCGCGCACGCCGTGTCGATCATTCATCGCGACATCAAGCCCGACAACATCCTCCTCGAGGGGACCCGCGGACGGGTGATGGTGACGGACTTCGGCATCGCGAAGGCGTTGTCCGAGGGAACCGGCTCGACGCTCACCGGCGCCGGCGTCGCGATTGGAACGCCGCAGTACATGAGCCCGGAGCAGGCCGCGGGCGAACGGGAGCTGGACGGCCGGTCGGATGTGTATTCGCTCGGCGTGGTGGCGTTCCAGATGGCGTGCGGCGAAGTGCCGTTCAACGCCCCCACGGTGGCCGGCATCCTGATGAAGCAGATCACCGAGCCGGCCCCCCTCCTGCACGAGGGGAGCCGGGGGGGGGGAACTGCCGCCGCGGTGCCGGAGGACCTTTCGCTGGCCATCGCGCGGTGCCTGGAGAAGGATCCGGAGAATCGCTGGCCGACGGCGGATGCGCTGCGGCGCTCCCTGGAGAGCCGGACGGTCACCGGTTATCGCCCTACCGGCACGACGCGGGCGGGCGCGCGCCCGCCCACCGGTGCCCGGCCGCGCACTTCGGGGGGGGGGGGGGCCGAACGCAACCCCCTAACCCGACAACCGGCCGATCCCCGGCAGCGGGCGAACCTTCCGGCGCGCCCGGCACGGCCGGCGGGAGCTACCGCCGGCGGCTGGCACCGGAACGAGCGGGGCGAGTGGGTCCGGACCGAGCCCGGGTCTGCCCCGGTGCCCGACACCGGCGAACCGGCGATCGTCCAGAAGGTGCGGGGGCAATTCGCCCGGTGGTCGGCGACGACCGCGGGCCTGTTCCTCCTCAACATCGCCACCGGACTCGACACGCCATGGTTCCTCTTCCCGGCCGGCGGCATGGCGATCGGCATGCTGCGGAACTATTCGCGGCTCTGGCAGGCCGGCTACAGCTGGCGGGACGTGCTCAATCCGCCCCGCGCGCCGGACGCGGTTGCAGTGCCCGGTGCCAAAGGGAAAAAACAGCTCGGCACGCCCCGCAGGGACGACTATGGGCCGTTCTATGACCGGGTGGAATCGGCGTTCAAGGACCGGAAGATGATCCTCTCGCTGATGCAGCAGCTCCCCGCGGCCGATCGGAAGATGCTGCCGCCGGAGATTACCGAAACGACCGAGGAGCTGTATCAGCGGACCTGTGAGCTGGCGAGTGCCCTGCATGAGCTGGACAGCAGCTTCGGAAGCGAAACCCCCGAGCGGATCAAGCAGCGGCTCGACCTCCTCAGTATGCAGCCCGAAGGCTCCGAGCGGGACCGTCAGATCGGGATCCTGGAACGCCAGCATAAGACGGCGACCGAACTCATGGACCGGCGCAACAAGATCTCGGCCCGGCTCGAGTCGAGCGTCCTGGCGATGCAGAACCTCCGGTTCGACATGCTCAGGCTCAAATCCGCCGGGGTGGGCGCAGTGCTCAACGACCTCACTTCGGCGACGCAGCAGGCCCGGGCGATCTCGCGCGACGTGGACCACGCCGTCGCCGCGGCGTCCGAAGTTCGGGAGGCGATGGGATAACGACCTTCGATACCAAGGCGTACTGGGAAGCCCGGCTCCGCGAGCACTATTCGCTCGCCGGAGTCGGGTATTTGCGTTTGGGGCAGCGGTACAACGCGTGGATGTACCGGGTGCGGGGAGAGGTGTTCGACCGGGTGGTCGGGAAGTGGGCGACCAACGGAGGAATGGACGTGCTGGAGGTCGGGGCCGGCACCGGCTTCTATGTCGAGCGCTGGCTCCGCCGGGGAGCCCGGGTGGTGGGCGTCGACATCACCGACGTCGCGGTGGAGCACCTCGCCCGCAGCTTCCCCCCTCCCCAGGCCCGGTTTCTCCGCGCCGATATCGGCGGCTCGCTCGAGGGAGTTCCGCTCCGCAAGGGATCGTTCCACGCGGTGTCGGCCCTGGACGTGCTCTTCCACATCGTGGACGACGCGGCGTACGCCAGCGCCTTTCAGAACATCGCAACCCTGCTCCGGCCGGGCGGCTGGTTCTTCTGGTCCGACAATTTCCTCCGGCACGAGCGCGCTGCACCTCTCCCCCCCCATCAAGCGAGTCGTCCGCTCGAGGAAAGCCGGCGCCTGGTGGAAGCGGCGGGGTTCGAGATCGTGGAGCGGGTGCCCATGTTCGTGCTGATGAACTATCCGGCCGACACCCGCTCGCGACTCCTGCGCTGGAGCTGGACGGCCATGGTGGCCCCGGCGATGATCGCGGAGCCGTTCGGATGGCTCGTGGGTGCTGCGCTCTATCCGATGGAGCGGGCCCTGGTGAAACGTTTGCGGGAGAGCCCGAGCACCGAGCTCATGGTGTGCCGGAAGCGCCGAACCTGAGAATCATGTGCCGATCGTCCACGAGCTCACCCGCGATGCGGAGCGCGGCGGGCTCGACACCCCAGACCACAAAACCCAGCGCCTCGTAGAGCTGCTCGGCCCGTGGCGTCCTGATCGAGGTGACGAGATTCACCTGGGTCACGTGGGGCAGACTCCTGGCGAACCCGATCGCCGCATCCGTGAGCGCGTGCCCCAGCGACCGTCCCCGGTACGCCGCGCCGACATAGAGCCCCCAGAGGAAGGCCTTATGGCGGCTCTTCTCTCCCCGCATTCGCCCGATGCCCACGATTCCGGCCAGCTCCGGAGCGAACGCGCCGAAGATGGCTCGATCAGGATCCACCATCGCTTTCTTCAGGTGCTCCGGATCGAGGGCGCTATCGTCGGATGGAGAGGCGGCGAAGGCGTGGGGCTCGGTGATCAGGGCTTCGCGGCGCAGGGCGATGTACGCGGGGATGTCGTCCGTGGTGAGCCGGCGAATCACCAGCGCAGGATCTCCTCGATGGCGGCGCGAAGGTCGCTGCTCTGGGGCAGGATCACGTCCTCGAGCTCGGGGGCGTAGGCGACGAAGGTATCCGCCGAGCCGACGCGCTTGACCGGCGCATCGAGCCAGGGGAACAGCTCGTCGGCGATGCGCGCGGCCAGCTCGGCGCCGTAGCCCCAGCTCAATCCATCCTCGTACGCGACAATGACCCGGTTGGTCTTCCGGACCGACTCGGTGATAGCGTTCCAGTCCACCGGGGAGAGGGAGCGAAGATCAAGTACCTCGACGGTCGCGCCGGTGGCCTCCTCGACTTCCTTGGCGGCGACCAGGGTGCGCTGCACCAGGGCGCCATAGGTCACCACCGTGAGCGCGGAGCCCTCCCGCACCACCCGGGCCTTCCCGAACGGAATCATGAAGTTCGGCCCCGGGTTAGGAGCCTTGTTGTAGGTCTGGCGGTACAGATGCTTGTGCTCGAGGAACATCACCGGGTCGTCGCAGCGGATCGCGGTCCGGAGCAGCCCGTTCGCGTCGAGGGCGGTCGCGGGGCAGACGACCCTGAGTCCGGGGATCGAGGTAAAGACTACCGCGCCGGTCTGGGAGTGATAGGGCGCGCCACCCTTGAGATACCCGCCGTAGGTAACCCGCACCACGACCGGAGAGCTGAACGCGTTATTGGAGCGCCAGCGCATCAGGGCCAGCTCGTTCCGGAGCTGCATGTAGGCGGGCCAGATGTAGTCGAAGAACTGGATCTCGACCACCGGCTTGAGCCCGCGGGTCGCGAGGCCGACCGCCCGGCCGATGATGTTCGCCTCGGCGAGGGGCGAGTTGTAGACCCGATGCGCCCCGAAGAGCTTCTGGAGCCCCCAGGTCACCCGGAAGACCCCGCCCTTCCCCTTCACCTGACCCAGGTATTGCTCCCGGCTCACGTCGGCCACGTCCTCGCCGAAGACGAGGATCCGGGCGTCCCGGGTCATCTCGTCTTTCATGCAGACGTTCAGGAGGTCCACCATCGTGGTGGGCTCGCCGGTCATGTGCGGATCGTCCTCGGTGTCGAACTGCTCCGAGGTCGGATCCACGTCGGGCGAATAGACGAACCGCGCGATCGTGTCGGGGCCGGCCTGGGGCGAGGCGAGCGCGGTTTCGGCGGCGATGTCCACCTCTTCGTCCGCCTCCTGGCGGATCCGCTCCAGCTCGGCCTCGGTCGCGACCCCCTGGCCGGTCAAGTGCGCCGCGAAGGTCGTGATCGGATCCCGGGCGGCTTCCCCGGCACGCTCGGTCGGATGGCGATAGAGGATTTCGTCGTCGGATAACGAGTGGCTGTAGGGACGGATGACGTGCGCGTGGACGAACGCCGGCCCTTTGCGCGCGCGCACGTGCTCGACCGCGCGGCGAAGCACATCGTAGGACGCGAGCGGGTCGCAGCCGTCCACTTCCTGAATCAGAAGGTTGGGGAATCCGGCGACGAGCTTGGAGATGGAGCCGCCGGCGATTCCGACCTCCTTGGGCACCGAGATGGCGTAGCCGTTGTCCTCGATCAGATACAGAATCGGCAGCTTGAGGTTGCAGGCCGTATTGAGCGATTCCCAGAACTCGCCCTCGCTGGTGGTGCCTTCCCCTCCGGTGACGAGCACGATCTCATCGCCATGGATGTGCTCATCGCGGTCCGGAATGCCCTCGGTCTGGGTGTAGCGAACCCAGGCCTCCGCCGCACCAGCCGCCTGGAGGAACTGGGTACCGGTCGGGCTCGAGCTGGATACGATGTTGAGCTCTTTGTGGCCCCAGTGGGACGGCATCTGCCGGCCACCGGAGTTGGGGTCGTCCCCGGCCCCAACGGCCGAGAGGAGCATTTCCGTCGGGGTCATGCCGAGGGAAAGACAGAGGGCACGATCCCGGTAGTAGAGGTAAAACCAGTCGTAGGTGGGCCGAACCAGTTTCCCGAGAGCCACGAGCACCGCCTCGTGGCCGGCGCCGGAGATCTGGAAAAAGATCCGGTTCTGGCGCTTGAGCTGGATTTCCTTGTCGTCAATCCGGCGGGCGAGGACCATCAGCCGGTACATCTGGAGCAGATCGGGCTTTTCCAGCCGGACGCTCGGCGGAGTTCGTGAGTGGGCTGGGCGGGTGGCCAAGGCTAGTGCGAACGTGCGGCAGTGGGGCAGTGGGACAGGGGCATAGGGAGAAAGATACCGATAGCCACCCTACGGCCGAAGCTTCGAGAGGCGTCGCAGTGCTTCCAGCTTTTCCAGGGCCGTGGTCCCTTTGGATTGCGCGGCCGGCGCGACGGCAAACAGGTCGCGGATGTCGAGCAGAATCTCCAGCATGAGCTGATCCCGCATGTAGGCGTTCTCGAGATCGGCCATCCGGGCCTGGTCGGCGGTGTCTTTCGCGCGATCGAACGATTCACGATAGATCGCTTCGAGGTTGGCGAGGATGCGATCGCGCTGGCGCATTGCTTAATGATATCTTCCGGAATGTCGGTTCCCTAATCCCCCAGCCCCTGGCCCCTTGCCCACCGTTCTCTTTTTTGCAGCGCAGCTCTACGAGGACCTCGAGCTCTGGTACCCCAAACTTCGGCTGGAGGAGGAGGGGTACACCTGTGTCGTCGCCGGGCTCGGCGAGAAGACCTATCAGGGCAAGCGGGGCTACCCGGTGAGTCCGGATACCACGGTGGACCTGGTGGACGCCAGGGATTTCGATGCGCTGGTGATTCCGGGCGGTTACGCCCCCGACATCCTGCGCCGCTACCCGAAGGTGCTGGAGATTACCCGGCAGATCTTCGATGCCGGCAAGCCGGTGGCGTTTATCTGTCACGCGGGTTGGGTGCCGATATCGGCCGGCATCGTGAGGGGAAAACGGGGCACCAGCGTCGGCGCCATCAAGGACGACCTGGTGAACGCGGGGATGACCTGGGAGGACTCGCCGGTGGTCGTAGACGGGAACATGATCACCAGCCGCACGCCGGCGGACCTGCCGGTGTTCGCCAAGGCGATCATCGCGGCGCTCAAGGGTAAGACGAAATGAAAGAGACCCAGCGGCGGGTCGATGCGTGGATCTCCCAGTTCGAAGAGGGGTATTTCCATCCTCTGACCAACATGGCCCGGCTCTCGGAGGAGGTTGGCGAGCTGGCCCGCGAGATCAACCATCGCTTCGGCCAGAAATCCAAGAAGCCGGGCGAAGCCGAAGGCGACCTGGCCATGGAGATCGCCGACATTCTGTTCGTGCTGATCTGCATCGCCAATCGGGAAGGGATTGACCTGCAGGAGGCGTTCGACCGGATGATGGCGAAGGTGGAACAGCGGGACGGTGCGCGCTGGAAGAAGAAGGCGACGGGGGGGGGCGGCTGACTATTCCCACTCCTTGGGCGCACTGAGTAACTCCTCCAGCAGCACGTCATAGCTCCCGTACCGTTCCGGGTGGATGGCCCCGGCCTCCACCGCTTCTCTCACCGCACAACCCGGCTCGCCGCGGTGGCTGCAGTCCGCGAACTTGCAGCGCTCGAGCGGGCCTCGCATCTCGGGAAAGCATCTCGCGAGCTCGCGGGGCTCGATGCCCCAGAGTCCCACCTCGCTGAAGCCGGGGGTATCCACGAGCCAGCCGCCGGCGTCGAGCGGAACCATGACCGCCGCGACGGTGGTCTGCTTGCCGCGTCCGATCTTCCGGCTGATTTCCCGGGTCCGGAGCGCCAGCCCGGGTTGAAGCCGGTTGAGGAGGCTCGACTTCCCTACGCCCGAGGCGCCGGCCAGCAGTGATTCCTTTCCCCTGAGGGACGCAAAGAAGGGCTCGACGCCCTGGCCACCCTTGACGCTCATCCGGAACACCGGATAACCCGCACTGTCGTACCGATGAGCGAGCTCCTCTCCTGCATCGGCATCGAGATCAATCTTGTTGATGACGAGCGCGGTGGGGAGATCGTTCGCCTCCGCGATGGCCAGGAGCCGGTCAATGAGCTGGGGCACCGGTGCGGGGTTGGCCGCCGCCGTCACCACGAACACGCAATCCAGGTTCGCGGCGACGGGACGGTTGGCGCGGCCCGAGGGGGTCCGGCGTTCGAGCAGGTTGCGGCGCGGGAGCACCCCGGAGATGCCGAGCACCCCGCGGCGATCTCCCTGATCGAGGGTTACCCGGTCTCCCACGACGACTCGATCGTACTGATCGCGCCGCGCTTTGCCCCGGAGCACGGCGGTGACCTCGCCACGGTCCGTCTCGACTCGAAAGCTGCTTCCGATGCGCGCCAACACCCGGCCGGATGCTTCGTTCACCAATCCTCCGGCCGGGCCCTGATGGCTGTGTCGAGAGCTTCCTTTACATCATAGAGCGAGAATGCCTTAACCCGGGACTCGGCTTCCTCCGCGGTCTTGCCCCACGCCAGCGCGGGCGATTCGACGGTGCCGAGGGGGCGCTCGCCGTCAGGACTCCACCGGACAAAAAGAAGGGAGGCGCCGAAGCGCCCCCGTTCATCCGGCTCGTCATCTACCCAGATCGCCACCGAATACGCCTGGCCGTCGCTGCCACCGAACGCCGGAGCACGCTCGTGTTTGGCCAGGTAGCCGCCGAGGGTAAGCTCCGGGTCCAGAACCGCGCCTACGGGTTGGCCCAGGGCGACTTCCGAGCCGGCGTGGGACAAGCCGGCCAGGTACCTGGAGTACCGTCGGGCCGGTTGGGCAGAATCCGGCGATCCCGCGGGACCGTGACGGGATCTTCCGATGCCAGATAGACGAGCATCGCGGTCAGGGTCGCGTTCCGCTTGAGATTCGACTCGATCACCTTGTCGTAGGTGTCCCGGCCGGTGTGCCAGGTATAGGTCCCATAGTCGGCGCCTTCCGACCCCAAGCCGAGGCCGGGCGCTCCATAACACGCAAACGCCGCATTATCCGAACCGCCTCCCGCCGGCGATCCGGGGAAGCCCAGATTCAATCCCTGGCTCAACTCACTCGGCAGACGACTCACCCAGCCCGCGATGTTGGCGCCCGCACCGACCAGACCCGCCGCGCTGAGGTTCACCACCCGGCCGGTGCCGTTGTCCTGATTGAAGAGCGCCTGGAGTCCCTTCACCACCTCGGGGTGATCAGCCGCGAATCCCCGGGAGCCGTTCAATCCCTGCTCTTCGCCGCTCCAGTGTCCCGCCAGGATGGTGCGCTTGGGTGCGGGATACGCGGCTTTGAGGATCCGCATCGCCTCGAGCATGGTGACCGAACCGGTGCCGTTGTCGGTCGCGCCGCTGCTGCCGTCCCAGGAATCGAAATGGGCCGACAGCATGACGTACTCATCCGGCTTGGTGGAACCCTTGATCTCCGCCATGACGTTGAAGACCGGGACTTCACCCTGGAATTCGGCCTCGGCGGTGACCCGGATCATCGGACCCTGGTTCCGCTCGGTGAGGCGATAGACGAGGCCGTAGTCCTCGCAGCTCAGCGCGAGGGTCGGCACGACTCTGGTCTGAGCCTGGAAGATCCGCGTCGAGCCCCACCCGCCGGTCCAGTTCGTCGTGATGACACCGGCTGCCCCGGCGTTCTCGAGTCGCTCGGCCATCGCCCGGTTGATCCCGCGGCCCTGCCACGCCTGACGATTGAGCTGGCGAGCCCGGCTGAATTCGTCGAACGCGTTCTGCCCGGCCCACTGGACGTAGCTCGAATCGGGCCGGCACGAAGCTTCTGCAAGCGAACCGAGGACGAACTTGCCCTTCACCGTGGCAAGCCACGCGTTGAACTTCGCGGAGTCGGCTGGCGGAGGCAGAATGGCCGTACCGCCCTGGACCGCCTTGCCCTTGGTACCCGGACTCCAGCCCAGCATCCCTCCCTCGAGGCTCCGGACCCGAGGGGCAATGAGATCCACGTGGCTGGGCCCTCGCTTCCAGCCAACCCAGGTTCCGTATTGCTCGGTGCGAGCCGGAATCCCCCACCTGGTGTAGGTGGCTTTGAGCCACTCCTGACCCGAGGTCATCCCGGGCGTCCCGGTGAGGCGGGGCCCGACCGAGTCCGTGAGGACCTGGATCAGGCTCATGGCCTGGGAGTTGACCATGCCCTCGGTCCAGATCTTCCGAAGGACGGCATCGTCGGTGGGGAAAGACTGGCTTTGGAGAGGTGCCGCCGCCAGGAGGGCCGTGAAGACGAGGAGAGGCGTTCGAGACATGTGGATTCCCTTGGAGCTATTAGCTATTGGCTATTGGCTACTGGCTACTGGCTACTGGCTGCTGGCTGCTGGCTGCTGGCTGCTGGCTGCTGGCTGCTGGCTGCTAGTC